>Ga0315315_10000032_pt1 | contig 108452 bp, 92 predicted proteins | sample M140m3416metaG_FD_203699 | JGI IMG/M metagenome (GOLD analysis project Ga0315315, IMG submission 203699) | Ammonia-oxidizing marine archaeal communities from Monterey Bay, California, United States - M1 40m 3416 | ecosystem: Environmental > Aquatic > Marine > Intertidal zone | place: USA...
TATCTGAAACTTTTTCAACTAGTTTAAACAAAAAAGGCTCTTGTATATCAAGGTTTGTATATCCATATCTTGTAGCTCTACGAAGTATTCTTCTAATTACGTAACCAGAACCTGTATTACCTGGTATTTGCCCATCTAAAATAGTAAAGATAATAGCTCTTAAATGATCTGAAATAACTCTTATACCTATATCAACACTCTCATCACCTCCTAAATATTTCTTTCCAGAAATATTTTCAATTTCTTTAATAATATCTGTAAAAAAATCAGTTTCATATGTTGATTTTTTTCCTTGAAGAGCCATACATAATCTCTCAAGACCCATTCCAGTATCAACATATTGTTTGTCTAATTTTTTAAGTGATCCATCTTTCTTTCTATCATACTGAATGAAAACTAAATTCCATATCTCTACAACTTGGGGATGATCTTTATTTACAAGATTTGCTCCATTAATTTTTTTCTTCTCCGATGCAGATCTTAAATCAACATGGATTTCAGAACATGGACCACATGGACCTGTATCACCCATTTCCCAGAAATTATCTTTTTTATTTCCATTTATAATCTTATCCTCTGAAAAATATTTTTTCCATTCATCAAAAGTTTCTTTATCAAACTGAGTATTATCATCTTCTGAACCTTCAAATACTGAAACGTATAAATCTTCTTTATCTATTCCATATACATTTGTCATTAAATCAAATGACCACTCAATAATTTCTTTTTTAAAGTAATCTCCAAAACTCCAATTACCAAGCATTTCAAAAAATGTATGATGATAAGTGTCAACACCAACTTCTTCAAGGTCATTATGCTTACCTGAAACTCTTAAACATTTTTGAGAATTTGCAACTCTAGAAAATTTCGGATCCTGATCCCCTGTGAATATATTTCTAAACTGATTCATCCCAGCATTAGTAAACATTAAATTTTTATCTGTCTTATTAATAACAGATGCTGAGGGGATTATCTCGTGTCCTTTGTCTTTGAAGTATTGAAAAAATTTTTCTCTAACAACGGATGAATTCATTTTTTTTATATTTGTAATGGTTTTCGACCCTTAAAACGTTGAAATTACAACAAATTGATCTATGTCCAAAAATAAATATTATTTTGATTCTGAGAATTTAGAGTTTGTTCCAATTAAAAGAACTTTTGCTCAACGTATTTACGGACTTTCTTTATTTTTAATAAGTTCAGTTATAATTGGTTCATTTATAACAATTATTCTTTTAAATACTGACTTTATAGATACTCCAAAAGAGCTTGTTCAAGCAAGAGAGATTGATAATTATGAATTACAACTCAGAGTTTTGAATAAAAAATTAGATCAAGTTGAATCTACTCTTGCTAATATTGAGAAAAGAGACAATAGTCTCTATAGAGTTTATTTCGAAGCTAGTCCTATTCCAGAAGAACAAAGAAAAGCTGGTTTTGGTGGAGTAAATAGATATGACTATTTAGAGGGTTATGAAAGTTCAGAACTTATAGTTAATACTTCTGAGAGAGTTGATATTTTAACTAAAGAATTAGTAATTCAATCCAAGTCTCTTGATGAAATTGAATTATTAGCAAAAAATAAAGAATCATTATTAACGTCTATCCCTTCAATTCAACCGATTAATAATAAAGATTTGAAAAGAATGGCTTCAGGTTATGGCTATAGAATTGATCCTTTTACAAAAAGAAGAACAATGCACTCAGGTATGGACTTTTCTGCTAAAACTGGAACACCAATCTACGCAACTGGTGACGGAAGGATATCCAGAGCTGACAATAGAGCAGTTGGTTTTGGAAATCATGTAAGAATTGATCATGGATTTGGGTATGTAAGTATTTATGCTCATATGAGTAAAATTGAAGTTAGAAGAGGAAATAAAGTTAAAAGAGGTGATCTTATAGGTTATGTTGGTAATACAGGTAGATCTGTTGCTCCCCATCTTCATTATGAAATTGTTAAAGATGGAAGAAAAATAAATCCAATTAACTTCTACACGGGTAGTTTAACTCCACTTGAATTTGAAAAATTAGTAAACCAAGCATCACAGGAGAATCAATCTCTTGATTAGAATATGTTCGGAAATCTTCCAGAAAAAAAATATTATAGTATAAGTGAAGTTGCATCATATTTCAATGTAAACACTTCATTGTTAAGATACTGGGAAAAAGAGTTTGATGAAATTAATCCTTTAATTAAGCCTACAGGAATCAGAAAATTTACTAGAGAAAATATTGAAACTATTTCTATAATCTATACAATGTTAAAAAAGGATGGATTAACTATTCAAGGAGCTAAGAAAAAGCTGAAATCAAAAGATATTTCTAATTCTGAAAATTTGACTATCCTAAAAAAGCTTAATAAAATTAAAGAAGAGTTGAAGTCACTAAAAAATAATCTCTAATTATTTCTTTCTTATAAACACATCAATAGGAACTCCAGTAAAATTGTAATGTTTTCTAATTTGATTTTCTAGAAATCTCTTATATGGATCTTTAATATATTGTGGAAGATTACAGTAAAATGTAAACTGAGGATATTTTGTTGGTAGTTGTCTACAAAACTTAATCTTTACATACTTTCCTTTTGTGCTAGGTGGAGGTTTTTGATCAATAATTGGAAGCAACAAATCATTTAGTTTTTTGGTTGGAATTTTAGTATTCCTTCTTTCATTTACCTCCATTGCTATTTTTATTGCATCAAAAATTCTTTGTTTTGTAAGCGCAGAAATAAAAACAATTGGTATATCAATAAATGGAGATGTCTTAGTCATGATTTCTTCCTCAATTTCTTTAGAAGTAGTATGATCTTTGCTCATTGTATCCCACTTGTTTACAAGAATTACGATACCTTTTTTATTTTTGGCTGCTAGCCAAAAAATATTTTGAACCTGTGAGTCAAAACCTCTTTCAACATCATAAATTATTAGACATGTATCTGAATTTTCAATTGATCTTATCGATCTCAATATAGAATAGAATTCAATATCTTCTGAAACTTTAGTTTTTCTTCTTATTCCAGCAGTATCAATTAATTCAAAATCAAAACCATATTGATTATATCTAGTATATAAACTATCTCTAGTTGTACCTGCAACATCTGTAACTATAAACCTTTCTTCACCTATAAGAGAATTAATAAATGATGACTTACCTGCATTAGGCCTTCCAACTACAGCAAACTTTGGGACATCAGATACAGCAAGGTCCTCTTTAGGTAATTGTTCTACTAATAAATCCAAAAACTCTCCCGTTCCAGATCCATTAATTGATGATAAGCAAAAGAGATCTTTAAAACCTAAAGAATAAAATTCAGTAGAGTCTTCAATCAATTTAGAATTATCAACTTTATTTACAAGAAGAAAAGTCTTTTTAGATGATTTATGAAGCATATCAGAAATTGACTGATCTACACCGGTCATTCCATCTTTAACATCAACTAAGAATAGTATTACATCTGCTTCATCAATAGCCAATATTACTTGCTTGTCAATCTCTTTTTGAAAAACATCGTCACTTACTGGAAGATATCCTCCAGTATCAATTACACTAAACTCAACACCATTCCAATCAGATTTACCATAGTGCCTATCTCTAGTTACTCCACTAACCTCATCAACAATAGCTTCTTTCTTTTGAATTAACCTATTAAAAAGAGTAGATTTTCCAACATTTGGTCTTCCAACAATAGCAACAATTCCACTCATTTTATTATATATTATATCCGAATTTTTTTAATGAAGATGGGTCATTTCTCCAGTTCTTCCTTACTTTAATAAACACCTCTAAAAATATCTTCTTACCAAAAAATTTCTCAAGATCGTGTCTAGCTTTTGTAGCAACTCTTTTTAAAGAGGATCCCTTATGGCCAATTAAAATTCCCTTTTGAGATTCTCTTTCAACAAGTATCAATGATCTAATTTTTATAATTTTTGGTGACTCTTTGAAATCCTCAGTAATTACCTCAACTGAATATGGAACTTCTTTATCATAATGCACTAGAATCTGTTCTCTTATTGACTCATTAACAAAAAATCTTTCCGGTCTGTCTGTAAATTGATCTTTAGGAAAAAATGGAGGTGAAAGCGGAAGTTTATCTTTAAAAATCTCTATTAACTCATCAACAAAAAAGCCTTCAATTGCAGATACCGGATAAATGTCAATATTAGGAAATATTGATTTCCAATGTGTAATTGATTCCTCTAATTCTTGTTGACTAGAAAGATCAATCTTATTTATTAGCAGTATTATTGGAATTTTAAAGGAGTTTAATTTTTGAATTAAAGACTCATCAAATGATTCCTTATTACCTACTTCTTCAACAATTACTAGGAAATCAGAGTCTATCAAAGTTTCCTTTATAAATTTCATCATCGCCTCTTGAAGCTTATAGCTTGGATCTAAAATACCTGGAGTATCTGATAGCACAATTTGATAGTCATCACCATTTACAATTCCTCTAATCCTATGTCTAGTAGTTTGAGCTTTAGATGTAATGATAGACAGCTTCTGTTTCATTAAAGAGTTAATCAAAGTTGATTTACCAACATTTGGTCTACCAATTATTGAAACAAATCCAGATCTATGTTTATTATCAGACATTTCGGCAAAGATAACTACTTAAATCAAATGCTTTAGTCCTGAGTAATGAAAGTTTACTATATTTGCATTTCAAATCGCGAGGTAGAGCAGTAGGTAGCTCGTTGGGCTCATAACCCAAAGGTCGCAGGTTCGAGTCCTGCCCTCGCTACTAAAACAATAAAACGGTTATACTATTATAGTGTAACCGTTTTTTTTTAGGAATATAAATGTCATGATGTCACTAGATAATAAACTTTGTCACACTTTAAATATGTGGCATAGTTTATGAAAAAAAGTAAATAAAAAGAATATGAATAAAAAAGTATTGTTAACAGGAATTTCAGGTTATATAGGAAATCACTGTGCTGTAGAATTATTAAAAAATGGGTATTCTGTTAAAGGCTCTGTTAGAAGTCTTTCAAAAAAAGAACAAGTTGTTAATTCAATTAAAAAAGAAGTTGACCCAAAAGATAATCTAGAGTTTTGTGAGCTAAACCTGTTGAGCGATGATGGCTGGGATGAAGCAGTAAAGGGATGTGATTTTGTAATGCACGTAGCTTCACCATTTATCAATATCGAGCCAAAAGATGAAAATGAATACATAAGGCCTGCTGTTGATGGAACAATGAGAGCTTTAAAAGCTGCAAAAAATGCTGGTATTAAAAGAGTAGTTTTAACCTCATCAATGGTTTCAATGCTTGGAAATGCTGATAAATCAATCAAAGTAGATTCTCAGTCTTGGACCAATGTAAAAGGAAGAAATGTATCAGCATATGCAAAAAGTAAAACCTTAGCAGAACAAGCTGCTTGGGATTTTATAAATACTCAATCCGATGCCTCCAAAATGGAACTTGTTGTTGTAAATCCAGGACCTGTTTTTGGACCAAGTTTATCAGGCGACTTATCAGGTGCTTCTATGAGTATGTTTACACAAATGGTTCAAGGAAAAATGTATATGCTTCCTCAAGCTTCAATTAATATGTCTGATGTGAGAGACATTGCAAAAATACATGTCCTAGCTCTTGAAAATGCAAATGCAAACGGAAAAAGGTTTATTGTTACCACCGAAGAACCCTACGCTTTTCAGGAAGTAGCCAAAATACTCAAATCCAATGGTTATGATAAGGTAAGCACTAAATTAGCTCCTAATTTTTTACTCAAAATAATGAGTTATCTTGATAGGGAAGCTAAAAGCATGAGATCTTTTGTTGGTAAAACCTATAATGGCAATGTTTCCTTAACGATGAAAACCTTTGATTGGAAACCAGTACCTATAGAAAAAACTGTTTTAGATACTGCAAAATCAATTGAATCTTATATTGACTAAACATTAATTATTGAAAAATCTTAAGTTACTTTTTTTGACTCTTATATTTTTCACCATGTTTAGCGGGTATTCACAATCTATTAAAAACAACCACTCACTGAACATAACAGTAACTAATTTTAAAAACACAAAAGGCTCTTTACGTGTTTGTATAACAGACCAAAAAAATAACTTTTTAAAAGACTGTTTATTCTCTCAAATAGTTTCTATTGAAGATGATAATGTTTCTTTAAGTTTTGAAAACCTAAAAAACGGTACTTATGCTGTTTCAGTTTACCATGATGAAAATAATAATGGAATTCTTGAAACCTCTGGCTTATTTGGTTTTCCCAGTGAGCCTTTTGGGTTTTCTAAAAACCCTTCAGTTAGATTTGGCCCTCCTTCATTTAAAAAAAGTGCTATCATAGTTAATGATGATAAAAACATAACTATTAAATTAAACTAGCCACGCATTTTTTTCTTAATTTAAATCTATGAAGAAATTTTACTCAAATGCATTTTTAATAATCTTTACATCTATTTTTTTAACTGGATGTACTCAAGTTGATCAATCAACAGAAATTGATTTAGATTATAACCCAGAAGCACGATTAATAGAACTAAATATAATTCTGCCTACTCCTCCTCAACCGGTAGCAAATTATGTCAATGGTGTTAGAGCTGGAAATCTTATATTTTTAGCTGGAAAAGGTCCTAAGTATCCAGATGGAAGAGAATTGACCGGAAAGCTTGGTGGAAACATAACTATTGAGCAAGGATATGAAGGTGCTAGACAAACTGCTATTAATCAATTATCTGTTCTAAAAGAAATGCTTGGAGATTTAAATAAAGTAAAACGAATTGTGAAAGTCTTAGGACTAGTAAATTCATCTCCAAATTTTATAGATCAACCAAAAGTAGTAAATGGCTTTTCAGATCTAATGGTAGATGTTTTTGGAGAAAAAGGTAAACATGCGAGAGCTGCAATTGGAGTCAATTCATTACCCAGAGGTCAAGCAGTTGAGATAGAATTGGTTGTAGAAGTTTATGATTAATCAAACACTTATATTGAATGGACTTTATTACTAATCCAGTTTATGTATTATCCGTATTATGTTTTATGGTTATTCTATCAGTTTATGCTGGTAAAACCAAAATTGGAAAGCAACTTGGAGGAGCTGCTCTCTTAGTTATACTTTTTACAGCAGTAATTTCAAATTTTAATCTTATTCCTTCTGCATCTAATAGTATTGAATTATATGATATAATTTTTAAATATGTTGCGCCAATATCAATCTTCTATTTATTACTAAAAGTTAATATAACGTCAATTAAAAACGCTGGTCTTCCAATGGTGGGTCTTTTTATTCTTGGATCTTTAGCTACAACTTGTGGAATAATTTTGTCTTGGTATTTATTAAATCCTGAAAGTCTTTTAGGAGAAGAGGCAAAAATAATTGCTGGAATGCTAACCGGAACATATACTGGAGGAAGTGTTAATTTTAATGCCATTGCATTAGAGTATGAGTTTCAAAAAAAAGGAATCTTATATGCCGGAACAATTGCCGTTGACAATGTAGTAACTGCAATTTGGATAATGATAACATTAATTATTCCAACTGTTCTTAATCGAATTTGGAAGGGTAATAAAAAACTTATTTCTAACAAAAAGAAGTCTCTAAATGAAAATGAAGAAAATCAGAATATCGATTTAACTTCTCTAGCTTGGTTATTATTTCTAGGAATTAGTGTCTATTATATTTCTGATATTATTTCAAACTATATAATTAATATACCCTCCATTTTAATTCTTACAACCATTGGTATTATTTTGGCACAAAGTAAATTTATTTCAAATTTAAAAGGCAGTCAAGATCTTGGTCTGTACCTAGTCTATTTGTTTTTAGCAGTCATAGGAGCTTATTGTGAAATAGGAGCAGTTAGCCAACTTCAGGAGGTTGGATTCTTATTATTAATATTCACTATTTGCTCAGTAGTTATTCATGGTATATTATTTATTATAATTGGTGGAATTATTTATCGAGACTGGGAAATGATTTCAATTGCTAGTCAGGCAAATATTGGTGGTGGTGCATCAGCTATTGCGCTAGCCGAAGCATTTGACAGAAAAGATCTTATTCTTCCTGCAATTTTGGTAGGTAGTCTTGGAAATGCTTTAGGGACTTATCTTGGATTTTTAGTAGTCTATATTCTTTGATTCATTAGAAAATAACTTCATCAGAAATTTGTTGGAGAAAGGTCAGAACTTCATCTTCAACTATACTATAGTATATATCTACACCTCTAGCGTCTTTTCCTTTATATCTTTTAGATAGGTTTAATGATGATTCAGCACTTATATGCGAGAAAATAATACAACTAGCTAGATATGATCCATTTGGATTTGGATGCTTATTATCTTCCATTAATAAGTTAAACTGAGGATGTTTATCTTGAAAAAGTTTAAATGCTCTTCCTACAGGAATAAACATAGCAGTGGTTCCGTCAATTATTTGTTTTACACTTTCCTCTATTGGATAATCCTCATTGTTTGTATTAAACTGTTCCATCGATGGATACATCCATGTTGAAAAAATATGAATTTGAGTTGAATCAGGAATCAATGAAGAAATTTGATCAAAGTAAAATTTAGAATTGCCTTGAGCATTTGTTAAAATATTTGTACTATGTTCTTGAATTATCACATGGTCAAATGTTTCACTTTCAAGAATAGATTTCAAATCAGGATTATTCCAATGAATCTTAAGGGTTGCTGAAGGAACTGTAAAATGCTTAATATCCCAGTTTAGACCTCTTTCGATTGACATCTTTTCAACTTGAGAAGGAAGATTCCAATAAAAAGTAAAACTATTTCCTATAAACAATATTTTTTCATTGATTATTTGATAGGGTAATAAATCTGTATCATCTGATGAGATTTCTGAAGCACTTGAACTACATGAAACTAAAATAATTAAAGCTAAGGTCTTGAATATATTTTGCATTTAATAAAGATAAAAAAACACTTAGAATTGAATATTAACTAAGTGTTTTTTTTATTTTAATGCTTGATAGATTAGTGTTTTAATTGTATCATGAAACCTCAATAAATATTGAGGTTCTCTAATTTGAACTAATATTATTCCGATTAGATCTTCTTGAGGGTCAATCCAATATTCAGTTCTATACGCTCCCCCTCCAATAAGTTCTCCATTAGATCCTAGAACACTTAATTTTGCTCGATTATTAACAACTTGAACACCAAGACCGTGACCCATTCCTGCATATGGAAAAACACCTTCATTCAAGTTATCCTTTGTCATTATTTCAATGGATTTCCTAGAAAGAATTTGAAGATCTCCGTACTTACCTTCATTTAAAATCATTAAAAGAAACTTATTATAGTCTGATGAAGTACTAAGTAATCCTGCTCCACCTGAAAAGGACTTTTTGGGTCCATGTATATAATGTGCACCTTGAGAGTCAAAAGTACCCTTATTAGGTGCTCTTTTAAGCCCATTATCTTCTGAGTAAATGTAAACAGTAGTTAAACGATCTTTCTTAGAGTCTGGAAGATAAAATGAAGTATCTGTCATTCCAAGAGGATCAAATAAATTTTCTTTAAGAAAAAAATCAAGACTATTTCCTGAAACTATCTCTACAATAGCTCCAAGTATATCAGAACTATATCCATAAACATAATTATCACCGGGGTGAGATTCATGAGGAAGTTTTGCTATTTTTTTTACAGTCTCTACTATCGATTCATTTCTATTTATTAAATAAAATCCTTGAATTCCTGCCTCTTCCCATACCTCTGATGCGATTCCAAATCCATATCCTATACCTGATGTATGAGTAAGTAAGTCTATGATTGTAATTTCTCTTTCCGCAGGTTCAATTGAATAACCATTATCAGATTTCTTAGCAACAAAAGTTTCTTTAAATTCAGGGATATACTTACTAACATTTTCAGTAATTACAAGATCCCCTCTTTCCTGAAGCATCATAATTGCAGTAGCAGTTATAAACTTAGTTTGAGATGCTATTCTAAATATACTATTAGTTTTCATTGGAATTTGATTATCAATATCACTAAAACCAAAAGCTTCATGATAAATAATTTCATCATTTTTAGAAATCAAAACAACAGATCCTGGCAGAATTCCTTTTTTAGAAAACTCATCTAGTTTATTTGAAAGTCTAGATAGTCTTTTATAATCAAATCCATTCTTTTCTGAGGTGAGAGAATTTAAACTTTGACCATTCAAAATATTACAAACTAATACAACAAGGATATATTTAAATATTTTCATGTGATTATAATTATGAAAAAAAACCTGCGACTTTCATCACAGGTTTTTAATGTAATAATGGTAATTCTTTTTTGGGTCTTATAAACTAAACAAAATCAACAAATAAGAAGCTTAACTATTATTACTATTAATATTATTTAGCCCACCACAGTTTTGTTGCCATATTATCAGGACCCATTTTAGCTAAAGCTGCATTTGTATTATCAGCATTATTTCCATAGACACTTGAACCATACTGCAATCTTCCTGGATATGCACCATTCAACTCACCACCTAATCCATAAAGATCAGTATCAGATACACTAACGTTAACAGCAGATGGATAACCAGTATCTCTAACTATCGACCATGCCTCATAACCATTAGTATAATTTGCAATCCAACGTTGGGTTGCAATTTTTTCTAGTTGTTGATCAGTACTTCCAGATAAAGATCCCATTTCAGTACTTAGATAAGCTGCTATATCAGCAGATGAAACATCCCAAAGTGCCATTGCATGTTCTATACCTTTTTGGTAATATTGATTTGCATTTCCACTAGCTAAACCTTTAACAATAGCTTCTGCTACCAAAAGGTTACTTTCACCAGCAGACATTACAACCCATGGAAAAATTGGATTCCCTGAATTCTTTTTATTTCTAACTATCTCTGAGGGTTCTGAGAAAAGATTAGTATCCATATATGCTTTTGGTTTATCACTTAATCTTGTTGGTAAACCAATATAATTAGTATTCTCAGGCATATTTATATTAATCTCTGTTGATGATTCAGTCATAGTATATTCTGCACCTGCTCTATCAAGAGTAGATTTTAAAAACGCCACATGTTTATCAATTAGAGCAACATTGCCACCCTCTGTTGGTTTTATAATAGTTACAGAACCTCCTTTTGCAGGAACAGCATATTTAGATAATCTAGGATCATTATTATCCTGAAGAGTATTTAGTAGAACTGATCCAACATGCCAATGTGCAATACCATAAAAATTGTGCCATACATCACCATAAGTTGCACTAGCCCATTGGCTGATATTAATATCTCTATTAATAAGTGCATCTGTATCTGTTAAAACTCCAGATGATATAGCTTGAGATACTGAAGCTGCAGAGAAACTTTCTCCTGGTGCACCTTGAGCTCTTAAGGCCATTCTTAATTTTAAACTATTAGCAAGTTGTTTCCATTTTTGCATATCGCCACCAAAGAATAAGTCATTCTCACCTAGTTTTTCAACACCAGAACCTGTACTAGTATTGTTACCAATAAGTGAAATTGCCTGGTCCAACTCAGAAATAACACCAGTATAAATATCCTTTAACTCATCATATTTAGGTAGGGTTATATCAGGATCTGATGCCTCAGCATAAGGAACCATACCATGAGTATCAACATAAAGCTGATAGTAAAGTCCCTTCATGATTAAAGATATTGCATAATATTGGTCATTTTCAAGCGAACCACCTTCTTTTACAAAATTTGTAAAAGCAGTTAGAGTTGAGTTATACTCTGCTAACCAGTTGTAAACAAACTCTTGAAACCAAAAGTTGAAAGTCCAACCATTCTCACCTGATATAAAACTTTGAGCATATCCATGAGCAAAATGACCAGAAAATCTGTCAGATTGTAAAATTGTACCTCTCCAAAATGGAGTTCTGTTTGGAGCAAACAGTTTTTGTTGTGTATCGGTAACGAAGAACTTCGCACTTACATCTGTAGCTGCAAGAGCATCTGGTCTTTCATTTATTTCGTTAAAATCATCAGTACATGATGCTACGAATATTAATAAGAGAACCGATAGTATTTTTAAAAATTTATTTTTCATAATTTATATTTTATTAAATTAAAAGTTTAGAGTTAAGTTCAATCCAACACTTTTTAATGTTGGCATAGCATTAACTGATATTCCTTGAGTTCCAAGTGTTGTTCCCACCATTGACTCAGGGTCTATATCATCAGCAGATTTCGAGAAGAAAAATAAATTTCTTCCAATTAACTGAAGTCTTGCACTATCAATACCAAATGTTTGAGTATTTTGGATGTCATAACCAATTGCAAGTTCTCTAAGTCTTACATTGTCTTGATCATAAACATAAAATTCAGCCATATTTGATATTGAAGTAAAGTAATCTTGAGCAGTAATATTTTGAGTATTAGCAGACTCAGTACCTGTATTATAGGCATCAACGGTAACACCAGATTCTCTATATTGAAGTGATCTTTCTGATACTCCATATGAATCCATTTCAGCAGATGTTTGAGAATAAACTTGCCCTCCAATTCTAGCATCAATTAAAAAACTTAGTGTGAAATCATTCAATGATATTGTATTGGACCATCCAAATAACGCATCAGGTTGAGCATTACCCAAATAAGTATCTTGTGCACCAGTTGATATAGGTTTTCCATCAGCATCAACCGTTCCCATTCCAGAATCATTAGTTGCCCAAGCTGTTCCGTAAAGATCTCCTATACTTCCATCTATGGCTGCTTTAACTGCAATACTACCATCGTTTGATGAATTATAAATAAAACTTTCAAGACCTTCGGTTAGTTCAATAATTTTATTTTCATTTTTAGAATAGAATAATGAAGTATTCCATGAGAATTTTTCATTATCAACTAAATTAGCTCCCAAATTAACTTCAACACCTTTATTTTGAACTTCACCTATATTTTGCTTGAAAAATGAGTATCCTGTTGCAGCAGGAACAGGCACGTTATATATTAAGTCCTTAGTTGTCATATCATATATGGATAAATCCAAACTTAATTTATTGTTTAACATGCTAAGCTCAACACCAAATTCAGTAGATGAAACAGTCTCAGGCTTCAAGTCAGGATTTAATCTTACACTAGGTGAACCTAAAGTTGTAAGTCCAAGGTAACCTTGACCGGGAACACTAAAAGTTTGGGATAATTGATATGGATCTGTATCATTTCCTACTTCTGCTATACTTGCTCTTAACTTAATGAAATTAAAAAACTCCTGGTTAGGATCAATAAATCTATGAACTAAGGCTGAAACACTTGCAGAATTATACATGTAAGATCTATTATCTTCGCTTAATGTAGAAGACCAATCATTTCTAATTGAAACATCTAAGTATAAAAAGTCATCATATGAGGTACTTAATGCACCATACAAAGAATTTACTTTCTTGATAGATAATGGTGTTTCAACAGGAGCATTTAAAACATTTAAGTTTGATAGGAAAAATTTAGTAGGTATTTTAAAACTTTCACCACTATTACTTAATCCTTCAGATGTTCTTTTTGACATATTACCACCAATGTTTGCAACAATATTGAACTTATCAGAAAGATCTTTATTAGCTGTAACTAGAAAGTCAGTGTTTAACTCAGAAGAAGTAAACTCTCCAACACTCATTCTTCCAGAAGCATAAAAATGATGACCTGGTTTTTCTACTGATCTAGTCCTAACACTTGTTATGTCTGCACCTATTCTAATAAATGCACTTAGCCAATTATTGAATTTGTAATCAATTTTAGAAAATCCAATAAATCTATTTCTTCTCTCATTTTCCTCATCATTAAGTAACATCCAATATGGGTTTCCTGTTGAAGGAGCATAACCTATAACTCCAAATTCTGCGGGTGTTGCTGGATTATCTGCTTGATAATTTTTTAAATCATCAACAGCTATATTTCTAGGCATGTTATATACATATCCTAAAATACCTTCACCTCCACCAAATGTTCTATTATTTACTTCTTGAGTAAAATAGGTTGCTTTAGAATCAACAGATAATTTATCTGAGAGATTTGCAACTCCTCTTAAGTTAAAGTTATGACTGTTTAAATCAGAATTTTCAAGTACAGACTCAGTTGAGTTATTTGTATATGAAAATCTTATAGAGCCTGCCTCAGATGCTTTATCTAGAGAAATAGATGAAATTGATTTAATCGCATTTCTAAAAAAATCACTAACATTATTTTCCTGAGCACTATATGGAATAGCTCTGTTACCATTGTAATATAGCTTTTGTGATCCATCTAATCTAGATCCCCATGATGAACGAGTCAATTGAGTTATGTCTGTTGGTGCAGCACCAAGAGTACCATGACCATACTCATTTTGATAATCAGGTAAAAACATTGGTGAATCAACAGAAATATTTGAATTAATAGTAACACCAAGTTTATCACTGTTAGTTCCTTTCTTTGTTGTTACTAGGATTACACCGTTTCCAGCCCTTGACCCATAAAGTGCAGCTGCAGTTGGACCCTTTAGTACAGAAATACTTTCAACGTCATCAGAATTTATATCCGATATTCCACCACCTGAGATTGAGCTTCTAAAAGTTGCCCCACCATCATCATTACTTCCTGAATTAATTCCAGATGAATTAATAGGTACTCCATCAACAACTATAAGTGCCTGTGTATTTCCACCGAGTGAATTATTTCCACGTATAGTAATCCTAGAACCTGAACCAATTCCTCCAGATTGAGTTATTTGAAGACCTGCTACTTTACCAATTAGTGAATTAGCTATATTGTCATCTTTAACATCATTAATACTTTCACCAGAAACCTCAGAAACTGAGTAACCAAGTGATTTCTTTTCTCTTGATATACCAAGAGCTGTTACAACCACCTCGCTAAGTGCGTTATTGGGCATAAGTTGAACATTCATTGCTGAAGATGATTCTACAGTTATAGATTGAGATTGATAACCAACAAATCTAAAAACTAAGACATCACCTTGAGAAGTTTCAATTGAATAATTACCATCAAAGTTGGTAGTTACTCCATTTGAAGTTCCTTCAACAACTACAGAAGCCCCTGGAAGAGGTATTCCGTTTTCATCAGTTACTGATCCAGTAATCTGTTGTGCATAAGCTGAAATGCTGAAAGCAAAAAACAGAAATATGCTTAGTATCGAATTTTTTCTCATAATTAAATTTTATTTTAAGTAAATATGAAAATTATATAATAGCCTAACAAAAAAACATATACTGCATAAATACTGCGGTAGTTTTTTTAAAATGATATGTAGTGTTTATAAAAGACTCGGTATTATATTTCTAAAATATAATTATTTAGATCTTGGCCTTTATCTAAATTAAGTTTTTTTGAAAGTCTGTACCTCTGGCTTTCTACTGATCTCATTGATATACCCGATATTCTAGATATTTCGTTATTGGTATGATTCATCTTTATATAAGAGGCTAATCTTAAATCAGTTTGAGATAATTTGGCAACTTTATTTAATCTTTTATAAAATTTTGGATAAACTTGACTAAACATTTTATCGAATTCTTCATACGCTTTTTCTGAAGTGGTAATATTCTTTATTTCTCTTTTTATATTTTTTAAATTTTGAAAATTATTAAGATCTCCGTTTAATTGATCTCTTATATTATTCAAATAATCATTCCTTTGAGATATAAAATTAACCTTACTAAAAAGCTCTCTTCTTTTTAATTTTAACTGTTCATTAATTTTATCTTTTTCTAGATTTAATCTTCTATTTTTTTCTTTTTGTAAATCATTACTAAATTTGAAGGATAAAAGGATCAATAATAAAATTGATGATGATAGAATAGAGACGAGAATAACTCTGTTAGTTCTCAACCTAGATAATCTTAAGTCATTTTGTTTCTCACTGACAAGTATTAGGTTCTCTAGAGTATTAAATTCATTTTCCTCTAGTTTTAGTAATGGGTCCTCATTGTAAAAGATAATTGAATCTTTTACACTTAATAAATTATAAGTAGCCCCTTCATCTGAATATATTTTTTCAAGAAGTTTAAAATTATCTAATTTTTGGGATTGAATAATAATTTCATCACTAAGGTTTTGTTGAATTAATTCCTTTGCCTTATTGTTCATGCCCATTGAATATAATGTGTTTGAAATTTCAAGATTAACATTTAGGATTCTTTGTGGAATCGATATAAATAGCTCTTTTGCTAAAAACAAGTATTCTAAAGACTCTTCCAATCTACTTTTTGATTGTAAAAAATTAGCATAAACTAAATTTGCCTGAGCATATGCAACTTGAGATTCCTTGAATAAAATATCATCTAATGATGAATTTTTTTCATGTGTAGTCTTTATCTTATTATAATAATTTACAAAAAAGTCATCATTACCAGATACAAGAAATAATTCCATATATGAAATATATACTTGAAGAATATCTGTTCTGCTAATTGCATTGCTGTTAACCCTTTCAAAAAGTTGATCCAATAGCTCTTCAGATGATTTTAGATCTCCTTGATCTCTTTTAATTAATGACAAATTAAGTAGGGAAGTATTAATTCCATAATATTTTTCATCATCATAATTTGAATCAAATAATTGAAAGTTATATAAAGCCTCGTTATAAAATTTTTCGGCATTAACATAATCCTCTTTTTGATAGTATACAATACCCATTGAATTAAGAACCCAAGGCGGTTTTATTACATTTTTATTTCTTCTTTTATTTGGCTTTAAAAGATCATAAAGCTCTAAAGACTTCGATAAATATTCAAATGAAGTTTTATATTCTCTTAAAAAATAATATACCTCACCTAAATAGTAATTTGTGTTTACATATTCAAGAGTAATTTCTTCTTCATCCTTAAAAGATTCAAGAGCCAAAAAACCAAAATCTAGTGCTTTTTTGGGCTCTCCAAGCTTATATTTTATAATTGAATCATTTAAAGATCCTATAAAATTTTGAGCATTAAGAACACTAAAGGCTGATCCTGCAACTATAAATATACTTATGGCTATATATCTTGTTTTTTCTATCATTCAAAACTTGAAACAGTTCCCTCCCAATCTGGATCTGCTGATCCAAACCATTTTCCATTTATTGAATCAAGAGCTATCGCATGTACTCTCCCAAAATAAGCTTTAGTCCTAATCATTTCTACATTAAATGACTCTGGATAAAATTCATAATCACTTAAATGATTTATTCCTAGGTGACTTTCGATATAAATTGGACTTTCAGACTTGTATACTCTTGGAAAAAATATTGCATCTACTAAAGGCATGCCAGTCTTAAGGTATCTGTATGCAACTTGATTTATTGCTACAGGTATTTTGTTTCCACCTGCAGCTCCAAGAGCAAGAACAACTTTATCACCCTTGCTAAATATAGTAGGTGAAATATGTGAAGATGCTCTGTCGCCTGGCTTATCTTCTCCAAGATAACCGCCTAAATATGGCCCCATTGTAACATTATATAGAAAACCCAAACCTTTGGATGCAACCTTGGAGCCCATATTTGGGCCTAAAGTTTGAGTAAGAGAAACTACGTTTCCATACTTATCTGAAGTTGTTAAGTGTGCAGTATGTCCTTGAGCCATATCAGCCACTTCTGATTTTTTAATTTGACTTATGTCTACAATATCTGTATGATTGTTTTCAATATCTAATGCAATTTGCTTAGCCCTATCAACAGACAAAATACTTTTTACTGAATCAACATCTTTTTGATAAGGTCTATATCTATATGCCTCTTCAACAGCTCTTGATACTTTTAAATTCCAATCTCTTTCTGATTCAATTTTTAATTGATCCATTATTTGAATCATTTGTATTGTAATTGATCCATAAGAAGGAAGATTTAAAGTGTTGATATCATATCCATTAAACTTACCTGTCAATACTTCTGATTCTTTTGCAGAATAATTTTTCAAATCCTCTGTAGTAATAAAACCTCCATTGGATTGAATATCATTTGCAATTTTTTCTGCAATTTCTCCTTCATAAAAACCCTTTTTACCATTTTTTGATATTGTTGTAAGAGTTTTAGCCAAGTCTTTTTGAATCAATAAGTCTCCTGGTTTAAAAGATTCTCCATTAGGATTCAAAAAATACATTTTTGTACCTTCAAATGATTCAATTTTTTCCTTTTCGTATTGCTGTCTTTTGATTTCCCCAGGTAATATCATAAACCCATTCTCTGCAATACTTATTGAAGGTTGCATTACAGTTTGAAGATCTAAAACACCATTTTCTTCATGAAGCTTCACAAGACCTGCAACAACTCCAGGAATTCCAATTGTCTTGTATCCATAACTTGGTAAATCCATGTCGTTATTATCAAAACTTTCTGGAATTTGTGTCGTAGCATCAATTCCCAAAATTTCACCTCCTGCTTGCTTATAAATAACCTGTAATCTTCCACCTATTCCACTCATACTAGGCTCAACAACTGATAGAGTAAATGCAGATGCTACAGCAGCATCAAATGCATTACCACCTTTTGAATATATTATGTTACCTGCTTCAGATGCAAGTGGATGTGGTGAAGAGATAAAGCTATTTGAATACGGAGTTTGTTCTCCACTGCAACTAATTAGAAAGGTCGATAATATTATAATTAAAAGTTTATTTTTCATAAGTCAAAAAAAAAAGGTTTGCAAAATTTACAAACCTTTTTTGAAAGTATTACTTTTTTTAGAGTATTATTGATTCACCTCTGTTTTTGTAAATATTCCTGGATCTTCTGCTGGAGCGTTAGAATTAGAGTTTAATTCTGTTGCAGCATAAGGCATTCTTTCAGGATATGGAGGATTTGGTCCACCAACAAGAACAAAAGGGACAGAATAAGCGCTATCAGACTTTCTTAGTCTTCTTGCATCATTATAAGGCATATGCATACCAAATCCTGAAACATATCTTTCTTCTATAACCTCTCTAAGAAAAGCAGTATTTGCATCCACACCATCTGGGTTTTCAATTCCACCTGAGCTAAAGTCAGATGAAACAAATGCTTCATACTTATATGAATTAGAGCTATGATTACTATTTAAGTTACCACCTGAATTTAGCCACGATCTAACATTATTTAAATGTGAAAGACCATCAGCTAAGCTTCCTTGTCTAGCTTTTGCTTCAGCTAAAATTAATTGATTCTCAAAATATGTAACCATATTTTGTGGTTCAGTCTCTGCAATTATACCTGTATTTGCAGATCCACTTGTAGAATTAATTTTATAGTACCCATACCTTGCTGTTTCATCAGTTTTTGCATGATTTCTATTAGTAGAGTATGAATTACTTAAAAGCTGAAGTAAATAACTTTCTTGGCCACCCGAAGAGTTTCCAAGATCACCTGCTCTAGAACCATTTAGAATAGTTGCAAACAAGTTTGTATCTCCAGATTGGATTCCAGGGGGATTAAATTTCATGTCTCCTGAAGCACTACTTATTCCATTACTAGCAGCCGTTATTGCAGCTGTATAATCTTTTTTGTGAAGATTAAATCTAGCAATCAAAGTATAAGCTGATTCAATCCATTTATTCTTATCACCACCAAAGATTATATCTTGAGATAAACCACCTGATGAGGCAGACTGAAGAGTTGAAATACCAGAAGTTAACTTTTGAATAGCAGTATTATATACTGAAGTTTGCGAATCAAATGTTGGATCTTCTATTTCAGGATTACCAGCCTCACTATATGGAATTCCACCCCAAAGAGAAGCAGCAGTTCCAAAAGCATGACCTTCGATAATCTCAGCTATTCCTACTAATAACGTATTAGAGGAATTTTCTTGTAGTTGTCTCATATTGTTAAGAACCCCAACATATAGTGCAAACCACTCGCTGTTAGATTCAACAGTTGATAAACTATATCCGTATATATTTGCATATAAAGAACTAAATCCGATTAATTGACCAGAATACATTCCACTGATTCTATTTAAGTGACCTACTTGTAATTGAACATTTGCTAATTGTGCACCTGTTAAAAATAGTTTATCCTCAACGTCAGTAATTAAGATATCATTTGGATTTGAGTTAATGTCTTCATTTAAGTCTTCACAAGAAAATGAGAAAACAATTAGAAGAGCTAATGTTGATTTTGTAAATAATTTTTTCATTTTATTAATAATTTATTGTTAAACTGAAAAGAAAACCTTTCGTCTGAGGGTTTGTGAAATACTCAACACCTTGAGCAACACTAACACCTTTTGTATTTATCTCAGGATCAATTCCATCAACATTATTTATGTTAATTAAATCTCTACCTGTAAAAGTCAATATAACATCACTTAATCCGATATTTTTGACAACTGGAGTATCTAAAACATAACTAAGAGAAAGATCTCTCAATTTAGTCCAAGTAGCATCAGCTATTGAGAAGTTATAAGCTTGGTTATCACCAAAACCACCTCCAATACCTGTTCTATACCAGTTTTCATCAAGAAGAACTGGACCTGCACCAAAGTCTTCAACATTTCCTCTAACTGTTGTTCCAGCTGGAATTGTAGATCCTTTGTAGTTAACAAGAGACTGATCTAGAGTAAGTCTATTAGCAGTTTCCTGTGTCGTTCCAAATCTTCTTAGTACCCATAATGTTCTAGGAGAAAATTCACCACCATGTGAATGTTCTAATACAGCATTAAGTCTAAATTTCTTATATCTCATATTAAGTGAAATACCACCTCTCCAGTCTGGATTAGGATCACCTAATACAATAGGACTAGAAGTTATTTGTGGGAAACCATTTGAGTTAAGATCGAAACTTCCATCAGCATTTGTTTTTGACCCTGTTCCATAAAGAACACCTAATGGAGATCCAACTACTGCTCTAGAACTAACTGATGCACCAGGAGACAGGTTTATAGATTCTGTTCCATATAGATCTGTTACTTCATTTTCATTGGTAGACCAATTTATTGCAGTTGATAAACCAAAGTCATCAGTATCAATTAAATCTAATCCTAAGTCAATTTCCATACCATTGTTTGTCATCTCACCATAGTTACCATATTGAGTAGAAAAACCAGTTGATGGAGATAAAGAAACATCTAATAAGATTCCTTCAATTATGTTATCATAATATGTTAATGATAAAGATACTTTGTCATCAAAAAATCTGAAATCTCCCCCTATTTCCCATTCAGTTTTAACTTCAGGTTCAAGATTTGGATTTCCAAGGTTATTGTCTAACCTAAAACCACCTCCAAATAAATTACTATCAAGAGGGTCACTATAAGTTGAATAGCCAAATCCTCCCTCAGCTAATGTTTCAAACTTATGAGCAGAAGGCTGAACACCTACTTGACCCCATGAAGCTCTAAGCTTAGCGAAAGACATTAAATTAGACTGAACAACATCTTCTGTTAAAACCCATGCAGCATCTGCAGATGGATAGAAGAATGTTCCTTTAATAGTTGAAGAAGCCTCTTGAGTTCCTGATAAATTAATGAATAACTGATCACTTATATCAAAATTTAATATTCCATAACCTCTATTTGATCTATTAAAAGTTTTAAAACCATCAAAAGTTGAAGCTTCAGAAGATGTATTAAGAGAAGTAGTTCTTTTTGAGGAATTAACAAGGAATCCAGTTATATTACCGGATAATCTACTATATTTTCTATCATTATAACTCCAACCTACTGTAGCTGTTAAGTTAACCTCATCAGAAAGTTCAAAATTAGCTTTTCCAATAACATCTAATGCAGAATTTCTTATATCCAATGCATCTTCTTGATATTGACCATTAGCTCTAGAACTTGCATCTCCAATTGGGAAGAAGTAAGTCCTCTTATCATCTGCAACATCTAGGTTTCCTCTTGTTATAACTGATAACCAGTTAGTAGGTTTAATTGTTAATTGAGGAGTAATAGAAACTCTATTAACTCTTGTACTAGATTCTTGCTCATTAACTGTCCAAAGTGGATTTGTATATGATTGATTAGAGCTTTGTCCAATAGATTTTCTATAAGATCTTCCTCTGTTTATATACTCTGTTCCACTTGAACTAAAATAAGATCCTTTATAATCTCTACCATCAAAATCCGGTGGAGTTCTAAGAAGACCAAGCATTAAACCTGAAACATTTGAACTTTGCTGGATTCTATTTGAATCAGTATAAGTATAAGCCATTCTAGTTGATAAAGTCATTTTATCATTTAGTTTAGCCTCATAATTTAATCTTGCATTAGTTCTTTCGTAACTAGAGTTTTTAATTATACCATCTTGTTCTAGATGTCCTAAACTAAAGAAGTAGTTACTGTTTTCATTTCCTCCACTAATAGTTAAGTCATTTTGCAAAGCATTACCTGTTCCAAATACAGAATTAAAGTTTTCATCAACAAATGTATCTTGAGAATTTTTTGTAGCCATTGCTTCATATCTTCTACCATTTTCAGCTAAAAAGTACGCTCCAGATTTGTATGCATCAGCACCACCAGATCTTCCTGGAATATAATCTCCCCATGATTCCGCTCTAGTTTCACCATAAACTCCAGATCTTCCTTGACCCCAAGTATCCTGCATATCAATTCTTTCAGAAATTTCATCGAAAGAATATGATGATTTAAATGAAATTTTTGCTTTTCCTCTTTTACCTTTTTTAGTTGTAATCACTACAACACCATTAGCAGCTCTACTACCATATAGTGATGCAGCAGATGCACCTTTCAAAACGTTAACAGATTCAATATCACTTGGATTAATGTCATTTAAACGTGATCCTTGAGAAACACCACCATTTCCACCAGTAATATTATTACCTCCGGCATAAGATGTAGAATTATCCATTGGCACACCATCAACAATTATTAATGGTTGAATTGAACCATCAATTGTGTTAGCACCACGAATTCTAATTGTACTTCCAGCACCTGGATCACCATTAGATCTTGTAATTCTCACACCTGATGCTTTACCACTTAAAGCATTAACAACTGTTGGTTCAGCTGATCTAATTACATCATCCGAGTTAATTACACTCGATGTAGAACCTTGTTGATCCCGAACAGCTGCAAAACCTAAAGCAGTAACAACCACTTCTTCAAGTTCATTATCAAGCTGTAATGATATATTTAAACCAGATTGTCCTGCAGCAGATATATACTGAGTTGTGTACCCAATATAACTAAAAGCAAGAATCTGACCTTGACTAGCAGTAATTTCAAAATTTCCATCAAAATCGGTAGAAACTCCTGTATTTGTATCTTCAATGATAACATTAGCACCTGGAAGAGGTACTCCGTTTTCATCAGTTACAACTCCAGATATAGAGTTTTGACCATAAGATATTAATGCAAACAATAAAAATACTGTGCTTAGTATTTTTTTCATAAAATTTGATTTTTGTTTGTTTATTTTTTGAAGTTATAATTAAATATTTAAAATCTCATAAATTGTTTAAAAAAAAATAAGAGGAATGAACCTCGTATTTATCTTTTTGATAACTTTTTTTTAAATTTACAATATGGAAAATGCAACTTACACTTGTGACAAATGTGGAATGTCTGTTAAAAGCCAATGTGCTAAATGTGATACTCCCTTGAGAAATAAGTCAATAACAATTGATAGTGGAGACCAAGTTCAAGTTTCTTACTGCCCAGATTGTGATGGCATGATTAAGTCACCTTTATGCTGCGGTATGGATATGTCTTGTGAGCTTTAATTGTCATCTCTAATTACAGGATATTCAATCCCTAACTGCTCTAAATAGTTGTCATACTTAGTTTCATCAAAATAAAATTCTTTTAACTGATCTTTATATTGACTCATAATATCTTTATTTAAATAAATTGCAGGGGGATCATCCTCGGATATCATAGGTCTGTAAGTAGTCTCTTTTTTCTGAATATTTTCAAAATAATCTTTTGCCTCTTCTAATTTATGTGGTTTTAAAAGAAAATCTAATGTTGTCATAGCGACAACTTTAGCACCAGCATTTGCACCCTTATGAGCAATTGGTGTAGCCATAGCAATTGCCGAAGACCAATGATGAAAAGTAACATTAGGGATATTTGATGGAAATCTTAAAGTAACAGTTGGGACCTTCCACGATATATCACCAATGTCATCAGAACCTCCACTAACATTATATGGTAAAGGTTTTCCAATTTTACTTATATTTTTTGCTAGTCCATTTTGTTTCAGGCCTAATTCTTTTTGTACAGCTTTTGCAAGAATTTCATCATTTTCAGACCAAGTTGGAAGTCCTACATTTTTTATGTTTTCATACATCTCTTCTGCAATTATCTTATTAAAATGTCTCGGCCAAGCAGTTCCAAGTATTCTTGATGAAAAACTTGTGTCAGTCATTAAAGAAGCTCCTTCAGCAATTTTATTTGCTTTTGCATAATTCTCCATAATTCCTTCATATGTAATATTTCTTATATAAAACCATATAGAAGCTTTAGATGGAACAACATTAGGTTGATCTCCAGCATCAGTGAATATAGAATGTGATCTTTGATCAGGATGTAAATGTTCTCTTCTGTAATTCCAGCCAATATTCATAAGTTCAGCAGCATCTAAGGCACTTCTTCCCCTCCATGGAGAACCAGCAGAATGAGCGGTCTCTCCCTCAAAAGTATATTCAACAGAAATCAAGCCTGTACCAGTTGCTTTTCCCCAGGACACAGACATATTGGTGCTAACGTGAGTAAAAATACACATATCGATATCATCAAAATATCCATCTCTTACAAACCAAGCCTTACTTCCTATTTGTTCTTCTGCAACACCCGGCCATATGACAAGCTTTCCTTCAATATCATTTTCTTCCATTATTTTTTTAACTGAGAATGCTGCAGTCATAACTACAGGAAGTCCTGAATTGTGACCTTCACCATGACCTGGAGCTCCTTCAACAATCGGCTTATGAAATGCCACACCAGGATATTGTGATGAAACAGGTATTCCATCAAAATCACTACCCAGGGCAATTGTTGGTCCACCAGTTCCATTTGACCATGAAGCCATCCACGCTGTTGGTATTCCTGAAATTCCATATGTAATTTCAAATCCATTTTTCTCAAGAATGTTTGTTAAATATTTAGATGTTTCAAACTCCTGAAAGCCAAGTTCTGCAAAACTAAATACTTTGTCAACCATAACCTGTGTCATCTTTTTATCTTCTTCAACAAGTTGAGAAGCTTGATTTTTAAGGTTATTTATCTTTCTATTAGAAAATTTATTTTGTGATTGTAGATTTAAAAATGTCCCAAATAATATAAGGAGTATGAATAGATTTTTAAAATTTCTCATGATAAAGTGTTTTAGTAATAATGTCTTTTAAATGATTCAATTGCAGCATATTCTGCAAGTCCCATTTTTTTATATTTTTCTGCTGTTTCATTATTTCTCTCCTCTGCCCTGACCCAGAATTCTCTTAAATCCTGTCCCTGAAACATCACACCATCCTTTTGAGTTTGATGGAAGAATATGGCTTTTCTTTTTCTTAAAACCTGTGCAGGGCTCATAGGTACAGCCATGTCAATTTCATGAATATCCCATTCTAGCCATGCTCCTCTATATAACCATAACCAACAATCTTTTATAAATTTTTCACCTTTAAGAGATTCTAATGCTTCAAAAACTATATCAAGACATACTTTATGGGTACCATGAGGATCTTCAAGATCACCGGCAGCATATATTTGATGTGGTTTAATCTTATTTATTAAAGATGCTGTCATTAATACATCTTTTTTTGAAGGAGGATTTTTTTTAATTCTACCTGTTTCATAAAATGGTAGATTCATGAAATGGGTGTTAGAGTCTGGAATTCCAATATACCTAGTAGCTGCAATTGCTTCTCTCTTCCTAATAAAACCCTTAAGTTGTCTGACTTCTGGTGAATCAATTTTATCTGGCTTTTTATTTTTCAGTTCTTTAATTAAAGATTTAATCTTTGAATTTGAATCACCCGCAAACATATCACTTGAAACTTCAATGAATTTTAATGCATCATGATCAGAAACTGCAACATTTCCTGAAGCCTGATATGCGATATGAACCTCATGACCTTGTGAAACCAGTCTATCAAAAGTACCACCCATCGATATTACATCGTCATCTGGATGAGGGCTAAATATTATAACTCTTTTTGGATTTGGATTTTTTCTTTCAGGTCTTGTAGAATCATCAGAATCAGGTTTACCTCCAGGCCATCCACTTATGGTATTTTGAAAATGATTGAACATTTTAATATTTAATTCATAAGAAGAACCTTCAAGGGCAAGTAAATCTGATAATCCATTTTTATTATAATCTTCATCAGTTAGCTTTAAAATAGATTTTTCAGTAATCTCACATAACCAAACGATAGCTTTTCTTTTCATTACATCTGACCAGTCACAAGGACCTACCAACCATGGTGTTTTAAACCTTGTTAATTCACTTGAACATTCCTTATCTAAAACTAAAGTTGTATTCTTATGATTTTGTAAGTATGTTGTGGGTATAAGTGATGTGATATTATTTTCAACTGATTTTTTTACGATGTGGCTTTTTTGAATTCCCCATGCCATCATTATAATTCTTTTAGAGTTGAAAATAGTTCGAATACCCATAGTCAGCGCCTTCGATGGAACATTTTCAATTCCATTAAAGCTTTTACTTGCATCAAATCTTGTAGTATGGTCTAATGTAATTAATCTAGTAATTGAATTAAAATGTGATCCAGGTTCATTAAAACCAATATGACCTGTTCTACCAATTCCTAAAAGTTGAATATCTATACCTCCATTTTTATCAATCTTTTTTTCATAAGAGGAACAAAACTTTTTAATTTCTTTCTCACTTATCTCTCCAGATGGAATGTTTATATTTTCTTTGGGAATATCAATATGATCAAATAAATTCTCATTCATAAAGTGATGATAACTATTATTATCATCTTTTTCAATGGGATAGTATTCATCTAGGTTAAAAGCAATAACATTATAAAAACTCAATGATTCTTCCTTGTGAATTCTTATAATTTCTTGATAAACTTTAGTTGGCGAAGATCCCGTTGCAAAACCTATGACACAGTTTTTTTTCTTTTCTTGTTTGGATTTTATTAAATCACAAATTTCTCTTGCAATTAATAGTGAGGCTTCATTTGAATTTTTAAAAGTTACAGTATGAAGTTTTTCAAATCTAGTTTCTTCATTAATTCCAGGAGATTGATACTTAAGATTATTTTTAGCCATTATCATGTTGATTATGAAATGACAAAGTTACTAATGTTTTAATCAATTTATTCTTATGTTTTTTTAATTTTACAAAATCAAAAATAAAATTTCAAAAATCTTTGTATGAATACAATCATTATAGGAAGTGGACCAGCTGGATATACTGCTGCGATATATGCTGCTAGAGCAGACCTTAATCCAATTATATATACAGGCTTGGAGCCAGGAGGACAATTAACAACAACAACTGATGTTGATAATTTTCCTGGGTATCCTAAAGGAATAGATGGCCCAACCATGATGAATGAATTAAAGGAACAAGCTGAAAGATTTGGTACGGAAGTTAAAATTGACTTTATATCGAAAGTTGATTTTTCAAAAGAAAAGGGCGGTATACATAAGTTATATACTCAAAATGGAGATGAAATTAAATCCAAAACAGTTATAATTAGCACAGGTGCTTCTGCGAAATATCTTGGTCTTGAAAGTGAGCAAAGGTTAATTGGTGGAGGGGTTTCAGCATGTGCTGTTTGTGATGGTTTTTTCTATAAGAATCAAGATGTAGCAATAGTTGGAGGAGGAGATACAGCAATTGAAGAAGCAACATATTTAGCAAAAATATGTAGTAATGTTACTATGTTAGTAAGGAAAGACCACTTTAGAGCTTCAAAAGCTATGCAAAACAGATTAGCAAATTTTGATAACATTAATGTTTTATTTAATCATGAGATAGATGAAGTAATTGGTGAAAATGTTGTAGAAGGAATTAATATTAAAAATAATCTTAATAACGAAGTTTCAGAGATAAAAATTACTGGTTTATTCATTGCTATAGGACATTCTCCAAACACAGATATTTTTAAAGGAATTGTAGAAATGGACAATAGTGGTTATATTTTAACAGATAAAATTTCTACAAAAACAAATATCCCTGGAGTCTTTGCAGCAGGTGATGTTCAAGACAAGGATTACCGCCAGGCAATAACTGCTGCAGGTACTGGTTGTATGGCAGCACTTGATGCTGAGAGATATTTACAAGAAGTCTAGACTCGCTTGGTAGCCTTTAACCATCTAATAGGTATGTTGTCATTAAGAGCATCTAAATAATCACTTTCTAAACACGGCAAGTAAGAAATAGATTTGTTCTTTGATGTGTCAACTAACATCCACCATTTCTCGGAGATTTTACTTTTATAAAAAATAATATCTCTACCTGAGGTTTGGACAATGTATTTATTAAAAGTTTGTGAGTCATTAAAGTCCGATTCAATAATTCTCTTATCAACACCATCTAAAAAATACCATATTATTTCAGAATATAATTTACTTGAAACTTTATTATTACTTAGCTCAAATAAACCTAAAAAATTAGTTTTATTACTTTGACCTGCATATTTAGTTAAAATACATGCTAATCTAGAATCTATCCCATTGGGGTTACCCTCATTTTGATCAAAAGATGCAGAAAATGATAAGGATTTCATATCAAAACCTACAATATTTGAATTTCTCATTATTGGCTCTGCTTTCATATTGTTCTCTGATATTTCTCCTAAAGAGATGTATTCAAAAAATAATTTTTCCATTAACTGAAGTTCATCATGGGAACATAAATGTCGTTGATATCCAATATTAGTGAAGTCATTTAAACTATTTGAATCATCAATAATAATTTTATTCATATAGGTCCTTCCTGAAACCAATTCAGATTCCTGATAAAGATCAAATTGATTATCGATTGAAACTATATTAACTTTATCAGAATATGAGTCAAAAGATTTAAAAATTGGATATATCAAGTCATTACTTCCTCCTATTATTATTAATACTATTTTTTTAGATAATAATTCTTTACATATTTCATAAAGCGCATGATAAGTATCATCAACAGTATTTCCATTAGGAAGATTTCCTAAATCAGATATCGATAATTTCCAATTACTAAATTTTAACTTATAAAATTCCCTTCTAAGAGAGTCTAAATCCTGAGCAGAAGATTGAAAAAAAGAATTTCTATACTCATCAAGACCAATAATACAAACATTCGTAGACTCTAAGTCAGGAATTCCGAATGATGATGTGTGAATAGCTAGTTTTTTATATAAGGAGCCTTGTAAATAATTTTCATTTAACTCATCAATTAAGCTATCTGAAACAGGTTTGAGTAAGTCAAGACTCATTTTTTCTTTTTAGGATTTAGATATTTTTGTGCAATTTCTAATGTAATTGTTTTAGGGTCAATCTCTTTCGGAATTTCTACTTTCTTTTTTCCTTTAGATATAATAGACCTTCCCCATCTTCCCTTTTCAACTTTAATATCTTCATCAGTCCAGTGAGATATTAGTTTTTCTTTTTCCTTTTTAATTTTAACCTCTATAAGCTCCTCTATTTCATTAATTGATAAATTATCAAAGTCATATGATTTATTAACATTAATAAACATATCGTTCCACTTAATAAAAGGACCAAACCTCCCTTTACCTTTTGTAACAGGCAGGTCATTATAAACATGGACAGGTTCATCAGCTTTTAATTTTTCATCAATTAATTCAATTGCCTTATTTATCTCAACAGAGTGAGGATCAAGACCATTTGGAATTGAAATAGATTTGGTTGAAAATTTAATATATGGACCATATCTTCCATTATTAACTGTTACAATTTCATTTTTATAACTTCCTATTTCCTTTGGAAATTTGAATAACTCCAAAGCTTCTTCTAGAGTTATAGTATCTAGTTGTTGGTCTTTAGTTAAGCTAGCAAAAACAGGTTTTTCTTCTTCATCTATAGTTCCAATTTGGGCTATTGGACCAAATTTTCCTAACCTAACTTTTACGACTCTTCCCGAACTTGGATCTGAACCTAAAACTTTTTCTCCAGATTGTCTCTCTGCATTATCTCTAACTTCATTTACATTTTCATGAAAACCACCATAAAATTGTTTTATAATATCTGTCCAATTCTGATCACCTGTTGCAATTTTATCAAAATTCTTTTCAACCTCAGCTGTAAAGCCATAATCTAAAATATTATTAAAGTTGTCAACTAGAAAATCATTAACTATCATTCCAATATCAGTGGGAACTAATTTTCCTTTATTAGAGCCTGTTTTTTCTATTAGTATACTCTCATTAATTCCCTCTTGTTTGAATTCAATGAAATTATATTTCCTTTCTACTCCCTCATTAGCTCCTTTTGCTATATATCCCCTGTTTTGAATTGTTGAAATAGTGGTTGCATATGTAGCTGGTCTTCCAATTCCAAGTTCTTCAAGCTTCTTAACTAAGGAAGCCTCAGTAAACCTAGAAGGTGGTCTAGAAAAAGATTCTTTTGAAGAGATATTCAATAAATTTAATTTTTCATCAATACTAAGTACAGGGAGAACACCTTTTTCTTCCTCTACTTCATCGTCAGTTCCCTCATTGTATACCCTAAGAAAACCATCAAATTTTATTACCTCACCTCTAGCAATAAAAATTTGATTATATGAATTTGATTTAATATTAACTACAGTTCTTTCAATTTGCGCATCAGACATTTGTGAAGAAATTGTTCTTTTCCAAATTAACTCATACAATCTTTGTTGATCATAATCAGATGTGATTTCCTCAACATTAATATCTGTTGGCCTAACTGCTTCATGTGCTTCTTGAGCAGATTTGTTTTTATTTTTATAATCCCTAAGATTAACATATTTGTTTCCATACTTAGTTTCTATCTTTTCAACAATTGAAGATTTCGCATCATTTGAAAGAGTTACACTATCTGTTCTCATATAAGTTATAAGTCCAGCCTCATAAAGTTTTTGTGCCGTAGACATTGTTCTAGTTACACCAAAGCCTAGCTTCCTAGATGCTTCTTGTTGAAGAGTAGAAGTTGTGAAAGGTGGAGTTGGGGATTTTTTTCCAGGTTTTTGATCAGTACTTGCAACATTAAATAAAGAACCATAGTTTTTTTCAAAGAATTCTTTTACTTCATCTACAGAAGAATATTTTTCATTCAGTTCAGCTTTAAACTTAACACCAGAATCTGTCTCAAAAACTGCAATTGATTTGTAAGAGCTTTTAGTTATAAAAGTTTTGATTTCTCTTTCTTTTTCAACTATTAGTCTAACTGATACTGATTGTACTCTACCAGCTGAAAGACCAGCCTTAACTTTTCTCCATAAAACAGGAGATAATTCATAACCAACAAGTCTGTCTAACACTCTTCTGGCCTGTTGAGCATTAACCAAATTAAAATTAATTTCCCTAGGACTTTCAAGAGCCTTTAAAATTGCATTCTTTGTAATTTCATGGAATACTATTCTCTCGTAATCTTTGTTAATTAAATCTAGGTTTTCATAAAGGTGCCAAGCTATAGCCTCACCTTCCCTATCTTCATCACTTGCTAACCAAACCTTATCAGAGTCCTTGACATATTTTTTCAAATCTCTAATTATTGGTTTTTTTTCAGTTGGAACAACATATTTAGGTTTAAAATCATTTTCAACATCAACTCCAAGTTCTTTAACAGGAAGGTCTGAAATATGCCCAACGCATGATACTACCTTAAAGTCTTGTCCTAAAATCTTTTCAATTGTCTTAGCTTTAGTAGCTGATTCAACAATAACTAAATTCTTTGGCATATTATAATTTTGGGCCTAAAGTAAATAGATTTATTGTTATGATTAAAAAAAAAATAAAAATTTTAAAATTTGTTTAACATAATTGTTTGATAATTTTAAAGAAACTAATTTTGTATACACATGAAAGTAGAACAGATTTATACTAAGTGTTTATCACAAGGATCTTATTATATTGAAAGCAATAATGAGGTTGCTATTATTGACCCTATAAGAGAGATTGACACATATATTGAAAAGGCAAAAAAAAATAAATCAAAAATTAAATACATTTTTGAAACTCATATTCACGCAGATTTTATTAGTGGTCATTTGAACCTAGCTAAAAAAACAAATGCAAAAATTATTTATGGTCCTAAATCTGAAACAAAATTTGAGAAGACTATTGCAAAAGACTATCAAGAATTTAAGATTGGTAATGTAACTATTGTTGCTATTCATACTCCGGGGCATACAATAGAAAGCACTACTTATTTGTTAAGAGATACTAATGGTACTGACCATGCTATATTTACAGGTGACACATTGTTCTTAGGTGATGTTGGAAGACCTGACTTGTCCCAAAATTCAGATATGGATAATAGAGATTTAGCATCTATGCTATATGATAGCCTTAGAAATAAAATAATGATTTTAAATGATGATGTAGTTGTTTATCCGGGTCATGGTCAAGGAACTTCATGTGGAAAAGATTTAAGTTCAGAAACAATTGGAAGACTTGGAGATCAGAAAAAGACAAATTATGCACTCAGGGAAAATATGTCTAAGGATCAATTTGTTAATGAAGTTTTAGATGGTCTACTTGATCCTCCAAAGTATTTCCCTTCTAATGTCTCTATTAATAAAGAAGGGTATGTCGAATCAGAAGATGTATTAAACAAAAATTTAAATGCATTTAATCCATCAGAGATTGAAAAATTAATTAAAAAAGATTTTACAATTCTTGATGTAAGAAGTGCTGATGAATTTGCAAAGTCTCATATTCCAGGTTCAATATTTATTGGACTTGATGGAAGATTTGCTCCATGGGTTGGTGAGATTTTAGAAGATGTTTCTATAAAATTATTGCTTATTGTTCCTATGGATAGAGAAAAGGAGGCTATACTTAGATTGTCCAGAGTAGGTTTTGATAATGTTCATGGATATCTTGAGGGTGGTATACAAAATTGGATTGAGTCTGGAAGAGAAATTTCTAGTGTTGAAAATATATCGGCTCTTAACTTTACTAAAAATGATTCAAACCAAACTAAAAATATACTTGATGTTAGATCTAAAAGTGAGCACTCGTCTGAATCTCTTGAAAAATCATTAAACATTCCTCTACCTGAATTAAGTTATTCTATAAACAAGGTGAACTTTACTGATAGGTTTTATATTCATTGTAAAGGTGGTTATAGAAGCATGATAGCTGCCTCATTACTTCTTTCTAAAGGAGTATCAAATATTGTAAATATTGAAGGTGGATTTGATGAGATCAAAAGATTTCAATCTTAAATACTGACAAATTGGCATATTTTAAATTAATTGGTTAATTTTACTTCTAATTAAATAATATCAAAGAAAAGTCTTTATATATAGAAACTTATGGTTGTCAGATGAATTTTGCTGACAGTGAAGTTGTAGCCTCAATTTTAAAAAAAGAAGGCTATCATCTGATTGATGATTCTAAAAAAGCAAATTTAGTTCTTCTAAACACTTGTTCTATTAGAGATAAGGCCGAACAAACTGTTCGTAAAAAACTTAAAACATTTAATTCTCAAAAAAAAGAAAATAAGAACCTTAAAATTGGTCTTTTGGGCTGTATGGCTGAAAGATTAAAAGACAAACTTCTAGAAGAGGAAAAAATTGTAGACCTAGTTGTTGGTCCAGATTCATATAAAGATTTACCAAATCTTCTTGAAGAAGTTGAACATAATCAGAAAGCAGTTAATGTGATATTATCAAAATCTGAAACATATGGTGATATATCTCCTGTCAGAATTCATAATAATGGAATAAATGCTTTTGTATCAATTACTAGGGGATGTGATAATATGTGTACATTTTGTGTTGTCCCTTTTACAAGAGGTAGAGAAAGAAGTAGAAATCCTGAAAGTATTCTTAGAGAAATTAATGATCTTAATGAAAAAGGATATAAAGAGATTACCCTTCTTGGCCAAAATGTAGATAGTTACCTGTGGTATGGTGGTGGACCAAAAAAAGATTTCAATAAGGCAAGCGAAAACGCTAAAATAAATTCTAAAAGGTTTTCAAACCTGCTTGAAATTGTCGCTTCAAACTTTCCGGATATAAGAATTAGATTCTCTACATCAAATCCTCAAGATATGACTCTAGATGTTATTGAAACAATGGCAAAATATGATAATATCTGCAACTATATTCATCTACCAATTCAATCAGGAAGTGATAGAATTTTAAAGAAGATGAATAGACTTCATTCAAGAGAAGAATACCTAGACCTTATTAGAAACATAAGAAAAATAATTCCAAATTGCGGTATTTCACATGATATGATGACAGGCTTTCCTTCTGAATCTGAAAGGGATCATCAAGATACACTCTCTTTAATGGAGGAAGTGAAATATGACTTTGGATATATGTTTGCATATTCCGAAAGACCAGGGACATATGCCGCAAGACATTTTGAAGATGATATTAGCCCAGACATAAAACAAAGAAGACTTGAAGAAATAATTACGCTTCAGCAAAAGCATAGTTTGACTAGAAATGAAAGGTTTTTAAATCAAGAATGTTCAGTTTTAATTGATAAATCATCAAAAAAATCAAATGAATTTTGGAGTGGCAGGACAAGTGAAAATAATGTAGTTGTGTTTCCTAAGTATGAATTTTCTCTTGGAGAAATAGTAAATGTTCAAGTTAATGATTGTACAACTGCAACATTAATAGGAGATATCATTAAAGTTAAAGCATAATGGATACAATTCTTTCAGTAAAACAGAGATTTGGGATTATTGGAGATAATCCAAAATTAAATAGAGCATTAGAAAAATCTATTAAAGTAGCTAACTCTGACATTTCTGTACTTGTAACTGGAGAAAGCGGAGTTGGTAAAGAAAATATTCCAAAAATAATACATCAATATTCTCACAGAAAACATTCAAAATATATTGCTGTTAACTGTGGGGCAATTCCAGATGGAACAATTGATTCTGAATTATTTGGCCATGAGAAAGGTGCATTTACAGGTGCTACTGCTAACAGAAGTGGATATTTCGAAGTTGCAGATGGTGGTACAATTTTTTTAGATGAAGTTGGGGAGCTTCCTCTTGCAACACAAGTAAGACTTCTTAGAGTTCTTGAAAGTGGAGAATTTATTAAGGTTGGTTCCTCAAAAGTTGAAAAAACAAATGTCAGAATAGTAGCAGCTACAAATGTTAATATGGAAGAGGCTATAAGAAAAGGCAAATTTAGAGAAGATCTATTTTATAGACTTAGCACTATTATCATAGACATTCCTCCTTTAAGGAGTAGAAAAGAAGACATTCCCCTTTTATTTAGAAAATTTGCATCTGATTTTGCTCAAAAATATAATATGCCAACATTAAGGTTAGATGAATCAGCCCAAGCACTATTATGTCAACAAGAATGGAAAGGAAATATTAGGCAATTAAGGAATATTGCTGAACAAATGTCAATACTTGAAAAAGAAAGGAATTTAAAAATTGAAACTTTGAATCTTTACTTACCAAATAAAGTTTCAAAATTACCTGCTACATTAGATGATGTGAAAGAAGACTCCTCTTCTTTTTCTTCTGAAAGAGAGATTCTTTATAAGGTTCTGTTTGACATGAAAAGTGATCTTAACGATTTAAAAAAACTAACCCTAGAATTGATGAAAGATGATGGTTCAAATGATATTAAAGAAAAGAATCAAGGTTTGATAGAAAAAATATATGGAGAAAATGATCAAATTGAAGATTCAAATAATTTAGATTTACAATCAGATGTAAATATTGGTATTCAAAATAAAGATGAAGATAACTTTGAATATGCGGAAACAATCGAAGAAGAAGAAACACTTTCTCTTCATGATAAAGAAGTTGAAATGATTAAACAAGCACTAATTAGAACTGGTGGAAGAAGAAAAAATGCTGCAACAGAGCTTGGAATTTCAGAAAGAACACTTTACAGAAAAATTAAACAACACAACCTTGGAGATGTTTCAGATTTATAAAAAATTTATTACAATTCTATTTTTAGGGTTGTTGACAGTGTCTTGTGGTATTTATAGTTTTACCGGCTCATCGATTCCTCCTGGTGTTGAAACTTTTCAAGTTGATTACTTTGAAAATACAGCTGGTGGCAAACCTGGATCAACAATAGAACCAGGTCTTGATAGAGATTTTACTATTGCATTGCAAGATTTGATTGTTAATCAGACAAGTCTTAACCTTGTCAATCAAGGTGGTGATATAATTTATAGTGGAGAAATCACAGAGTTTAGCGTTACTCCTATGGCTGCAACAGCTGAAATAAAGGCTGCTCAAAATAGATTAACTATGGCGGTTATGGTTAGCTATGAAAATATGTTAAATGAAGAGGACAACATTGAAAAAAGATTTTCATTTTATTATGATTTTCCTGGAAATCTCCAAGTTTATGATATTAAAGATTCTGCTTTAGAAGAAATTTTTGAAAGAATCACTCAAGATATATTTAACGAAACACTTGCAAAGTGGTAAAAAAATCAGGTAATACATTTTCAAAAATTATTGAAGGGTTTGACTCAATGGATTCTTCAAAATCTTTAGAACTTAAAAAAATTTTAAATTCCTATCCATATTTTCAATCTGCATCAGCCTATTATTTAAAAACACTTAAGGCACAAAAAAAAGATTCTTATCATGAATTACTTCCCAAAACAGCTATACTCACATTTAATAGATCTATTTTAAGAAGTTGGCTTTCTTCAGACGAATTAAAGGACAATCAAGGCAAAATTAAAGCTGAAAAATATTCTTTTCTAGATTGGTTTGATATAATTAGTGATGATATGCCTAAAGTTGATGAAAAATTTGATTTAATAGATGAGTTTATAAAGAACTCACCAAAAATAAAGATCAATAATGATTATGAGGTTAGATCAAGTTTCAAAACAGATCAAAAAATTAAAGATGAACTAATTACAGAAACACTAGCAAAGATATATGTGAATCAAGAAAAGTTCAATAAAGCAATTAAAGCATATGAAATATTAAGCTTGAAATATCCAAAAAAAAGTAGTTTCTTTGCAGACCAAATAAATGATATAAAAAAACTAAAAAGTAAAGAATAATCATGGGAACCTTTTGGATATTAGTGTCGCTTATTATTTTTGTTTGTATCCTTCTAGTATTAGTTGTGATGGTTCAAAACCCTAAAGGTGGAGGCTTGTCATCAACCTTTGGTGGTGGTCAACAACAAATTGGAGGTGTTAAAAGCACCACTGACTTTTTAGATAAAAGCACATGGATTTTAGCTGCAATTATTCTTATTCTTATATTAATTTCAAATGTAACTTTAATGAATGATTCTGAAAATACTGATTCTATTTTAATTGATGAATCAATCCCTGAGCAAACTATTCCAGAAATTCCAGAACAAACTATTCCAGAAATTCCATCTGATTCAGATTAAAAAATGTCATGATGTCAGTATTTTAAATACTTTGACACACTTTTTTAATTGTGGCATAGTTTATGAAAAAAACTAAATAAAAAGAATATGAGTAAAATTAATATTAAACCATTAGCTGATAGAGTTCTAGTTGAACCATCAGAAGCAGAAACAAAAACTTCATCGGGTATAATAATTCCAGATTCAGCAAAAGAGAAACCTCAAAAAGGAAAAATAGTGGCTGTTGGTCCAGGCACTAAAGAAAATCCTGTAACTCTTAAAACTGGAGATATTGTTCTTTATGGAAAATATGCAGGAACTGAACTAAACCATAATGGTATTGATTACCTAATAATGAAAGAGAATGATATTCTTGCAATCGTATAACTTAAATTAAAAAAAATGGCAAAAAAAATTGAATTTGATATTGAAGCTCGTGATGGTATAAAACGAGGTGTTGATGCATTAGCTAATGCAGTTAAAGTAACATTAGGCCCAAAAGGTAGAAACGTTATTATAGGAAAATCTTTTGGTGCTCCACAAGTAACTAAAGATGGTGTTACAGTTGCAAAGGAAATTGAACTGAAAGACAATCTTGAAAACATGGGTGCTCAAATGGTTAAAGAGGTAGCATCAAAGACTAATGATTTAGCGGGAGATGGTACTACTACAGCTACTATTTTAGCTCAATCAATAGTAACAGAAGGGTTAAAAAATGTTGCTGCAGGTGCTAATCCAATGGATCTTAAGAGAGGGATTGACAAAGCTGTTATCTCTGTTGTTAAAGGTCTTGAAAAACAATCAGTTGAAATAGGAAGTGCCTCTGAAAAAATTCTTCAAGTTGCTAGTATTTCAGCAAATAATGATGAAACAATTGGAAAATTAATAACTGAAGCATTTGAAAAAGTCGGTAAGGAAGGTGTAATAACTGTTGAAGAGGCAAAAGGAACTGATACATACGTTGATGTAGTAGAAGGGATGCAGTTTGACAGGGGGTATATCTCACCCTACTTTGTTACGGATTCAGAGAAAATGGAAGCAGATCTTGATACTCCTCAAATTTTAATTACAGATAAAAAAATATCTGTTATGAAGGATTTATTACCTATTCTTGAGCCTGTTGCTCAATCTGGTAAACCTTTATTAATTATTGCAGAAGATATTGATGGGGAAGCTCTAGCTACATTAGTGGTTAATAAATTAAGAGGATCTTTAAAAATTGCTGCAGTTAAAGCACCAGGTTTTGGTGACAGAAGAAAAGCAATGCTAGAAGATATTGCAATTTTAACTGGAGGAACTGTTATTTCAGAGGAAAGAGGATTTACTCTTGAAAATACAACAATCGATATGCTTGGAACTGCTGAAAAAGTTACTATTGACAAAGACAATACAACTGTTGTTAATGGCTCAGGTAACAAGAATGATATAAAATCTAGAGTAAGCCAAATTAAAGCTCAAATTGAAACTACAACTTCTGATTACGACAAGGAGAAACTTCAAGAACGACTAGCTAAATTAGCTGGTGGTGTTGCTGTTTTATATGTTGGCGCTCCATCTGAAGTAGAAATGAAAGAAAAGAAAGACAGAGTAGATGATGCCCTACATGCAACAAGAGCAGCAATTGAAGAAGGAATTGTAGCTGGTGGTGGAGTAGCATTACTTAACTCAAAAAATGATTTAAGCAAAGTAAAGGCTTCTAACTCTGATGAAAGTACTGGAATTCAAATAGTAAATAAAGCTATTGAAACTCCGCTTAGAACAATTGTAGAAAACTCTGGAGGAGAAGGTTCAGTTGTTGTTTCTAAAGTATTAGAGGGTGAGAAAAATTTCGGATATAACGCAAAAGAAGGTAAGTATGTTGACATGCTTAAAGAAGGTATTATAGATCCTAAAAAAGTAACTAGAGTTGCTCTTGAAAATGCAGCTTCAGTTGCTGGTATGATTTTAACTACCGAATGTGCCTTAGTTGATATTAAAGAAGATAATCCTGCTCCTATGCCTCCTATGGGCGGTGGTGGAATGCCTGGTATGATGTAAAACTTTATTAAACCTTAATTAAAACCTGCCTTAGAGCAGGTTTTTTTTGTAATTTAGTAACGCTACAATGAAGAAAATTAAATCTGCGCTAATATCTGTTTTTAATAAAGATAAAATTGATGAAATATGCTCTTATCTGTCATCAAATAATGTTATAATTTATTCTACTGGCGGTACTTACAACTACATATCAAACCTCGAAATACCAGTAAAAAAAGTTGAAGATTTAACATCTTTTCCATCTATTCTTAATGGCAGAGTTAAAACACTTCATCCTAAAGTTTTTGGAGGTATTTTAAGAACCAACTCTGAGTCAGATATTGAAGATTCAAGAAATTATGATATTCCAAGTTTTGATTTAGTAATAGTTGATCTGTATCCTTTTGAAGAAACTTTAAAAGCTACAAAAGATCATAATGACATAATTGAAAAGATTGATATTGGAGGTGTTTCGCTTATTAGGGCAGCAGCAAAAAATTATGAAAATGTTACTTGTATTTCATCTTCTTCTCAGTATGATAAACTAATTAAAATATTAAAGGAAGATTGTGCAACAGATATTTCTTTTAGAAAAACTCTTGCATTTGAAGCGTTTGAAAAAAGTTCAGCTTATGACTCTATAATATCTGGATATTTAAATCCTAAGTCTTCTAAAAAGAATGTTGAAATAAGAGAATTAAGATATGGTGAAAATCCTCATCAAAAAGCTAGATTTATTGGTGATCTTAAAGATTATTTAATTCAATTAAATGGCAAAGAGATATCTTATAACAATCTATTAGATATTGACGCATCTCTTGACTTACTTCGAGATTTAGACTCATCTAAAGCTATCTTTTTAATTCATAAACATAATAATCCTTGTGGAGTTGCAATTAGAGACTCGATAACAGAGGCTTATGAAGATGCTTTAGCTTGTGATAATATATCAGCATTTGGAGGTGTCTTAACTACTAATAAGAAAATTGATAAAAAAACAGCTAATCAGATTAATAAACTATTTTTTGAAATTCTAATAGCACCAGATTTTGATGACGATGCATTAGATTTATTGAAATCAAAAAAAAACAGGATATTAATTAAACTGAATAAAATTCCAATAAAAAACATTCAAAAAAGATCATGCTTAAATGGTTTTTTAGAACAGGATATAGATAATAAAATTGAAAATTTTGGAGATTTTAAAGTTGTTACAACTAAAACTCCAAATAATAAAAATTCTAATGACCTGGTGCTTGCTTCAATTATAGCAAAACATACTAAATCTAATTGTATAGCCATAGTAAAGAATCAACAACTAATTGGATCGGGTATGGGTCAGGTATCCAGGATTGATGCTTTAGACCAAGCCATTGAAAAATCCAAAAGATTTGGATTTGAACTTAACCAATCTTCACTTGCAAGTGATGCTTTTTTTCCATTTTCAGATTGTGTTGAAATTTCATTTAAAAATGGCATAGACTCAATTGTTCAACCAGGAGGTTCAGTTAGAGATCAAGATTCTATTGATTTTTGTAATGAAAATAAAATGTCAATGGTGTTTTCAGGAATCAGGCATTTTAGACATTAATTCGCATTATTTAACTAACTTTGCGGATTATTATGGGATTTTTTACAGAGGAAATAGCGATTGATTTAGGAACTGCAAACACACTTATTATTCATAACGATAAAGTTGTTATCAATAGTCCGTCTATTGTTGCAATGGATAGAACTACAAAAAAAATCATAGCTATAGGTGAGGAAGCTAAATTTATGCAGGGTAAAACTCATGAAAATATTAAAACTATTAGACCACTTAAAGATGGAGTTATTGCTGATTTTGAAGCTTCTGAAAAAATGATAAGTGAATTAATAAGAAGTATTCCTACTTTGAAAAAAAGATGGTTTTCACCATCCCTAACAATGGTTATTTGTATTCCTTCTGGAATTACAGAAGTAGAAATGAGAGCTGTTAAAGAGTCCGCAGAAAGAGTTAACGGTAAAGAAGTTTATTTAATTCATGAACCAATGGCTGCTGCAATTGGAATTGGAATTGATATTGTGAAGCCAAAAGGTAATATGGTAGTTGATATAGGAGGTGGAACCACTGAAATTGCTGTAATAGCGCTATCTGGAATTGTGTGCGAAAAATCACTAAAAGTTGCAGGAGATGTTCTTACTAATGATATCGTCTATTACATGAGAACCAAGCACAATCTTTATATTGGTGATCGAACTGCAGAAAAAATTAAAATTGAAGTTGGATCAGTTACAGAAAGTCTAGATGAACCTCCTGAAGACATGCATGTTCAAGGAAGAGATCTACTATCAGGTAAACCAAAAGAAAAAATAATCTCATATATAGAAGTTGCTAAAGCTATTGATAAATCCGTTATTAGAATCGAGGATTCTATTATGGAAACTTTGTCTCAAACACCTCCAGAGCTTGCTGCTGATATATATAACACAGGGATATATTTAGCTGGAGGAGGAGCTCTTTTAAGAGGACTTGATGAAAGACTTTCAAAAAAGACAGATCTTCCTGTTTATATCGCAGAAGATCCCCTTCAAGCAGTTGTAAGAGGAACTGGGATTGCTCTTAAAAATATTGATAAATTCAAGTCTGTCTTGATTAAGTAATTAATCTCATGCAATCAATAATTAATTCCATCGTTGCAAACAGGAACTTAATTATCTATTTAATTCTTTCTTTTATATCTTTTAACTTCCTTTATATTAACAGCTCTCTTCATTATAATGAAATTGTTAAGACTGCAACTTATATATCCGGAAAATCATCTTTTTTGTCATCATCAATAAATTCATATTTCAATTTAAAAGATAAAAATCAAAAGCTTATTGATGAAAATCTTAAATTAAAAAAGATTGAACTTGAATATAAAAATCAGATTATTGAATATAAATCTTTAGAATCAAATTCAATAATTAATGCAAGTGTGATCTTTAATTCAATCAATAAAAGTAAAAATATAATTGTTATTGATAAAGGAACAAATGGAGGCGTAGATGAAGAAATGGGTGTGATTACCTCAAAAGGTATAGTTGGTATTATTAAAAGTGTGACTGAAAATTATGCATCAATTATATCTTTACTAAATACAGATTTAAAAGTTAATGCCATATTAAAAAATTCATCTACGATTGGCTCAGTAACATGGGATGGATTGAACTCAAAAATTTTAAAACTAAACGATATTCCACTTAGTAGCTCAATAAAGATTGGTGATACTATTGTAACTGGGGGGATGTCTTTTTATTTTCCCAAAGGAATTCCAATTGGAACAATTACTAATTATGATAATAGTTCACTGGAAGGCTACTATGAGATAGATGTTTCAATTTTTAATGACTTTTCATCTTTATCTAACTTATATATTTTAGAAAGAACTGACAATGATGAAATTAAAATTTTATTAAATGATTAGAGAGTTATCAAGAAATATTTTTTTTTATACTACAATTCTAGTATTTCAGATATTTGTTTTCAATCAAATTAATCTTCTAGGATTTATAACGCCATTCCTCTACTTAATAATATTTATACACTACAAAACATCTTATAATAAAACTATTTTAATTTTTTTAGGGTTTATAACTGGAATAATTATTGATTTATCAATGCAAACTTATGGTTGTCATACTTTTGCAACAATTACGATTTGCTATTCTAGAACTTGGATAGAAAAATATTCATTTGGAGTAAATTCTAACTTACCTTCTGCAATGATTAGTGGAACACAATTAATTAATAGACTAATATTCTTTGGTATAATAATATTTATTCATTCTTCAATATATTACTCTCTTATTTATTTTAATATTGAGTTATTCTGGACTATAGTTTTAAACATTATTATAAATTCAATTATTACCTTTATTATGATTTGGTTAATTTCACAATTAATATCCAATAAATAATTATGTTAAAGAAGTATATGCTTATATGGCTAACAATAATTTGTTCAGTTGTATTCATTTTTAAGTTAGCTTCACTCCAACTATCAAGTGACTCTTACTTTAATTCAGATTTTGCTATTCAAGAAATTTCAATTTATCCTGAAAGAGGATTAATTTTTGATCGAAATGGTCAACTTCTAGTCGCTAATCAACCAATGTATGATCTAATTATAATTCCAGAGAACACTTTAGAATTTGATACTCTTCAATTATCAAAATTAATTGGTATTGAAAAGAATGAATTAAAAAAGAAAATTTCAAATTCTGTAAATTATTCTAAAAAAATACCTTCTGTAATAAAGACACAAATATCAAAGGAAGAAAATGCTTTTCTTCAAGAAAAAATTTGGCTTTATAATGGATTTTATTTGAGAAAAAACTCTGTTAGAGACTATGTTAAACCCTTTGCAAGTAATGTGATTGGATATACTGGAGAAGTAAGTCAGAGTGAAATTAATTCAGAGAGTTACTATGAAAATGGAGAGATGATTGGGAAGCAGGGTATTGAAAAATATTATGAAAATGAACTAAGGGGTATAAAAGGCAAAAAATATTTCCAAAAAGATAGATTTAATAGAGTCATTGGACCCTATAATAATTCTTTAGAAGATATAGATCCAACTAAAGCAAAAAATATTACGCTAACTATTGACATAGAACTTCAAAAGTATGCAGAAAGTCTTCTAGCAAATAAAAAAGGAGGTGTTGTTGTAATCGAACCTTCATCTGGAGAAATACTGACATTAGTTAGTGCTCCAACTTATAAATCAAATCAGTTTATCGGTCAAAATAGAACTTCTAACTTTCAAAAATTATTAAATGACTCTATAAATAAACCATTATTTGATAGATCTCTACAAGCTCAATATTCTCCTGGATCACCAATGAAAATATTAAATGCACTAATTGGTCTTCAAGAAAATGTAATTAACGAGAATACTACTTTTACCTGTAATGCAGGGCATTACTATGCTAAAAATGCTTTCATGGGCTGCCATAATAAATTTGGAACAATAAGTGATTTAAGAAAAGGTATTTATAACTCATGTAATACTTATTTCGCAAAAACATATAAAATGATTTTAGATAAATATGAAACACCTAGTGAAGGTCTTGATACATGGGCAAATCACATTAAAAGTTTTGGTCTAGGTGACTATTTAGGATATGATTTATTTATTGGGAAAAAAGGATTTATTCCAGAATCTGAATACTATAATAAATTCTATGGAGACAATAGATGGGGTTCTTCTACAACAATTTCTAATTCAATTGGCCAAGGAGAGATATTAACTACACCTATTCAAATGGCAAATTTTGCATCTGCAATTGCTAACAGAGGATTTTATTTTAAACCTCATTTTGTAAAAAAAATAAATAATGAATCATTATCTAATCTGGAAAAAACCTCAACAACTATTGATAAAGAAAATTTTGAAATAGTAATTGATGGAATGGTTGATGTAGTTAATAAAGGTACAGCAAGAATAGCAAAAATAAATGGTGTTAATGTTGCAGGAAAAACTGGAACTGTAGAAAATTTTATATTAGTTGAAGGTGAAAAAAAACAATTAACAGATCATTCGACATTTATTGCTTTTGCTCCCGCTGAAGATCCAGAAATTGTTGTTTCTGTTTTTATTGAGAATGGATATTGGGGAAGTAGATGGGCTGCTCCTATTGCAAGTCTAATCATTGAAAAATATCTAACAGATAATGTTGAAAGAAAATGGCTTGAAAACAGAATGGTTAATGGAAGTCTTCAAAGTGAATACGAAAAACCATATAAGTTTAAAAGCTTTACAATAAATGAATAGTTTTAATATACTTAAGTATGATTTAATATCTATTATAAGTTATTGTCTGTTGGTGACTTTTGGTATAGTTAATATCTACTCTTCTACCTTTAATGAATCATTTATATCCATTTTTGATAGCTCTACAGTTGTTGGTAAACAAATAATTTTTCTCATTGCATCCTCAATTACATTTATTATTATAATTTTTACAAAATCTAATTTTTTTGACAGAGTTTCTCCTTTATTATACTTTACCTCTATTATATTATTACTGAGTCTGTTTATATTTGGTGTTGAAAGGGGTGGGGCCAAATCATGGTATCTAATTGGACCTATTAGCTTCCAACCTACTGAGCTTGCAAAACTTAGCACTGCTTTATTTTTAGCTAAATTCCTAAGTATTATTCAAACTGATTTAAACAAAACTAGAGATATTTTAATAGTTGGTATAATTATTCTAATTCCAATAATACTAATAACTTTTCAACCAGATCCTGGATCAGCTTTAGTTTTTTTAGCTTTTATATTTCCTATTTTACGTGAGGGATTAGATTTAAGATTTTTCTATTTTGGATTAATTATAGTTTCTACTTTAATCCTAACACTTACTTTGGGAGTTACAAAAGGCATAATAACTCTCTCAATATTATTCTTAATATTATATATATATAATAGACGTAAAAAATTTAAAATTTCAATTCTAAAATATTTATTATCATTAATAATTCTTGTAGGTGTTTCCTTTTCAACTAATTACTTATTCGAAAATATTTTAGAACAAAGACATAGAGATAGAATTAATTTAATTATTGGAAAAGCAGTTGATGACAGAGGAATTGGATATAATACAAATCAATCTAAAATAGCAATTAGTAATGGAGGGTTATTTGGAGCTGGATTTCTTCAGGGAACTCAAACAAAGGGAAATTTTGTTCCAAGACAACACACTGATTATATATTTAGTACAATTGGAGAAGAATGGGGTTTTACAGGCTCTCTTATTACAATATTATTTTTTATGTTATTAATTACTCGAGTTTCTTTAAGAGCTGAGAGGCAGGTTAACCACTTTAAAAGGATTTACTGTCATTGTTTTGCTAGTCTTCTTTTTTTTCATTTTTTTGTTAACATAGGTATGTCAATAGGATTGGTTCCATCAATAGGAATCCCGTTACCATATATAAGTTATGGAGGCTCTAGTCTATTAATATTTAGTGTAATGTTTTTTATTTACTTGAACTTTGATTCAAGTAGATTAAAAGAAGATTAATCAATGTTTATTTGAGATAATATATCATTTCCTTTAAAAGATGACAGGTCTTTTAAAAGATTCATAGCTTCATCAACATAAATATCTTTTTGTAGAGATTCAATCCACCTATCTCTTTTTTCTTTCATATCATCATTGTATGAACTATTTGCATTAAGATTATTTTCATTCCATTCGAATAGATATGGTGAAATAAATTCTTCAATAACTTTTAACTTATCACTTTGAAGCTTAAATTCTTCTTGATCTTCTTTATAAGAATTATAATCTAACGAAATTGTTTTATCATCTTGTTTAGATTTAATCAATTTAGCATGTTGATCAATTATTGTAAAATATTCGTTCTTACCAATTCTTTCTTTACTATTTGAAATAGCCTGAGCATAGTTAAAAACTTTAACTGAATTATCATATCTAGCAGGATCAATCTTGTCCCAGCTAAGAGGATTTTCTAAATCTTTTTCTCCAATATCTATATAGGAATATCTGTTAGGAAAGATTAAGTCACTTTTAACACCTTCTAGTTGTGTAGATCCTCCATTAACTCTATAAAATTTATCAGTAGTAATTTTAAGTGAGCCTAGATCACCATAAGTATTTCCTGAAATAACATTATTTAAATCAACTACATTTTGAACAGTTCCTTTACCATAAGTTTGTTTACTTCCAAGTATTATAGCTCTATTATAATCTTGAAGTGCTGCAGCTAAAATTTCTGAGGCTGAAGCTGAAAACTCATTAACAAGAATAACAAGTGGTCCATCCCAAATAATTGATGGATCATTATCTTTAAGAATTTCTTTTCTTCCTCCAATGCTTTTAACTTGAACTACAGGACCTTTCTCTATAAAAAAGCCTGTAATGTCAACAACAGTTTTTAATGAGCCCCCACCGTTATTTCTTAGGTCAAGTATTAAACCATTTATATTTTTATTCTTTAATTCTAAAATTTCTTTTTTGATATCACTTGCAGCATTCCTTTCACCATAATCATCAAAATCAACATAAAATCTTGGAAGATTTATTAAACCATAAACATTTGAGTCATCTTTAATTATTGAAGACTTAGCATAAGTTTCTTCTAGCTCAACAATATCTCTTGTTATTTCAACCTGTTCAATCCCACCATCAACTCTTTTGACAGTCAAGAATACATTAGTCCCCTTCTCGCCTTTAATTAAGTCAGTAGCATCCGTTAATTTCATCAATGATATTTCAGTTGGCTCTTCTTCTAAAGATTGTGCAACGGCAATGATAATATCTCCAACATTAAGAAGATTGTCTCTCCAAACAGGACCACCAATAATTATTTCTGAGATTTCTACTTGTTGATTTCTTTTAAATAATCTTGCTCCTATTCCTTGAAATTTACCAGATATATTTTGATCAAAAGCTTCTTTTGCTTCAGGAGCCAGATAGGAAGTATGAGGATCAAATTGAGTTACAATAGAATTCAGATATATTGAAAACCAGTCTGATCTTTCAAGTTCACTATTAAATTGGAAAAAATCTTTTAAATTTTCAGAAATAGCAGTTCTTGAATCTTTTTCAATTTCTTGTTCTGAGATAACTTCCCCGTTATCTTTTATTTCTTTTTTTGATGCATATCCATCAAGAGCTGAGAGCTTTAATCTTTTTCTCCATATTTTTTTTAACTCATCTGAGTTTGATGCGTACTCTAAATTTTCATAATCAAGATTAATTTCTTCATTTAGTTGGAAGTTAAATGGAACTTCTAAAATTTCACCATAAAAGCTTTCAACTTCATCAATTCGTGTTTTTAATGTTTCATATACTACATTAAAAAAAGCTATATCTGATGAATTAATTTGATCATCAATAGACAGTCTAAACTGGGAAAAAAGTTCTATATCAGATTTTAGTAGGAATCTTTTTTGAGAATCAACTGCATCAATAAAGTCATCATAAACTTTAATTGAAAAGTCATCATTTATAATTTGAGGATCGTAATGTAATTTATCTAATACATATGAGACTAAATCAACGAGAAGCCTATCTTTATTTGGCTCATCACTTGAAAAGTTGACATTGGATACCTCAAAGTATATTACCAATGAAATAATTCCAGATATTATAAATCCAAATATTCTTAAAAACATATTGCTAAATTAATTTAAAATAAACTTAAGCAAAGCAGAATTGAAGCAAAGTTTATGTTAAAGTTAAATGAGTTAAACGTTTTTATATCTTTACATTAAATAACTTTTATGTCTAAACCACTAATATTAGTAACAAATGATGATGGGATAAATGCTCCAGGAATAAGAAATTTAATTAGTGTAATGAAGGAAATTGGAGATGTTGTAGTTGTTGCTCCTGATAGTCCTCAATCTGGGATGGGACATGCAATAACTATAAATTCAACTTTACATACATCAAAAATCACTCCTAAGAATTCTAAAACAATAGAATATAGTTGTTCTGGAACACCAGCTGATTGCGTTAAATTGGCTATTAATGAACTTATGCCTAGAAAACCTGATTTATGTGTATCTGGAATAAATCATGGATCAAATTCATCAATTAATGTGATTTATTCAGGGACGATGAGTGCAGCTATTGAAGCTGGAATAGAAGGTGTGCCTGCTATTGGTTTTTCTCTTCTTGATTATAAATGGAATGCTAATTTTGAAGAATCTAAAGATTATATAAAAAAAATTACTCTTACTGCTTTAAAAAACGGAATTCCAAATGGAGTTGTGCTTAATGTTAATATACCATCTGTTGAAAAAGTTAAAATTAAAGGAGTTAAAGTATGTAGACAGGCTAAAGCATTTTGGGATGAGGAATTTGATAAAAGAAAAAATCCATTAGGACAAGAATATTATTGGTTAACTGGAAAATTTGTAAATAGAGATAAAGGTGAAGACACTGATGAGTGGGCTTTAAATCAAAATTATATATCTATTGTACCTGTTAAATTTGATCTAACTGCTCACCATGCCATTCAAAATCTAAATGAATGGAATTTTAAATGAAATATTACATAATAGCTGGAGAAGCATCAGGAGATTTGTATGGTTCTAGATTAATTGATGAAATCAAATTAATTGATAAAGAAGCAAATATCAGATTTTGGGGTGGAGATAAAATGATTCAAAGTGGTGGTGTTAATGTAAAGCACATAAAAGAACTTGCTTTTATGGGATTTTACGAAGTACTAAAAAACATTTTAACTATTTGGAAAAATATAGAGTTTTGCAAAAAAGATATTAATGAATTTTGGCCTGATAGAATTATTTATATTGATTATCCTGGTTTTAATCTAGTAATTAGTAAGTGGGCAAAAAAAAATGGATTTAAAAACTACTATTATATAAGTCCTCAAATATGGGCATGGAAAGAGAGTAGGATTAAAACTATTAAGAATAGTATAGATAAGCTTTATGTTATATTTCCATTTGAAAAAGAATATTACAAATACAAACACAAAATGGAGTCAACTTACTATGGTCATCCTCTAATAGAGCAAGTTGATGATTTTAAACCAAATAATGAATTTTTTAAAAACAATAATATCTCAAAAGAAAGAGATATAATAGCATTATTGCCTGGAAGTAGAACTCAAGAGATTAAGTCTATGTTGCCTATTTTTTTAACTCTAAAAAAACATTTTTCAAAAAATGAGTTTGTTATCGCAGGAGTTAAAAATGTAGACAAAAGTTTATATAAAATAGCAAAGGAAATGAGTGTAAGAGTAGTCTATAATCAAACTTACGATTTATTAGCTAACTCTAAAGCTGCTATAGTGACTAGTGGTACAGCTTCATTAGAATGTGCTCTTTTTAAAGTACCACAAATAGTGTGTTATAAAACAAGTTTCATTAGCTATTTTATAGGTAAGACATTTGTGAAAATTGATTTTATTTCTCTTGTCAATATTATTTTAAAGCAAAAGGTTGTTCAAGAGCTAATTCAGAATCAATTAACTGAAAAGGAGTTAGTCAATGAATTTAATGAAATTATAAATGGTAAAAAAAGATTAGAAATGCAAAAACATTATTCAAAGATTTATTCTATGCTTTCCTTAGATAAAACATCAAATAATATAGCTAATTCAATAATTAAATCTAAATAACTAATTATTCAATTCCATGCATCATAGTAACAATTTTCTTATTAGCTAGTATCATCAATAATCCTACAAAGGCTGGTAAAATAGTGAATATTAAAAAGAAGACAGACATACCATAATCTTCAACTATCGGATCTATAAAACTACCTGTAATTCCTGCAGCAGTGTTTGCAATAAAGTTTGCTACGAACCAAACACCAAACATTAATCCAACTAGTTTTTGTGGTGCTAATTTACTAACGTATGAAAGCCCAACAGGAGAAACACATAACTCACCAAGTGTATGGAATAAATAGGCTAAAATTAGAAAAACCATACTTTGTGAAGCAGTAGCTGCTCCTAATGGTATATTAATTGAACCATATGAAAGGATTCCGAATCCAAGGGCTAAAAGCATTAAACCAATACCAAATTTTATAGGGCCAGATGGATTAAATTTAGATTGCCATACTTTTGACAGTACAGGCGCAAATACAATAATAAAGAATGAGTTTAAAATAGCAAACCATGATGCAGGTACTTCAGTTGAATCTTGAGAAAATTCTCTACTTAGCATCCAAATGACAATACCCCAAATAATCACAAAACTTGAAGCTAAAAATAGGTTTGAAATAGCATATTTTTCAAATGTATTTTTAAATAAAAGATAAAGTATAATAGTTAAAATAATCATTGGAACAATTGTCAATAATGAATTGATAATTTTAAAAACTAAAGCACCAGTGCCAACTAAATCTCTATTAGTATAATCATTTGCAAAAATTGTCATACTACCTCCCGCTTGCTCAAAACCCCACCAAAAGAAAACTGTTACAAATGAGAAAATACCAATTACAATTAATCTATCACTAATTACCTTAGGAGGTTCATTATTGTCTTCATTAGTAATCGTTTCTTTGTCTTTAATCTTATTTATAGATAAACCAATATCACCAAATATTTTCTGACCATAATGAAACTGTAACATTCCAAACAACATAAATATTCCTGCTAGTCCAAAACCATAATGCCAATTAACTGTTTCACCTATATAACCACACAAAAGAATACCCAAAAAGGCACCAGAGTTGATACCCATATAAAAAATTGTATATGCTGCATCCTTTATCTTACCTTGATCTTTATACATCTGACCAACCATTGAACTAATATTGGGCTTAAAAAAACCATTCCCTAAGATCAAAAAACTTAATCCAACATATAAGTAAAAATCATAAAATACCTCTAAGGCCATAGCTGCATGACCCAAAGTCATCAAAAAGGCTCCAATAACAACTGCTTTTCTGTAACCAAGAAATTTATCTGCGAGTAAACCTCCAAAAATTGGTGTAATGTAGACAAGACCAGTATACCAAGCATATAATAATAATGCGTCTTTTCTTTCCCATCCCCAACCTTCATTATCGAGAGATGATATAAGGAATAATACAAGTATTGCGCGCATACCATAGTAAGAAAATCTTTCCCACATCTCCGTAAAAAAAAGAGTGAAAAGACCTGAAGGATGACCTAAAATTGTCCTTTGATTTATTTCATCACCATTAAAGAGTTTTACTTTTTCCATAGTTGCTGATTAGTTAGATTAAATTGAGATTGATTTCACTTATATTTACATAAAGTAAAGAAAATTATGCCAGAAAAAATAATTGGTTTTTCGAAACTTTCTAGAGAAGATAAGATCAATTGGATTAGTTCAAATTTTTTAAATGAATCCAGTGAGTATAAAAAAATTTTAAATTCATATTTAAATAATGACAATGAAATTCAATCTTTACATAATTCATTTTCAGAAAATAGTATTTCAAATTTTTATTTACCATACTCTGTATCTCCTAATTTTCTTATAAATAATAAAAATTATTGTATTCCTCTCGTTACAGAAGAAAGTTCTGTTGTCGCTGCTTTATCTAACTCATCAAAATTTTGGTTTGAAAGAGGAGGATTTAAATCTAATATAATCAACAATCTAAAAAATGGTCAAATACATTTTTTATTCAAAGGAAGAAAAGAATCTCTTGAGAAGTTGATAAGTGATAATGAATTAGATTTAATCAAGTCAACAGATGAGATAACAAAAAAAATGAGAGCTAGGGGTGGTGGAATTAATAGAATTATATTGATTGATAAATCACTTGATTTAAATTATTATTTCCAATTATCAGTAGATTTCATTACAGTTGATTCTATGGGCGCTAATTTTATTAACTCATGTTTAGAGAAAATATCAAAAGCTTTCAAAGAGCTAATTTTAAAGTCTAAACTTTTACAAGACTCAGAAAAAGAAATTGAAATAATAATGTCAATTTTATCAAATTATACTCCTGATTGCATAGTTGAAGCATCGGTAGAGTGTAGTGTAGAAGAATTAGGAACTATTGATGGTCTATCTTCTAGCGAGTTTTCATCAAAATTTAAAAGTGCTTTTGATATAGCTCAAATTGATATAAATAGAGCAGTTACTCATAATAAAGGAATAATGAATGGAGTAGATGCAGTTTTAATTTCAACTGGAAATGATTTCAGAGCAGTTGAAGCTGGAATACATGCATATGCTTCTTCAGATGGGTATTATAAAAGTTTATCTAAATGTTCAATAATTGATAATAAGTTTAAAATAAGTCTAAAGATTCCTCTTGCGGTTGGCACAGTTGGTGGAATTACAGATTTACATCCTATGGTAAAGTTATCACTTCAAATGCTTGGGAATCCTAATTCAAATGATTTAATGAAAATTATCTGTTCTGTAGGTCTTGCGCAAAACTTTGCAGCTGTTAAATCATTAGTAAGTTCTGGAATTCAAAAAGGTCATATGAAAATGCACCTTATTAATCTACTGATTAAAAATAATGCGAGTAAGATTCAAATAGAAAAAGCTAAAGAGTATTTTAAGGATAAGGAGATAAACAATCAATCTGTTACTAAATTTCTCAATTTAAAAGACTAAAAATGAGAATGTATAGTAATGGTAAACTATTAATATCAGGAGAATATGTCATATTAGACGGCGCACTTTCTCTTGCAGCTCCAACATTATTTGGTCAATACTTAGAGATTATAGAAGATGATTCTAAATATATTAAATGGACTAGCAAAAACTCTAATGGAAAAGTTTGGTTTCAATGCAAAATATTTAGCGAGAATTTAGAATTGATTAAATCTTCCTCAAGTAAAATTTCAAATACATTGATTGAAATAATAAAAAATATAAGAGTTTTCAATCCAAATTTTTTAACTAATTCAGGAGCAAATATTACTACAAAATTAACTTTTGATAAAGACTGGGGATTAGGATCTTCTTCAACATTAATCTCTAATCTTTCAAAACTTGCTAAAATAGATCCATTTAAACTTAATAATAAAATTTTTAATGGTAGCGGTTATGATATTGCCTGTGCTAGATCTAATTCTCCTTTACTTTTCAGTATATCAGAGAATGAAAAATATATAAAACAGGTAAGCTTTAAGCCTATATTTCATGGAAATATATATTTTATTTATCTAAACCGTAAACAAAACTCTTTAACTGAAGTTAAAAAGTATAAAAAAGTAAAACCATCTAAAGAATTAATAAGTGAGATTTCTGAAATCACAAAAAATATTCTTAATTGTAGTGATTATAAAATATTTAATGAATTAATTTGCTCTCATGAACAAATTATTTCAAAATTAATTTCAAAAAAAACAATCAAAAAAGAACTCTTTAATGACTTCAATGGAGAAATAAAAAGCTTAGGAGCTTGGGGAGGAGATTTTATAATGGCTTCATCAGAAGATAACCCCTTAAATTATTTTAAAAATAAAGGTTACGACACTGTATTTAAATTTAGTGACTTGTTAATTTAATAGTATAAACTTCTATTATCAATAATCTCTGCTTTTGATTCTAGAACTTCAGGAATAAGAGTTGAAATTCTTTCAATCTCTCTATCACCTAGAGAGTTTGAGATTGCAGCAGCAAGGTTTATATCTTCAGCAGTATCTTTTGAAATAAGTCTTACTAAATAAATGCCTCCATTGCCTTTCAGAATATTTGAAGTTTCATCAGTATTTAGAGAAAAAGCAGAACCAATAATATAAGGTTCCGCACCAGCACCGACTAAAATAGGATCATATTGAGTAACAGCAGATGCCCTTTCTAAATCAATATTGTAATCTTTTGAAAGTGATTCAATATCATTATTTGACTTATGCTTCTTTAAAAAGAAGTTATATTTTTTCTCATTTAGAAGAATCTGTGAAATTTCATCTCGAATCTCATCAACACTTGGTAATGATTTTTTATTAAAGGATTTTGCTTTTGCTACAAGATAACCTTCATTAAGTGTAAATCTTTTTACGTCTCCTACTTTTGTTGGATCTTCATATAGCCATTTGATAACCTGTCTTGAATTTGTATAACTAGGTAATCCTGCATCAAATTTTTCAAATGATTCAAATGAATCAATAAATAAACTTGAATTACTGTTATTAAGGGGTAAATCATTATTTGCATCGAATTCAGCTTGTGATGCAGATCTATAATTTGTGTTTGATGACTCGTTAGATGGAATTATTTCTTTTACTACATCCGCAATTAAAACTTTGTTTAAATTACCATCCCTCTTCTTTTCAATCATTCTAGAGATTTTAAAAGTATTACCATCTCTATATGGACCAAAAACTTCTCCTTTTCTTAATCCAAACAAAATATCTGAGAAATCACCCGAAAGCTCTTGTTTGGTTTTGTATATAGAATCCCAACTTACATCAGAATATATTTCAATGTATTCAGAATAATCTATAACATCTTTAAAGCCTTTTATTTCTTCAATAGAGTTCGTGACTTGATTCATTTGAGAAAAACCATCTCTTAGTTGTTCAAGATTAGTTCTAATATTATTTTCATCTAAATTAGACGCAACATCAGGGATGTACACGTATTCAATTTCTCTAGACTCTCTCTTTTCATATAAGTCTCTATTTTTCTTTAAATATGATGAAATTTCAGAATCTTTAATTTGTAATGTAGAATCAGGGATAACATCAAATGGTATTCTTAGATATTCAATATTTACTTTATCATTTTCTAGATGATATTGAATATTTGATTCAACATTAGTATAAATAACGCTTGACTTTATAAGATCAAAGTAAATTTTTTGCTTAGCTAAAGAAATTATATTTTGTTCTTGCAGTCTCCACTGATTGTACATAGTGGGGTTTGACGATTTAAGTTGGGTTATATAACTTGAAAATTTATTAAAGTCAAAAAGACCTATTTCATTTTGAAATAATGGGTTCATAACTAAAGACTGATCACTTGAAATAATTTGTTCAAGTTGATCTTTTCCTGCATCTATACCAAGCTTCTCAAGTTCTTGAACTAATGCTTGATTTTTTAATCCTTGATTCCATGCTAAGTTAACTGCATTGATTGTATTAAGCCCATAAACAGTCTGTGCCTGTTCAACCATCATGTTGAACATTTCATAATCAATGTCTTCACCATTTACTTCTCCAATTGGTTTGTTAGCTCCAAATCCACCATTTGATGTAAAAACACCAGAAATAACAAAGGCAAATAATGCCATTCCAATAACTATTATTAGGAAGATTGATCTTTTTCTAATTTGTCCAAGTATTGCCATAATTCAAATAATTTTCGAAATTACAATATAGTATTTATTTATGCTATTCTTGAGCAATTTTTTTTAGAACTACTTTTTCAATTTTTGAGGAAGATGCAAGCAAAATTTCAATTGAATAATCATCAATTAAAATTTCATCACCGACCCTAGGTATTTCTTCTTTATTAAACACGATAAGACCACCTAGAGTATCATAAGATTCTGATTCAGGTAGATTTAAATTATAAGTTTTATTAAGGTACTCTATCTCTAATCTTGAGGAAAACTCATAACAATTATCAGAAATCTTTTTTTCATAAAAATCATAATTATCATGCTCATCTTCTATTTCTCCAAAAAGCTCTTCAACAATATCTTCTACAGTAATTATTCCAGATGTTCCACCATATTCATCAATTACAACTGCAATACTTTTTCTCTGTATAGTTAATTTCTCTAAAACATCATTAACTAACATAGGCTCTGGAATAAAAACAACTGGAAGAATAAATTCTTTGATATTTAAAGGTTTTTTTAAAAAATCGAAAGAATGAATATATCCAACTATATCATCAATTGAATCTTTGAAAATAGGTATTTTTGAAAGCCCTGTCTCAATAAATAAATCTTTTACTTTTTCAATATTTGTGGAATCTTCAAGGGCAATTATTTCAGCTCTAGGTACCATGATATCTCTTGCTTTTATTTCAGATAATTCCAAAGCATTTTGAAAAATCTCAATTTCAGAATCTAAATTTTTATCGGACTTTTCAATCTCATTTTCTATATAATTTTCTAATTCAACTTTAGAAAAAGATATACCTGAATCATCTGGATTAACCTTAAAAAATGATTTAAGAATGAAGTTTGAAATAATTGTAACTAAACTAGTAATTGGATAAAATATTGTATAAAAGAAATAAGCGGGAATCGCAAAAATTTTCATTGAGATATTAGAATATATCTGAAATAAAACCTTTGGAATAAATTCTGCAGTTATTAAGATAACTAATGTAGATATTAAGGTTTGAATTAAAACTAAGGTAAGCTCATTAATAGTTGAAAGCTCTATAAAAACTAAATTATCAAGAATAAATTGACCCATAAAGATTCCATAGATAACAAGTACAAAATTATTTCCAATTAACATTGTTGCAATAAATCTAGATGGATTTTGAGTAATAATTGATAATAGTTTAGGGATCAAACCACTTTGATTTTTTTCAATTTCAAGATTTAATCTGTTTGAGGAAACGTATGCTATTTCCATACCAGAAAAGAAAGCTGATAATAAAAGACTTGATATTATTATCATTTAATTCTTATTTGAATATTTTCTTCTAAAATGTCTTCTAAATAGAGCCATAAAAATAGAAAGGATTGAAAAACCAAGAAAAAGATATGCTTTATTATTATTGATTCCCCAGTTTTCAAAAAAACTAAATATTGATATTACTGCGATAACCCAATAAAGTATTTCTGAAATTATATAATGTTTCATTATTCTGCTATGTTAATTGAACCTGTTAGTTTACCTGTAACAAGATCGGTAAAGTCTCTGTTTGAGTCAAGTCTATTTGCAATTATTTTGTTAGTCTTATCAGTATATTCAAAATTATCTTCAGTAAAAAGCCATTCATTTTCAGTGTCATAGTATAATTGACTTGTAGTTAATAACTCGCCATCAGTAGTTGTAATTTCTACATTTCCTTTAAATTCCATAAACCTAAAGGAATTAAATACAATTGCGTAGTCAGAACTTATGGTTGATGTTTTATTATCATCATAAATTATCAATTCAACATCTTCAAAAAATTCAGAAAAATTTAACTGATCATTTGTAAAATCATAATGAGTTTTACCTGAAACAAAAGATTTTGTTAGAGTTGAATCGGTATAGGTCATTGTGAAATTGTGTGCTATACTTACAGGAGTTTTTTTATTTTTAGATACAACAACTGTAGGCTCAGTATTACATGAAGAAAAAATAATAAGAGAAATGATAGAAAAATAAAAACTGTCCTTCATTTTAAAGGTTTGGAACCTTAACACTTCTTCTTATCCAGCATGAAAAGGATACTGTTGCTCCTTGATTACCTTCAGTAAAGATATCAGTTTTGGAAGGGGCTCTTCCATTATAGGCTGCAACAGTTGTAGCAGTTAACTTCTTTAATGAAGCATCTACTCTACCTGCTTTTTGAGCAGTCTGAGCAGCAAGCCAAAAGACTGCTCTTTTATTAAATTGAGTATCACCACATCCATTAGCGCTATCAGCATACATATTAGCAATTAAAAGATAAGCTCTACCAAGAGAAGGCTGAAATGATAACGCTTGTTCAGCATAATCTCTTGCAGAGGATCTTCTACCAGCATTTTTAAATTTAACTGCTATTTTATATAAAATATTTGCCTTTTTATAATTATCTGTTTGTAATGAAACAGATTCTTGGTAATACTTAAGAGCATCAGCAGAGTTGCCTTGTTTATCATTTAATATACCTAAATAATAAGCTGAATCTGCAGAAGGTTCTAATTTATGAAGCTGTTCAACTAAAGTAACAAAAAGAGGGTCATCTGAACATTCCTTTCCATCTAGTCTTCCCGCAGCCCTTCTAATCCATAATGGATTATTTTTATTTTCTTCAAAGTTTTTTGAGTAAAGAGGTATAAGGATATCACATGTAGCTTCTTTTGCAATAAGCTGATCTATTAATTTAAGATAAGCGCTAACTGCATTTGAATTAGTATCATAAATTCTTTTATTTCTTGCTTCTCTTGATGTTAAGGCTGTACCTGATTCCTCCTTTTTTAATATGATATCAATATTTTTTGAAATATTAGTCTTTAAAAGCTCAAATTTTTCAGTCAATTCTTCATACTTCTCAAATAAAGTTTCTAGATTTATTTTCGTACCATTCTTATATAAATCATAACCTGTTTGAAAATAATAAGCTAAAGATTTTGGATTTGTAAAACTTCCAGGGTCATTATTGAAAGCATAATCAAAAGTGTCATATATCAACGATTTATCTTTTACTCCATTGTCTAACATTGCTTGACCTTTATTACTAAGTATCTTTCCCTCTTGTCTAACACCTTTTCTAATAGGAAAATTTTCTAACCATTGGTCATACAAACTCAATAAATCTGTCAAATATTTTGATTTTTCTTCCTCGGTAGTAGATTTTTTGATAAAATCTTTAAGGATTAACTCTCCATATTGATAAGTAGCTACATTAAGAGTAGGACAGTTATCTAAAACTGTTTTCCAAGGTTCATACGCTGCTTGATAGTTTTTGATTTTTGCTGATTCTGCAAAAATAGATAGTTGCTCTAAGCACTCATCTGAGCTTAGTTGAGAGAATAACGGTGATGTAAATAATATTAAAAATAAATATCTAAAAAACTTGAGGTTATTCATAGAGTTTATATCTAATTATACTTTCTTTTTATGAACCAAACATCATTTAATGACAACCCTAATCTAAGTGCAAAATAATTTTCTTTAACTAGACTATCATTATCTCCTACTTTACCTATTTCAAGACCTAAATTAGCCTTAGAGAGTCCTGCTATAGGCAAACCAAGTCCCAAATTTAAACTAAAATGATTTATAGGCAAATTATTTACAATAATACTTTTTTTCTCATTTTTGATACCAATCCTATATTTAACTCTTTTCCAATAACTAATTAAGGATGAGCTATCTGGGATTATATATCCACCAATAGATAGTGAATTTGAATCTCTGTAAGATACGTTTTGGGTATCTAAGAAAACATTTTCAAAATTTGAGGATAATTTACTCTCATACTGAAAACCTATAAACCATGAATTTTTTTTCTCAAGTCCCAAAGAGTAAATTGATTTTTTTGGAACAGGCAGTTTTGTGTTTTCTAAGCCTCTTGAATTTAAATCAACATCTACAAAATCACCAAGTGATTCAAGTGTAATTGAAGATGTGTTAGATGTGTAAAGCGACTCTATGTTATAAGAATCTAGATCTCCCTCGGGATAAAAGCTGTAAACTAGATTTAGCGTGAAGTCATTCTTTAAAGGAATAGATAAATTTGATGAAAAGTTATATGTAAATCCTGAAATTTCTGAACTACTATTTGAAAAAATCCCATAGTTTACATTTTCAATTAAATTAAATTTTTCATAATTAAATTTTCCAAAATTATAATTTGCTGAAGCACCTAATGATAGATATTTTAATAGTGGTAAACCAATAGAAACAAAAGCTCTATTTATATTACCTTCTGCACCAAATAATCTCGAAGTTATTGAGTTTGCAGTGTTATATTCTTCCGTGGATTGAAGATTAAATCCTACTGAAGAGTATGGAAGAACTCCAAATCCAAACCCAAATCTTTTAGTAGGGATTCCTACTGCTATATAGTTAATGTTAGCAGTATTTATATTATCGGTTGAATTTAAATTTGAAATTCCAGTGGATTTATAAAATGTTCCTATCAAATAATTTGTTGTTTTTAGCTTAGCTAATGAAGAAGGGTTATTAATGTTAAATTCTATTGAATCTATTGCAGAATCAATCCCCCCCATTGATAAGTTTGAAACATTTCCTAAAAAGTTTATTTCACCTAATTCATTGAGTGAATATGGAGACCCCGTATTAGTTTGAGATACAACAAATGAAGTTGAAAGAACAAATAATAGAATTAGGAAGTAATTTTTAATCACCTTCATTAAGTTTTATAATATAGTTTAAACCAGTTGCTAAAAAGTCTGGGTCCGCAAAGATTGCATTTTTTATCTTATTTAACAAAAAGATTGAATCACCACCAGTTATAATTATGTTAAACTCTGGGTAACTTTTTTTAAGAGTAGATATATAATGATTAATTTCTCCTATTATTCCATTATTGACTCCTATTTGAATTGACTCGTTAGTAGTTAAACCTAATATTTTCTCAATATTTTCAAACTCTAATAATGGAAGATTAGAAGTGTTTTGATTGAGGCTTTTATATCTAGTCGTTATACCAGGAGAGATAGCCCCTCCTAAATAGAGTCCTTTCAAATCAATAAAATCATATGTTATACATGTTCCAAGATCAATTACAAGGTTATTATGGTTTTGGTAATTAAAAACAGCTGATGAAATTAGGGCAACTCGATCTTGACCTAAAGATCCTGAGTTTTTATAGCTATTAATAAAAGGCAATTTAATATTATCATCGGATAGGTCATACAAGTTTGAATTTCTAAAAATTTTAGATAATTCTATTTTATAATTAGATGTTACTGAAGAGATAATGACATTTTGAATACTATACTTGACAGCTAAAGTGGTTATACTGGCAATTAAAGTATTTTCATTTAAAGTTTCACTAATAACCTTTTCATCATTCTCAAATAAATGTAGTTTAACACTTGTATTTCCTATATCTATTACTAGGTTCATTAAGTAGATTTATTATAAAATTAAAGAAACATTTGAATAGTGCTATTTAAAATTAATATATTTGCCATTCCTTAAAGGTACCTTAGCTCAGTTGGTAGAGCAAAGGACTGAAAATCCTTGTGTCCCTGGTTCGATTCCTGGAGGTACCACATAAAATCCTCAACTCTTGTTGGGGATTTTTTTGTACTTTGTTAGTCCCTAATTCTTATTAATATTGACCTATTATATTGATCGACTTTATTTTAAAAAGAACAAGTTTTGGATGTTCAAGCTAATGGGTAGCTATACATTCAATAAAAATATTCTTAAATCTGATGGTCAAGAGTTTTTTAAACTTCTTGGCACTGGTTCCAAAAATGGTTTTAGTGTTTTTCCTGACTTTTCTAATTATGCTATAATATCATCGTGGAAAGATGATTCTGATAGGAAAGAATTTTTAGAAAAAAATGAAATAATGACTACTATTTTAAGTAAATGTCATGAAAGGATTGAAGTAAAGATTGATCCTTATGAATTTAAAGGCTCATGGCATAAGATTAATCCATTTAAAAATGAAAGTAGCTATAAGGGTGGAAAAATTCTAATTATAACTAGAGCAAGAGTTAAATTTCAAAAATTATTAGAGTTTTTAATAAGCACTTCTATGGCCTCTAAATCAATTAAAAATCATAGTGGTGCATTATATTATAAGGGTGTTGGTGAACTTCCAATAATTGAGCAATCAACAATTAGTATTTGGGAGAGTGAAGAAAAAATGAAAATGTATGCCTACGGCAATTCAGATCATATGAAAATTATTACTAAGGCTAGAAAAAGAAGATGGTACTCTGAAGAGCTTTTTGTTAGATGTAACATCATACATAATAAAAAAATAAATGAGTAAAAAAGCAATAATTATTGGCTCAGGAATAGCTGGACTTGCATTATCAGTTAGGCTTAAAGTTAAAGGATATGATGTGCATGTGTTTGAAAAAAATGAATCTTATGGAGGGAAATTATCCGAGTTTAAATTAGGTGAATATAGATATGATTTTGGACCAAAACTTTTCACTTTACCTGAATTATTAGTTGACTTATTTAAAATTTCAAATCAAAATATTGATGACTATATTAAATATAAAAAAATTGAAATTGGATGTAAATATTTCTGGGAAGATGGTAAAGTTTTTAATGCATATTCAGATAAACAAAAACTGATAAAAGAGATTGTCTCTGAGTTTGATACAGACAAAAACAAACTAAATAATTATTTAAATAAATCAAAAAAAAAGTTTGACTTGACAAGAACAATTTTTTTAGAAAAGTCATTACATAAAGTTTCAACATTTTTTTCTGTCTCATCTTTTAGAGCAATTCTTAATTTTTTTAGTTTAGATATCACTAAACCTCTTAATCAATTGAATGAAGAAACTTTTGATGATAAAAAGTTAGTTCAGTTATTTAATAGGTTTGCTACTTATAATGGATCTAATCCATTTGTTACCTCTGGTATAATGTCCATGATTCAACATTTAGAACATGACCTGGGAGTATTTATGCCTTCCAATGGGTTGTCAGATATTTCCAAATCCATTTATAATTTAGCAAATGATCTTGGTGTCACTTTCAGCTTTAATTCGAGTATTGATAAAATAATTACAGATAAAAACAAGGCTATAGGAGTAGAAAAAAATAAACAAAAGTATCTCGCTGATATTGTTGTATCTAATATGGATGTTAACTTAACCTATAGTAAATTATTAAATGGATTTAAAAAACCAAGATATTTAAAAGATTATGAACCTTCTAGCTCCGCAATAGTTTTTTATTGGAATATAAACAAGAGCTTTAAAGAGCTTGATTTGCACAACATAATATTTAGCAATAATAATTCTAAAGAATTTGATTATATTTTTAACAAAAAGTTAGTGTATGAAGATCCTACTATATATATATGCCCTACTTCTAAAGTAGTTGAAAATGATGCTCCTGAAGGATGTGAAAATTGGTTTATTTTAATTAATTCTCCTTATGATTCTGGTCAAGACTGGAATAATATTAAAAATACTTTAAGACAAAACATTATTAAAAAAATAAATCATACATTAAATATGTCAATAGAAAAACATATTGTAATGGAAGAAGTGTTTACACCAAAAGATATAGAAATTAAGACTCTATCTCAATATGGATCTCTTTATGGAAGCTCAAGTAATTCTGTAATGTCTGCATTTTTGAGACATCCCAATTTTTCCAAAAAAATTAAAAACTTATACTTTTGTGGAGGAAGTGTGCATCCTGGTGGAGGAATTCCATTATGTTTAAACTCAGCGAGAATTGTATCTGAATTAATTAAATAAAATGACAGGTCTATCCAATAACAAAGAATTTTTAAGATTATCAATTTTTTTTCTTTGGCTAATCAACATAAGTGGGTTTTTTGGAATAACATCAGATCAAAATGAATTCTTTCTAGCCACAACTCCATACGTCCTTTCATTGACTTTATTGTTATTGATTTTAAATCATGACCTATCTAATAAAAAATCGAAAATTGGTTTAATGCTTATTTTTTTATTTGGATTAATTGTTGAGATCCTCGGAGTTAACTATGGTCTTTTTTTTGGGGAATATAGTTATGGGGCTAATCTTGGTCCAAAAATTTATGAAGTTCCATATGTAATTGGATTTAATTGGGTATTATTAATTATAGCTACAGGTAGTGTTTCTGCTAAACTTATAAAGGGAAAAGAAATCTATAAAATATTGTTTGCTTCATTTCTTATGGTATTAGTTGATCTCCTTATTGAAAAAAGTGCACCAAAACTTGACTTCTGGGAATTCGTAATATCTCCTGTTCCTTTTTCTAATTATTTGTGGTGGTTTATATTTTCACTTTGTTTTCAATATATATTTTTCAAAACAGTCAAAACTAAAGAGTACAACCTATCATCAAATATTTTAGTCATTCAATTTCTCTTTTTTGGGATGTTAGCTGTTTTTCTGTAGATTTATATTAAATAAATCATTTATGAAATATATATATTCTATAATTCTACTTGCATTAATTACTAGTTGTAATATGCCAGTTGAAAATCAAACTAATAATGGTGAGCCAGAAGGCTCTCACACTTCTGCTGAATGGCAGATATGGGCTTATTCAACAGCTGCTCCTGATTATATAGCTGCTGATGCTAGTGTCCTAGGACCTGATATGAGTGTCTTAAGAGAAGGTACTAATGGTTGGACATGTTTACCAGTAAATCCAAGAGGACAATCTGATCCTGAAAATGGTTGGGTTGATGCTCACGAAGCAATGCCACTTTGTGGAGATGCTGAGGTATTTAAATGGATTTCTGCTTACCTAGCTGATGAGACTCCTGTAATGGATAAAGATGGGTATGCATGGATGTTGCACGGAGATATGGGTGAGGATAATACAACTCCAAAAACTTTAACAGAAGAAGAATCAGCTGAAGGTCATTGGATTGAATCTGGCCCTCACTTAATGAGAATGCCTGCTGATCCTTCCTCATTAGATGGAATGACTACTGACTTTGCATCAGGTGCTCCTTATGTAATGTTTGCAGGAACTATCTATGCACATGTAATGTATCCTATGGCAGGTTATTATGATTATCAACCAGAATCTGCTCCAGAATAAAACTAATTTACATTTTAAAAAACCTTCACAATAAGTGAGGGTTTTTTTTTGGAATAATTTATATATATACACCTGATTTGTTTAAATTTAAATAATGGAATATTTGCTCATTATAATTGTACTTGTCGGATCTCTATTTGGACTTTATTTTTTCATTAAAAAACAAATTGAGAATAACTCTCAGGAAAGTAAGAAACAGATTGAATCTAAGCTTGATAGTTTAGTAGATGCATTTAAGCTAGAATCAGCAAAAAATTTAGCTGATCAAATTAAAGATTCAAAACAAGACCAGAAGAACATGTCTGACACCCTAGAGAATGTTACAAAAGAATTACAAAAAATTAAAGGAACAAATGAGCAGGTTTTAACCTTTGCAAATCAAATGAAAACCCTTGAGAAAATCCTTGGTAATCAAAAACAAAGAGGAATTTTAGGAGAGATCCAATTAGAGAATTTACTATCTAATGTCCTGCCTCCAGAGTTATTTCAAATGGAATATTCTTTTAATAATAATGAAGCTGTAGATGCTATAATTAAAGTTGGAGAATTTATAATTCCAATTGATGCAAAATTCTCACTAGATAATTATAATAAAATGATAGAAAGTGATGAAACTGATGCAGATAGGTTAAATGATTTGGAGAAAAAATTTAAGAATGATATAAAAAATAGAATTGATGAAACTTCTAAATATATAAGGCCTAACGAAGGAACTCTTGACTATGCTTATATGTTTATTCCAGCAGATGGTTTGTATCAAGACCTGCTGAATAACAAGGTTGGATCATTAAAAATAAATCAAAGAGATTTGGTTTCATATGCCTATGAAAAGAAAGTAATGATAGTTTCTCCTATGAGTTTATTCCCTATGCTTCAAGTAACTACCAAAGCATTAAATAATATGAAAGTTGAGGAGTCTGTTCAACAAATTCAAATGAATATTGAAAAACTAGGTAATCACTTAAAAGCATATCAAACTTATCATGAAAAGTTAGGTAACAGTCTTAGTACTGTTGTTAATCATTACAATTTTAGCAGTAAGGAGTATAAAAAAATTGATAAGGATATAACTAAGCTAACTTCCAACAGAGTTAATATAGGAATAGAAAGTGAAACTTTGGAAAGGCCTTTAATAGAAGATTAAAAAAAAAGCCCTCCAGAGGAAAGCTTATTTAGTTGCCTTAAGCAACACACAACAGTACAAATGTAATCTTTTTTTAAGCATTTGACTTTATATATTTTAAAAAGTCTGAAATAGCCTCCTTAATTTTATCTAAATCATCTGTAAAATGATTTATCATAATGCTAAAAACATATTGCCTTCCCTTGTCTGTAACGATATAACCAGAATAGTTATGATTATTTTTTAATGTACCTGTTTTACCCCAAACAAAATCTTCAGTTCCAGTTATAATGTAATTATTAGGAAAGACTTTCTTAATTCTATCTGGCCCTAAGTTTTGATATATTTTTTCTAAGGCTAAAACTAATGATGAAGGTTTGATTAAATTATATCTAGAAAGTCCCGAACCATCATATAACTGTATTTTATTATCTTCTAAACTGTTTAGTATTATTTTAAGGCCTTTATCTACAGATATTGTATCATTAGATCTAAGAGAAATATTTGCAGCTAAACTCTCAGAGATAAGATTATCTGAGTCCTTCAAAATGGCAGAGTATATATCATCTTTAACCTTGCTATTCCATATTTTATAATTTTTCAATTCATCTTCTTCATAGCTAATAGAGGTTTCAAAAAAACTCTCTAATAAATTCATTGTAATTTTTCTTGATGTAACAAATGGATAATAAATTGTATCTCCAGCCTTAATTAATGAAGGGTTGATAAAGAAATTGTTTTCTTGATGATCTCTATATACTTTTTCTTTCTGTTTAAGGTTATTCACTACTTGAAAAATATCAGGTGTTACTTTAATAGAGTCATTAAATTCTTTAACGATCTGAATTACATTTCCATAAATTGGCATTTCTGATCTTTCAGCTTGAAAATAATATTTAAAATCGTCCCAAGCCCAAGCAGGACCATATTTAGTCAAGTCAATATTAGGCTTGTGATATACAATATGATTAAATGATTTAATAAAAGTCTCAAGATCCTCATCATCATATTTTGGATGAGCAATAAACGGATATCCAGTTGATGAAATCCTTAATGTATCATTGGAAATTTTATATTTAATTGAAGGAATAGTATCTCCTGAAGTAAGTGAACCTAGAACAGTTAAAATTTTTATATTCGATGCTGGAGTCATTGAAGTATTAAATCCAACTCCTGATATTTTTTCATCCTTATTCAATTGTTTAATCGCTATTGAAACAACTGAACTTTTTAAATTTTCATTTTTTGAAATCCACCTGTCAATCTTTTTACTGGAAATTTGAGAGTAAACATTAGAGCATAACAAGAATAGAATTAGAGCCTTCTTCATCTAATTAAATTAGGGAATAATAAACAAAAAAACCCTCTAAATAGAGGGTTTTTATTTTGCGGTCTGGACGGGACTCGAACCCGCGACCCCCTGCGTGACAGGCAGGTATTCTAACCAACTGAACTACCAGACCAAAACGGTTGCAAATATAATTATTTTGAGTTATAAAGCTGCATTAATTGCATCTTCGTATGTTTTTTTTGGAGCAACACCTACTTGTCTTGATACAAGCTCACCATCTTTGAATAAAAGAACTGTTGGAATATTTCTAACACCATACTTTGCTGCAAACTCTTGATTAGCATCTACATCAATCTTTCCAACCACAGCTTTTCCATCAAAATCTTTACTTAACTCTTCCATTATTGGACCTACCATTCTACATGGACCACACCATTCTGCCCAAAAATCAACAAGAACAGGCTTGTCAGATTTTAGTACTTTTTCTTCAAAAATTGAATCATTTAATTCTAATGCCATAACTTATAATTTAAGGAGCAAATCTAAGGTTAATTCTTAAAAGAATTAAATTTTAAACTAATTTAATTTATATCTAAATTCATCTTGCTCCAATGATACTAAGAGCTCTTTTGATATAGATACCTTAGCTTGTTCAGATATCATATTTAATTTGAATTTATTTTTTGAATCATGAATATCAAAATAGACTGGCTTTGAACCTTTGTGTTTAGATAATGTGTTTTTTAGTTTTTTAATCTCATTTTCATTAAAATTACTTGAGTCTATTTTAAATGTTATTTTCTTAGAACTTGAGTCTATAATACCATCTAATAATTCCATATTCAAAAATTGAATTCGAGGATCTCCAGCTCTTCCTGTTTCTCTATTAACCCAGCCTTCTTTAATTGCAATTCTTAGTCTTAAAATTTTATTTTCTTCGAGCAAGTGTTTATACTTCAAATAATCTTCTCCAAAAATTCTGAATTTATATTGATCATTAAAATCTTCAAATGAGAAAACACCAAATCCATTACCTGTCTTTGAAACTAAATGTTCAACCTCATTAATAATTCCGCCTACATAAAAATCTTTATTTACTATTCTCTTTAAATCACTTAAAGAAGAAAGTCCTGTGGAAGTAAAATTATTTATCTCCCTTAAATAATCATCAAGTGGATGAGCTGAAATATATATACCCACTACTTCCCTTTCTTTCTTTAATCTCTCAAGGTTAATCCACTCTTCACAATCTGGCATTTTTAATTCAGATGTATTGTCAATTGCTCCCTCACCAAACAAACTTATCTGAGAAGAATTAATTGATTCTTGATATTTAGCCCCATACTTTACAGTTTTTTCTAAAAAAGTAAGACCATCATTATCTATGTTGAAGTATTGAGCTCTTTTGTTTTTAAATGAATCAAATCCGCCAGCTAAAACAAGATTTTCAAAAGTTTTTTTATTTGCTAATCTAAGATCTATTCTTTTAGCAAAGTCATATATATCTTTATAATTACCGTCTTTTCTGTTTTCTACAATTGTTTCAACCGCTCCTTTCCCAACTCCTTTAATTGCACCCATTCCAAATCTAATAGCTTTATCTTCATTAACATTAAACTTATAATAAGACTCATTTATATCTGGGCCCAAAACTCTAATTCCCATTCTCTTACATTCCTCCATAAAAAATGATACTTGTTTTATATCGTTCATGTTATTGGACAGAACAGCAGCCATGTATTCAGATGGATAATTAGCTTTTAAATATGCTGTTTGATAACCTATAAAAGCATAACATGTAGAATGAGATTTATTAAACGCATAGGATGCAAAAGCCTCCCAATCTTTCCATATTTTCTCTAAAATTTCAACACTGTAGCCATTCTCTTGACCACCAGTCATAAATTTTGGTTTTAGCTTCTCAATTAAAGAAAATATTTTCTTACCCATTGCTTTTCTCAGCAGATCGGCTTCACCTTTTGAAAAATCTGCAATTTTTTGAGATAATAACATTACCTGCTCTTGATACACTGTAATACCATATGTCTCTTTAAGAAATTCTTCCATTTCTGGAAGGTCATATGCAATAGGTTCAGATCCATGTTTTCTAGCAATAAATGATGGAATATATTCTAAAGGACCTGGTCTATACAATGCATTCATAGCAATAAGATCGTTAAAGTCTGAAGGCTTCAATTCCTTTAAATATTTTTGCATTCCAGGTGATTCATACTGAAATATTCCAACTGTTTCTCCTTTTTGAAATAACTCATATGTTTTTTTATCATCTAACTGGAATTTTTCAGGATAAAGCTGTATATCATGTTTATACTTGATTAATTTGACTGTATCTTTTATAATAGTCAGTGTCTTCAAGCCTAGGAAATCCATTTTTAAAAGCCCTGCATCTTCAACTACTGAGTTATCAAATTGGGTTACATAAAAATCTGAATCTTTTGCTTTAGTAATTGGTACGAATTCTGAAATATCACTTGGTGTTATGATAACACCACAGGCGTGAATACCAGTGTTTCTTAATGATCCCTCTAACATACTGGCTTGCTTTAGTGTTTGAGCTGATAGATCTGTAGAATTATATAGTTTTTTTAATTCACTTACCCTGCTAAACTCATCTGTCCTAAGTTCTGATTTTAAGTCAGCTTCATTCTTAGAAAAAATTTCCCCAAGCTTCATATTTGGTACTAATTTTGAAATTCTATCAACCTCTGATAATGATAAATCAAGAACTCTTCCCGTATCTCTTATTGATGATTTGGCTGCCATTCTTCCATAAGTAATAATTTGAGCAACTTGTTGAGAGCCATATTTATCTACTACATATTCAATAACTTTATTTCTTCCCTCATCATCAAAATCTATATCTATATCTGGTAAACTAACTCTATCAGGATTTAAAAATCTCTCAAAAAGCAAGTTGTATTTGATTGGATCAATACTTGTTATGCCTAGGGCATAAGCTACAACTGATCCAGCAGCCGAACCTCTTCCTGGTCCAACAGACACTCCCATCTCTCTCGCAGCATTAATAAAGTCTTGAACAATCAAGAAGTATCCAGGATATCCTGTTTTAGAAATTACATCTAGCTCAAAATCTATTCTCTCTTGTAGCTCTGAATCAACTTCTTTGTATTTAAGTTTTACACCCTCTAAAGTTAAATGTCTTAAGAAAAGGTTTTGTCCTTTTTGGTTATTAAAGTCATTTTTTTGAATAAACTTTTCTGGTACTTTAAAATCAGGCAGCAAAACTTCCCTGGCTAGATCAAATGGTTCAACTTTATCTATTATATCAGATATATTATATATACTTTCAGGAATGTCACTGAATAAGTTAAACATTTCATCCTTTGATTTATACCAATACTCTTCATTTGGCAAACCATATCTAAACCCTCTTCCTCTTCCAATTGGAACAGATTGTTTCTCTCCATCTCTAACACATAATAATATATCATGAGCATTAGCTTCCGATTGAGTAGTATAAAAAGTATTATTTGTTGCAATAAGTTTTATTTCATACTTACTACTAAATTCTTTAATGATAGGAAGAACGTAATCTTCATTTTCTTGTTTATGTCTTTGAATTTCTAAATAAAAATCTGACCCAAAAGTATCTTTCCACCAGCTCAAAGATTCTTCAGCTTTTTCTTCTCCTTGATTTAAAATTTTAGAAGCTATTTCACCTCTTAAACCTCCAGATAAAACAATTATATCCTCAGAATATTTACTAAGAACATTTTTATCAATCCTTGGGAGGTAATAAAAACCATCAATATTAGCAATTGAACTCAATTTTGAAATATTTCTAAAACCATTTTTGTTTTTTGCTAAAAAAATCATTTGATAACCATCATCTCTATTGGATTTATCTAAATGATTTTCACATACATTTAATTCACAACCCACAATTGGCTTTATATATTTTTGACCTTCCTTTAGATTTTCATTATAATTTTTGAGTGTCTTTATAAAATGAAATGCACCCATAAGATTTGATTTATCTGTAATAGCCATTGCATCATGAGAATGTTCTATTGAATATTTTAATAAATCTGAAATCTTTGACGTCGATTGTAAAATTGAAAATTGAGTATAGGAATGTAAGTGGCCGAATTTAAATTCTTGTGAAGTCTCGTTAATTGGAATAGATTCTTGCTTAATTTCTGGCTTTACACTTTCCTTTAAAAGTTTCGATTCTTCAAATAGATCTATGTGAATTATATCAACTACTTTAATCTTGTTAAGATCAAGATCCGTAAGTTTTTCAATAATATCTACATGGTTTGAAAGAGAATTAGGATGGATTTTTTGTTCTTTTAATAACTTAAACAAACATAAAGCTGTTGCTTCAACATCCGCAGAAGCATTGTGAGCAGATTCAAATTTTTCATTAAACAGATGTGTATAGAGTTCCATTAAAGTTGGGAGTTTAAACTTCCTCCCTCTTCCGCCCTTAAGCATACAAATTCCTGCAGTTTCTTCTGTACAAGTATCTATTTTCGGGAAATCTTGTAGTGGATTGTTTCCATTAGATCTAAGATATTCCGACCCCATAATCTTTTCATCAAAGTTTAAATTATGTCCACATATAAATTGTGATTTTTTTAGATCCTCATTAAACTTATTCAAAACAAAATTAATGTCTACTCCAATTTTTTTTGCTAATTGAGTTGAAATTCCATGTATTTTTTCTGAGTCATATGGAATAGTAAAACCATCAGGATGGACAATATAACTTTGATTAGATATACAATCTCCATTTATATCATGGACTTGCCAAGCAACTTGAATTGCTCTTGGCCAGTTATCAAAATCTGTAAGAGGCGCGCTCCACTTTTTTGGTAATCCAGTAGTTTCTGTATCAAAAATTAAAAACATTTGGGAATAGTTTCAATTACTAATTTAATATTTTATCTTGGATTCGTTTTCAATAATTATCAATAGTTTTTAATGGTAAAAAATAAAGAAACTTTTACAATTACCGCAGCTTTGCCATATGCTAATGGCCCGATTCATATAGGGCATTTAGCAGGTGTTTATATACCTGCAGATATATATGCGAGATACAAAAGACTCACTGATAATGAAGTTGCATTTATATGTGGAAGTGATGAACATGGTGTTGCAATATCTTTAGCTTCAAAAAAAGCATCTATTTCTCCTAAAGAGTTGATTGATAAATATGATAATATAATAAAATCATCTTTTAAAGAATTTGGAATTTCATTTGACAACTACTCAAGGACATCCAAAAAAATTCATCATGAAACATCATTAGAGTTATTTAATACACTTAAAGAGAAAGATCTTTTTTCACTAAAAAAATCTGAACAATTTTATGATTCTAAAGAAAATCAATTTTTAGCTGATAGATATATCTCAGGAGATTGTCCAATATGTAATGCTAAAGATGCATATGGTGATCAATGTGAAAAATGTGGCTCAACTTTGAGTCCAGAAGAATTAAAAAATCCAAAATCAACAATATCAGATTCTACTCCTGTCTTGAAAGAAACAAAACATTATTATATAAAACTTAATGAGTATGAAGAATTCCTTAGAAATTGGATTACAGTTGAAAATAAGGATAAATGGAAAGCTAATGTAATTGGGCAAGTTAAATCCTGGCTTGACAGTGGTTTGAAGCCTAGAGCTGTTACTAGAGATTTAGACTGGGGCATCCCTGTTAAAGTTGATGGTGATGATGGAAAAGTATTATATGTTTGGTTTGAAGCTCCTATTGGATATATTTCATCAACTAAAGAATGGGCTAAAAATAATAACAAAGATTGGGAGCACTATTGGAAAAATCCTAAAACCAACCTTATACATTTTATAGGAAAAGATAATATTGTCTTTCATTGTATCATTTTTCCAATAATGTTAAAAATGTTTGGTGATTTTATTTTACCCAAAAATGTGCCAGCAAATGAATTTCTTAATCTAGAAGGAGATAAGATATCTACCTCAAGAAATTGGGCAGTATGGCTTCATGAATATTTAATTGAGTTTCCTGACATGCAGGATGTTCTTAGGTATGTTCTTACTGCAACATGTCCTGAAACAAAGGACAATGACTTTACATGGAAAGAATTTCAAACTAGAAACAATAGTGAATTAGTTGCGATATATGGTAACTTCACTAACCGTGTACTTTCTTTAATAGATAAATATTATGATGGGAAAATACCTAATCCTAAGGCTTTAGATGATAGTGATAATAAAATTCTTAAAGAAGTAGTTTCTCTTAAAAATGAAATGGAATCAAATTTAGATGAGTTTAAATTTAGAGAAGCTTTAAAAAATTTAATTGGTATTGCCAGAATAGGGAACAAACACCTGGCTGATAATGAACCATGGAAAATAAAAAGTGAAAATCCAGAACGTGTTGAGCAAATACTAAAAACCTCTTTTGAAATAGTTTCATATCTAGCAGTTCTTTCTGAACCTTTTTTACCTTTTACATCTGAAAAACTAAAAAAAATGATTGGGATTAATAAAACTGGATGGTCTAATATTGATGATCTAGGTAGTGAAATAGATTTCAACTTTATAATTACTAATAAAGAAATGTTATTTAGAAGAATAGAGGATTCTGAAATTGAATTTCAAATTGATAAATTAAAAAAGAATCTCTAGTTCATTAAATCATCATTTGAAATTGATTTAATAATGTTTACTGAGTAGTTATAGAATTTTAATATTTTATTTAACTCTTCAAGCCCCTTCTCTTTGTCCCAATCTTTAATGTTAAGGTTTGTATTTTGAATTTGAATATTTAAGAGTTTTAATCTACCTTTTATTTCAGGTCTATCATTATATAACTGAAACTCTGAGCGTGAAATTTCACTTGAATAATTGCTAAGAGAATTTAGATTTTCTGTTATATAATTAGAATCGTTTTCAAGATAACCACTTATTGAATTTGCTAAGGCTAGAATATAATATTCTAATCGACTAAATTCAGTCCAGTCATCAAGATTGTTTTCTTGTTTAAACTCGTCGTCAAGAACTATTGGAATTTCAAAAACTGCTTCAATTATTTTCTCTTCGTTATTTACTTGGTTAGAATTGTTGTCTGGAGTTTCATTACATGATGTAATTAGAATTATAATTAATAAAAATTTCTTATCTAAAAACGTCCTCATAATTAAATTAAATCTACGATATTTTATACTTTTATCATTCAATATTTAAAATATGAGCAAATCATTTGTTGTATTTATAGTTATTCTCTCAATGATTATAGTTTTAGCTTCTATTGTTTATGACTATATGACATCCAAAGATGACTAAAAAAATCATAATTATTGGATCTGGTTTTTCCTCAATTTCTGCTGCAACATATCTAGCAGATAAAGGCTATGATGTAACTATCCTTGAAAAAAATACATCTTATGGGGGAAGAGCAAGAAAATTCAAAGCAAACGGGTTTACTTTTGATATGGGTCCATCATGGTATTGGATGCCTGATGTTTTCGAAAAGTATTTTAATGATTTTAATAAAAGAGTTGAGGATTATTACTCACTTAAAAAATTAGATCCCGCTTACCGAGTTTACTTTGGGAAAAACGACTTTATAGACATTGGAGATAGTCTTGAAAAAATTAGTCAGACTTTTGAAAAACATGAAAAGGGTTCATCAAAACAGCTTATGAAATTTATGGCTGAAGCTAAAAAAAATTATTCCATTGCTATGGAAAAAGTTGTCTATAAACCTGGAGAATCAATCTTAGAATTAATCACATTGGGAACAATTAGAAGATTAAGATATTTTGCTACCAATATAAAATCTGAAGTAGCTAAATACTTTAAAGATAATAAGCTTAAACAGATTCTAGAGTTTCCAGCTTTATTCCTTGGTGCAAAACCTGAAAACACTCCAGCTTTTTATAATATAATGAATCATGCAGATTTTGGATTAGGAACTTGGTTCCCTGAAAAAGGAGGAATGCATAGGGTTGTTGAATCTATGATTGAACTTGCATTAGAAAAAGGAGTAAATTTTAAATCAGATCATCAAGTTGATGAAATATTAGTTGAAAATAAAAAAGTAAAAGGAGTTATTTCCAATGGAAATACTTTTTTATGTGATATTATAATTAGTGGAGCAGATTATAATCATACAGAAAAACTAATTCCAGGTCATCTTAAAAATTATTCTGATTCTTATTGGGACAAAAAAACATTTGCCCCTTCTTCACTTCTATTTTATATTGGTTTAGATAAAAAAATTGAAAAACTGAATCATCATAATCTTTTTTTTGATGGTGATTTTAGTAACCATGCATCTGAGATCTATGATAATCCTAAATGGCCTGAATCTCCTCTTTTTTATTTAAATTTTCCTTCTTTAACTGATAAAAGCATGGCTCCAGAAGGACATGAAAACTGTTTTATACTAATCCCTATAGCTCCTGATTTAAAGGATGAAGAAAACATTAGAGATAAATATTTACAAATTGTGCTTAAAAGAATTGAGGAGGTTGCTGGAGAGAAAATTAGTGATCATATAATCTATAAAAAATCATTCTGTGTTGAAGATTTTATAAATGAATATAATTCCTATAAAGGCAATGCATATGGACTTGCTAATACATTATTTCAGACTTCAATCTTTAAGCCAAAGATTAAAAGTAAAAAGATAAAAGGTCTCTATTTTACGGGACAATTAACTGTTCCTGGGCCTGGTGTCCCCCCTTCTTTAATTTCTGGAAAAATAGTTTCTAGTATTGTTATAAAGGATTTCCCGAATCAATAAATTCATTTGTTTCTAGGATATCTGTTATAACCTCTGATATTATCATTTTAATTTCATTAGAAGATAATGTTGATTGATTTTCAACAAACATAAATGGAGAGTTTCTTTTTTTCAATGAACATATTCCTATTTCAGTAATTTCTTGACTTTCATAACAGCTTTCAGCTAAATATTTATAAAAAAGTAACTGGAGTAAATAAGAGTATTTATGATCTGTTTTAACACTTCCAATATTTTTTAAATCTAATACACCTTGATTTACTAATCCAGATTTGTAATCAATAACTCTTAACCCTCCATTAAACATATCAATTCTATCAATGATACCATTTAGCTTTACATCTTTATTATTAACTGTAATATTGGTAGATACTTTCTTTTCTAAAGAGATGATTTTAATCTGTGCATTTTGATTTTTTAGTTGATCTTTTTCATACTCAAGAGTATTATTAATGTATTCTTTTAATACTTCAATAAATATCAAATTTTTTCCTTGTGGTTCTTTGGAATAAAGTTCAACAAAAGAATTTATTGATTCTTTTTCAAGCTTTTCTTTCATTAAATCTAAATGTTTTACTTCAAGAATTATTCCTATATATGGCTCATATATTTTTTCAATTACCTTATGAATTAATGTACCCTGATCCATATAATTTAAATATTTTGATTCTTCAAAATCATTAACATTAAGTATTTTCTGTTCGTAAAAAAAGTATGGATTCTTAATAAATAAATTTAAAGTTGAAGCAGATATTCCTGTCTTTAGAATACTCTCTATTCTATCATCTATCAAACTGTCTTTTATAATTATTGGCGATTCATTTTTAATAGTTTTAATTTTTTGTTCTATTACCTGTCTATTACAGATATAAGAATCTGTCTTCAATAATTCTAATTGTTTAATATATCTGCTCTCCTCACCACTCATAAAAGATTTTAAATCAGAATCATAGATTAAGTGAATTTCTTTAGATTTATTAATCAATTCATAAAATATTTTTGAAATTTTGTTTTCCTGATCATATTGAGACATGTCGTCAAATTCTAGTTTTTCAGAATTAGATAAAACACCTTCTTTAATATCACTAAAAGGGAAAAATCCTTCATTCATATTTGTGATTATAACATGATCATAAGCTGAAATTTTAGAATCAAAAAGATGGTAATTTGATATAAATTTTAAATTGTTGTTGTTATCATAAAAATCTACAAGCTTTACCAATTTTTGATTTGCAAAAAAAACATAAACTTTTGCAGATCTATCTTCACTATATATTTTTGATAAGGTATCTGATAAATATTTTGCTTGATTTACATTCTTTGATGTGGAAATTATATTGATTTTTTTCTTCTGTAAATTATTTGAATTAGACTCATCTCTATTTTGATTATTTTCATATCTGTGTTTTTTACCAATAGAATATTGATCAGGTTTTGACCTATAATCTAGAAAACTCTGAATTAAACCTGAAAATGTATTAACTCCTGGATTATCTTTTTTTGAAATTATATAAAGCTCTTTTTCAGCTCTTGTAAAGGCTACATAAAGTAAATTAATTGAGTCTAATAAATTATTAAGAATTTCACTTTCAAATATTTCTTTAGCAGTATCTCCCATATTAAGAAGAATTTTAGATTTTCTTGATAGAGTCCACTTCAAGTCATTTAAAGATTTGAAAGGCTCATATAACCAGATAAGATCCTTATTAGTGTTTTCATCAAGTCTATCACTATATATAGGTGAAATAACAACTGGAAATTCAAGACCTTTTGATTTATGAATTGTGGAGATATTAATTGAGTGTTGATCATCAGATACACTTAAGTTTATATTATCTGATTTTTTTTTCCAATGTGAAAGATATGATTTGATTGTGTCATCATTATTATCTTGAAATTCAAAAATATCATCAATTAAGGCAATTAAATAGGGGTCTTCAATTTCTAATTTGAAAATAAATGCACAGTATTTTATGGCATCTAATATATTTAGAGAAGAAAAATGTTTAAGGTCAAATACATCTTTATTTGAAATCTTGTGAAAAAAACCATTAACATCAACTTTAGATAGATTAATAAAAAAGCATTCATTTAGACTATCATATCTCTTTTCAAAATAATTCTTAGTAAAAAGGAAATTTATTATTCTTTTTCTTTCAGAGTAATCGTTATTGTTTTGACTTAAGTTAAAAATTGAAATAATAAATTGAACATTCTCAGAGTTTTTTATTTGTAGAATATCATTAGAAATTAATTTAAATTTTGGGTTTTTAATATTTTCTATTAACTCTTTTGAATATTTATTTTTTCTAACAAGAATAATTATATCTGAAGTAGAATAACCTCTATTTAATAATTCTAAAATTTGGTTTTCAATTTTTGAATAAAATGAATTTTCATCTGTTATATCAACTGAAACATATCCATTTTGTTTTTTATTTGAATATTGATTAAAATTTAAATCATCTGAATTATAGATTTCTATATTTAACTTTTCAGATAAGTAATTGAAAAAATCTGAATTGAAGTCAACAATTTCTTTACAACTTCTATAGTTTATATCCGTGTTCTTTAATATAGGTTTAAAGTGAAAAGGATTAGTGCGGTTATATATCAAGTTTATAAACTGATTAAACTTTCCTCCACGCCACCTATAAATTGATTGTTTTGGATCTCCAACAATTAGTAGAGAACCTTTTGATCCATCATGAGATTCACTGTGAATAGAATTTGAAATTAAAGGGATTAAATTCTGCCATTGAAGCTCGGATGTGTCTTGGAATTCATCTATAAAAAAATCCGTATATCTAGATCCCAGTTTTTCATAAATATAGGGAGCTTCATTTGACTTTATGAGTAGATTAAGTTGAGAATTAAATTTACTAATAAGTCTAATTTTATTATCACTTTGAATTTGATCAAGTTTTTCTTCAATTCGAGATATTAAAGATAAAGAAGGAAGAAAAGATAAAGTCGAGTTTACTTTATATTGATCTATGATTAGTTCTTTAATTTTCAAGTAATCATTAAGAAGGTTAATTCTAATTTTTTCAATTCTTTCTACTTTACTTTTATCTAGTGTTTTGTTGTATAAATTTGTTTCTCCTTTTAGAGATTTTTCAATTGAGTCATTAATGAAAAATGTATCCTGATTATTAAAAGATTTTAAATATTTATTTAAAAATCCCCCTCTAAAATCATTATCATCTAGTCCATTATTGTTAATTAAATCAATTGAACTTAAAGCTAAGTGATGAATGTTTGAAATATTATCATTTTTAATTTTATGTAATTCTTTTTTAATCTTATAAAATAAATTAAAATTCATTTTTTTAAAATAATCAACCTGAATTCTATTTGATTCTTTATCAATAAATAATCCAAAATCTTTTAAATCATATGAGATATCCCAGCTTTTATTTAGTGTAAGTTTAAATTTTGCGAATTCAATAAGTAATTCTTTTAGTTTTTCTTCTTTGTCCATATCAGAGAATAGTTCTTCTATGGCTTGATCTAAATAGACTGAGCTATCTAGTTCAATATTATAATCATCTTTATTAGTCAATTCTTCAGAAATACTTTTGATGATATTATTTGTAAAACTGTCAATTGTAATTACATTAAAATTTGAATAGTTATATAAAATTTTATCTAATATGTTGGAGGATTTTTTCTCAATTTCTATTTGATTTAATCCTGTTTTTTTGGAGATAATTTCTTGAATTATTATGTTTCTATTATATTTTAAATCGGATAAGTAAATAAGGATTCGATCCTTCATTTCAATGGAAGCCTTATTTGTAAAGGTGAGTGCAAGCATTGATTTAAAATGTTCTTCATCTTTACTTTTCAAAAGTTTAGCTATATATTCAGTGGCAAGATTAAAGGTTTTACCTGATCCAGCTGAAGAATTTATTATTTTAAACGAGTAGTCCATATTTAATATTGAAACTTAATAAAATAATCCTAATTTTGTAAAAAAAAATTATGGCTTTCGAATTACCTAAATTAAATTATGCTTTTGATGCATTAGAACCAAACATAGATGCAAAAACTATGGAAATTCATTATGGAAAACACCATAATGGTTACACTAATAATTTAAATAACCTTATTTCTGGGACTGAAAATGAAAATAAAGACATTGAAGAAATACTTAAATCTTTAGATCTTAACAATAGTGGATTAAGAAATAATGCAGGAGGTTATTTTAATCATAATCTATTTTGGGAAATTATGAGTCCTAACTCTGGAGGAGAACCAAAGTCTGAAATTTCAGATTCTATAAACTCTAGTTTTGGATCATTTGAAAATTTTAAAAATGAATTTAGTAAAGCTGCGGCAACAAGATTTGGTTCCGGGTGGGCATGGTTGTGTGCTCACGAAAATGGAACACTTGAAATATGCTCTACGGCAAATCAAGATAATCCGTTAATGCCTAATGGCTGTGGAGGTAATCCAATATTATGTCTAGATGTATGGGAGCATGCATATTATTTAAATTATCAAAATAGAAGACCTGATTATATAAATGCATTTTTCAATGTAATAAATTGGGATGAAGTAAATAAAAAATTTACTCAGAAATAAAAATAGGCTAGATATTAAATATCTAGCCTATTCAAAAACTAATCTAACAAATTGGTTTTTGTCTTAGAAATTATATTTTAATCCTACAGATATATTTCTTCCCATTTCTTCAATTCCAGCAGTTTTAAATCTTGATAAGTGATCATAGTATTCTTTGTCAAACACATTAGATATACTCCAAAAGATATTTAAATCATTATCTAAAAAAGATGTCATCCAATTTCCTGAAAGATTTAAAACAGAATATCCATCAGTTTCTTCTTCAAACATTGAAACCCTTCCTTGTTTTGCTTTAGCTAAAAAGTCAATTTCAAAAGAGTAATTACTTGAAATATCTATGTTGAATACCTGATTGAAAGTTAAAGGAGAAATAAATGGTAATGCTTCTCCATCAGCAGATTCAGCAAAAATATATTCTAGTGAAGTATTATAACTTAACCAGTCAAAACCAGTCTTTTTAGCAAAGCTAATTTCTCCACCATAAAGCTCTGAGTCTTGTTGCATATAATCGTATACAGCAAACCCATCCTCTCTATCACTAGAAGGAGATATATATATATAATCAGAGATATCATTATAAAATAAATCAAAAGAAACTGATGAATCGTCATTATTTATATCAAAAGATATATCTGTTTGAAAGCTTTTCTCAGCAACTAAATTTAAATTACCCCTTTCATATCTGAAAGTACCGTGGTGAACACCATCAGCAAATAACTCAATAAGGTTAGGAGCTCTATAACCTGAGCCAATATTAAATCTTAATGTAGAGTTTTCAAAATCTCTTTTTATTCCAACTGACCCATTAAAATTAGAAAAATCTGCAGATCCCATGTCAGAAGATATCGATCTGTTATCATATCTTACACCTAGTAAAGCTGCGCCATTCTCCATAGTGATTTGTCCTAATGCATATAGTCCAAAATCTTTCTTTTCAGCATCAGGAATTAATTCCTCATGACCAAAGTTTTTATTTTCTTGAGAAAGAAAATTTGTACCAATAGTTAGATTTAAATTATCTGATTGTGGCATTACTAAACTAACATCTAAAGTGTTAGTAGATAATTGCATATCAAGCTCTGCTTCACCTTCTTCATGTCCTTCATGATCATCGTGATCATCGTGACCCTCTTCATCGTGGTCATCGTGACCTTCTTCCTCTTCATGACCACCAAACTCTTTTCTATCATTTAGCTGTCTACCTAGAGTTACATTAAGTTGATGATCATTACCTAGATCAAAAGTGTTTACCCATGTTAAGGTTGTATGAGATAATTCTTGATAATGATCTTCATGATCTTCGTGATCATCGTGACCTTCTTCATCGTGATCATCATGACCTTCTTCATCGTGATCATCATGATCATCATGACCTTCTTCCATATGAGGAAGACCTAGCTCAGAAAAATTCATAGTCAATCTTAGATCTGATGAAAATTTTTCAGTTTCATATTTAAGACCTGCTTGAACATCATTTTCTTTAAACCAAGTGTTTTCTACTTCTCCATCAGGAGTTGAAAAACTTTGGTTATCCACCATATTAGCTCTAGCTATATAAGAAAATTTACCCGATGATCCTTTTAATCCTAGATTATTGGTTATCCCATTATAATTGGAGTTGTAAAGACCCATATAGTCAACTGAAAAGTCACTAGAGTATCTTTCTGGTTCAACGTAAAGGACTCCACCCATTGCATCACTTCCATATAATACATAACTAGGTCCTTTAATTACTTCAATAGAGTTAATTCCAGAAGTAGATACACCAATTCCATGTTCATCACCCCATTGTTGGTTTTCTAATCTTACTCCTTGAGAGTAAACTACAACTCTATCATAACTAAGACCACGAATTGACGGTTTTGAAACCCCAGGTCCAGTACTAAGTATAGATACCCCAGGTAATTTTGAAATTGATTTACTTATGTATTGCTGTAAAATTGGATTTAAATCATTAAAGTTAATCTTGTCAACTTTTATTACTGATTTCCCAAGAGTTTGATTAAATGGCAAACTTAATACTACCTCGTCAAGTTCAACCGTTTGGTCATCAACCTGAGAGAAAGTTACTTGAAAAGCTAATAGCATTATTGCCATTAAGCTAATTGTGTATAATTTTTTCATATTTTTTTTTAAAAGATTTATAAAATCTCCCCCAAATTAATGAGGGAGATATAATATAGTTTATCTTACTTCAACATATGCAATGTGATCATGGTCATCATGATCATCATGATCATCATGGTCATCTTTTTCACAAGAAACTGCTGCAAGTGTTACGAACATAAACATTGTAAATAATAAGTACTTTTTCATAATTTAAGATTTTTAAGATTAAATGATTACCGGTTATTTTAAATAACCAATAATTAAACAACTAAATAATTGTTTTGGATTAATAACCTACATATTGTCGACGACAATATATATTTGGTTATAATGCTCTATATAATTGGGGGTCCACGATATTTAATATCGCTTGAAGAGCAATTTGAAAATAAATTTTGAGAATTTGAATTACTTTCCTTTGGTAAATAATTAAAGTCTTGTGCTAAATAAGAATCATTTGAATTGTTATCAATATCAATAGAAAAATAAAGAGCAAGATCACAACTTTGATTTTCTTTATGAAAGTGAGTAGATAGATCATCACATACAACATGAGAGTCATGAAATGCATGAACAGACTCTACTACACTTGGAAATAAAAGAGTAATTAAAAAGAAATAACTCAATAATGTTCTCATTATACCAAATATAGTAATATAGATTAAAATAAATGTAAAAAAAAAATTATATTTGCCGACTATATTCCTCCTTAGCTCAGTTGGTTAGAGCATCTGACTGTTAATCAGAGGGTCCTTGGTTCGAGTCCAAGAGGGGGAGCGAAAGCCTTACATTTATGTAGGGCTTTTTTATTTAAGAACTTTAACTAGATCTAAATAATTCACTCAAGAAAATAGCACTAGCATTTGCAACATTTAAACTCTCTGCTATACTATTACCTTTTCTAAATGATGGAATAGCAAACTCTCCATTTAGATTGTTAGATAAAGATGTTGATATTCCATGTGATTCACTTCCAAAAATATAAGTGGCTTCTTTTGGTAGTTTTTCTTTATAAATAGAATCTCCTTTGGCAGTGGCTCCGTATATTGGTTTTTTTAAATTAGTTAACGCCGCTCCGATGTCATCAACATAATGACATCTCACCCTAACTATAGATCCCATTGAGGCTTGAATTACTTTAGGATTATAACAATCCACTGTAGTCTTACTACAAATCAATTCAGAAAGTCCAAACCAATCACAAAGACGAATAATTGTTCCTAAGTTACCTGGATCACTCACTCCATCTAATGCAATAGTAGTGGACTCAGATAATATTTTTTGGGATTCGGGTAAGAAAAAAACTCCTAATACCTGACTGGGTGTTTTAAAATGTGTAATCTTTTTCATTTCCTCCAATTTCAGTAATTTGGAATCTTGATGAAAATTATCTTCTGTAGAAAATAAGTTTTGAAAACGCCAATTTGAAGCAATCAATTCATTAACAACTTTTTTTCCTTCAGCAACAAAAAGGTTATTCGCAATGCGATATTTTTTTTTACTTAATTGAAGTATAAGTTTACGTTGATTATTAGTGAGCATAAGATCATTAAATATAAATCAATTTATTTTTAAAGTTTTCTTATTACCTAAACTCAAGAAGTACAACATTCTTCATTATCACATCTACAGTATTTTAAATTATAAATATGAAGAACAGAGAGACTAAAGGCAGATATATATGTATAAAGTTCAGGGATTGAGAAAATCATAAACTCTTCATTTAAAATTAGCAGTGATAATGATATCCAAAATAAATAGAGTAGTACTTTTATAAATAAATTAGAGGAGTTTTTTACAGAATAATAAATAGCGATAAATGATACTGCTAAAAATATATAATTCAATAAATACCAAAAAAATGTTAGCTCCTGAGAAATATTTAATATGGCAGATTGAGATAAAAAAAGAAAAGGTGTTGCAAAACAGTGTAACATGCATAATCCACTTGATGTAGCACCTATGTAATCAGAATTATTTATTATTATTTTCATAAAAATCAAGTAAATATATATTATATATTCATTGGATTAAAATTGAACAAATAAAAAGTATAATAAAACACTCAGTAATTTTTTTAAATTCCTCAACTCTCCAAGCAATAAATTAGCTCTTTGATTATATGTTAAAGGAGATCCATCTTCATTAATTTTATCATATACAATCCAATACTTTTTTTCCATTTTAGGATTCAAATTTAAATCTTGGATATATTTTTCAAATTCTTTTCTTGTCATATTATTAATTGTTTTTCAAGTTGAAAAATTTTTATTTAAATTAGTTTCAAATAATCATAAAACAAATTTAAATCAATAAACATGAAAAAATTATTATTAGTATTTACAATGTTATTTTCTGTGGCTGTTTTTTCTCAAAAAGAGTCTAATGGAAAATTATACATTGAACATCCTGCTATCGAAATAGTTAATCAATTTAATGAAGCCTATACATCTGGTGATCTTGACAAACTAAAAGAACTTGTAACAGAAAATTTTCAAGTTCGAACTTTAAAAGACAGGAAATCCAATGATATTAACTGGATTCTTGGAACATCAAATTATTTAAGTAAAAATATTGTAGATCTTGAAATAAAGCATTATGGAGGCTCATACCCTGATGTATTAGAATATAAGCAAGATGGAATTGTTGATGTAAAAACTTATGAATGGCTAACTGGCTACGATAAGAATACAGGTTTAGATATAAATATGCCTAGATACGCTACATACAGAATGAATGCAAAAGGTGATAAGGTTGCAGGTCTTTGGATTAATGATGACGAAACTTTATGGCAAAAAAATTGGGATGCTTATGAAACTACTGAAAATGGTGTAATCTATAAAGATCACCCATTAGTGTCAAAAGTAAGACTTCTATATCAATCATATAAGACAGGTGATGTTGAGAAAATTAAAGCAAATTACACTGAAAATACTATTTTTTATGACGTAATGAACTCAGAAATTGATGAGTTTAAAACTTTAGAAGAAGAATTTGCTCAGTTTGATGAATATATGGAAGTTTTTGAACTAGTTAATATTAGAGAAAGTGGTTTCCCTGATGTCTTAGACTATTCAGGAGATGGAGCTGTTGTTATTTCATGGGCTGATTTCACATTTAAAAACAAGAAGTCAGGAAACACAAAAACAATTAGCCAACATATTCAGCATTGGTTTAATGAAGAAGGGGAAATTGTTAGAGAAGATTACTATTTTAATCCTGCTCAACTTCCTCAATAATAAATTTTTAAGATAAAATTAAACCTCCCGTATATATATGGGGGGTTTTTTTAGTTCCCTCTGCCAACTTTTCTAATACCAGTCATCTTTGCTTTTCCTACGCCTTTTGATTGAAGTTTACTATTAAAATTTTTCTTAGAATTTTTATTTGAACTTTTAACCTGACGTTTTCCGTTAGTTTCCTTATTGTCGTTTTTATTTCCAAAAAATTTACTGCTCATATGATTTAAGTTTGTAATAGATGACATTAAATTAAAAAGAATATTCAAAACTCTTTAAAACAAACCAAAATATTTATACAATTATTAACAAATTAGAATAAAACTTACTTTTGTTAAATGAATTTATCCCTAAAGCTCATAACATTTTTATCAATTTTTATAATTTCATGCTCATCAGAAGATAAGATTGAAGATTCATGTATTGATGAATCAATAATTGATGAATTTAGTGTTTGTATTGAGATATATCAACCAGTTTGTGGATGTGATGGAATAACCTACCCTAATTCATGCTATGCAGCAACTTTCAATGGTGTGACATCATATATTAACGGAGCTTGTAATTAGAGGAAATAAGTTTTACAAAAAAGGTTGAAATCTTAGTTTAACTTCCTATAAGTTTAAGAAAGATATATTTCCAAATAAGATATAAAAGGTGTCCTAGAATTAGCCCCCAAGTCAAAACCTTTTTTACATTTTTATCTCCTTTGAAAAATTTAAGTTTGTCTACAAGAATATAAGAGATTAAAATACTTATTAGTATCCATAATCCAAAAGCAGTATAGTCTATTAAAGTGAAGTTCATTTTTCATTGATTAATTCCCACTCGTATAGATATGTCTCTCCATCATACAATAGTTCGATACTAAATGTTTGCTGCATTCCATCATAAGTAGTATTTAAAATTCCTGAATAGGTGTTCCCTTCATCATAAACTAAATCAAAAGAATTTAGAATAATTTCAGACTTATTCACCTCAGCATATTCTGCAATATCTTCTATCAAAGTTGGCCCTAAGTCTTCCTCTATATCACTAATAGATAACCTCATTGAACATGCAGTCAATAAAACAAAAAATATCACAATTAGCTTTTTTTTCATTGTGTAAGTGATTTTTCAGCTTTTTGTTTAATTCTTGATTTATTTAAAATACTATCTCTTAATTCCGACTTCCTATCAAATTCTTTATCAGTAATATTAATCTTCATTAACTCTCTATTAACTGTATATATTTCATAATTAAACAAAGCTTGGTTTAAAAACTCTAATGCTTTAATTTCATTATCTACTCCTCCAAGACTATTATCTTTTTTCAGCGCCTTTGAATAAACAGAAATAATTTCTTCAGCAATAATTTCATATGCCTCAATAAAAGCATCTTCCATCTCTTCAGATTCAAGCTCTTTTGCCTCATACGTTGATTCGCCTGATTGACTGTAGTTATAACTATCTAGATAATAGATTTCTCCTCCACAACTAACTAGAAAAAAAGATAGAAAAAGAATTTTTCTCATATCTAAAATTAAAAAATTTAATTTAGTGTAATGGGTTTCTTAAAAAAATTAATACTGTTTAGTTTATTCCTTTTCTTCATCGCATGTAATAAAGGAATAAATAATGAATTTGAGTACATCGAAATATCCCGAGAAAACTACACTAATAAATTACATGGATTCTGGCTTGGTCAATCCATTGCAAATTGGACTGGTCTAATAACTGAGATGGATAAGATTGGTAATATAGGTGAAATTAAAACTGGAAATTTTTATACAAGAGATGATTGGGAAGGCATAGATCAAAGGAGTATATGGGAAGATAGTTTAGTTGATAAAAGTAGAGTAAAAATTGATTTTGTACTAAAAGATGAAAGTGATATTTGGGGATCTGATGATGATACTGATATTGAGTATATGTATCAATATCTTTTAAATTTTAATGATACTAGTATTCTTAGTCCGAATCAAATAAGAGATGGGTGGCTAAAGCATATCAAAAGTAATGAAGAGAATTATTTATGGGAATCAAATCAAGTTGCATTTGATCTGATGAAGTCTGGAATGAAACCACCTGAAACAGGTGACCCTATAAATAATAATTCATATATGATGATTGATGCACAATTAACAACTGAGATTTTTGGATTGTTATCACCTTCAAGACCTGATATAGGTTTAAAAATGGCTGAACTACCTATTAAAACCACTGCTAGAAATGAAGCACAAGAGATTGCAGAATTCTATGTTATAATGCATTCTTTAGCATCAAATTCTAAAGAATTTAACTCTACAAAAGAAAATATATTTTGGATTGCAAAAGAATCAAGGGAACATTTAAATGATAATAATTATCCTGCAAAAATGTATGACTTTACAGAAAAACTATATAAATCTGGAATAAATTGGGAAAATGCAAGAGATTCGATTTATCAGAGATATCAAGTCGATCAAAAAGATGGATATAATATCACTTCTAAAAATCTATATTGTAATGGCTGTTTTGCTGCTGGAATAAATTTTGCGTCTAGCTTAGTAAGCTTGTTTTATGGGGAAGGAGATATTAAAGAAACTATAAAAATTGGAACTTTATCTGGATGGGATTCAGATAATCCAACATCAACCTGGGGTGGCTTGATAGGTTTTTTGATTGGAAAAGAAATGATTGAAAAAGAATTTAATAGAAATTTTTCTAGTAAGTTTAATATTCATAGAACTAGACAAAATTTTCCAAACAATGGAATTGATTCATTCTACAATATGGCATCTGAAGGAATTAGAGTTATAGACAGAGTTGTAGAAGAAGAAATGAATGGGAGAATTAATATAGATAATAACACATGGTTAATTCCAAAAAAGAAAAATGAAAAATAAAATTTTAGCAATCATATTAGTTACTTATAATATTCCCAATTATTCTCAAAGTTTTGATTTTAAAATGAATCTTTTAGGAGGGGCTAAAGAAAAGACAGCTTCATTATCTTCTGGTGATATTGACAATGATGGTGATATTGATATAATTGTAGCTAATGGTCGTCATTGGCCCGGTCAGAATAAAATTCTAATTAATAATGGCATTGGTGGATTTACAGTTGAAAAAAATTTAGGTACTGAAAGATTAACAAGTTATGCTGCAGAGCTTTCAGACTTTGACAAGGATGGTGATTTAGACATAGCTGTAGGAAATGATAAGGCACCAAACTATATTTTTCTTAATGATGGCAACGGTAATTTTATTAAGTCTAGTGAATTTGGTGAACCTAATTCTAACACTAGAAATATTACATTAAACGATATTGACAATGATGGTGATATTGATATATTGATTACAAATCGGAGAGAATCAAATGAGATATGTCTTAATGATGGTAAAGGTAATTTCTCTGAAACAATTCTTTTTGGAACAGCTGAAGATTCAACCATTGACGTTGAAGTTTCTGACATGAATATGGATGGGTATAAAGATTTAATTTTAGCTAATCGTGATAGTCAACCAAACTATGTATACTTCAACGATGGTAGTTTAAATTTTAATAAAAAAATAATGTTTGGTCAAGGAAATGACAATACAAGAGCAGTTGAAATTGGTGATTTTAATTCTGACGGATATAAAGATATAGCTACAGCAAATATTGACGAACCAAATTTTATTTATTTTGGTGATGAATTTGATAGTTTTGATAAACATGTTATTTATGATAACTCAAAATCTTCAAGCTTTTCTTTAGCAGTAAATGATTTTAATGGAAATGGATATTTAGATATAGTCGTTGGTAATTCTCCTGGTTCAACTAAATTATATATTAACGTCTTAAATGGAATGGAATGGAAAGAAAATGCACTCTCAAAAAACAATTTTAGGACATACGATATTATTGACTCAGACATAAATAATGATGGGAAAGTTGATGTTTTAGAAGCAAACACTGGCGAGTATAATCTTTACTATATAAACAAATAATCAAACAATGAAAAAATTAATTTTATTAGCCTTAGTATCTTTCAGTTTAAATATTCATAGTCAAGTTGAATTAAAGTATTTAGGTACAGCTGGATGGGAAATTTCAGATGACAATATAACTGTTTTAATTGATCCATATATTTCAAGGGTAAAGCTTGGAAGTGGCCCTTCAGTTAATAAATTAGATAAAAGAAAAACAGTGTTGAGATCAGATTTTTTTGTTTCTGACTCAATTCTAATTGATAGTTTAATTGATAAGGTAGATTTTATTTTAGTTCATCATTCTCATTTTGATCATCTATCTGATGTGCCATATATAGCAAAAAAAACTGGTGCAAAAGTTATAGGGACAGAAACCACAATTAATATATTAAGAGCATATGGTATAGATAATGATAAATTATATCCTGTAAGAGGGGGTGAAGATTATCAATTTGAAAATTTTTCAGTTAGAGTTATTCCCTCTATACATTCCGCATTGAATGACAAACATTATCTTGATTCAAGAGAATATACAGTCCCTCCAAAGGCACCACTTAGAGTGTCTGAATTTATTGAAGGGGGATCACTTATGTTTTTAGCTAGATTTAAAGATCATGATATACTTACGATGGGTTCAATGAATTTCGTTGAAAGAGAACTTGAGGGAATCACATCAGATATTCTTCTAGCAGGAGTTAATCAATCTCAGTTAGGTCTATATAATTATAATGAAAGGCTTTTAAAAGTTACCGGATATCCAAAAACAATAATTCCAACCCATTGGGATAATTTTAGACTGCCTTACAGCTTTTCACAAGAAGGTAGTATTGAACTTAAATTAATTCCTTTTAAAGAAGATGTTGAAAAATTATCTCCAGATTCTGATGTAATAATTATTAGACACTTAGAAAAGATCCGATTAGATTAGCTACAGCTTAAATGGCTAACAATTAGGATCGCAATCTTTATCTTTACTCATGTCATGATTCATGTGCATGTCATGATTCATTTTTTTACCAATGTGTAATATAGGCATCATTATTCCTACAGACTTCATCATATCAGAATGGTTATAATAAACCTTCAACATTTTATTTTTAAAAGGTTTATACTCAATACCAAAATAAGGATCTGTACCATTCATATCCATGTTCATATCCATATTCATATTATGACTATTGCCCATTTTCATATCCATTAAACCTCCAACCAAAGTAAATTTACCAAGTTTATACTTAGCATTATACATGATCATATAGTCATCTCCACTCCCATCCTCAAAAGGAGTTATCATAGCCATTGCACCTACAGAAATTTTTGGAAATAACATATAATTTAAACCAATTCCGACCTGAGTTTTATCATTATCGAGATTATACCCCCCCATAGCTCCAATGTGAGCTTGTGAGTAAATATTCAAAGAGAATATTGTAAAAAGAAATATTAAGTATTTTTTCATTATTTTTCTTATTTAGGAAGAGATCCATGACGGTCATAATAATCTTTATCATAATTAGCTCTCTCTTTACTGGAAAGAAGTAAGGAAACTATCACCAAAAATGTAACAATAGATCCAAAGACAAAAATTGATACAGTTAGGTCTCCTAAGAGTAAATCTTTGATTTGTCCGTATCTGTTCATGTGACAAACTTATATATATAGAGTTAGATATCTGATTTAACTATTATAATTAACATAAATTTTAGATTTTAATGTCAAACTAAAATTTACATTTGCACTGTGTTTAAATTAACCAAAATATCCAAAGAATATTATCCAGAAATCTTATTTGTGATTTTCCTAATAGTAATGTTTGCTAAAGTTTACATTTTAGTTCAACTCGCAAACTCTGAGTATCTTTTTAATTAGTTGTTAGACACCTAATTTAGTCCTGGGACTATTTCCTCTAATACAGTCCAGTCATCATTTATCTCCCATTGAAAAAGTGTCATAGGTATATTACCGATATTTATTAATTCTTTAAAGAAATTTTTTAAATCTGCTGTTTTAACATTTTCATTTAACCTAGAATATTCAGCAAGTGCATTTTCAAATAAGTACTTACCCGTAATATAACTAGTTCCATAGCCAGGTTGTCTTAAATAAAGATGTTGTTCAAAGATCAACAATTCTTTTTCTGTTTTCATCCACCCTCGAGGAGTAAATTCAGAATGAATTTTACCAGCTTCTTCCATAGTCATAAGATTTGCATGGGCATAAAGAGATCCTAATCCCCTAGCCGCTCTTTGAGCAATTAGAATATAAACAATCTCTTTAGATCTCGGACTATTTTCATAGAGTCCTAATTGCATAAACATTTCTTCAACTGCTGTAGCAACTCCTTCATTTCTACTGTCAAAAATATTATATAAAACAGGATCTTTCCGAATAATATTTTTATTGGGGTTATTGTCCATTTCGGCTAGCTCAAACCAATGAAAAAAATGAGAGAATAAAGGTTTGGGATCTAGATGAGCTGTTATCCAAAAAAAGTTCCTTTTTTCTTCTTCAACAAAACTCCCTAAATGTTCGTCAAGTACTTCTTTGTAAAAATCTTTTACATCAATTATATCTTCCTCTGCTAGAAAATCGATTAAGTCTGTTGAAGCTTGACTTGTAAGTCTATTGTATTCTTCAGAAGATGATGCTGGATTAAGTTTTGGCAAATTTCTATTCTTATGTTCTTCTAGCTTAAGCGAAGCCCAAGCTCTAGATAACTCTCGTTTAAGAAGCATTACTTCATCATCCCAAGACAATGGAACTAAGTGTACATTATTCTGATACCATGTGTAGTTTTCTTTTCCAATTCCAGAAGGCCCAGTCTTTTTTGAAGACTCATTTTTTAACCAAAGTGATAAGTTTTTGGTTGATTCAATAGCATCATTTATAGTATTAACCAGAATTATATTTTCACCAACTTCCTTAAAACTTTTAATTGACTCTAGGTTATCAATTTGAACATCTATATCTCGTATTCCTGTTATCCATAAATCTTTTGCATTACCAATTAAATTAAGTTTTGCTTGTTCATTTAGAGGTGGAATGATTTTTAGTTCACTTATTAATTTTTTAGAATCATTCTCTGTTAATGGAAATGAATATTGCCATATTTCTATAACATTGTGGTGAGTTGGCCCTTCATGAGCAGGCACATCACTCCTATTCATCCAAACTGATTTATAGTAAGCTGGATCTCTCTCCCATGGCTTGAGAACTCTAAAATTAAATTCGAAACCATTCATTTCAGCCCAAATCAAAGTCCAGTCTACCTTGCTTTGAGTATCTAGAATAGATTTATCTATTTCATTTAACCTTTCTCTTAACTCTCTAAATTCTGGGATTCTATTATTAAATGATTCAGAGGTATAATCAGGAGCTCCATTTAATAATGAAGGTTTTTCAAATTCACGCCAATCGTTGAATAATATTTCTAATGTTTTTCTGTTATCATTTTGAGATGTTAAAGATGAAGTGGTTAAAAAAAATAAAGCCGATAAAAAAATTAAAAATTTATTCATAGTCCCAATTTATGAAAAAAGGTTTAAAAATTAATTAACTTAGTTTAATGAGATGTCCCAAAAAAAAAATTAAATTCTCTATTATCCTATTGTTTTTATTTGCCACTACCTTTTCATCTTATAGTCAAGAAGAGTTTATAAAAAGCAGACCTGAAGTTAATATAGTTTATATAGATAATGAACCAATAATTGATGGTGAAGTAATTAATGATAAAGTATGGAATTCAATATTCCCAATAACTTCAATGACACAGATAACACCAGATTTTGGAGAGCCATCAAGTGAAAAAACAGAGATAAGGTTAGCTTATACGAATAAGACTTTTTATATATCTGTAATTGGATTTGATAATGATCCATCAAAAATAGTAGTCTCAGATTCAAGAAGAGATGCTAATTTAAATGATGAAGACAGTTTCTTGTTCATACTCGACACTTATAATGATTTTCAAAATGGTTTTCTTTTTGGAACCAATTCTGATGGAATGCAATATGATGCTCAAATAGATAATGAAGGTGTTGGTGGTTATAATCAAAATGCAAGACAAAAAGGAGGAACACTAGGTGGGACAAACCTTAATTGGGATGCTTCTTGGGAAGTTAAAACTTCAAAAGGAGATTTTGGTTGGAGTGCAGAATTTTCAATTCCATTAAGATCATTAAGGTTCTTGCCTGGAGAAAATAAAACTTGGGGATTAAATTTTCAAAGAAATATTTCTAAAAATAGTGAAACTTCATATTGGGCATCTTTACCTCTTGGCTTTGATATTAAAAGAGTTTCAATAGCAGGTAAACTAAACGGTCTTGACCTGAAAAACCCAAAGAATCTTAAAGTCATTCCATACACTGTTGGTAATTCTTCATATCAAATATTAGAAAAAGGTAAAGACGTATCTCTTGATTTAGACTCAGGTGTAGACATAAAATACAGCTTGACTCCTGGATTAACTCTTGACCTAACATACAATACAGATTTTGCACAAGTAGAAGTTGACGAACAGCAAGTTAATCTTGATCGTTTTAATCTTTTTTTTCCTGAAAAGAGAGCATTTTTTCTAGAAAACGCAGGACAATTTTCAGTTGGAAGTCCTGGAGAAATTGATCTTTTTTTTAGTAGAAGAATTGGAATAGGAGATGAAGGTAAATTAGTTCCAATAAAAGGAGGAGGAAGAGTCTCTGGAAAAATTGGTCAAACAAATGTTGGTTTACTTAATATGGTTACTGATGAGGTTTCTGATCAAAATATTTTTGAAAATAATTTTTCTGTTGCAAGAGTTAATCATGATTTTAATAATTCAAGATCTTCTTTAGGAATGATTTATGTAGGCAAAAATGAGATTGGTAATTCAAATAATGAGTATAATAAAGTTTATGCTCTCGACGGAAAATTAGCACTTGGTAAAAAAGCTGACATTACTGGCTTTTTTTCAAAAAGTGATAGTCCTGATGTTTATTCTTCTGATCATTCATTTAAGCTTATGGCTAATTATAATTGGAATGGATGGAGGATTAATGCTGGCTATACAGAAGTTGGTGAGGGCTTTAATCCTGAAGTAGGATTTTTGATGAGATCTGCATTTAAGAAACCAGAATTTTTAGTGTTTAAACAAATTAGGCTGAAAAATTTTGGGCCTTTATTAGAGGTTAGACCTCATATTGCTCATAGAAGTTATTTTGATTTTCAAGATCGACTAGTTAGTAGTTGGACTCATATTGATAATCACTGGGTGTGGCCTTCAGGATTTGAAATTCATACAGGTATAAATATAACATCAGAAGGAGTTTTTGATTCCTTTAAAATATCAGATGTTGAAATTCCAACAGGTGACTATTATCATCAAGAGTTTCAATTTTATATTCAGTCTAATCGAAATAAAGCATTCAACTATACTAACAGGACTATTATTGGAGGATATTATGGAGGTGATCGATTTTTACTTTCAAATAATATAAACTACAGAATTGGAAACAAATTTAATTCAACTCTTAACCTTGATTATACAAAACTTTCTCTTGAAAATGGAGATATTAATGCATTAATAACTGGATTAAAATTAAGCTACTCTTTTACTCCTAAGATGTACTTACAGAGTTTAATTCAATACAACAATGTGACAAATATTACATCTGTAAATACACGTTTTGGAGTGCTTCAAACTGCAAACTCTGGATTATTTGTAGTTGTTAATTTTATAAGAGATTCTGATTGGTTTGACTACATAGATAGTAGAAGTGTCTCAGTAAAATACAGTTATCAGTTTGATGTATTGTAATTTGAAATTATTAAATTAAGGACATGAAAAAATTATTAAAAGCATTAAGCATATCCTCTTTGTTTTTTATTAGCTGTGAGAGTAATGAAAATGATTGGGTTAGTCTTTTTGATGGAGAAAGTCTTGACGGATGGGAAATGAAGATTAAAGGTTATGAGTTAAATAATAATTATCGAAATACATTCAGTGTTAAAGATCAGTCAATTAGAGTATCATATGATAATTATGATTCTTTTGGAGAAAAATTTGGTCATCTATTTTATACTAAACAAAAATTTAAAAATTATCATCTAAAACTAGATTATAGGTTTTATGGAGAACATGCTAATAATTTTAAAAATGAAGATGAAGCATGGAATTATAAAAATAGTGGTGTAATGTTACATTCAGAACACCCTAAACAAATGTTGTTGAATCAAGGATTTCCGGTAAGTATTGAAGGTCAATTTCTTGGGGGATCTGGAATTAAAGAAAGACCTACGTTAAACATGTGTTCGCCTGGAACAGAAGTAGATATAAATGGATCTAAAGCAGAAAATCATTGCATTTCTTCATCATCAGATACATATCATAATGATGATTGGATTAGTGTTGAATTTCTTGTTTTCTCTGATTCAATTGTTCATCAAATTATAAAAAGAGATACTGTAATTTCATATTCAAACATTCGTTTAGGTGGAACTTATTTGTCTGATAATTTTACTGACAAAATTGACCAACCATTAAAGGAAGGATATATATCACTTCAATCTGAAGGTCATCCAATTGAGTTTCGAAATATTAAAATCAAGGAATTTGATTAATTTCTAGAGAATTTTACCCCAATCACCTCCAGTATATATTTCTACACTTGTCCAAAAAACAAAAACTGAACATATTAGAAAAAATATAATTCCATAAAAAATCCAAAATAGCTTCTTATTCAATAGATAAGAAATTGAGGCGATTATTAACGAAGGGATATTAAGTATTACTACAAATATTAATGGGTCAATCAATAAAAAAAATTCAAAATTAAAATTATGAATCAAAAAAAATAATATTCCTAAAACGTAGCTTGTAATTAGATAAAACTTTAATCTACTCATAAAGATTTTTTCTAAGAACTTCTCCTGCTTTTAATTTTTTAAATTCAAAATTATCTACAGCTAGTTGTCCATTAACGATTACATACTTTATTCCCTCTGGATATTGATGGGGTGATTCGAAAGTTGCTTTATCAGTAACAGTATCTGCATTAAAAATTGTAATATCAGCTTTCATTCCTTGCTTGATTAACCCTCTATCTTTAAGTCCAAAAGCCTTAGCTGGAAGATAAGTCATCTTATATATTGCCTCACTCATTGATAATATATTTTTCTCTCTTACATATCTACCAAGTACTCTTGGAAATGTTCCATATGCTCTAGGGTGAGGATGGCCTACACCAGGCTCTGAAAGCCTTCCATCTGAAGCAATCATTGTATGTGGATATTTCATAATATTTTCAACATCCAATTCATCCATAGCATGAAAAATACATCCTGCTCCACCATTTAATTCTGCTTCTATAACAAGTTTAGCCCCATTCTCAATTGTAGGTTTTAGTCCTTTCATGATAGCCCAATCTTTTAATGTTTTTCCCTCCAATTCTGGTTTCCAACTAACTCTAGAAAATTGAATTCGATTTAAATCATTCCCACCTCTATCATTTAATATATTAAAGACTATTTCATCTTCAATTTTTTTTCTTGTAGTCTTATTTGAAACTCTACTCTTAAATTCTTGACTTCCACCAGCTCTTGCCCAAGTTGGGATTAAAACATTAATTCCTGTATGACTTGCACTATATGGGTATTGATCTGCCATAACTTTAATTCCCTTTTGTCTAGCTGAATCAATTAGAGATAATGTAATTGAACTTTTTCCCCACATTGGTTTACCAATAACCTTGTGATGGGTTAAAACAACACTTATATCTGCATCTTTTGATATCTTTATAGCCTCATTTACAGCCTCAATAATTTTTAACCCTTCATCTCTTAAATGTGATGTGTAAACACCTCCCTTTTTTGATATTTCTTTAGATATTTCAATCACTTCATCAACCTTTGAAAAATTACCAGGAAGATATTTTAGTCCTGTTGAAATACCAAAAGCACCTTCATCCATAGCCTTACTGGCAAGATTTTTCATTCTTTCTAATTCTTTTTCTGTGGGTTCTCTGTTGTCTAAATTCATAACAACTCTCCTGATTTTATTGTGACCTGTTAAAAAGCCAACATTCATTCCAACTCCAACTTTTTCAATTGAATCCAAGAATTCTTTAAAACCATATTTTAATGGAACACCTCTTCCATCTGGCCCGCCAAAGCTAGTAGTTACACCTTGTCTAACATGACTCTCACCATTAGAAAGTTTAATAAAATTACTCATAGGATCTAAGTGTGCATGAGTATCTATGAAGCCAGGTGAAACAACTAAACCAGAAGCATCAATTATTTTTATAGAGTTTTTAGAATTGATTTTACCTACTTTAACTATTTGATTTCCAATTATAGCAATATCTACAGATTCACTATCTGATCCAGATCCATCATAAATAATTCCATTTTGAATAACTAAATCATAAGAATCAGACTCACAACTAACCAAAAAAAGCGCTATTAGTAAAAAGGAAAAATTTTTAAACATTTTGTAGATTTTTCATGTAGAAGGTAAATATTCTTTTACTTTTAGGCAAGCATAAATTAACAGAGAAACTAAATTATATAGACATGAATAGAGAATTTGATATAATTATATGGGGAGCTTCAGGATTTACAGGAAGATTAGTAGCAGAGTATTTATTTAAAAAGTATAATTCTGGTTCTTTAAAATGGGCTATTGGTGGAAGAGATGAGTCAAAGCTTATCTCAATAAGAGAAAATTTTCTTGACAACAGTGTGCCAATAATTATTGCAGACAGTTTTGATGAAAAAAGTCTTAGTGATATGACTAAGAGATCTTCTGTTATATGTAGTACTGTTGGTCCATATTCTAAATATGGCTCTTTACTTGTTAAGTCTTGTGTAAAATCTAAAACTCATTATTGTGATTTAGCCGGAGAGGCTCAATGGATTAGAAAAATGATAGACTTATATCATGATGAGGCAAAAAATAATGAAGTAAAAATTGTAAATAGCTGTGGTTATGATTCAATACCATCAGATTTAGGGATTTATTTTATACACAAAAGTCTTTCAAAAAAGAATCTTAAAGTGAGTATGAGAGTAAGTGGAGCTAAAGGAGGTTTAAGCGGTGGAACCTATGCTAGTATGCAAAACATCATGGAAGAAGCAACTAATAATAGGGAGGTTAGAAAAAGCTTATCAAACCCATATGGATTAAATCCCTCTGGAGAACAAAGCGGTCCTGACAAAAGAGATTTGACATCTGTTGTATATGATAAAAAAGTTAAAAGCTGGATAGCACCTTTTATAATGGCAGGCATAAATACTAGAATAGTTAGAAGAAGTAATGCTTTAAGTAATTATAAATATGGTAAAGATTTTAAATATGATGAAGCAATTATGACCGGTAATGGATTCAAGGGTAAACTTAGAGGAACACTAATATCAATTCCATTAATTTTTTTAGCTGCAAAACCAGGATCTCTTTTTAATAAAATTTTTAATTTTTTCACACCTAAACCAGGAGAAGGGCCAAATAAAAAAGAAAGAGAAAGTGGATATTTTAATTCAAAGTTTTTCGTCTTTCAAGAAGACTCTAATACTTCTATTTTCAAGGTCACAGGTGATAGAGATCCAGGATATGGTTCAACTTCAAAAATGTTAGCTGAGAGTGCAGTATGTCTAGCTAAAGATGATTTAGAAAAAACATATGGAGTTCTTACCCCCTCTTATGCAATGGGTGATAATATTTTAGAAAGACTTGAGTCAAATGCTGGTTTATCTTTCAAAAAAATTAAATAATGTTTCTAAACAAAAATCTGAATAAGTTACTAATTATAGGATTTTTAGTAGAAGCTTTAATATTTGTGTTTTTTTATCAGATGACAGATAATTGGGGAGAAATTTTTAGACTTTCTGCAAGGTACTCTGGAAGACTGTCTTTAATTATTTATCTAATATGTTTTTATCACTTTACATTTTCATTTATTAAAAAAAAATCATCTGAAAAACTCAAAAATAGTATAATTGTATTCTGCTTCCTTCACTATATTCATTTCATTTTTTTAGCTCTTTCTGTTTATCTCAATGATCTTCCAATAATTCCTATAAAATTGACAGGTGGATTTATAGCTTATTTAATGATTTTAATATATCCTTTAATGATTAATATGATAAAAAAAATGGTCTACCATTTTATTTATTATTATTATGTTGGGATTGTTTTTGCAGCCACTTATTTATCTAGAATTCAAGGAAATTTCGAAGGAGCCAATCCAGAAACTTTTCATTTTATAGGTTTAGGGTCGATATTAGCTAGTTTTATATTGTTTACTATTCTTATAATGAGATTCCAGGAACAATAAATTATTAATTGAATTTCTAAAATTAATCTTAATCCATTATTTCTTTACAATTTGTTAACGTTAGGACATGTAAATTATTTGCAATTAGATTATCTTTGCAAAAAATTTGAAAAACCCCATACAATAAACCATGAAAAATTTAATAATTTCTTTAACAATTTTGCTAAGTTCATTAACAGTTTCTGCAAATGAAACCAATCCAAAAATATACGGATATTGGTTAAATAACGATAGTGAAATTTTACTAATACAAACAGATAATACTTTTTCCCGAAGATCAAAATCTGATATTATTGCTCAAGGGAAACTAGTAATTAATGAAAATAATATCAGTGTTTTAAGATCTGATACCGGTGAAGAATATAAATTAGAGTATTTTTTAGGTGAAGAAACTCTAGTAGTTAAAAAACCAAATTCTGATCAGGCTTGGTTATTCACTAAAATAGGCAACTAAAACTTATATAAATTAATTAAGTCTTTTTCATATATTAGAACTAAACTTCTATATGAAAAAGACTCTACTAATATTTGCTTCCCTTCTTATTTCATTCTCTTTATACAGTCAAAAGAAAAGTATTGATTCTTTGACTAAGAAAATGACTGTTTCTAAAGGAATTATAAATTCATTTACTGAAAATAATAAATTATTTTTTGAGATTCCAAATGGTCTTTTAAATAAGGAAATATTAGTTGTAACTAGACTAGCACAAGTTCCTTCTGGGTATTCCCCATACATAAATGCTGGCTCTAAAACTTCAGAGCAAGTAATAAGTTTTTTTAAAAAGAATAACAGGGTAGATATTAGACAAATATCCTTCAATAATATAGCAGATGAAGGCGATCCAATTAATCAAAGTGTAACAGAAAATAACTTCTCTCCAATACTAGCAAGTTTTGAAATTAAGAATGATGATAAAACATCTTTATTAATTGATGTTTCTGATTATTTTTTGAAGGATTCTCCTGGATTTAATATCATAAATCCTAGGTTGAAAGATAATTATAAAATTGGAAGTGTAGATAAAAAAAGAAGTAGTATTGATTCAGCTAGAAGTTTTCCTAAAAATATTGAAATACTTAGCACATTAACATTTAACACTAGTAAGCCTCCAAGGGCAAATAGGACTAAGACCTTTAGCTTCCAAGTTAATCACTCATTTATTTTATTGCCTGAAGAAAAAATGAAAGTTAGAGATTATGATCATAGAGTAGGCTGGTTTACAGTTAATAAAATAGACTATAGTTCTGATGCTTTAAAATCTGACTCCTATAGACTTATTAGAAGGTGGAGACTTGAGCCAAAAGATGAAGAAGCTTACTTAAGGGGCGAATTAGTTGAGCCAAAAAAACAAATAATTTATTTTTTAGATCCAGCAACTCCAAAAAAGTGGAGGCCTTATTTTATTAAAGGAATCGAGGATTGGAACTCAGTATTTGAAAAAGCAGGATTTAAAAATACAATTGTTGCTAAAAACCCACCATCTAAAGAAGAAGATCCTGATTTTAGTCCTGAAGATATTAGATACTCAACTGTAAGATATGTTGCTTCTGAAACACGAAATGCAACAGGTCCAAGTGTTTCTGATCCTAGAACAGGTGAAATATTAGAAAGTGATATTATATGGTATCATAATCATTTAAGGTCATATAGAAATCGTTATTTACTTGAAACAGGAGCTGCTAATCTATCTGCAAGAACTCTTAATACTCCAGAAAAGGAAATAGGAGAAATGATGAGAAGAGTTATCTCGCATGAAATTGGACATGCACTTGGACTTCCTCATAATATGAAAGCTAGTAGTGCTTACCCTGTAGATTCATTGAGATCAGGTAAGTTTACTCAAAAGATGGGTATTGCGACTACTATTATGGATTATGCTAGATACAACTATGTTGCACAACCTGGAGATAAAAATATAAGATTTGTTAGACAACTTGGACCATACGATGATTATTCAATTGAATGGGGTTATAGATATTATCCTGGAAAAACTGTTAAAGAAGAAAAGGAAATTTTATCAAAAATAGTTGATCAGAAAAGTCTAGACTCAACCTATATGTTTGGATCAGCAGGAGGTGATCCAAATTCTCAAACTGAAAATATTGGAGATGATCCTGTAAAAGCAAGTAGTTATGGACTTAAAAATTTAAAAATTGTTTCAGAAAATTTAATTAACTGGACTTATGAACCTGGAAAAGACTATGGTGATCTTGAAGAATTGTATGATGAATTACTTTCAGTTTACAGAAGATATATATTTCATGTAATAGGTGTAATAGGGGGAATAAATCAAACCCTTATAAACACAAATCAAAATGATTCTTATACATATGTCAATGTAGATAAGCAAGAACAAATAAGAGCTCTAAACTTTCTTGATAATGAATTATGGGAGACTCCAACTTGGTTATTAAATAAAGATATTATTTCACAATTCAACAACTCTGATGGGCTATTTAAAATTGAGGGTATGCATGAACGTGCATTAAATTCTCTACTATCATACAGAAGATTAAATAGAATGTTGTCTTCAGATAATTCAATAAAAGGAAATACTCTTAAATATTACGAACTGTTTGATAATTTATATGAATCCGTATTTCAAAAGATTAATCCATCAGATCAAATTAAAAGAAATCTTCAAATTAGTTTTACACAGAAGATTATTGAATTAATTACAAATGAAGACCTAAAGGATGGAATTAAATCAAAAGCTTTGTCTATTAAACAAAAAATAAATAAAATATCATATCGAAAATCTAAATCTTCAAACAGTGATATAGTAAAAGATCATTTTAATTATATAGTTTTCTTAACAAATGATAAAGATTAAATCATTTTTGATTTAAATAAATAAAGTGAAGATATTAGTGTAATTGGGAACCAATCTTTATTTTCATTACAATAAATTAGGTGCTTAGTTGACTTTGGCTCGTAAAGCTTATTCTTTTTTGAGTTTGATATGATTTCTTTTTTTGAAAAACTATCCTCTAGATCTGTTATTATTTTATCGGAAAAATAATTTAATACTGTAACAGGAATCTTAGTGTATCCAAGTTCCTTTAATGCAGTATATCGATGGTGGCCATCAATAATTAAATTAGACTCACTACAAATTAAGATGGTTGATATTATTAAATCATCATCTTTATACTTAAGATTATTTTTCAATATTTCTTTCTTATCCAACAGCACTTTTTCATGTGGGATTAATAAATTGATATCTCGCTCCTCAATTCCCAAAATAATATCTTTATCTACTTTTATTGAATACATAATTTATTCACTTAAAATTGCCTCCGCCTCTATTTCAACCAAATAATCATCACCAACTAAATTGGCTTGAACAAGAGTGTTTGCAGGGTTTATATCTTTAAATCTTCTACCATGTGTTTCAGCTACTTTTTTCCAATCATTGATGTCTTTTACAAAAACTCTAGTTCTAATTACATCTTCTAACCTACCCCCTAATGATGAAATAGATGCCTCAATCTTGTCAATTATAAAATCTGTTTGAGCAATAGGATCTTTTATTCCAATTACTTTATTGTCATGGGTAGCAGTAGTTCCTGAAACAATAATTCTATTACCAAATTTAACTGCTCTAGAATAGCTGGCCATTTTCTCCCAACTTGTATTACTTGATATATTTTTTCTCATCCGATTAATATTTTTGACATCATATACATTTGGAATTGAATCAAGGTGGTGACTCAAATCGCCAGATGCAGTAAGATATGGTGGCTTTCTATATTCATCACCACAATCTCCTGGAACTCTGTTTAATAAATTTAAAGATTTAGAAATTAAATTCTTCTCTTCTAGTGAAAGAGTAATATTAGATATTTTTTTATGATCCTCTATGTGATTGTTTTCTCCAAGTCTTGCTCCTATTATAACAGATGCTACATTTGGATCTTCAAGTATATATCTACTTGAAATATTTGCTATTGATGTATTCTTTTTTTCAGCTATTAAATCTAACTGTTCTAATAGTTTTTGAAATTTATCCCACCCTCCTGTAATATCAATAAATCTCTTATATTTCATTTGAGACCAATTAAGGTCATTATCTATTTTAGGTTCTTTTTTGCCAAGCCATCTGTTTGACAAAAATCCTCCTGCTAGAGTTCCAAAAGCAAATAATTTTATATTAAACTCTTTACATAATTCAGACATTTCAAAACTAGCTCTTCTGTCTAATAAAGAATAACAGATTTGATTAGAAATAATAGGAATTCCAGATGATATAGCAATCCTTAAATGACTTGTATCAAAGTTTGTTACACCAATATTCTTAATAAGACCTTCATCTTGTAAATCCTTTAGATGATTTAAAGCATCAATCCAACTTGAATCTTGATAGTGCCATGCATGAAATTGCATCAAATCTATTTGAGGTTGATTCATTCTACTTAAAGCTTTTTTCACAGCTTCTCTTGTTGAATCTCTTGAAATCTTTCCTGGTTCTGGAACCCACTTAGTAAATAGATTAATTTTATCTGAAAGTTGATGTTTATTTTTAAAAATTCCTGCAATTATTTCACTTGATCCGTAGTGATCAGCCATATCAAAAGCTGTAAAACCATTGTCTGCATATGAGTCTAGATAACCTGAAGTTTTTTCTGAATTTAAAACATTTCCATCTTTCTCCATGTCAGCTATTTGCCATAGTCCTATAATAACTCTTGGAATAGTTGTTTTATCAGAAAGTCTTACAAATTTATCCATAACTATTCTAACGGTAATTCTTTAAACGTATCAATGTTTTTTGTTTTTACTCTATTCAATCTTATTACAAAATATAAACTTGCTAAAATCATAACAATTAGATAAATATAAGTTGAATGAAAGTACCATTCATCTACATTTGATGACAGATCCTTAAATGTATGAATAACTAAAAATATAAAAATTATAAATGACCCTAAATATCCAATTAACAGCTGAAGAGCTCTATTTTTAACTATGTTGATATTATTATAAAGTACTGGATTTACTCGTTTAATAGTTAAGAGTGTTATGCACATTAATAAAAAATTTATCATCATTGACGTAACCATAATATCAATTCCCAAGAAAAAATCTCCAGCAAAATGAGATCCAAATGCACCTATACTGGCAACAACACCTACATATATTATTGCTCTATGAGGAGTATTAAATTTTGGGTGAATTTCAGAAATTTTTTCTGGAAAAATATTATCCTTAGACCATGCAAACATAAGTCTTGAAACAGATAAAATCATTGCAGGCAAATCATTTATAAGAGCTATTGCTGCACCTATTATAATAAGTATTCCCCAGAATGGAGGCAAAACATAACTTAATAACCCTGGAGCAGTAATATCCTTGGTTAAAGCTTCATCTGCTACAAAATTCCATGGAATAATATTATAAACTGAAATAGTAAATAGAATATAATAAAGTGAGACTATGAAAATTGCCAATAGAATTGCTTTCGGAATATTTTTAGTAGGATTTTTAGCTTCATTACCTGTTTGGGCAATTGCATCAAAACCTATAAAACTTGAAAACATTAAAGTAGATGCTGTAAGAAAGATCTTCCAATCAAATGAATTATCCAAAACAGGCTCAATAACTCTACTTTCAATTCTATATACAGAATTAATAAAATCATTTTGGTTAAAAATTAAACCAGATATGATTACTATACTTCCCAAACTAAACATAATAATTAACATTGGAATTAATGTGTTTTTATATAGTTTTCCTCCAATAATATTTACATAAACAAAAAGCCATATAAATATTAGTGATATTATCAACCTTATTGATCCTATTTCTAAAAAATCAGAAATATTATAAAATTCTAAATTGAAAAAAATATCACGAATAAATGGAACAATTATATATGAAATGACTCCAATAACAATTGATAAACCAAACCACTGAGAAAAACTTGCAATAAATCCAAGATATGGGTTTAATCCTCTACTTGCATATAAATAGCTTCCTCCTGCTCTAGGCATAGCAGATGATAATATTGCATATGCAAATGCAGCAAACACAGCAGGTATTGCGGCAAATAAAAATGCTGGCACAACATATGGTCCAATTCCAGGTACATTTTTTTGAATCATGAAGGGAATAACATTTATTGAAGCACCCATCATAGAACAAATACCAGTTGCAGTTATTAACAACAACCCCATTTGTCTGATCAATTTATTTTTCTTCACTATGTTTAAGTTTTAATGGTCCTGCAAAATACATATTATTTAGAACTACTTTTTGTACATTTAAAAAATGTCAACCAAATCACATTGGGAAAAAATTTACTCAGAAAAAAGTCCCCAAGAAGTATCTTGGACTCAAGAAATACCAGAAACATCAATTGAATTTTTCAACGATTTCAAATTAAGTAAAACATCTCCAATAATTGATATTGGTGGAGGTGAAAGTAAATTTGTTGACTATCTTTTAGAAGAAGGATACCAGAATATTTCTGTCCTTGATATTTCTGAAAATGCAATTAAGAGAGCTAAAGACAGGCTTGGTAAAAAATCTAAAAATATCGAATGGATTGTATGTGATATAAATGATTTTAATCCCAAAAAAAAATATGCATTATGGCATGATAGGGCTGTTTTTCACTTCTTAACCTCTGATATTGATATTAATAGATATGTTGAAAATGTAAAACTATATGCTGAAAATTTTATTATTGGAGCTTTTTCAACTTCAGGTCCAAAAAAATGTAGTGGACTGGATATTACTCAATATGATAGAAGTCTATTGAGTAAATTATTTGAAGAGTTTATGGCATTTAAAAAAGTTGAGCACATTAATCACATCACTCCTTTCGAAACCACTCAAAATTTCATATTTTGCAGCTTCTCAGCAAAATAAATTATTAAAAATTATGGAATACAATAAACTTCCAGGCACAGATATTGAGGTAAGTAAAATATGTCTTGGAACTATGACTTGGGGAAGACAAAATTCAGAGGTTGAAGCGTTTGAACAAATGGATTATAGTTTAGATCAAGGTGTAAATTTTTTTGATACCGCAGAACTATATCCTGTTCCTGCTACACCTGAAAGATATGCAGATACAGAAAAGATTATTGGTAATTGGATTACATCTAGAAAATCTAGAGATAAAATTATTTTGGCTTCTAAAATTGCAGGACCTGGAGATTACACTGCTCATATTAGAAAGACAGGGTATAAAGGAGATTCAATTGAAGAAGCTGTAAACGGAAGCCTTAAAAGATTAAAAACTGATTATCTAGATTTATATCAACTACACTGGCCAGATAGAGCAACAAATTATTTTGGAAAAAGAGGATTTGAATATATAAACGATGGCTGGGAAGATAACTTTAAAGAAAACCTCGAAACACTTAAGAAAATAGTTGATTCAGGAAAAATTAAACATGTAGGGTTGTCAAATGAAAATGCATGGGGTATTATGAAATATTTAGAATATTCAAAAACAGGGCTTCCAAAAATGATTACAATTCAGAATCCTTATTCTCTCTTAAATAGGTTATTTGAAGTGGGAAGTGCTGAAATTTGTAAAAGAGAAAATGTAGGACTGCTAGCATATTCCCCTCTAGGTTTTGGAGTATTATCTGGTAAATACAGAAATGGTAATATGCCTGACGATAGTAGGTTAAAATTATTCTCAAATCTTGCTCGCTTTAGTAATGAAAAGTGTTTTGAAGCGACAGAACTATATTTTAATATTGCCGATAAGCATAATCTAAGTCTTGCTGAAATGTCTTTAGCCTTTGTTAACGATAGGCCATTTGTTACAAGTAACATTATTGGTGCAACAAATATGGAACAGCTCAAAGAGAATATAAATAGTATAAATATTAAGCTCTCAAAAGAGATTATTTCTGAAATTAATTTAGTTA
>Ga0315315_10000033_pt1 | contig 107676 bp, 116 predicted proteins | sample M140m3416metaG_FD_203699 | JGI IMG/M metagenome (GOLD analysis project Ga0315315, IMG submission 203699) | Ammonia-oxidizing marine archaeal communities from Monterey Bay, California, United States - M1 40m 3416 | ecosystem: Environmental > Aquatic > Marine > Intertidal zone | place: USA...
TTTAATATATTTATTAAAAGTGTGTCTGCTTATTTCTAATTTTGTTTCTATTTCGCTTTTACTTCTATAATGTTTGATTTTACCTTCAGGAAATATTACTTGCATATTAATATTAGATTTATGTTCTTGCTACAAATAAAGGAACATCTTGAGTAGAAGGGTATTCACTCTTCTTTTTGTCAGCATCAGTTTCAACTATAGGGTCTTCATCTGTTTCACTCATATTGTGTTCCATACCTCTGTTGATTAGCGCCTTCTCTTTCTTCTAGTTTTTTTACGTTTTCTTTTTCTTTTTCTTTTTTTAGATTTACGACGTGTTCGTTTACGTCTTTTTCTACGACGATTTCTTTTTTTACTCCCTCCACCCGTATTGTTATTATCCTCCTGATCCCTCAATAGCATTCTTTCAGTCCTATCGCTAATATTTCTTGTAATAATGCCAGGTATAAACGTTTCGGCACTTTTTAACGCAATAAATAATTTTTTTTTCATATTTTCTAACGCCAGATTTTTTTTCTCTAGTTCCGCCATTTCCCTATCATTTTGTATTTTTGTATTTAATCTATCGCGTTCCTGCTTAAGAGCCGTATAAAGCCCAACCATCATCATTAATGAAACTCCCATCATTCTAAAACCAGTTGTTCCATCTTTTATAACTTTTGAAACTTGGAGTTGTATATCAAATAAAGCATCATCCAATTGCTCTTGTACTTTTAAAACAGCTCTATTTTTAAATTTTTTTAAATCATGATTCATTATTGACATTAATTCAGTCGCCGTACCAAAGAATGAAAATCTATAATAATGAAATATCCTTTCAATAAGAGATGTTTCTGCTACTTTTTCTAAAAAATGATTTTTTAACGTTTTAAAATCGGCTGAAGGAGGTTTATCAGTGTTTTCTAGTCCTTGATTTTTGATAAATTTCATATAGGAGCCAATTTTAACTTGGTCTTCAAAGTCAGTTACAAGTTCATTAATTGTCTCTTGTCCTTTTTTTTTTACTAATTCTTCAGTATTTTTCATAATATTATTAACTATTTCATCGCCACTCCAGGTTACAGAAGCATATAAAAGATCAGATACTGTTATTTTACTTTGTTGTTGTTTTTGTTTTGCTTCATCAGAAAGGTCATCATCATCGAATAGTGGTTTATTAACTATAACAATACTTTTGTCATTAACAGCTGGATCATTATATACAACTATTGCTTTTTCCAATTTCATAGATAAATCATTATTATTAGAAGATGAAACAGTTCCATAACTAATCGGTGTATTTGCTGTAAGTATTAAATAATATGCTCCAACTACAAATATAAATACCGACATAGCAAAAACAATAATATTTTTGGGGTTCTTAATAAGAACACTTACAATTGAATGTAATTCTTTATCATTATATTCTCTTCTAGCGCCTCCTTTCTTTTTTCTCCCTCCGCCTTTTTTTCCTTCGTCGTCTTCTTCTTGAGTTTCACACATTACACCTATTACACGACATACAATTTTCTTAAAAAGTTTATCTGCATTTTTAATTTTCAATTCATCTTTAATTTTTTCAATTAATCCCGATATTTTAAAATCATCCCATTTATTGTTCAAAAATTTATTAATTCTTTCATCCATTTTATTATTTTTGAACGGATAAAAAGCTAATAAATCTCTTGGTGTTAGAAATGTATCCTGTATTTTTATTGTTTCTTCATCAACCATTTGCAATGCCATATATTAATTATGAATATTAATATTTATTCATAATTACAAAAATGGACTTCTAATCTTTTTCTTTTTCTTTTTATTTTTCTTTTTATTTTTCTTACCTTTTTTCTTTGTAGTAGATTTTCTTTTCTTTTTCTTTGGTGCTTTTTTTACAGTTTTTCTTTTTTTACGAGCTGGTTTTTCTTTCCCCGGTAAATATCTTAAAAAATACCATTCATATTCTTCACTATCTCTTTTGTTTTGTAGTTCTTTATATTTGCGTGCCTTTTCTGCCAATAGTTCTTCTTTTGCATGTGATGTTCCATAACAATCCATGCTAAATCTTCTTAAGATACCGTGACTCTGATTAAGTCTATTTTTTTCTAAAACCCCAAACAAATATTCACACATACACAAAATACGTTGCTCATCATAATAACTTCTATTACTGTATAAAAATGCTAAATAGAAACTCAACATGGTATCTAATGTTGCTATTTTTATAAATTGTTTATCTATTCTAATTTCATTATAACTATGACAGGAAAGTGGTTCATAAATAAATACAACCGTTTCATCACCAACAACAACTTCATAATGAGGTGCAACAATTTCGCCAATACCTTCGTGTTCAATAATTTCAACATCTGTAATGCCGATATCTTTTAATCTTTCTTTAATAATTCTAGAACAAGCACCTGGGTCTTCAGATAAAACATCAAAATCAGGAATCCTAGGAACTTTTTGTTTTCTTAATTTTCGATTTTCTTTTAAATATAATCTATTGGCGAAAGCACCAAAAAATACGCATCCTTGATTAATTAAACTATCTTTCACAATAAAGAAAATCTTATCTTCAATTTTATCTAAAAATACATCTTCATTTCTTATAGTTTTACTGCCACCTTTTTTAGTTCTTTTAATGATTGTTGGTTTCATACCATATTCAAATAAACGTTGAATAGCATCAATAGAACAATTTTTACCCCTTAATGGATAATGTTTATTCAATAAAGCCAATCTTTTTAACACTTTCTCCCATCTACTAACATCTCCTTGTGGACGCGATAATTCAAGATACATAGACATTCTCAAATAATTAATAGAACAATACATAATACCATTAACACTTAATGAATCATTCATTAAAGTTTGGTAAAGTTGTTTTGGTAAAAAGGTAATATCAGCAACAGGTATATAATTAACAAAAACTTTAAAAGTTCCGGGATGCATTCCAGATTTTGCCTCAACTTCGGTATATCCTTTTTTATAATAAATATCTGCTAAATTTTTAGCATCGTTTAAAGGATCTGGAGAATAAAAATCATAATCAGGCAATTCAACTTCTTTATTATAAAATTGCTCATATATAGGTAATAAATTATTAATTGCAGTTCCGCCATAACAAATTCTTTTAGTTTCTTGTAAAAATTCTTCAACAATTCTAATAATATCTTTAATTTCAGGAGTATCTATTTTTTTTTTACCCGTTTTCTCCTCTATTCTTTCTACTGCCTGTCTAACAATAGCTAATTCACATTCTTCGAACGTCATATCTTTTGTACATAAATTTGGTAGTTTCTTAGGCATTATATATTAATTAATGAGATAATTAATATATTTACATTTCTGTACATTCGCCAGTAATTTCGTTACATCTTTTTTGTGGAACACTAGGGTCTTCTTCTGGTTTATTCATTGGTTTAGGCATAGGCATTTTTCTAGGTCCCCACCTTAATTCGCTAGGTTTAAGAATAATTTGACTACCTTTCCCGCGAAATTTTTGATTATATGTTTTCATACGTTGTCCTGCTTGTGTTTCATCGGCTAACTTACTGTAATTCATAAAAGCAAATTGAACACCATAAGAATGATGAGATTGCCAATTAGAATTATCAACATCAGAAAGATTGGGATTATTAATGGGGTAAGTCATGCATAATGATATTTTATTATCAGCTTTAAATTCACTAACACTAACATTATTTGCTACAGCAAATCCTGTTTCAACGCGTATTTTACCCTTTGGTGCTGCTGAAGTAGTAGGTGATAAATTAACAAGAGGGTAAAACTTTTTATTTTGTTTATAATCATCACAAAAATCTTCAACCATAATAATAATTTTTTTTTTCAATTCTTTCATAGGTGTATATGCTAAATTTTTACCGGTCATTTTATTGCTACCTTCCTTTGAAAAAGCGGGTCCTAATAACATACCTTTAAAATGTGTGTTTATTAAATCGGCTAATATAGAATATAAATTGTCTTTATCACCAGATGCTTTAATTCTCATATTAATAAAAAGAGGATCATTACTATTTGGTGGTCCACTAAAAGCAATACCTTTAATAAGACCAAATACCTGGTTAACGGTAATATGGTTATATGTTCCCTTTGAATCATATTTGTGTTTTCTACAGGCGATTTTTGAATTAATTTGAGGGTGTACACCAGCACCAACAATTGGTTGACCTTCTAATGACATATAAATCTCTAAATCTATTGCTCTGACTCCATGATTTATAATGGCTTCTAATGCTTTTAAATCAACATAACCATTTTGAAATTCACCTGTACAACAAGTATTATAACTGCTTGCTATGTAAAAATTAACCAGGGGTTGGTTTACCATTTCTTTATATGATAATGCCGATGCGAAACCTTCCACTACTCTACCACCAACAAACGCTTCGTTTTTAATCATATCAGCATATTTTAAAGCTAATTGTGGTCCTTTTGCTAATTCTCTTTGAATATAAAAAGTGCCTAGAAATGCAACAATACAAGTAACTAATATCCATCCACCCATAATAGCTATTCTTTCAACGTTCATATATTAATTATTGACATAATTAATTTAATATAATTAATTATATCACGGTTTAAAATTTTAATATCTAAATATTTTATTAGACATGACAGGAGGATTAATGAATTTGACAGCTGCCGGAAATGAAAATATCGTTATTCACGGTAACCCTAAAAAAACATTTTTCAAAGCAACGTTTAAAAAACATACGAACTTTGGTTTACAAAGATTTAGAATAGATTTTGAAGGTAATAGAGTTTTGAATTATACTACACCTACAGTTTTGGATTTTAAAATACCTAGATATGCTGAAATGTTATACGATACATATGTTTGTGTTACATTACCACATATTTATAGTCCTTTGCAATATAAAGGTGAAAATCAATTAGGTAGAAATTTAATTCCTTATGAATTCAGATGGATAGATGAATTAGGAAGTAATATGATACAAGAAGTAGAAATATATACAGGCGGAACAACTTTAGCCAAATATTCTGGAGAGTATTTGAGTTGCGTAAAGGAAAGAGATTTTAATGGTTCAAAAAAAGATTTATGGAATAGAATGACAGGCAATATCCCCGAAGTTAATGATCCAGCAAATGCGAATGGTAATATTAATGTTTACCCTAATGCTATGTATATTGACGAAAGTGGTGTTGAACCAAGTATTCGTTCAAGGAAAATTTATATTCCTTTAGATGCTTTTTTTTGCGAGTCGAGTAAAATGGCTTTACCTTTAGTTGCTTTGCAATACCAAGAAGTAAGTATTAGATTAACTTTTAGACCCACTTTTCAACTTTATACCTTAAATAATATTGGCGATATTCAAGACGATACCTGTATTAGTTACCGCATAGCACCAAATCCAAATGATTTAGATAATCAATTATGGCGGTTTTTACAAGCACCACAAGATGTTGCCGCCAGTGAAGAATTATACAATCAAAGTAGAAACGACTGGAATAGTGACGTTCATTTAATAGGAACCTATATATTTTTAGGTCAAGAAGAAAGAAGAATGATGGCTCAAAATTCACACACCATATTATTAAAACAAGTAAAAGAATATGATTTTTTAGGACAAGCCGGTTCTAAAACAATAGAAATGGAAAGTCGTGATTTGTTGTCTGGATATATGTTTCGTTTTAGAAGGAGTGATGCATTTACAAGAAATGAATGGTCCAATTATACGAATTGGGCGTATAAAAATGTTCAACCCCAAGCGTTAAATGAAGATTTACCATTATTAGAAGGTAATGAAATTCCTAATCCTAATAGTTTTCACATAACAGGTTCAATAGGAACATATGCTCATAATCAAAAAAATATATTAACCGAAATAGGTATTTTAATGGGTGGTGTTTACAGGGAAAAAATGTTAGATTCAGGTGTATTTAATTATATTGAAAAATACATGCGTTCTACTGGTGGTGCTAAAGATGGATTATATGTTTATCAATTTGGATTGAATAGTAATAAAAGAGAATACCAACCATCAGGTGCTATGAATGTAAATAGATTTGCTGAAGTAAATCTAGAATATAATACAATAGAACCACCATTTAATCCTATGGGTGCTTTAGTAGAATACATTTGTGACGCCAGTTCTAATCCAATTGGTTTTCGTAAAAATACTGGTTCATTAAATTCATATAATTTTGATATGAGGGTATTTGAAGAAAGATATAATGTATTGGTGATAAAAAGTGGAAGGGCTGGATTAATGATGAGTGTTTAATATATTAATCTCAATTTATAATATATTAAATGAAAACAAGAAAAAGAGGCGCAAAGAAAAATAAAAGAACACGTAAAAAAAAAGGGGCCACATTAACGGCTAAACAAAAGGCAGACTTACGAGATAGGTTAAAAAAAACAGCTGATTATATTAAAAAGCAAACAAAAAATTTACCAACATCACAACCCACTTTAACCCTAAAAATCCCCGACCATATTAATCCACCACCTAATAAGTTTAGCCAGGGAGACCACAAGAAAGAAGGTGGTCGTCGCAAAAAAAAGAGGCGTAAAAAAAGAGGCGGATTTAAAGATTTTAATAAATATAAAAAAAACGCACAAACATTATTAACAAATATAGAATCTGATAATAAATATAAAAAACTCGGCAACGATATTTTAAAAAAACTGGAGCAACTTGATGAAAATAAATTTAAGCAATTTATATCAATTATTAACGAAAATATAAAGGACATACGTTGCATGTGTAAATTTAAACAGAAAGGTGGCGCACCAACCACCAGATCAAGCACGGACCCCCTTTTGAGATGTAATATATGTTTTGATGAACTTCAAATTAATACAAATTTACCAGAAAACGCAGAACTGTGTGATAACCAACGATGTGATAAATGGTTTCATACTGATTGTATAAATACTTTAATACAAACTCGTATTGAACAAGGAAATATTAATACATTCAATTGTCCTTTTAATTGTGGCGGGGTGTTTAATAGGAACATACAAGAATTTAACCAATTTGAGCAAGAAGACGACATTAATAATATAGATGAATGGATACAACATTTACAACAAATGGAACACCAACAAAACCTTAGAGATAATATAGACCGGATTACATCAGTTGTTTTTACTTGTTTAATAATAGTAGCTATTTTAATTCAGTTTTACGGTATGTATAACCGTGGTAGGTTTTCGGCGGCTGATCCCTATATATTATTTCATTTTTTACTCCCACGATTACTTAATGGTATGCAGCCAGATACGGTCGTCGGAGTTAGAAATTTTATTTTAAGTATTTTAGCTTGGATTGAACAAATGACGGATGCAGAATTACAAGAGTTTTTAGCGGAAATGGCTTTTATAGGTGGAGGTCGTAAGAAAAAGACGCGTAAATACAAAGGTAACAAATACCCATACAAAAATATCACCAAGAAAGAAGCAATCGCCGATTTTATCAAACTTAAATCTACAACCAATCCTCGCTCGCTTACTGGTTTAGAAATTGTTAATTATGGAACAGAGAAATTAAGAGTAAGAACAAAATACAGAGGAAAGTCATTAATTCAACGATGGAAAGATAAAAAGGCAAGAAAAACCTTAAAGAACTTTGCGAATAGACTTTATAAAGGTTCTTATACTGATAGTTTATTCCATGCATATCGTAGTGCTATTGCTCTATCATGGGGAACATTAAGTAGTATGAGAACATCGGCAGCTCTACAAATGTATAGAAAATACAACGCGAAAAAGGTATTGGATTTTACGGCAGGTTGGGGTTCGAGAATGACCGCGGCATTAGCAGCGGATATAGATTATATTGGAATTGATAGTAATAAATCTTTAAAGAAAGGTTATAATAAGATAATAAAAACGGTAAAGAAACATACAAAAAGTAAAGTTAAATTGTTTTTCCAACCAGCTGAAACGGTAGATTATTCCAAGTTAGATTATGATTTTGTGTTTACATCTCCTCCATATGAATATTTGGAATTGTATGAACATATGAAAAATTATGAGGGTACAAAGAAAATTAAACAAGCTCATAGTGCAACTGATAAAAGAAGAAAAAATGATGGATTTTATGATACATTTTTAATACCGACAATCAAAGAAATATACAAACATTTACCGAAAGGAAAATGGATGTGTTTGAATGTGCCAGATTTGATGTATGATAAAATTAAAAAGAAATGGAAAGCTTGTAATAAAAAAGTAGTTTATATGATTAGTAAAAGAGTAGGAAGCAATATGAAAAGTTATGATAGAAGAGGACAAGAGTTTGTCTATTGTTGGAAGAAGAAATAATTACATTTCACTCAAATATTTTGTGGCTTTAATAATACCATAAAATGTTCCCCCAAATAAAGCGGTTTTCAATAAATAACCACCAAATGTTGGATTTTCATCTTTTGTGAATAATGAAGGTAATAATCTTTGTAAATGTTTTTTAACAAATGGCATTTGAAACAGAAAGTATAATACCATAACCATTAATGGAATTTGTAATTCTTCATATATTTGGTCTAATCTATCTTGTTCATTTTCAACTGATTGTCCCTGATTCATCATATTGTATAAAGTATTATCATTTTCAATATAATCATCCATTTCTGATTCAGGAATATAATTTGGATTCATGTATGGGTCTTGTTGTTGTTGTGTATTCATTTGAATATCCCTATTGGGCATATTAGTTGGCATATTATTACTTAAAGCACTCGTTATAGTATTGGCGGTATCCATAGACATTTGTTGCATAGGAGCTTGTGCTGCTGGTGGAGCTTTAGCGCTAGGTAATAAATTATTATTTTGTTGTGCTGCCATAGGTGGTGGTCCCTGCGGCGAATGTTTCATTGGTGATTCTTCTACATTTAATACAACTTTATTTTGAGTAACATCATTCGGCAGAGCGGAAATACTTGTAGTTCCATTCATATATAGAATTACAAATATTGGTAAAAATACATTATTACGCAAAATCAACGATTTTTTTCTTTTTATCACATTTTGTTGCCTTTTTCTTAAATTTATAACATTTATCATCGAATTCAAAAATTTGGTTTTCTATTTTTGTAATTTGTGGAGCTTTAAAAATTAAACAATTTCTATCCTTGCATACTCTTCTAAATAATGTGGCTAATCCTAAACCTAATAAAATTGAAATAATACCTCTTCCAAATGCTCCATTTATCAATCTTTTTATATACATATACTATTTACTTACATAATATTATTGAACATTATAGGACCGAATTTTCTTTTTATCACTTGGACATTTCACTTGTTGTGCTGAAAATTTATAACAAGTATCGGCATGATCTCTATAATTTATTTTCTCTAGATTATCTGGATTAGGATAAACATAAATAGTATTTCCTTGTGGTCCAGAGACATATGAAACAAATAATCCAAGCGATAAAGCCATTAAAAATAAAGGTATGTTTAAAAATTTCATAATATTCAAATTCATATATTAAATGTGAATATTATTTTTCTATTTTCAAATCATTAAGATTCACTTCCTGAATTGTATTGGAAGGTGTTGTTGGACTATAATCGGGTGTCGTTGGTGCACTAAAACCATAAGTAGGCGTTGTTGGACCATCTACAGTTTCGGTTGGTGCACTAAAACCATAAGTAGGCGTTGTTGGACCATCTTCAGTTTCGGTTGGTATTTTAATTGTAAGAGGTTTTGGAACTTTAACTTGACCATCGCCAGGTTCAGTTGGACTCCACATTATTTCTTCCTCATTATCCTGAACTTTAGGTTTAGCTTTCATATAATCAATCACTTTTCCTTTTTCTTTGACTATTTCTTGATTTTTATAACTAATTTGTTTACTATATATCGTATATAGTGTTTCTTTACCGCGAGGACCTATTGGTTTTGTTTCGATTACTTGGAAACCATGATAATATTTTAATTGTCTTATTTGATTTTGTTTTTCTAAAATATCCGTTATATAAAAATTCATTATATCACCAGATAAACCATTTTTTTTCAATTTTTCATTAAATTCGGTAATATTATTATTCACATTTTTTTCTAATTTATCAACTTCGTCCCTTATATATTTTTTTTCAACTTCGCCACTATCATCATTTTGATAATCAAACTTTAATTTGTCGTCAAATTCTTCTTGTATTTTTTTCATTTCGTTTTTCGCATCAAGAAAATCGGATTTTATTCTCTCAAATTCTTGTAAAACAACATCATCTTCTTCTAAATCATAGAGTAAATCTAATTTTTTTCTAATGATTTGTTCTTTTATACCTTCTATTTTTTTGACTAATTTATTATAATACAAATAATAATTATCAACTATATTCAAATTTATATTAATTAGTAAATCGCAAGGACTTTCTTCATTTGGGCAAGATACTTTCAATTGATTATTATATCTTTTGAAATTCATTTTTCCTTCTTTTCCACATTTAATACATTTGAATTTGAACTTTCTATATTCACTAATTTTTTCATCTTTTGTTGTTTTATCTTTTCTTATTCTTACTCTTTCATTTAACAATTTTTGATCATATTTAGCTTTTAGTTCATAATATTCATTCATAATCTTATTTAGCTGTTTTTCATCTTCCATTTATATTTAAACATTATAAAATTTTTTATGCAATAATTCAAAATTACTTTCAAATTTAGGTAAATTCGTTATCATTTTATCGTATTCAGTTTTTCTTTTATCACTTAATTGTTTTATTTTGCTTAAGATGTATGTTTTTTTTAATTTGTCTTTTTCTTTCTTTTCTTCTTCATTTGGCTTTGATTTATATTTATAATTCAATATAAAGAATGCTACAAAAACAAAGCATAAAAATAAAAACACATTAAACAAATTATTATCATAATCAGTTTTTTCAATATGAACTTTTTTTAATGTTTCTTTCAAAAAATACCTTGCTCCAGGTTCTGTGAGTGACGGTCCGTTGTTATTCATCATTAAATAATAAATCTAAAAAAAGAAATAAATTTATTCACAATATATAAATGTCAAGTACAATAGATACTATTAAAAAAGATAATGAATCGAAAGCCACGCCAACTAGTTCTATGGTTACAACTATGATGATAATACTATGGTATTATATTGCACGTTTTGTTTTTTGCGATAGACATAGTGTAAGAGCTTATGGTAGTAAATTATCCATGATATTTGGGTTTTTAACAGTAATAGTGATATTATGGTCGCAATTTTCAATTAATTTAGCCGCTACAGGAGAACATTGTAGTGGCGATGTTCAATTATATAATGCGATTACATATACGTTGGTCCCAAATCTAATATTTGGGGGGACTGTCTATATATTGCTAAATAAATTTCCTGGTTGGAAAGCTCCATTTTCAAACACTATAGGTTATTTAATAACATCTATCTTTGGTTTAAGAAGTACGTTCAATAAGATGTTAAAAACAAGTGAAAATGCGGGTAACGATGTAATAAACAAAATATATAACGATCCTTCCATGTTAATAAATGAACTTCAACCAGATGCACCTACAACAATACGATACGATAGTGATTTTGATACAGAATTTAAACGATTAGCCAAAGCAAATATTTTTAAACCAGGATGGGAAAAGAATGCTAAAAAAATGTATAATTTGGTTGTAATTAAAGATATGGTTTCAAGTATTGTTTGGTACTTCTTAACTACTGCTTTAATTATAGCAACTTCGTTTAATGGTATTATGAATATTAATTGTGTTCGTTCAAAAAATACATTAGCGAAAGGCGCGCAATTGGGAAGTGAAATGGGATCTTTCGGTGCTAAGGGTGGTGACCAAATGAATAAAGAAAGTGCAAAGAAAAATGCAAAGAAATTACAAAGTTTTGGAAGAGATTTAATATCTTAATTAATATAATAATTTTAATTAAAATACAAAATGAGAATTACAATAATATAAAACCGATAAATATGCTAATATTGCTATTATAATGGCGAATAACCAAATTGGTAAAACGGTTTTCCTTTTAGTTCCAAGACCAAAATCTCTTAACGAACCATCGTCATTATATAAAAATGCTGGTGATGCAATTTGAACTATGGCAAATAGTAAAACAAATAATAAAATGGAGAAAGATGTTATATTATTTCTTATAATGGACTTATTCATAATAAAATAAGTTTAGATTTGTTTTTATATAATATTGACTAAATATTAATCATCCAAAGGAACGTCAAAAAAATTAGTATTTCTAATCTTACCTAATGCTACAGAATAATCTATTTTAAATACATTAGATTTATCATCGATATATTTTGGTAATAAACCTAAATAATTTTTATTATATCTGGTAATATACCAACGACCCTTTTCTTGACTAGATGTCATTAATAAATATTGTGAATTGGTAATATTTTTTATAATTCTATAATTCCATATATTATAAAACTTTCTACATTTCTGAACAATATAAGACTGTTTTTCAAGCACATAATATTTATCGCCATTTATATATAATGTTTTTATGTCATTAGTTAACAAATCATCTGGATTGGCTATAAACGTATATTTTTGCTTAGATGGATATAAACAACTTGGTAAACAATTCATTATTATTTATATAATTGTTATTTATTTAAATATTAATAAGGCCTTTTTTTAACTTCTGGTTGTTCCATATATTGTTCTTCTTGTATGGTACTTTCTCTACCCAAAGCAACATTTCTTTTTGGAAATCTACCAAACATTTGAATGGTTTGTTTATGACCCACAACATGAGGTTCCATAGATTTTAACATGGCGTATTCTTTATCATTATTTGTTACTTCATCAAGAGAACCCATATAAGATACGTGAATTGGTTCGGTCAAAAGCCTTTTGTAGGAGGAGTTGTCTCCATATAGTGATTTATGACTTATAAAATGGTCTGTTCCTTTTTTCTGATAAGCCATATTTTCTGTATGCATATAAGGCATAAATGCAAACATAAATTCATATCCTTTCAATTGTTCTTTGTACATTTCCCAACCCAATTCAACAAATACCATACAACCATTATCATTTTTAAAACTATCGCCATTTCCTCTATAAATATGACGACTGAATTGGTCTAACAATATAATATGTGCAACATAACTATCTTTTGTATGAAGCCAATTAAATCCGTGACCTTGTTCAGCTTCTTTCAATAAATCACCAAACTTTTCTTTAATTTCTTCATCATAATCTTGACTTTTCGTAAACCATTTATCGAAATCGGCTGTATATAGTCCTTTTGAGAACCAATAATCTAAAATGTCTTTTGCTCTGGAAATATCCATTATTTATTAAATAAAAAATAATATTTAACTTATTTTAAATATTATTTATTTTGTTTTTTCAGTAGATCTGTTTTTTATAAAATCTTTAAACATTTTTGTGGATTTAAGAGTCATTTTTCCCACGGTACCGCCCATTTTGAAATATTCATCATAAGCAAATCCATTATTTGCAACGTTAATCGAATTTGGAGTCGCTCTTTCTAAATTTTTTTTAGTAAGTTCTACATTTGTAGTATCTAATACATCATCAAATGATGTTTTGTTTTCTTCTAATTTTTGTTCTATTGTATAACTCATAGTAGATATAATCTATCGAAAACTCTTTAAGTGTGTTTTAAATATTAATAAAGGTCGTCTCTACTATCCATATCTTCTTCATCGCCCATATTATCCATCATTCCATATCTTTCGTCGTATATTTCTTGGTTTTGTTGTTCTTGTATTAATAATTCAGTTGCCGCACCAGATAAAGCTGTAAACATATTATCTGTATTATTTTCTTCTGTAGCTGTCAATATTACATTATTTTCTGTCATTAATTGATTTATCCTTTCTTGATTTTGAATTTCCCTATCATACATAGCAGGGTCATATTGAAAAATAGATTTACTCAAACCAACACTCCATTCACCTAATTTTAAATTTTTCATTTCTCTTTCTATTTTTCTATGTTCATCATCAAGCATATTGAATTGATTTTTAATGTCCTCTTTTTCAATCTCTTTTTGTTTTAAAACATTATTTTTGATTAATTCTGAGTCTGCATCTAACATTTTCTTTGTATCTTTAAAAATATTAAAATATGTATTCATCATATTCGCAATCATTATGTTTTGTTCATCAAGTAATCCATAATATTCACTTTCTTGTTCTGGATCATCTGCATTATACCTGTTAGATACTAAGTCTTGAATAATTTCATAATATAAGTCTACTGTCATATAAAATAAAAACATAGTTACAGAACTATTAATTCTACCATTAAAAATAGTTTTACTACCTTCAACTTCAGATATAAAAGGTATTGTGTTAAGAAATTGAAGTATATCCTTATTATTTTTTAAAACCTTATCGATAACAATTTTACAATCCTCATCACAAGCATATTTTTCTAATGTGTTTAATGGTATAATACTATTAAGAATCTTATTCTTATGACTCATACTGAATTTTTTAGAACCAAAACCCCAATGTTTTGGAAATGTTTTCATGATTTTCTTTTTACTAAAACGGTCACTTTCATTTTTAATCAAACCCGGGAATGTTATTAACATATCTTTTATCATATTTGCTATTAACCGAGATAATGAATAATGTGTTTCGTCTTTTTTACTCATAAATAATTCTTCTCCTCTTTCTTTAAAATTCATTAAATCCTCTATAAATTTTACAGATTTTCTAGTATTTCTTATACTTTTCATTTTCACTAATAGGTTTTTTTTCATTTTATCGGTTATCTTATTAATTTGAGATATAATTTCTTCAATAAAATCAATAACTTTTCCATCGACAGTTTCTTTTTTGGATTGTGCCACATCGTAAGTATCATATAATTGTTTCATTAAAGGAAGAAAATCATTCATTTTTTTAGGATATATATCAGTTCTAGACGATGCTTCAACCCAATCTTCAAAAATACGCCTTGTTGATTTGGTTGTTTTTGCTTGGTCATAAATAACACTAGAATCAGGATTCAAATAATTTTGGCGTTCAACATCTTTTTTCGATGAATATAATAATAACTGTCTTAAGGCTTCATCGTTCCAATTATGACCTTCGCTTTTTAAAATATCTATTTTATCTTTTAATGTGTCTATTTTTTTATATTCACTAATATTTTTATCACATAATTGTTTTAATTGTTCATTTAATTGAATGCCTGTATTGAAATGACAAAATTTCATAAATGATAAGAAAATAGTTGATTCAGAAAATACATAGGATCGTTGACTTTTTTCTTTTTTAGTATTTAATAATGAAACTAATGAACAAGGAACATATAAGGAATTATGTTGTTGTAATATTTTTTTATATATAATAACTTGGTCATTATATTTTTGTATAGTTTCGTCGAGCGTTATGAAATATTCATATGTGGTCAATACATTATCTTCGTGACAACAAGCATTTTCTAAAAAGGGGATATCATCTTCTGTTTTTAAAATTACTGGTTGTTTATCAACGATTCTTTGCATAGCTTCAATAACACCAATAGAGAATAATTGTATTTTACTTTTTAATTTAGATAACCGTATAATAGAATCATTAGATACATTTTGATATGAATCATAAATTTTTTTGTTGAAATTTTCTCCCATTTTATCTATCGACCTAACAGTTATTCTTACCAAAGGTGGCAAAAATGTATCCCAAGAATTAAAACGTTTTTGTATAACTTTTGGTTCTTTTGCTTGTTTTTCAAAATATTGTTTTTTATTTTCTATCAATCTAATTATTTCTGGATTTTTTAATAAATAAGAGTCTGTATGTTTTTTGATGTCTTTCAATAGTTTTTTTGTTTCTTTTGCTGCTTTTTCACCCTTTACATTTTTCAAAGCATCCCAAGGAGCTTCATTATTATTAATACGAACAGCAAATGTTGAACAAGCGATATATTCAATTAATCCTTTACCCTTTTCAATAGGGTATCCTTTAAAACTAGGAATACAAGGTTGAATAGCTTTCCCTTGTTTATAACTAGGAATTGCTGTTTGAAGAATTACAATATAAATAGACAAAAAACTTTTAAATATGAATTTATGATGATATTTTTTCCATGGTTGACGTTTGTATGCTGGGTCTTTTTTTTCTTTGCGTATTGCTTCTGTTCGTTCATCATACATTTTTTTAGGCATACGATATTCATTAATTAAAGCTTTAACAAATTGATACATGTATTCATGATGATCTTTAGTATCGAATCTTAAATTAGAATCGTAGGTTATTAATAGATTTTTAATGATTTTTTCATCACGTCCCATTTTTTCTGCTGTGGTTTCTTCTTTTAATAATAAAGACATATGTGTATCAATAATTTTATCTTCTTCAGTATTTATAACTTCGTGTGTAATAATTTTTTGTCCAGATTTTTGATATCTTTCTTCTAATTTATTTTCAACTCGTGCTATTACAAACCCACTATGTTCATCAACATATTTATCTGCTATTTCTTGACTTTTTTTGCCTCTATTATCAATAATATCTTTTAAAGCTTCATCATAATTACCATCAAAATAAGAAATTGCTAATTCATAAAAAAAGGTAGGTAATAATTTATAAGATTTTATAATACCATCTTCTTCTGATTTTTTACAATAAAACCAATTTGGGTCTTCTTGTTTTTGTTTTGAATATGAACGACAATAATTATCAACAAATTTAATAATATTATTGAATTTATTTATTTCATCCATATCAGATAAAACATTATCACGAATTTCGAGGTATGGGCTTTTATCTTCGTTTTCCATTAAAATATCATTCGATAATGTCACTTTCTGTATATCATATTTAATCTTATTATATTCTTTATACTTTCTCAATAAAGACAAATTTTCAATATTAAATTTTATATCTTTTTCGATGCGAGTTTTTACTGTGTTAATTTCTTCAACCATTTCAGTTTCCAAGTTTTCAATCGTTTCGGCTATAAGTTCTTCTTGTAATTTACCCTTTTGGTCATTAATATCTAAACATTTCTTATTTATTGTCATGCATTTATTTTTGAAATTACAATTAACAAAATTTAGTTCTTCTGGAGTCAAATCATTCAACGTATCATCTAAAACCCATTTTTTATTTTTTCTTTGATAATATCTGAATTGAAATTCACCATTATCAACCATAGCATATTCTCCATCAATAACTTTTTTTCTTTTATTAATCATACTTTCAGCATCTCTTTCGGCATCATCTTCAACCAAACCAATTGTATTTGATAAATGTGCTTTCAAAACTGATTTTTTTTTAATTTTATCATCCATATATTTTAAATGTGCCATTTCATCTAATATATCATATCTTGTATCGTCATATTTCTTGTCAAAATACACATCAATATTATCATCCTTTCTTATTAATTCGTAACTATTAAATTTTTTAGCCAAGACTTTTGGTTTATAAGTACAATCGCCACCATCTGTCATATTATTTTGAATGTTTGTTATTTCAACTTTTAACTGTTCTATTTTATCAGGTATACTTTGATAATTAATATTATCAACATCATTTAATGCTACGCAATTATTGAAAGCACGGCCGTTGTCGATTTCTATTATTTTTTTTAAATATTCCACACTTGTTTCTGTTTGTTTAAAATCATAACATTTACAATCTATATCATTAAATGCATTATTATCTTTAAAAAAAGTGAAAAATGGCGAATTGATATTATAACTTTTTAAACCCGAATAATAAAAATTTAAACTTTGGTATGCGAACCCTATATCTTGATAGTATTTACGAATAGAATGTTCCAAACATTCTTGCAATCGAACATAATGATAAAATTCAATATCATCACCATAAACCATATAAGGTTCTAATTTATCAACAAGTTTTTGGTATGATGTTTGCCAATTATAATTATTACTTAAGTCTCTATAAACATATTGGATAATATCTCTAGTGTTAGGTATAATATTTTCTAAAAATTCTTTATAGTTATCTTTATTATTTTGAATGCTTTTATTGCTCCACTCTTCTTGGTCTAAGAATGTGTAATGTGTATTTTTTTTTAAAAAATGTTTATGAAGTGTTTCTTTATTATTCTTATCAAAAACATAATTTTTCCCCATGAATTTTTGATTTTCCCTCATAGTTTTGAATATTTGAAATAATCGCGAATGATTAAAATGTAACAACGACCTATCATAAATAGTAGTATTTTTTAATAATAATTTTGAATAATTTACTAAATCAGGAAAAAATATAAATCCTTTTAAAGCAATTTTATCAGAAGGAATTAATTCTTTAAATATAGCATTTTTACCTTCTTTTTTATCATAAAATGGAACCATCATATTATTATTGTAAACTTGTCTTTGAAATTTAACATCTGTACATTTAATATCAGCATCGGGAGATAATGTTTTACCATCATCAATACATATTTCAAAATTAGCGATTTGTTTTATAGCTGACGAAGTGAAAATATCTTTATTATCAACAACAGTATAATAATTATCCTTAACTATCTCTTCAATAATAAGGTCCTGTTTATGGAAATCGACGGGTAAATTCAAATGACTATTGTTTCTTCCAAAAATATGTAAATATTTATTTACACCATCAAGACTTACATCATTCATATAAGTATTTTGAAATTCTAGAAGTTCACCAACATCATTATTGGTGGTTGTTGGATTAACATCATCATCGGCATCAGCAATATTATTTATATCAACCAATTCAACCCTATTTTTTACAACAGGAATAATCCAATTAATCTGTTTTTTTAAATCTAATAAATTGTTTAAAAGGGGTTTAAATTCTTTAGTTTTAACAATTGGTGCTTCAATATAATCTTCATTATTAAAGATAGAAAACTTTTGTCTTAATTGGATATATCTATCTATGGTGGTATGAATTTTATTTTCAATATGTATATTTCTACTACTTTCATTAATTTTTGATAATAAACTATCCATCATATCTTCCACTTGATATTCTATATCAAAAATTCTATCTTTTTCTTCTCTCTGTTTTATTTCTGTAACAACGACATCTTTTTTGATGATTTTAATTTGATCAGCAGAAATTAAATCATCTTTTAAAGTATCTTCTATTTCTTTTGTGTCAAATATTTGGTCCGGAATTAATTCATCATCTAGCTCTTCAATAATACCATCTAATTCGTCGTCTTCATAATCACCTGTGTCTTCATCTTTTTCTTTTGCTTCTTCTTCTTCTTCTTCTTCTTCTTCTTCTTTATTCCATTTGCGTATGGAAATAATGTTCAAATCCCTTGGAATACCTTTATATTGAAAATCAATAAGTAATGGAGCGTCGGGATATTGTGGACTTTGTAATTCGATTTGGTCTTTTTCAACTCCAATAATCTTTCCTTTTATTATTTCACCACCTTCAAAACTAAAATGTATAGACCACCAAGTTCCAATTTCCATTTCATTTTGTTTTGCAAAACCTTTATGTTGCGGTCTATCAACAATAATTATTTGAGTTATACTTGTATCTTCAAATGACCCATCTTTTAAGGTTAGTTTGTATTCTTTTTTATTTTCATTAATAACTATTATTTGATTATTATCTAAATAATCTATCAAAAAATATTTATTATGTAGAATAGTGTTACTTTCTGATATTATCTTTATAATAGCGCCTAATTCTAACGAAACATCTTCATAATTTTCATTATCCATTATTACTTATATTTATAGAAGATTAATTATTTAATAAAATTTACTTAAATACTTAATTATAATAAAGGTAAATGGAAGAACCTGCGATTGAATATAATTTACAAACACCTGGTTATGATATTGACAATTTAATAACAGAAGATAGAGAAGATGTTCACGTTATTGACAAATATGATAGTAATTTGTTATTGGTAAAATATAATAAACAAAAAATGAATGATGATAATTGGGAGACCTTAGGTAAATTTCGTTCATTAATTTATGATAAAAACGCAAAGCGCGTTATATCTTATTTTCCACCCAAATCGAGTATAGGATTTGATTTTGGATGTGACCAAGAAAGATATCTTGAAGAATTTTATGAAGGGACTATGATAAGTTTATTTTGGTATGATATAATAGAAGATTGGGAAATAACAACTCGAAGCAATATTGGTGCAAAATGTTCTTATAAACCTGGAGGCGAAACATTTCGTACATTATTTTTGAATACATTAAATAAACAAAATATAGAATTAGAAGATTTTGATAAAAATTTTTGTTATACATTCGTTTTGCAACATAAATTGAATAGGATAGTTTGTCCTGTAAAAGATGATAGGGTAATATTAGTTGATGTTATAAAATGTGGAAATAATGGAAAAATCTACAGATGGAAACGTGATGTATTTTATAAAATGATTCCTAATATTGTGAAAAATAAAAATATTATAGTTCCTGAAAGATGGAAATTAAATATGATGTGGGCTTCAAAAAACTTAAATAACGCACCTTATTATTTCATGGGATATGTATTTTATCAAGGAGACGGAACACGTTGTAAAATGAGAAATCAAAATTATGAATATGTAAGACATTTAAAAGGTAATAATCCTAAAATTCAATACAGATATTATCATTTAAGAAACAATAACTTAGTTAAAGAATATCTACAATTTTATCCAGAAGATAGAAAAACATTTTCAGAGTTAAGAAATAATTTACACAAGTATACTAAAAACTTATATCAGTCTTATATTGCTTGTTATATTAAAAAAGAAAAACCGTTAAAAGAGTATGATTATAAATATAAAACACATATGTATTATTTACACGAATTATATAAAAATGAATTAAAAAACAAAGGATTTTATATCAATATGAATGAGGTTATAAAATATATAAACACTTTAGAAGCTCCTAGAATAATGCATGTTATTAATGCGGATTTATATAAAAATGAAAAAGATATAGAAAAAGTAGAAATCCAAGATGTATTTAAATCAGTTTAATTCATAAATTGACTTTTAATTTTTACAATAATATTTTTAGATATCATTATACTATCTAATAATATATCCTGTATAAAATCAATAGTATTATCATCAGATTGATAAGCTAAACGAATAATGGAATCGGTATCGTGTGGATGTGGTTTTAAAAATCCAACAAAAGATAATAGTTTTTTATTCAATAAATATTCATAATGTAAAACATATTCAATTAATTTACCAATAGTATAAGTTTCATTTTTTAATGTAATATCGTAACAATTTTTCATAGCAACACTTGATTGTTCTATTTTCAACGTTTGGTCTTTTATTCTACCTTCTATTTGTTGTAACTTTTTCAAGAGAACATCACAAGCCATTATCATAATTTCATTATTTTTCCATATCCCAATACTTTCTATAACGAAGTCATAAGAATTTTCTTTATAGTATTTCTTCTTATCATGGTTATGCCAATTTAATAATTTATCGGCGATTTCTTCGTCGCTACTACCATTACTTTCTAACATTTCTTGGTATTTTTGTTCTTCATGAGCGACTCTTTCAGGGTCAATAGAATAACCATAACCACAAGATGAAACAACATTATACGCACCGTTATCTTTAGCACACGCAACTTTAAAAGTTGCCTGTATATGTATTGTTTCGCCGTCAAGTTCATTAGCAATTTTTGGTTTAACTCTGGCAAATAATATATAATCATTTGTTTTTTGATTTTTTGGAAATATAGTATCGCGCATTTCTTTTTTTAATTCTTTATTTTGTGTTGCGTCCTTTAACATGAAATCTTCTGTTGTAATTTCTTTAATATAATCTTCGTCATTATGAACATGAATTTCTAACATAAGATTATTTATATCTTTAGACAAATCTTTAACATGAACTGGAATACATGCAAGTCGTTGATGTAATATTTCATTATTAAATTGTGTATTATTTTTGATTATATTTATATTATTGGGGTCTATAACTACGGTATCAATATCAGTTAATATTGTTCTTCTTAATGCATTAACAACGCTAACATTAGTATCTGATAGGGTGAATTTATATGTATTTTTTGTTTCGCTTGTAATTTCTACTTTGGGTTCTACTATTTTAGTCATTTTATATTATACACAGAAAAATTAAATTTAAATCGATTTTATTTAATTAATATGCAAAATATTGTGTGTAAAAACCTTTCTTTATATCATATGTCAATTGCACCTGAAAAAAAAGAAAAAAACCAAATAATTTATTTTAGTAAATATTGCGAACACAGTAATAAATTATTAAAAATATTATCAAAAACTGGCGAAATTAAGGAAAAAATTCATTTTTTACCCATAGATAAAAGAATTTCAAAAAATGATGGTAGAACATATGTTGTTCTAGACAATGGACAAGAAATATTAATGCCCGATGTTATAAAACAAGTTCCGGCACTATTACTATTACATTATGGAAACAGAACATTATTCGGAGAAGAAATATTAAAATTTTATCGTCCACAAATTGATAAAGAAAGAAAAGTAGCCACGAATTTTAACGGTGAACCACAATCATTTAGCATTAAAGAATCAGGAACGATGATGTCAGATTGTTATTCTTATTTAGACCAAAGTTCTGATGAAATGGGTGTGAAAGGTAATGGTGGATTAAGACAAATGCATAGTTTTACAAAAATAGGAGAACATGTTACTATAGACACACCCCCTGAAGATTATGTTAAGGAAAGAATGGCTGAAGACGCATTAAAAAATTATCAAGCAGAACGCCAAAAAAGTATTAATTAATAAAAAGTTATTTAAATATAAATAATTTATATTCATTATTATATCTCTATGGAAGTCAATAAAGGCGTTTTAGTGAAAGTTTTTAGCGAACAATGTGAAGAATTATACCAAGACTTATTAAAATTATATCCAAATAATTATGATATTAAAACAGGTTTAACTATGGTACAAACCGTAAAACGTTTCAACCCTAAATTAATGATTAAAACATACAAAATACGTGTTAATGATTTCTATTACGATAAAATACAAAAGGGAGAATTAGATTACTTCATAGAAAAAAATTATTTAGAAGATTGTAAAATAGCAGGATATGGTAATACTGCAGAACAACACGCTTCATGGATAGAATCATTAAAAAAATTGTACAAAACCCAAGATGAAAAAAACAAGAAAAAACTAAAGAAATATTTTCAACAACTGAGTAAAATTTGTAGAATGTATTATAGTTAATTTTAGTTTAAATATAATTTTTTTTGTATTAATTATATTCAATATGTCTGAATTGTCTCCTCCCCCACAAGAATTCTTCAAAATAATGAAAGATTTTTTGAATGATATACTAATTACTTTCCCCGAGTACGAAGAAAAAATTACCGACGAAGAAAACCTTATACTAAAAGGTGACCTTAGTAATAACAAATTATATTTGTATTGTTGTCAAATATACCCATCGCGATTTTTTGATATTTTATATAAAAATGATGAAATGTTTGACGACGAAGAAAGAGACACACACTTTTTACCAAATATTGATTTTCAATATTTCTTTAAACAAAATATAACCGAAAAGACAAAAGAAACTTTATGGAAATATTTACAATTGATTTTATTTACAATTGCTGGAAATATAAATGACCAAGAATGTTTTGGTGATACAGCAAAATTATTCGAAGCAATTGATGAAGACGCTTTAAAAAGTAAAATTGAAGACACCATTAAAGACATGGGTAATATTTTTGATTTAAGCGGAATGGACTTTGATGGCAGTGGCCAATATTTTGATGCTTCTGGTATGAATATGCCTAATCCAGAAGATTTAAATAATCATATAAATAGTTTAATGGAAGGAAAATTAGGTAAATTAGCAAGCGAAATAGCAGAAGAAACAGCAAAAGAAATGGAAATTAATCTTGATGAAGAAGCAAATGTTAATGATGTTATGGGTAAATTATTCAAAAATCCAGGAAAACTTCTAAGTATGGTAAAAAAAGTAGGATCAAAATTAGATGAAAAAATCAAATCTGGAGAAATTAAAGAAAGTGAACTTATGCGAGAAGCATCGGATCTAATGAAAAAAATGAAAAATATGCCTGGTATGGCAGGAATGGAAGGCCTTTTTAGTAAAATGGGAATCCCAAACGCAAAAAAAATGAATTTTGGTGCTATGGAGAATAAGTTAAACACTAATATTAAAAATGCAAAAACAAGAGAAAGAATGAGAGCAAAATTAGAAAAAAGAAGAGCAGCAAAACAAGCAAAGAAATTTGTTCACACATCATTTACCGGAAATGAGAAAATGGAGAAAAGTTCCATTAATTCAAAACCAGATGAAAATGTAGTAGTTAAAAGAAAGAAGAAGAAAAAAAAGAAGAAAAAGAAGAAAAATAAAAATTAATTATTAATTATTAAAATAATTAATAATATTATATATGAGTGATTTCTGGTTATATAATCCATTAGTATTATTTGATAAAGACGAAATTCTTGAATTTTGGCCAAATAAAAATATGACTCTAACAAGAAAAATGAATGCCATTGCTAGAACTATAATTGTTTTAACTCTTGTTGGATTTTTATTTACACAATCGGTAAAATTATTAATAACATCAATTATCACCTTGGTTGTTTTAGTAGTTTTGTATAAAACACAATATGAAAAATTACAATTAGAAAGTTTAAAAGAAAACGCATATCGTGAAAATTTTGAAGGTAGAAATTCTGATAAATTTGTTGATGTATTTACTGATACATTTACTACTCCTACTAAAAAAAACCCAATGATGAATGTTTTGATGACAGATTATACCGATAATCCTCAAAGAAAAATGGCTGCTCCATCCTATAATAAAAGAATAGCTGAAAGAATTAATGATAAATCAATAAAAAGAAATAAACTATACCAAGATTTAGGAGATAATTTAGCATTTGAACATCAAATGAGGAATTTTCATTCTATGCCAAATACTACCATTCCTAATAATCAAAAAGGGTTTGCTGAATTTTGTTATGGCACCATGCAATCTTGTAAAGATGGTGATAGCGAACAATGTAATAAAGCACTAAGAAAAGTAGGACAAAATTTTTATTAATTATTAATTATTTCATAATTAATTATTTAAATAATTAATATATAATTAATATCTTGATAGTTAATATAAATGACAAGTGTTCATAGTTTCGTATTTGATGGTTCAACTAGAATTGGCAACGACCCTTGTGGAATTACTGAAAAAGATTTGCAAAATCAAAAAAATGGTTCTTACATAACACAAAATTATTTTTCAAAAGATTGCGGTATGAAAAAACCAATTAATTTTGCCACAACTCAACCTAATGTTTTTTATAATGGTGGTTATGGTGTAACTGATAGCTGTACCGTTGATACTGATTCGAAATTACGTATCGGTGGAACACAAACTAATCCAAAATGTAGACTTAATTTATCACAAAGGCCTTATTTAACCGTTCCATTTTTAGGACGAGGACCTTCCAATCCTGTCCTAGAATCTAAACTTATGCAAGGTGCTAGTGTTTTAGACAAAAAAAGTTGTAAAACAATTACTGAAAAACAATTAGTTAATAGAGATAATGATTTAGTTCCATCATTAAAATCAACTATTCAAAATCCTGCTAATCTTGTTGAAGGTGTAGCAGCAAACGGTTGGATCAGAGGTGGATTACCATCCAGAGAATTGACAAGAGATATGGATTATTTTAAAAGAAATAAATAATTTAAACATATAATTATTCATTATATAAATGTATAATTATACTTATGACGTATCTTATTTACATATTCAAGGCGATGCTGGCGATACCGCTTATAGAAAAGCTTTTTTAGATGCTAATAATACAAGTATGTGGTCTGACACATTAATTAACGACAATCAGAACCAGATTTATCAGAAATTTAAAGATAATGATAAATTTAAATCAATATTAAAAAAAGGCAAAGAATATGGATTTCAACTTCCTTTTGAATTAGATGACTACTATGTAATTACTATGTTATGTTCATTTAATTTTTATGAAATATTTCATAAATGTTTGAAAGATTTATTTAATAATAATGAAATTTCAAATGATAATTTTACTAAAATCACTAATTTATTATCTTGATATTTAATATATTATGGCTAGCACAAATATGAAAAATGGTTCAGGATATTATTGCGAACAGCAAAAGAGATTTAACAGAATATCCAACGCACAAACAAACGATAATATAAGTAAACAAAAAAATGTTTGTTTGCCTGATTTAGGGATAATAAATGGAATGATGTCATCTGGATATAATCATAACATATTATCTAATAATACCGCCGATATCGAAAGCACATTATTTGGTATCGGGACGAGTAATTTAGTTCAAAAAAGAGCAAACGTAGTCCCATCTACGAATAAAAGAGGATATTGTAAATGGTTCCCTAGGAATAATGTTTTCTTACCTGCTCCACTTGTTATTGAAAAAAGTCAAAGAGCAACAGGGCCTTTTTCTTCTAACTAATTATATTAATTATCAAATAATTAATATGAATAATTAATATATATATGTTTAGAAATTCAGCGCGTCTTCGCCAAGAAAAAAAATCTACATCACAAAATATTCGTAGTACAGATATTATTGATTTTCCTGTTAATCCTGTTCATGGAAATTTCATTATGTGGGATGAAAATAAAAAACATTGGGTAACATCAGGTAAAGATGCTGTCATGCACGATGAATTAGATGCAGCTATTGATAATTTAATAGGTGGCGCACCTAACACTCTTGATACACTTAATGAAATAGCAACCGCTATTGGTGACCCAGGTAGCATGACAAATGATTTAATTACTAGATTAAATCAAACCAAAAATACCGTAGATTTATTAACTGTAACACAACCTATTAATTTAAATGCTATCACAACATCACATATATCTGATGGTAGCATTACTGGTGCAAAATTATCTGCCGGTTCAGTAAGTATTGACAAAATCGTTAATAATAGTATATCTACCGCAAAATTAGATACTAATGCTGTAACAAACATAAAAATAGATACTGGTGCTATCACAACAAGAACAATTTTAGATGGTAATGTTACAAATTCAAAATATGCCGAAGGTAGTATTACAGGCACAAAATTAGCTGCTAATTTTTTAAATAGTAACCATATATCTAATGGTGCTATAATTGGAGATAAAATATCAGCTAACGCTATTTCTTTAGATAAAATGATGGCTAATTCAGTAGATACTCTACAAATCAAAGATGATGCTATTCTTACAATTAAAATAAAAGATGCTAATGTTACCAACGCAAAATTAGCCGGTTCAATTACTGAAGATAAATTAGTTGGTAATATACCTTCTTCAAAATTAGCTGGAAATATACCAACTTCAAAATTACAAGATAATTGTATAACAACCGATAAAATATTAAATTCAAATGTAACAGAAGATAAATTAGCTACTGATAGTGTTACGGCATCCAAAATTAAGAATGAAGTAATAACAGCTAGTCATCTAGCTTTATTAACTGTGACAAAAAATCAAATTGCTTATAATACTATCGAAAAAGATCAAATCGCCGCACGAACCATCACCAATGATAGAATCGCTTTGGGAACAATAACAAATCAGGAAATAGCAAATGGAGCAATAAGAAATGAACATCTTCAAGATAATTCTATCACTCTCAGTAAAATAGCTCCCCTTACAGTAAACACAAACAACATCACAAATTCGTCAATAACAACCGTAAAAATACAAGATAGAAATATTACATCTGTGAAAATAGGTTTGGGTGCTATAACATCAGAACATCTAGCAGCTGGTGCTGTCGATACAACTGATATTAGTAATTCGGCAATCACTACTAATAAAATTCTTAATGATGCTGTCACGACAAATAAAATTCTTAATGATGCTGTCACGACAAATAAAATTCTTAATGACGCAATTACAAATGATAAATTAGCAAATAATTCTGTTAAATCAGATCAAATTGAAGATGATGCTATAATTACTAGTAAAATAAAAATAGGTAATGTCACATTAGAAAAAATGGCTTCTAATTCAGTTGATACAACACAAATAAAAAATGAAGCTGTTACTACTGCAAAAATCCCAAATTTCAATATTACTAGAGCTAAAATAGCTACCGATGCTATTAATAATAGTAAAATAGATGATAATGCTGTTCAAGAAGAAAATATTTTAAACAACGCTATTTCTACTAATAAAATAGCAACAAATGCTGTGACATCTGTAAAAATTGCGGATAATAATATTATTACTGATAAAATAAACAATTTAGCTGTTACTACCCAAAAAATTGCAAGTTTTGCTATTACAACAGCTAAAATTGCAGATGATGCTATCACTAGTGCTAAATTAGCGAATGGTTGTATTAAAAGTGCTCAGTTAGATATTAGTTCTATAGATACAACCAATATTGCTGATAATGCTGTAACAGGTGATAAAATCACAAATGATACAATAATATCCGCACATATTAAAGCAGGACAAATAAGTGAAAATTTATTACAAATCAATTCTGTAACTACCACCAGAATAAAAAATGGAAATGTAACAAAAGCTAAAATAGCAGTTGGTGCTGTCGATAGTACAATAATAGATGCCAGCGGTGTCGCAACTAATAACATTCAAACAAGCGCGATTACAACGGTAAAAATAAATGATTCTGCTGTTACGGAAGGAAAAATAGCTAATGATGCTGTTACTACTAATAAAATTCCTAATTATAATATTTCAACAACAAAATTAGCAAATAATTGTATTACAAATGCAAAATTAGATATTAGTTGTGTTAATACTAGCAACATTCAAACAAGTGCAATTACAACAGTAAAAATAAATGATTCTGCTGTTACAATAAATAAATTAGATAACCCTACATCAACAAAATTGAATTTTATTACCGTTACAGGTAATGCCAATTTAGATCAAATAAATGTAAATAAAACAGATTGTTCAAATAATGCTGCTGCCATTTCAGCAATTACAACCGGTGCTCCTGCTTTATTAAACACATTAAACGAATTAGCTGGTGCTCTTGGAGACGATGCTAATTTCTCTACCACAGTAACTACAGCTTTGTCTAATAGAGTACAAACAAGTGGTGATGAAACGATTGCAGGTATAAAAACATTCAGTAGCATAATAACTGGTAATATTAGTGGAAATTCTGGAACAACCACAAAATTTAATAGTCAAAGAAAAATTAATGATAAAATTTATGATGGAACAAGTGATATTACTGTTAACTTTTCTGATTTAAACGATGTTACAGCAGGTGCTAGCGCTTTAGGTAGTGGAGAAATAATCACTACTACAGAAAGATCTAATTTTACTGATGTTTCAAATAATGCGGTTAGACTATCGGGAACACAAACTGTTACAGGTGCTACTACATTTAATAATTTAATAGTGAATACTTTTTCTGCTACTACATTCGATGGTGATTTAAGTGGAAATATAGTAAGTGATACTGCGATAACTGGATATGTAGATATTAGTGGAAATGTAGATATTAGCGGTGTTCTTGATGTAAGTGGAAATATTAAAACAGAAGCTGCTTTTATTGGTTCATTAACAGGAAATGCGGATACTGTAACAAATGGTGTATATAATACAGGTGTTCAAACATTAGACGGGACATATACTTTCAGCAACGCTATTGTCGGTGATTTAACTGGGAATGTTACAGGCAATTTAACAGGAAATGCGGATACTGTAACGAATGGTGTATATAATACAGGTGTTCAAACATTAAACGGAACATATACTTTCGTTGAAAACGTAATTTGTAGTGGAAATGTTACGGGGAATGTTACAGGCAATTTAACAGGAAATGCGGATACTGTAACGAATGGTGTATATAATACAGGTGTTCAAACATTAGGTGGAAATTATACTTTCAGTAATTTAATAGCGGGTAATATTGATGGCAATTGTGATGGTAATGCTGCTACAGTAACGAATGGTGTATATAATACGGGTGTTCAAACATTAGGCGGGACATATACTTTCAGCAACGCTATTGTTGGTGATTTAACCGGCAATGTTACAGGCAATATAACAGGTAATTGCGATGGGACGGCAAATAAAATCAAAAATGATACAGTAGATAATAACGCAACATCAGGAACGATAGGTGCTTTGGGGGAAATAAGATTTGATTCAAGTTATATGTATATATGCACATTAGCGGGAAGAGGCAATTGGAAAAGAGTTTCGCTAAGCACATTTTAATAATTTAGAAATATTAATTATTTATTATATTAATAATTAATATATGTCTATGTATTCATCAAAACACGAGAAAGATAGAATAGGATCTTTGGACGGTAAAATATTAAGTACAGATATTGCGGATTTCCCCGGAAAAACCATATTAAAACATAATGATATTGTTCAATGGGATATTTATAAACAAACATGGGTAACTGGTCAATTAACATCCTACCCGCAAATTTTTGCGAATGAACAGGCCATTATAGATTTATCAAATAATACAACTACAGCTATTACTGCTGCCATTAATAATGTTGTTGGAGATGCACCGGCCGCATTAGATACCTTAAAAGAAATTGCTGATATTGTTGGAGATACAGGTAATATATCTGGATCACTTGTCACAAAACTTGGAGCCCATGATGTTAGTTTTAATGCTTTAATTACACTAACTAATAAACATGATATTTCTAATAACGCATTTCAAACATTAATAACTAATAATGCAAATGCAATCAATAATAATATTTCTACAATAGCTAGTAATCATACAACAGTTAGTAATAGTGTTACGAGTTTATCAACACAACAAAACACAAATAATACAACATTAACAACACATACCACACAAATATCAAATTTAACTACAGATGTTAGTGCAAATACAGCACAAAGAACATCAAATACATCTGATATATCATCAAACGCAGCACAAATAAATACAAATCTTCAAGATATATCATCGAATGATGCCGATATTGCTCGTATTGATGCTAGTTTAAATAAAATAACTGTCGATATTAGTTCAAACAAAACAGATATTAATACGAACACACAAAATATTATTTCAAATGATAATGATATTGCTTCACATACAACAACATTAACTACACACGCTACTAATATAGCAACAAATGTTACAAACATTAATACAAATGCTGGTAATATCACCTCTAATGACACCGATATAGCAGCACATAATACCCGCATAACAAATGCGGAAACAAGCATAACAACACACACGAATACCTTATCATCAAATGGTAATTTATTAAATTCACATGCTTCGTCGATTACTATATTAAATAATTGGAAAACAATTACGGATGCTAGTGTTAATATTTTAGATGTTAGTATGGCAAATGTAGATAATATTATAGGGCCACGTTCTGTAAGTAATTTGAGTAAAATCAATACAAATATTACAAATATTAATGATATTTCAAATAATGTAGCTACAAACACAACAAATATAACGTCAAATACAAACGCTATTAATACTGAAAAAGGCAGAATGGATACACTTTTAAATGGTGCTCCAGCTGCATTAGATACCTTAAAAGAATTAAGTGATGCGTTAGGAGATCCAAACGGTATTGGTTCATCTGTTATTACAAAAATAGGGATTTTAGATGTTAGTATGGCTCTTGTAACTACAAAAATTGATGGTAATATGACAAATTCGATTAATAATAATGCTTCTAATATTACAACAAATGCTAATGCGATAGCAACAAAACAAGCAATTATTAATAATGGTGATTTAGATTTTGCGAAAGTGTCGGGATTAAATACAGCATTAAATGGAAAACAAGCATTAATTACAACAGGTGGTTTAGCTCAAGACAAAGTTAGTGGTCTTGTTATAGCATTAAATGGAAAACAGAATGTGATAGCTGATAATGGATTAGCAGTAAGTAAAGTTACTAATTTACAGTCGTTATTAAATTCTAAACAAGGTCTAATTAGTGATAATGGTTTACCACAAACAAAAGTGTTTGGTTTAGTAAGTTCTTTGGCAGGAAAACATCCATTTATAAACGATAATGATCTTACTATATCTCAAACATCTGGTTTACAAGCAGTATTAAATAGCAAACAAGATACTGTTGTTGATAATTCTTTACAAATTTCACATGTTTATAATTTGCAGAACCAATTAAATATTTTACAACCAACGTTAATAGCAGGACAAAATGTCACGATTGATAGTAATAATATAATAGCGGCTGAATTTAAGGATGTAAAAATAAATGATATTTCCGATTGCGTATCCAATATAAGCGATTTTACAAATAGTATGTTAATAGGTACAACAGAACACGGCACATTATCAAATGCTATAAATAATATAGGAATTGGTTTGAATAGTTTGAGAGCGATGACAAGTGGTCAAAATAATATAGCTATTGGAAAAGATGCCTTATCTAGTGATAATTCTGGTAGTACAAATGTTGCCGTGGGAACAAAAACATTAGAAAATAATACAACGGGACAAGGTAATGTTTCAATTGGTAATCAATCGGGAACGATTAATACAACAGGTCAAAATAATACATTTGTGGGTAAATATAGTGATGCCACGACAACTTATAATAATTTATCAAATGCCACAGCGATTGGATATAATGCGAAAGTAAACGCTAATAATACAATAAAATTAGGAAATAATGCCATTACTCATGTGAAATGTGTTGGAAAACTAACGTTAGGTACTAATGATGATATAACATATACAAATACTACAGGAACAAACAGACAATTTTTACAAAGTGATGGTGCTGGAAATACAAGTTGGTCAGATATATCTAATGTTGATATAAGTAAATCACAAATCGATTACACGACAGCATACGAACAAGTTACATACCAAGGGACAGATTCGGGTAATGCCAATTATATAGAATCTAGCAATAATACTAATGTCATTATAGCTTTGAATGATATGTCAGCAGCTTTGGCAACTTTAGCAACCGCAGTTCAAAAATTAAATGATAAATATGTAATTAATTAATATTTTAATAAATAATATTAATTATGAATAATTAATTATATTTATAATTAATATAGAATGGCATTTACACGATATAATTATGACGATTTAAGAACAAAGAAAATATTACAAGAATCAACCGGTTTATGTAGATATCAATTGAATGTTCCCGGACCACATAAGAGTACTTGTTTCATGGAAGACCCACAAATAAGATTACAAGGATTTGCTGGTAATAATAGAAGTGTTTACAACGGCCATCCGATAGATATTGATAGTGATTTAACAGGAAGAACGCGCCAATTAAAAAAATATTGTACACCACATGAATTCCCTAATAAAGGTGTTGTGAAATCTACACCAATTCATTATAATTCTTGTAACGCACCTATTACAGATCAAAGTCGTGCAACACATCCAGCTAGAACATACCGGTCTCTACCTAATAAACCTATTGATATTCCTTTATTGAATCATCAAGAAAACACTTGTTTCCATTTCCAAAATAATTTAAATACAAGACTTTTAGAAAGAGATAATTATATTCCGAAATTACCTTGTTTAGATAAATAAATAATTATGTATTAAATAATTATTTATATTAGACATATATATACAAATGGAAGTAGGTATAGTATTAGTTGGTTTAGGTGCTATGTATATTTTATCAAATCAAGGTCAACAAAAAATTAATTCGGATATAAAACACTATAAAAGAAAAGAAGGTTTTGGTAATCATAGAAGCAACCTAGCAAATCCTTCTCTTAACAATTATCCTGTTGAAGAAAAAGGAAGTGTTAAAAGAAGTACATTATATTATTCTGGTGCAAATAACAACACAGAAAAGCCTCAAACAAATATGGATATTGGTTCTAATATATCACAACAAGGACAAGTTGGCAAATTCAAATCCTTAACAGGTGAAAGTGTAAGGCCAGGAGACATAAAACATAACAATATGCAACCTTTTTTTGGTTCTTCAATAACACAATCAACGAAAGGATATGAAGGTTTATTGGATAATTACACGGGTGCAGGTAGTCAAAATATAGAGAAAAAGGCGCAAGCTCCTATGTTTAAACCTCAAAAAGATATGCAATGGCAAAACGGAATGCCTAGCACGACAGAATATATGCAAGAAAGAATGAGAAATGTTGTTACAAGTAAAATGAACAACGCAAAACCGTGGGACTCAATACAAGTTGGTCCAGGTTTAAATAAAGTTAATGGTAAAAAGGGTTCTGGTGGTTTTAACTCAGCTTTAGAAGCAAGAGACCGTTGGCAACCAAAAACGGTTGATCAATTAAGAACCAAAAATAATCCAAAAATGTCTTATAAAGGGCAAGTTTTAGGAGCAAAAGGAATTGGAGAAAGAGCCAATATTGGTGATATGGAAAAGAATCGTCCAGACACTTTTTATATTCAAAGTGCTGACAGATGGCTTACCACTACTGGTGCTGGTGGTGAAAAACAAACATCGCAAGCTGAACAAATTTTAAGAGATGTTAATAGAATCAATCAATTAAAAGAACATTTTGGCGGTGGTGCTAACGAAGGACAAGCTACATATCAACCGGGACATAGACAGCCGTCTACCCGACCGCAATTGGACGCACCAATTAAACATATTAGTAACGCTACAGTTAAAAACGGATGGGCAGCATCCTCTGATAGTGATTATGGTAAAAGTGGTTATAATTCATTAGCTAACGCACGTTCATTAACAGGTAATAATGAACGCATGGGTAATGCTTTCCACGCAACACTAACAGCTTTAGCAGCACCAATTACTGATGTTTTAAGACCTACCCGAAAACAAAATGTTGTTGGTAATGCAAGAGGCGCTGGAAATGCAAAATCTGGTGTTACAGAGAAAAATGTTATATGGAATCCTAACGATAGACTAAAAACAACAATTAAAGAACAAACCGAAAACACACATAGTAATAAACCGGGTGGTTGGGCGATCGATGCTGGTCACACGACAAACCCACATCAACCTGTTTATGGGCAAAGAGATACAACCACTTGTCCATTTGTTGGTAATCCATCGGCAACGGAAAGTACCGGTGCTGGTTATCCAACATATAATAGCGCATATGGTGCTCAACAAAATTATAATAAAGAACAAATTAGTAAAGTAGATAGATACAATATTGGTAACACAAATCAATTAAATACTCATGTAAATTTGACAACTTATTCAAACAAAATGTCCGCACCAGGTGTTATGCGTCCAAATATGCCGAAATCTTCTTCAAGCATGTCCGTTATTGGCAAATATTCCAATCGTAATGTAAGAGAAACATCACAATGTGGAAGACAAAGTGGAGATTTATTAACACCATTTGCCAAAAATCCTTATACACATTCATTAACAAACGCGGTTTAATATAATATTTAGTAATTTTCTCACTATATATTATAAATATGTGGAAACGAAAAACAAAAAAAGTAGCAGAAAAAGCAGCAGAAGATATATTAAACAAAGGCAACGTAGTTGATGACATGACTCAACGCAGAAAAGAACTCTTTGACATGGCAAAAGCAGGTAGACCAGCACTTATGATTGGTAACGATTTCTTTGTTAGAGTAAATGAGAAAATTGCTGAAGATATATATGCAGCAGCTGGAGAATTGACAACCGATGACGAACCAACTAATGAACATATCCAAACAGCAGCACAATCTAAGGCAATTGACCTTAATTTAGCCGGTGGAAGGCGTCGTAAAAGTCGTAGAAAAAAGAGAAGAAAATCGCGTAGAAAATCACGTAGAAAGAAAAGAAGAAAGAGAACTAAGAGAAGAAGAAGACGTAGACGTTAAATAATAATATTTAGTAATTTTCTAACTATATATTATAATAATGGGAGAAGAAAAAATTACAAAAGAAGGAGTAATAGGAATTATTGAAAAAAATTATGATACATTAATATCCAAATTGCCAAAATTAGTGGAGGGCGACTTAAAGAAAATATGGAATGAGAAATTGGAGGAAAGGAAAATTGAAAAAAAGAATGTTATAGATTTTGTAGTAAAATTTGATGATGGTGATTTTGACAAAATATTTAATGGTAATAATAAAGGTGGTGGGAGAAAAAAAATAGGTGGTCAAGGACCGTCAGATGAACAATTAGGTCAGGTAGCTTTGTCGTTATTTTTAGGTGCTGCAATTACAGCTACTGGTTATCCGGATACATCACCATATGCTGCACTGGCTGTGATTTTTGCTTATAGTAACGCGGTTCGTGTAGTACAAAACATTTTAAGTGGTAGAGGTGGAAGAAAAAAAAGTCGTAGAAAGAAAAGAAAAAAGAGAAAAAGAACTCGTAGAAGACGTCGCTAATTAATTAACATAATTATTATTAAAAGAAATATTAATAATAATACTCATATGTCTTTAAACATACATAAGAATATCATAAAAAAATTAGACTTCTTTGTAGAAAGTAAAAAAATACCACACATCATATTTTTTGGTCCTTCTGGTAGTGGAAAAAGATATATTTTAAACTATCTGATTAATAAAATTTATAGTAAAGATAAGTCTATGATCAAAGAATATTGTATGTTTGTAAACTGCGCACACGGTAAAGGAATAAGATTTATAAGAGATGAATTAAAATTTTTTGCGAAATCAAATATTCAAAATAAAAATGGTTCTATTTTTAAAAGTATCATATTATTTAATGCTGGTAATTTAACAACAGACGCTCAATCAGCACTTAGAAGGTGTATTGAAAAATTTAGTCATACGACAAGATTTTTTATCGTAGTTCAAAATACAGATTCGGTTTTAAAACCTATTATTTCACGTTTTTGTAATATTCATATACCCCATCCTATTATTAATAATAATATTATTAATTTACACCAATTTAACCAGCAAAATATAAAAGATACAATATTTTTAAAAGATAGAAATAAATATTTAAAAGATATTATAATCAAAAAATCTAATTATAAAACTATAAAAAAATGCGAATCTTTAGCATTAACATTATATGAAAAGGGATATTCAGCAATTGAAATAATTAATATAATTGAAACGCTTCCAATAAATAACGAAATAAAGTATAATTTATTAATTTATTTTGATAAAATACGAAAAGAATTTAGAAATGAGAAAACTTTATTGACAATAATATTATTTTTTCTTTCTATGCGGAAAAAAATTGAATTAGATAATATTTTATCAATTTAAATGGACGACTATGATGTAAACATGTTATCCGAAGCTAAAAATGAATATTGTGTTAGACTTGTTAATATTTTATCACCTCTTGTTATTCAAGGGTTATCTTCTATTTTCGACGAAGCTGTAGTATTATGTGATGATAATGATGAAAGTGATAAATACTTAATGACATTCCAAAATTTTTTAACCAGAGTTCCAAAATGGAATTCAGCATTAATTGATGAAGAAACAAAACGCATTAAAACGGAAAGTGCTTGTTCATATTTAGATGATTTAATAACTTGTGTACATATTTCTCATTTAAAATTATTAACCAGCATTCGTGTATCGCAAAAACAGAAAAAAATTGATATAGATATTCCCAAGTTAGACCGATTTATACATAAAGTATATATCGCATATGCTAGAAAGATATATCAAAATGTTTATTTATTTGAAAAAGATATTATGCCTTTACAAAAACAAAAAAATATGAGAGAAGCTGAAATATTGTGTCATCAAAGTATTTTAAATGTTATTCGCGATAGTGTTCCTGTAGAAAAAATTTTACGCGCTTATATAGATGAGACTGTTGATGAAGAAGTGATCGAAGAAATTATAGAAAAAAATATGCCAAAAGAAGAAGCGGATAAACTTGAAGAAGAAGTTGCTGAAAGAGAAGGAAAAAGAGAAGAAGAAGATAAAGAAAAAGAAATTACAGCTGAACCATCAAAAGAATTATTAGCAGAAGAAGAGAACAAAGAAAATGTCAAAGAAAAAAAAGAAGAATTTCAAGATTCTTTAAAAATGTTAACTGAAAAATTAGAAGTTATTAATAAACCTTCTGTTAAACCATTTTCTATGAAATTCAATATACCCACAACAGAAAAAAAACCAAGAATAGGATTTAATAATAATGATTCTGTATTAGATATGGGAACTAATAAAGAATCTATTATTGAAGCACCGAAAACTATCAAACGACTTGAAGAAGTCGCGAAAATAGCTAATGAAAAAAGAAAAGCTGAAGAAGAAGGATATGGCGACGATGATGATGATGGACCATTAAAAATATCAGGTGATTCAATAAAACTAGATTTTTCAGATGTACATGATTTAGATAAAACGAAAACATTAGAACCAGCTATTAAATTAGATATTGAAACATTAATATAATTGCGTTAAATTATTTTAAAAAAGTTCATAAAATAATTTATATTATGTCTGCACTATTAATGTCTGGATTCGTTGTTGCAATAATGTATGTTATTTTTCGTTTCATAGAAATGCGATTTATATTAAAAGAAAATAAACCTTTGAAAGTTTTATTTAGAGATACTATTATTGTATATTTAAGTACAGTATCTGGTTTATTTGTTTTAGATCAATTTGCCACTAGTATTGGTAAATCAGCACCAAAAGTATTTACCGATATTCCTAATTTTTAAGAATACCATTTATAATTTACAATTGCCTCCTCGACATTATCAAACATAAAATATTTTTCTAATGATTTATCTGGTATCCCATAATTGTTAGAATTGTATCTTTTTACATCATAATCTTCTCCAGGGGTATCAAAATATAAACTATGTAATGGTAACTTGGTTATATATAATAATGGACCATCTATAATTTGTTGGTCGTAAGAACCTTTTAATCTTAGTGGTTTATCACAACCATTCCCATCTATTATAATACTTCTTAATATGGGAATTTTATCTATCATATCATTCATCATCACTATAGTAATTCCTCTATCTATAAACATAATTATAGTATGAACATAACCAATTACAAAAGGCTTGGGACACGTATAAAAAGGACGTTTATAACATACACCATCCCCCATAAACATATTTTGTGTCCCCATTAAACGTTCTATATATTTATCCAATTGGAGTTGTGAAGGCAATAAGTCCTCATCAACTCTATAATCTTTAATTTTATCATATAAGTTTTGAATATCTTCATATTTACTCGTCATTTTAATTGAATTAAAAAAGTTATATTTAATTCAATTTTATTATTGATTACTTGGTTTATCTTCTTGTGGATTACATTTTATATATTCCTCCTCAGTAATATATTCTAAATGTATAGAGTCTCCTTTAATATCTGCTTTATAATAACCTGGTTCTACATTAAATACCCAACCCATTGATTGACATAAAAGCATATAATGTGTTTGTCCATTATCGTGCATATTATACGAACGACCATATCTCTTTAATATAAATTGTCTCTCCGTATTGTTTGTTGCTGGGACGATTATAAAATCGTTATGATTTTCGGCATTTATTATTGAAATTGGCATGTTTAATAATAACACTAACCATGGTAATATTATTTCAATTTTATAAGGCTAATTAATTTATAAAATTGATTTAAATAATCCATGTTAATTTTATTTAAATGCCTTACGAAATTTATAATAAAGAAACCTTGGAAGATGCTGGAAAATCAGTTGGAAAATTTATTTCCACATTACATACAAACCATAATGTATTCTGGTTAACATTAGCAGAAAATACACACCCCCAGGTATTTAATAGAATAATTACTGTTATCACCATATGTATGGCGTGTATTGCAAACCATATTTATTATAGTTTATGGACGTTGCTATTTGGAAATATAATACCCCTTAATGGATTATTTGGGTTCATAAATTTATTAATGTTTGTTATAACAGGTTATATAATAGGTTTTGAAGGCGGGTTTTATTATGCAAAATCTATAGATAAAATAGTGAATACAAGAGAACTTATAGACGATTTACCAAAAATATTGAAAGAATTTACCTATGAAGTTAAAAATATTCCAAAACCAATTAAAAAAAGATCAAAAAGTAATAATGAATTGGACAAAAAAAGTTTATAAATATCCAATAGAATCTACCATATTAACCCTTTTTTCATGTCTTCCACCATCAAATTCTGTATTAATAAAAGCTGTAATTAAAGGAATTACCATATCGACTGAAGTATTTCTTGCACCTAAGGCAACGATATTTGCGTTATTATGTTTACGCGCCATATTAACAGTTGTATAATTATTACATAAAGCACACCTTATACCTTTTATTTTATTGGCAGCTATACTCATCCCTATACCTGTCCCACATAATAATACACCAAAAGAACCTTCCTCAGCTCTTACATTTCTTCCAACTCTAAAAGCAAATTCAGGATAATCACAACTTTCAACAGAATAACATCCCAAATCCTTAATTTCAAAATCAAAATCCTCTCTATTTAATCGTTCTATAATTTTTTTTTTCATTATAAATCCAGCATGATCGCTACCAAAATATATGGTTGGCATTTATAATATAAATAGTTGTATCTTTTTATATTATAATTTACCTACGTCTAGTTTTACGTTTTTTTCTCCTTCTTCGTTTTTTCTTTGTACGTTTTTTCTTTTTCCTTCTTCTTCTTTTCTTCTTTCTTCTTGTTCTTCTTCCACCTTTTAACGATTCTACCATTTTAAGCATTCTGACTTGTTTTTCCCAATTGGCTTGTTTGTGTTCCATAGTTTTATTTGTTAAATTTTTTAAAAATAACTCTTTTTCTTTTATCAAAAAATCTTTACGAATTACACGCATATTATACTTACTATAAAAGGTTTCATCAACAGGAGGTATAATTCCTTTTTCTTTTAAAGCATCATTTATAAAATCTTTATCACTCCAAAATCCTATATCACAATAAGCTACAATCGTTTCTCCGTAAAAGTTTCCATCAGAACCGTATCCAGGTCCCACTAAAGTAATTTTAAATACTCCTTCTCTTTTATTTTGATCAGATTCCTCCAATCCAGTTGACCATTTTGTTAATATTTCTTTATAATCATTACCATTACCATTTATAGAATTAAGTAATTTATCTTTATTATCATTAATATAATTTTCTACTCGTTTTTTTATCGAATCTATATTCACATTTTCTTTTGGGTAAATTTTATAATCTATATCAGTAGTTTCATACACACCTTTCGTATATAAATATGTAGCAAATCCTCCACCATATCTACCTTGAAATTGTTCTATATTTTCTTCTTCCATTTCTTGAAGAAAATTTATAATCGCACTCCATATCTTTATTTTATATGGATTTTTATTTTCATGTTTTATTAAAAATTGTTGAATTGGACTACATTTTTTATTATTGCATTTAACATCTTGTTTAATCTTAATTTCTTTCACCTCTTTTGAAGGGGGTTTACAATCAGTATTTTTTTTCATTATTACAGGTTTTTCAGTTAATTGCTTTTTTTTCAATTCTTCTTCTTTTATTAATTCTTTTTCAACTTCATCAGCTGTCCTCAATCTTATATCTGCCCCATGTCTTCTAAAATTATCTGGAGATATATTTTTTAAAGGAATTTTTATACTAGCTGTATAATAACTATATGATTCTTCGCCAAATCTCAAGATCGCCACGACCGGGTTTCTACGTAAAGTTATCAATCCCATAGTGTCCCCATATTCTTTAGTCTGTTTGGGCATTTCTATATAAGGATAATAACCAGCCCTATACACTAATTCTGTCCAATCAAAAGGTATTATAGACGGCAAATATGAACTATAATATACATCATCTAAATTATCTGGTAAATATCCGCTATATTTTATACCATTTAATATAGCAATTTGGTCTTCAAGAAATCCAACGCTAATTAATATTTTATTACCTAGTTGATCTCCTTTTTTTTTGTATCCCTTTTTCATTAAATTTTCATTGTATTCTATTCTCCTTTTTGTTCGCGCAATATAATTTTTCAATTTACTCTTGACTTGATCTAATCTTTTTTTTTCCATTTCAATTCCCATCCCTTTTTCATTTAAGATTTTAATACTTTGTTTAATAGCATCCCTCAATTCGTTTTTCTTTTCTTCAATATTTGCTTTCATTTTTTCTATCTCTTGTTTAACTGTTAAATTTTCTTGAAACCGTAATGTACAGACATTTAAAGAACAATTATTCATAGATTGTGTATGAGCAATTGCGCTCATTTTCCAGTCTCCATTTAATTGTGGATACATCTCTTTAATTGCGTTCTTAATATGTTTAACATCTTTTTTAGTAAATTTAAATTTCCCATTACGTAATTTATTTAAACCACGTTGAGCTTTATCTACATATTTAGAATAATTCGTATCATTGTACCAAACAGATAAAATAGGTAAAGATATTTTCACATTATAATAATTTTGATTTGCGGGCTTTTCAAATTCTACAATTTTAAATAATTCATCGGCCTTCCAACTTTTTTTTAATTGTTCCTCAGCAATTTGTTGATATACTATATTTGTAAATTTTCTTTGTATATCGTCTAACTCCATTGTTTTTAAACGACGCAATTCATTCATAAATAAACCTACTTTGTCTGGAAAATTACTATTAACAAAAGTCGCCATTAATATATATTGTGATAAAAATATATTAATCCATCGCAAACATTGTATTATAATATTGCTTAACTTTATTACTCACCTTATGACTTATATCCGATATCGTTTCCATATAAGAAGGATTAGATGAATTTTCAACTATATTACTTATTTGTAAAGAACATTCTTCATCAAATTCACCTGGAATTAATTTATCTATAACATAATTCTTTATTAACTTATTATTATTGTAATATGGATGTATGGGAGGTTCTATAAATGACAAATAAGACAATAATATATACCATAATCCACTTCTTTTCCTTATCTTCTTATATATTCCTCCGCAAATTTTCTTAAATTTTATAAAATTTGCCGAACCTTTACCACCCAATGCTTCCAACATATCATTCGTTATTTTCATTTCAACATCAACGTGTTTTGGGTCTTCTCCAAGTAAATAAGAAAAATCTATATGAATCAAATCTCCCCATTTATTAATTAAAATATTCTCAGTATGTCTATCGCCTACACCTAATATATAACATAAAACGCAACTACTTACACAGCTTTTTATAAATGTTTCTCGCATTTTATTAATAGTTTCAGATGGGTTCAAATCCATTATGTAATTTAATAATGTCGTATTTCTTACATCCATCACATCATATAAAGTAATAGTATCATCTAATATTTCAATCCAACCATAATTATATCTATAAGGTAAAACATTATATGTATTAACTATTAATTCATTACCACATATCTTTTTTAACCATTTTGAAACATACATTGTTAATTTGTCTTTCCTTAAATCTTCATTCTTTACTAATATATATCTCTTCGTTTTACCATGATACTTATGTGTTTCTGTAATTAATGGTACTATCCAAGGTTTCGATGTTGAATTTAAATTTTTTATTCCAATTAATTCAATATTGCAACATAATCTTTCGGGATTCCAAGGCATTCTTACTTTACCATTTTGCTTAAACCAATTATGGACTAATTCACACCTTTCACTACTGTTTTTTGTAATTAACAATTCTACAAATTTTATAAATTCATCGGTTTTTCTAATATCCGCAATCCAATCGTTGGGAACTAGTGTTAATATTTTTTCCATCATTAATTTCAAATTTTCATTTGTATCAAAACTGTTTAAATAATACTTGGTTTCAAAATAAAATGAATAAAACATAGTCATATCCATAGTACATTTATAAGCCAAGTCCATACCAAAATGATAATTTTTCTTTGACAATTCTACTAACCACGGCATTAATAAATTATCTTGTAATTTTGATGTTAATTTTTCCACTAAATATTTCTCTACACACACATGTTTAATTAAATCTGTATTGAATCCAAGTTCTAATACATTTTCCGATGTACAATGATTTTTACACGCACTTTTACATAATAATTGGCGACAGGTATATTTTTTCTTTGTAGGATCTTTATAATACTTTATTAATCTATCTATTTCTTTTTTACTTTTATCGTTATTTGAAGTAATACATTTCACGATAAGTGTATAATGTTCTTTAAATTCATATCTATGATTCCATAATAATGTTTTCTCTATTTTTGATATTTTTTGACAGGATATTTTATATTGAATATTACGATAGACGCTAATTATATAATTTATAATTTTACACCATTTTTTACTAACCGTTCTTAAGTAGACTAAATTAGAAATCTTAATGGGTAAATTCAAAAATATATGAATTTCCTTTTCATATTTATGTGTAACATTAACCGAATCATTACAAGACTTACAAACTCGTAACATATTTTTATCTTCCATATATTGTGTAAAATCTAAATAGGATTTTTCTGGAGGAGTTGGTTGTGTTATATATTCGTTTTTCTTACAATACCATTTTGAACAATCATAACAAAATATTCTACCGCAACTTCGACAATGATGTTTTCTTATTAGATAACCAAATTCCGAACCACATTCAAAACAAGTATTTACTTTCTTATTTGGAACCCAAACTGAGGGTTTTCTCGCTGGTATATTTATAGGATTACTGTTACTTCTTTTTCTATCAATATATATAGAAATCGCACCATCCATTAATAATATATATAATTATTTTTTTTTAATATATTTACAAAGATGTAGATATATTAATATTTATTTTTACGTGTCCTTTTCTTTCGGCGCTTTCCTCCTGTATTAAATCTTACTGTTCTTCTTCCTGTTACGGGATATATGTCATAATTTGTTTCAACGTGTACATCATCATTTTCATCTAACGTATTTATCATCTGATGTGGATTTATATCATTTTCGAGGTCTATAAGTTTCATTTTTTTTTTCTCTATTTCGCCCCGTCTTTTCATATAATTATCAAAGGTCATCCATTCATATACTCCTTCTTCCTGTCCATCTTTTATAAAAATCATATATTCTTGTTGTCTTAACATTTCTCCATCAATACCGACCAATTCATCTTTTTCATGTTTTACAAGATAACCTTCTTTGTCGTAATACGAACCGCCTCTTTTTTTACGCGTCTTTTTCTTTCTACCTGTTCCAGATTGTGGATTATCAATTAGAGTAAACCATAGTCTAAAATTACGATAAGACACAATCATCCACGATCCGGGTATGTTCCATTCTTCCACAAGAATGTTATCTGTCCCCCCCATGTCGGTATTGGATACTTCCCATATTGTTTCATCGTTTCGTTTAAAAAATGTTCCTATTTGCGGGGGCATATCACCTGTATAACCGCCTCCTCTTTGTTTCCGCTTTTTTTTCTTACGCGTGTTTCTACCACTCGTATTAACTACCTCAAATATCATTTCCTTTCTTTTTTTCCAATTCTTTTTCCAACTACCATACTCAACATCATCCTCATATATTTTTTTGACTCTTAAACCTTTCATTTTATTTGTTCTCTTACTATTCGATAAAATAACTATGTTATTTTTTGAAGGTTCTAACCATTTTTTTATAGTATTCCACAATTTCTTCTCCTTTTCTTTATCCCATATTTTCTTTGCTCTAAAAGCTGTAGCAACATAAGGAGGATCACAATATATAATAGTATCTTTATAATCTAAATCAAATACACTTTTTTCTTTGTACACAAACTTAGAACTTTTAAAATATGGTTGCAATCCTTTCAAATATTTCTTTTTTCTTTTTAACATAATCTCAGTCCAATCTGTTACACTATGCGTTTTAACAGAGTGTTTATTAGCACAAGGTTTTGAACCACCCAAATATTGACCACCAAATCCCAATGTATAACCTACAAATGATTTTTGAGCAGAGGGTTTTTTATTTTTCTTATAACTTTCCCATTTTTTTTGAGTAATCGCACCTGTTTTTGGTAACCAACCTTTCTTTAATGCTTTAAATAATACAGTTATAGTTGGATTTACATCGCTAAAAATATATTTCTTAAATACTTTATTTTTATCATCTTGCATAACTTGAATTCCTACGCGCGCCATTCCACTAAAAGGTTCCGCATAATTTTTTATAGATGGATTCTCATTTGCTTTCTTATAAACCATTTTTGATATTGTTTTCGCCAATTTTGATTTTCCGGCATGATAAGGTAAAGGCATTATTACATTATCATGTTATTTAAAAAATTCTATATTAATTAACAAAATATTTATCGAAAATTTTCATATTTCACCTTTTTACTTTGTCTTGTATTATCATATTCTTCGCTTGTCTTTTTAGCAGGAACAACCAAATACACATCACCAGAGTTAGCATCCTCCAAATAGGCAGGCATAAAATTTTTCTGTACATTTAAGTTCTTAAAATTTCCAGTCCCCCAATGTGCCGTAAAATCAAATGTGTTACTTTTATTTTTTATTAATACATTCTTAATGATTCTGTTCCTCTCCACGTTCGGATTAGTATCCTCTCCAAAATTATCACTGTCTTTTTTTTTTTTAATTAAAAAATACAGACGGTCCTCGTCCTGTCTAATGCTATCATTCAAACCATAGGGAACAGGAATCCAGTTTAATACTCTCTTACCACCTCTCATTTTGCGGCTTTTCTTAGTTCTTTTTTTTCGGTTTTTCTTTGTACTACTCTTCCTTTTCTTCTTTAAAATTCTTTTACAATATTGTTTTTGAGAAAACCCTTTTGGTCTTTTACAATTAATCTTTCTTTTATATTTCAATGACCATTTACCACCTTCTTGTTGATTGATATTACTTTCATAAAGTTTGAAGCCTTCAATCATGGTTGTTGCTATTTCTATTTCTTGAGGAGTAGCTCTTGGTGTATTTTTCTTGATCCATTGTGGATTACTTTTACCCTCTTTCAAGTCTACCCATCTAACCTTTATATTATTACCTTTTTCTCCTATTACTTCGGCTTTCCAAAAAAAAGGTATTTTATCACCATTATCATTAATAATTGGCCAATTAATATATATTATCTCACCACCACCTTCTTGTTCTTGTATAGTTGCTAATCTTTTTCCCTTTTTACTTCTTTTAATAAGTGTCTTATATTGTGAGGAGGATAATTCTTTATCTGGAAATTGTCCTTTATGCCAATCTAAATGAACTTGGGTATCTGGAGCAATTTTACTTTTTTGAGCCAAAGGATGTGGGTCATATGGACTTAAAGCAGCTGTTAATATACTTGTTGCTAATAAAAAATCTCTTGCTGATGCTAATGGTCTTCCCTTAGACATATTACGTTTACTTCTCTTCAATAATGAAATACCGTGCGAAGAAGCAATCATAGGAGTTTTTCTAGATACTCTTTTACTCATTTCTTTTGATAGTTCAATTTCTTGTTTTAATTTTTTGCTTTGTTTTCTGCTTTGACGAGATTTTGTTTTCCTTCTTGATTTTGATGCTCTGGATTTTACTTTTTGAGACTTTCTTGATTGTTTTGACTTTCTTGACTTTCTTGATTTTTTAGAACCGCCTCCAAAACCAAATCCCTTCAACGCATTCAACAAGGAGGCTGCTTTTTGCTGTCGATCTTTTATTTCTGGAAGATGATAAAGCTTTGCTAAATTTTTAGCAGCTCCACAAGTATTAGAGGCTTCTCTTTCTCCCTTTTTATCTTCTTCGTGGAGAATGTCATAGCAATCTTTAACCCATTTATCCCATTGATTTTTAGTAAAATTAATAACTTTTTTATCATATAAACTCTCCATGTGTTTTTTCCAGTTTTTACTCATAATATATTAAAGTTAGATTTAATATATTACCAACCACTATTTTTCTTTACATTAATGCGAGGTCCTTTTTTACTATTAAACGCGTTAGGGTCGTATCCCTCATCTTCATCATCTGACCCCAAATCCTTAGATAATTCCCAAAATTCCTTAGAACCTAATCTAAAGTCATTATGTGCGGATGCTTTATACCAAAATATTTGGTCTTCTAATTTATTAGACTTAGAGTTATTCGATATAACTAAACATTCATAATTTTCAGTACATTGATCCATTACTTGACAAAAACTTTCAAATGTTGAAAACATACCAGCATAATTTTCATAAATACGCTTTCTATTAGTCAAATAAGGTTCACGTAAAATAAAAGTATAATCTATATTTGTTCTTAAATTTGGTGGAACACCAAGAGGATATTGCATAGTAATAACGAGCATAATTTTCCAATGTCTACCGTTCATGAAAAGAAGTCTCATAACTTTCTCACGTGCCCAACCATTATCATATAGACAATCATCTAAAATAACAAAAGCTCTAGCATCAATATTACTTCTACCGTATGCTTCAGTTTCTTTTTTTACTTGTTTTAAAACCATTTTCTGTCTTTTCAATATATTTTCAACAATAGCTGAATTATATTCATCATGAATAAATAATTTTGGAACTAATTTACCATAAAATCCATTACCTGCTTCTGTTCCAGAGATGACAGTTCCTATAGGAATATCTTGATGGAAATATAATAAATCTCTTACTAAAAAACTCTTACCTGTATCACGACGACCTATAAGGACAATTACCGGTCCCGATGCTGCATTAGGATCAAATTTTATATTTTTCATATCGAATTTTTTTAATTCTAAATTCATTATTATTATATTTGAAATTAAATTATTATTTTTAACATAAAACTTTGGGTTAAAAACAAAAAAAAAGAATACCATATAAATAATAAATATGTTTAACATATCTTACAAAAAAAATGACAATAATGAATTATTTAGTAAAATAGAAAGTAAATATGGTTTTAGTAAAATTCAAAATTATATACCTATTTATCAAAAATTCTTTTCACTTAACGACAATACATATAATAATATTAATTTAAATCACAGATATAGTATTCAAAATATCAAAGAAAAAAAAGGGAATAATGTTTATATTCTTGAATTAAATGATGAAAAACAAAAAACGACAAAAACTTCATTCTTTAAATTTAGTCCTTTAATGGATCCTGTAAAATATATGGTTGGAAAATATGATAATGTAACAAAAGAAATGAGAACAACACTTCCTAAACTAAATGAAAATATTAGTATGAACAAAATATTAGATGTTAATAATTCGGCATACGTAGACAGTTTTTTTTCATATTTAACTAGTATAGCATATCATCATCATAAATTTCCAAATGGATTGGATTTTTATGGTTCCTTTCTTGGGATTCAAAAATCACATTTTTTTAATATAAGCGATGATTTGGAATATTTATACGATTCGGATTATTTCCATAAATGGAATGGCGAATTGTTTAAAACAGATGATATAAATGAAGAATTATTATCCGACGCCTCAAGAACACATAGAAAGAAATTATCATTAAAGGGGACAAACATTAAATTAGAAGTCAATTCTATAGATGATAATATGTTTGGTGATGTTTTTAAGTTGACAGAAAAAAATCTAGAAATACATAATTCAAAAATAATCGAAGAAGTATTAGATGTGAGTAATAATGGAAGAAGTAGAAAAGAAACTGAATCTGCTTGTTCATCACGTTCATCAAACACGTCAAATGATTCAGATTATGAAGAAGAAAGTGATATATCAGAAAATTCATTAGAAAGTTGTTCCAATAGTGATATTTCAGAATATTCGAGTTCCAATAAAGATGATGAATATGTAAAAGGCGACGTGTATGATTTTCCTGTTCAAATAATTTGTCTTGAAAAAATGTCAAATACATTAGATTCTTTGTTAGACGACGAAGAAAACGAATTAAGTATCGATGAGTGGAAATCTTGTTTGTTTCAAGTTGCAATATCATTAATAGTTTATGAAAAAATGTATAATTTTACACATAATGATTTACATTCGAATAACATAATGTATGTTGAAACGGAAAAAAAATATTTAAATTATAGATATAAAAATAAGCTGTATAAAGTTCCAACATATGGTAAAATATATAAAATTATTGATTTTGGAAGGGCTATTTATTCACATACAGGAAAGAAATTCATGAGCGATAGTTTTCATCCAAAAGGTGATGCAAGCACACAATACAATACAGAGCCTTATTTGAATGAAAAAAAACCAAGATTAGAACCAAATTATAGTTTTGATTTGTGTAGATTAGGATGTTCATTATTTGATTATTTTTTTGATGATGTTGATGATATCGAAGAAGAAGACGACCCTATTGCTTTAACAATAGCAAGATGGTGTCAAGATGATAAAGGTAGAAATGTTTTATATAAAAAACATGGTGAGGAAAGGTATCCAGATTTTAAATTATATAAAATGATAGCTAGAACAGTTCATAATCACACCCCTGAAAATGAATTTGATAGAGAAGAAGGAAATATTTTCAATAAATTTTTAAGTTCTAAAAAGAAGATGGGAGGAAAGAAAGCAAAAATATTTAATGTAGATATTATTCCGTCATATGTATAATTATATTATTAGTATAATATATATTGTATGACAACCAATAAACAAAATAGATTTAGAAGCGCTGTTAAGAAAATAATAACCATGAAAAAGGTGATACACAAAATGGAATTCGAGGTTTTAAAGAAACATATTATGGCTAATAAGAAACGTGAACAAGCCGCCGCCGCGTGTGATTTCAAAGAGTTAAAAAAACTTGGAAAAGAAACAATAAAAATATTAGTAAGTGAATATGGTAGTTTAAAGGAAACCGTAAGAAATGTCTCAAAATCACTTTTTATAAAAATGCTTATGAATACGTGTTCTCACGCCGCTATAGTAATAAATAAAAAAAAGGATGGTGTAAATGATGATGCAGCATATCGTGTGGATTTTAGTGGTTACGAAAAAGAATCAAATCCTCCAGTTGCGGCGAGTGCTTATATAATAGATTATTCGTCCCAAGTTGGGGAGAAACTTAAATCACTATTTAAAGAGTATAGGAAAAAAAATCGATTAATTATTGGAATAAATAGTAACGCAGAAACCCAAGATGGTGCTAAGAATGCTCTTATTGTTCATTTATGTCATAAAGAAAAAGAAGAAGGTAAAAAAAAATGTGAAGAAATAACCTCCATTATTGATGGCGACGAAGCGAGATTTCCTCCAGGGTCTTTTGGATTTATAAAGCATAAGCATATGGTTTTTACTTTTTATATTTCAGAAGTTGGTGAGGAGGAAGATTATGAGGAGGAAGATTATGCGGATGCTAAAAGAATATATGTAAGTGGTGTGGTTGATACTGGTGCCGATTCTATCTTTGGTCCAGGAATTCAAGAAATAGTAGATGCTGGTGGTAGTTCATTTGATGATGAATCTGAAAGGTATGATTCAAACAAGAAAAAAGACATAGATAGTAAGAAAATACGAACGATGAGATGGGAAATTAACGGAAAAGAATACGATATTTCTCATTACTTCAAAAAAAATGGCACAGGGGGCACTAGAGACTTTTATAAAGCAGTGTCACGAGAGTTAAGCGTAAAGGAAGAACCAGTTTCAACTTGGAAGAAAGTTGTTTTCATGATGTTTTTAGTACTTGATTTTGTAATTTGCACAGGAGTAGCCCTTGGAATTACTAGCTTCGGGTATTTTATCGCACCATTAGCCGCTATTCTCTGGTATCAATGTATGCACAAAGTATCAAATGCACAGAGTCAAATGATTGGTTTAACGGGCGGTAGGAAATCTCGTCGCAAGCGTAAGAAATCTCGTTACAAGCGTAAGAAATCTCGTCGCAAGCGTAAGAAATCTCGTTACAAGCGTAAGAAATCCCATAGAATAAAAAAAACTAAAAAAAGAAGGCAAAACCGATAAGCCAATAAAATTGAATTAATTGTTATCAGATAATTAATTCAATAAAATGACAAGCTTCGAAAAAAAATTATACTTACTAGAAACTGTAAATCAAATAGGAAAACATTACAGAAATAATGATAAAATAACTAAAGATCTAAAATCTTTATGCGATACAATATTTCATACAGCACCCGAAATTATAAATAAACGTTGGTTAGATATCTATATATACTGTAGTAATACGTTTTACAATACAAATAATTTAAAACATTTTGCGACATTTAACATTTATAATGAAAGATATGATGAATACAGAAAGATATTTATAAATATTAATTAATAAATATCAATTAATATTTTTTATATTTACATTCTTGGGAAACCAACAAGATTAGCGCCAATACCAAATCCAGCACCAGATCTTGCACTTACTGCCATAGATGGAACGTATGTATCAAGAATAGAGAAGGTTGCTGCTGCCGTAAGTGCAATCAACAAAACTTCATCAACATTCAAAGATTTTTTAGGGATAGCATAAGCTGCGATAGCAACCATTATACCTTCAACAAGATATTTAACTGCACGACGTACTAATTCGCCGAAGTCAACCATATCACCAAGTCCAGACATATTATACTATTCAATTAGAAAAAAATAATATCGTTAAAAAATAACTTAAAAATTAAAAATCAATTAAAGTATATTCAATGACTTCTATGGCATTTGAAAAGCAAAAAAATCCCGATGGGACTAATAATCCTAAATATGTTGATTTATTGGATGAAGATAAACCGATTTCTGGGCAAAAATTTGCGTGTATCTCTTTTGTATCTCCTGAAAACATTCTTGAGGATAAAAATAGATTTTATTTTCAAGAATTCCTAAAATATTTTGATTTTTCTAAATCCATCGAAAAATACCATCACTTCTTAAATTTTTTAGGTTTCAAATATAATTTAGAATTTAATGATTTGATATCTGATTTTGAAGAATTCTTAAAAAGTGAAAAAAATAGTTTTGATAGTGATAAATTAAGAAATGATTATAAGACCTTCGTTGATAACAACGAACAAAGATTACAAGAACAATTTGATGAAGCACACACCTTTCAAACAAATACCAGAGGATTAAAAATTAGAGGTGTTTATGCGACGCAAGGGGAAGCCGAATTAAGGTGTAAACTATTAAGAGAAGTAGACCCATACCATAACGTTTATGTAGGACCAGTTGGTATGTGGATGCCGTGGGATCCTGAAGCATATAAAACCGGTAGAGTTGAATACATGGAAGAAGAACTAAACCAATTAATGAGTGAAAAAAATAAAAATGAAGAAAAAGCCAAAAGAGAATTTGAAAAACGTGTTTTAGAAACAAAAAGAAAAGCTATTGAAGAAAATATTAAATTAGCAAAAGAAAATCAAAACAAATTAACACAAAATATAGATAAGGAAGGCAATCTATATGGTGTAAATAACACTATAGAAAATGCTTTAACTGGTGAAAATGTTACTAGTGCTGATATTAAAGCAGAGTTATTTGAAGGAGATAATATTATCACATCTAAAAATAAAGATCAACCCAAGTTAAAATCTCTTTTACCGGATAACGAAAAAAAATAAATTGAATTAAAAATCTATAACTAATTATATATAACTAATTATGGATACAAACATGAATAATAAAAATATACAAACCCCTACTATAGAAAAACCTATTGTCGCAGAAAAGAAGAAGAAGAAGAAGAAGAAGAAGAAGAAGAAAGTTTCTTATAAAGATATGATGGCACAAATATTACAACCTAAAATAACAGATGAAGAACGCCTTCGGATAAAAAAAGATTCTATGCATCAAAACGCTCTTGGAGGAGGGCGATTTTCAAAAATGGAAAAAATCTAATGTTGTAACCATTTTAATAAAATAATATCATCGTATATAACTAAACTTATGATCAAATAATAAGATAACACCACAACCTCTAAATTTTTTATATGTAATGTCAAATAAATAATATGTATAACCCAATTAAAAGTACAACAAGACAAATATGTTATATAAGCTTTCTTTTTTAATTTTTTATATTCTACATCTGATATTAAAAATCGCATACCTAAACAATAATTTACATCATACGAATAGCAAGATAATATTGTATATAATCCCATCATTTTTGCTATACTATGTGTGTTACTCCAATTAATTGTCGTATTTAACAAACATAAAATTGTTGTTATTGAATGATGTATCTTAGTTGATAAGGACAAGTTTATATCTTTTGTTAACGCAATTGTATCACCGGCAGTATATAAAAATCCTAAAAAATGTAGACATTTTGTAATATTGCCCATATTAAATAATAATAAAGGTATCAAAGGTATTGTTGCTATGCTTATATATTTTAATATTAAGGATTTTATAATATTTTTTATTATATAATTTTTTCTTTTTCTGTCATAATGTTCAAATTTATCATAATTACGCATAATATAAATTTCAACTAATGGGTAACATATAAAAATTCCTATATAATTTATAAAACCATACCATAATGGTGACATTATATTAAATATATTCATTCATTTAAATGGATTATATAAATGTTTAACCCATTTAATTAACTAAACTATTGGTGTAAGTAACAATACAGCCGTTACAAAAACTGAAAAATCCAAGAACTACTATTATTCTAAAAAAATCTTTATAATTGGGGAACTGAATATAAAATTTTTTACTCCCTGAATTCTTTCCTATATTATAATGTAATAGTGATTCTATAAAAAACACAACAAATGTTATAATTCCTACTAATACACCATGATGCATATATATTAACAAAATATAATAAAGAAATACCGATTATTTAAATAATGTTGGATAGTTGGTTATTAATAACACATGGTGTTGCGTTATTTCCTATGGGTGTTTTTATATGGAGTTGGAAAAGACGCAAAGACGCATCTAGTATTTTTATGTTAATAAAATTCATTTATGCTGTAACTTTTTCTCTTTTATATCATTCGCATCATAGCTTGCCTGAAGACGAGGTATTTACAAGTGATTATGATTATGATAATTGGGCTTTATTAGATGGTTATGCTTGTTCAAGTTTAATATTTACAACCGTATTGTATGGTTCAAGAGTTAGAGAACCACAATTTTATATAACCAGTTTTGCTGTTGAAAATATTGTTTTAATAGTTTATTTATGGGAAAATTTAAATCGCGATTTAATTATTACTTGGTATTTATCAATTTGTAGTTTTTTTATACTAATAATAAAATGGAGAACTATTTGGAGATATTTATTGCGATTTAAATGTCTATCCTTTTTATTTTGTTCTTCTGGTATAACAGCTATAATTATGTATTCTATTGCTAGGAAAGAATGGTACAACGATGTCTATATAAAATTTCATTCTTTATGGCATTGCTTTGTATTTTCTACAGCTGGATTTGCTGCTTTATTAAGATACAAACTCGATGAACAATTGTATCCTATGATAAATAGAAGAGAACAATTAGATTCAATATAAAATTGATTTAAAAATTATAATTAATTTTATATAATATCATGACAACATCGGTTGAATTAATGCAAACCTCAAAAAATGGTATTGTTTTATGGCATGGAGATTGTCTTGAAAAAATGAAACTAATACCAGACAACACTATAGATTTAGTCTTATGCGATCTACCATATGGTGTAACCAAGTGTAAATGGGATAGTATTATAGATATTGATAAATTATGGGCAGAATATAAACGAATTATTAAAAAACCTTCAGGAGTTATAGCATTATTCGCACAACAACCATTCACATCTTTATTAATATCAAAATGTTTTGATTTATTCAAATATAATATATTTTGGAAAAAAAGCAAATGCACACAATACTTATTGGCCAATTATCGTCCTATGAAATGTATTGAAGAAATTTGCGTATTCTCATATGGTGGAGCTGCTGCTGCTTCAAAACATAAAGGAAATATGACATATAATCCACAAGGATTAATACCAAAAGTAGTACATAAAAAAAATTCAGCAAAAAGAATTGGTAAAATGTTGAATCAAGCACATCACTTAGGACCTAATAATAAATTAACGAGTGGAAAACCTTATAAACAGAAATTTACAAATTATCCGAAAGAATTAGTTGAATTTCCAGTCGTTACTAAGGATGAAGCAACAGAACACGAAACGCAAAAACCAATAGGGTTAACGGAATATCTTATAAAAACATATTCAAATGAAGGTGATACGGTTCTTGATAATACCATGGGATCAGGAACTACAGGAATTGGTTGTATTAATACAAATAGAAAATTTATTGGTATTGAAAAGAAAGATAAATATTTTAAATTATCTAGAAATAGAATCAAGGAACATTTGAACAAAAAATCCGAATGAAAAAAGGTGTGTATAACCTAATTTATTTTTTATTTATTTTCTATTTTTTTCTATTTTTTCTATTTTATTTCTATTCTATTTTATTAATTAAATAACATACTCATGATTTGCTCTTTTGATAAGCCTTCAGTTTCATTCATATATTTAAGAACTTTAGCTACAGATGTAACGGTATCTCCCAAACCACCCATACATATATTGCATCTATTGCAACAATATCCACGAAATACATCGAGTTCATGATGATGATCGAATACTAAAGGGTTGCTTTTTGTACCTACTTTATTACAAAGACGGCATTTTGTACCCTCTGGTGCCTTGTAGGAAATACCTAATCGCTTAGCACAATCTTTAGCTTTTTTTTTACCCATCATATCCTTATCATAGCAAACTTTACAGTCTGGTCTTCTATTTCGTCTTCCATCACCACGAATAATATTGCCTCCACCGCAATCATTTCTCTTATAAACCATAAGAGATTTTGATTTTCCGCATTTGGAACAACATTTCGTTTCGCCCCATGCTACTTTTTGTTCAGCTCCGGGACATTTGTAAATTGCTTTATCTGCTTCCTTATTATAATAACGAATTTCTCTACAGATAGCATTATCTAATATTTTTGCTCTTTTTTGGAATTCCTTCTTGCGTTTCTCTGCTTGTTTCACTAATTTCTTAGCTTCCCTAGCCTGTTTCGCTGCTAATTTCTCAGCTGCTCTAATTTGTCTTTGTTCTGGTGTAAGTTTTACCATTATAAAAATGTATAATTTGTTTTGTTTATATTTGTTTATCTCTATGTTTTGTTTTGTCTATTTGTATCTCTATTGATTTAATTCACATGTCTAAAATTAAATCAATTTTTTTGTTCCAGTTTCACCTGGTTTTCCGCGATTATATGGTTGGTATAAATTCCCAATTCAATTCTTTGCATATTTTTTTCCAGATTTCATCTTGTTCAATTCTTTTTACAGGGTCCTTTAACATGGGAAAGTATGGTAAAAATACATTCTCACCAAGCAATTCACACATTTTGTATAATACATAATAATAATTCAAAAAATTTACTCTATCATCTGGACAATGGTTAGAATAGGGTTTTTGTATTTCCATAAATAAATTACATAATGTATCTTCTAATTCAGGACTCATTACGGGTGGTTTTATTCCTAGTTTATCTTTGATGAAAGGTATATGTTCATAGTATTTATTATAGCCTAATTTTTTTAATATATCTTTTGCTTTCTTATTCGTTATTTGTTTTAAAGAGATCCTCTCTTTCTTTATTTGCAATTTTATATTATCTAATACCTCTGTAGGTATTTGTGTTGTTTCTTTTGCTTGAAATTGAGCCAAAATCTCGCGAAAATGATTAATTCTTTTATAAGCATAAAAACACACTTCTTTAGGGGGTTCTTTATAAGATGGTTTTTCGTGTTCTATTAAATATTGATAATGTTGGCCACATTTATTACATATAATTAATCCTTCACTTTCAACAGGAACTAATTCCCCGTGACAATTTTTACATTTCTCATAATCTATAACATAATTATTGATATCTATAAAACTTTCATCAATATTAATTAAGTATTTATTAATATTTGTTGTAATATTTTTATCTAATTTATCATCTTTTTCACATGGTTTATTGAAAAAATTATTCAAAACTATCGTTTTTTTTGATTTTCCTTGTGATATATTCTTCTTTTTTTCAAAATATTCAAAAATATAATCCGAATTATTCAATAAATAATTCTTTTTCTTTGTTTTTAATTGTTTCATTTCTTTCCTTATTTCTTTAATTCTATCTTGTATTTCTAATTTTTCACCAATATCTTTCGTTTTTTTCAATTCTTTTTTCAATTTTGATTTTTCTTTTTTCAATTTTGGTAGTCTATTATCGCTGATATCAAGAAATTCTTTCATTTTTTCATTATGCTTACTGTCTAATGTGACAATTGATTTCTTGTTCACAACAATTTTTTTACTAGCCTTTGGTTTGAAATTAGGCATTAATATACATATGTTTATGTTATTTTTAATTATAAATTTTCTTATTTAAAATAAATGAGTGATATCAAAATCGATGAATCAAATAATAATAATAATATTGCAATTGATAAACTCACATTTAGAAAAATGAACTTTATTTACAATGCTTTAGAAAATGGTTGGAGAGTAGAAAAAAGAAATCATCTATATATTTTTAAAAAAAACCACGAAGGTAAAAAAGAAGTTTATTTGGATGATTATTTAGCACGGTTTATGCAGGATAATTTTGATATGTCAAAGATTAATTAAATGTTATTTTATATTTAATTAATTATTTAATTAATTTATTTAATTAATTTATTTAGTAAAATTTTTTTTTCTTTAGCAATATTATAAAATGGGCGGTGGTCTAATGCAACTAGTAGCTTACGGTGCACAAGATGTGTATCTTACGGGTAATCCTCAAATCACTTTTTGGAAAGTGACCTACAGAAGACACACGAACTTCGCAATGGAATCTATTGAACAAACTTTCAACGGACAAGCCGACTTCGGTCGTCGTGTTCAATGCACAGTTTCCAGAAATGGTGACTTAGCATACAGAACTTACTTACAAATTACTCTTCCTGAAATCAACCAAGACGATAACGCTAACGGTAGTGTTTACGCAAGATGGTTAGATTGCCCAGGTGAGCAACTTATCTCTATGGTAGAAGTAGAAATTGGTGGTCAACGTATCGACCGTCAATATGGTGATTTCATGCACATCTGGAATCAATTGACCCTTACTTCTGAACAAGAAGATGGTTACAACAAAATGATCGGTAACACTACTCAACTTACTTTCTTGACTGACCCAACTTTTGCTGATGTAGCAACTGCTTGTGGTGCTGCTTCTGTTCCAGAAGCTGTATGTGCTCCAAGAAACGCACTTCCAGAAACTACCTTGTATGTTCCATTACAATTCTGGTTCTGTCGTAACCCTGGTCTTGCTTTGCCATTAATTGCTTTGCAATACCACGAAGTTAAAATCAACATCGAAATTCGTCCTATGGATGAATGCTTGTTCGCAGTTACCCAAGTTGGTGTTTCTTCTGCTCCAGGTAAAAATGTTAAAGCAACTGCTGCTTACTCCAAATCTTTAGTTGCTGCTTCATTATATGTTGATTACATCTTCCTTGATACTGATGAACGTAGACGTATGGCACAAAACCCACACGAATACTTGATTGAACAACTTCAATTCACTGGTGATGAATCCATCGGATCCTCATCCAACAAAATCAAATTGAACTTCAATCATCCATGTAAAGAATTAATTTGGGTTGTACAACCTGATGACAACGTAAGTTATTGTGATAGTTTCGTTGAAACTAAAGTTCTTAACATGGCTTTGGGTGCTCAGCCATTCAACTACACCGATGCTATCGATGCTCTTCCAAACTCCATCCGTGCTTTCAGTTCAAGTAAACAATTGAATGACGGTGGTAATGCTGGTAACGTTTCTGTTATTGACACCAACGGTCTTTTTAGTGATCCTAATGCAGGATTTACCGGTGCTGGTGAAAACATGGCAACAACCGCTGTATCTGAACTTTCAGGTAACTTGGGTAAAGCTGGTGTAACCAACGGTGTTTCTGATGCTGGAGCATTCGTTCTTGCTGAAACTTCCTTGAAAATGCACTGTTGGGGTGAAAATCCAGTTGTAACGGCAAAACTTCAATTGAATGGTCAAGACCGTTTCTCTGAACGTGAAGGAACCTACTTCGATTTGGTTCAACCATTCCAACATCACACACGCACTCCAGATACGGGTATCAACGTATACTCATTTGCTCTTCGCCCTGAAGAACATCAGCCATCTGGAACCTGTAACTTCAGTAGAATCGACAACGCAACCTTGCAATTAGTTGTTTCTGCTGCTGCTATCGGTAGTGCTAACACCGCAAAAGTTCGTGTTTATGCAACCAACTACAATGTATTGCGTGTTATGAGTGGTATGGGAGGTCTTGCATACTCCAACTAAGTTATTTATCATATTTTTATTCTATTCATTTTAGAATAATATTTAAATCTAATTAAATATTATAATGCCAAGAAAATCAAAAAGAAGAACGCGTAGAAAAATAGGTGGTGACCCTGAGACTAAAGAAGAATTGGAAGCCAAACTTATTAAATATCAAGAAAAAGCGGAACTATGTAAAAAAGATAAAACAGGAAAACACGCTGATTCATGTGAGAAAGTGGCGAAAAAGGTTAAAAGATACACCAAATTGCTTAAAAATAGAGAAAAAGCCAAAGCTAGATGGGGTAAAGTCAAAAATACAGTAGGAAAACTCGCTGTTCCTGTGGCAGCCATAAAATCATACAAAGCTGATGAAAAATGTGCGGGTAAATCTGCTGAGGAGAAATTTAATATATATTGTCATAAACCATTTGATAATAATACCCAAGGTTGGCCAGCGTGGAAGAACCAGTACCATGATGAACCTTTTACTATGTACAATTACATCACAAAACAGACAGGAGACCTTGGAACTTGCGATGGTGTTCAATTAAGTAATTCGCTTGTTCATTATAGTCCACATCAAGCCCCACATGATGGAAAAGACGCATATCCTAACCCAATGGAGAATTGTGTATCTTTCAAAGGATCCCAGGATACAATGGGATTTCAAGAAGAATCTTTCCCGATAGAATTTGATACTAAGGAAGCATGGGAAAATGTAAAAGAATTTCATAATATTTTACCAGAACTCGCTAAGGATTATGCAGAAGAGTTTGGTGTATCAGGGAAAGAGTTTGATAAGAATGATGATTTTTGGATAAAAAAATATTTATTGGAAGAACAGGCTGTCTTTGGTGGTGGTAGAAGAAGTAGACGCCGTAGAAAATCGCGTAAAAAAAGAAGAAAATCAAAAAGAAAGAAATCTCGTAGAAAAAGAAAGAGAAGTCGCCGTAGACGTCGTCGTTAATTGGTAACTAATTATTTAACAAAACCATTTAAATAAAAAATGATTAATATGATTATATTATGCAAATATTCGTCAAGACCCTTACAGGTAAAACTATCACACTCGATGTGGAACCTTCAGACACCATCGAAAATGTTAAGCAAAAAATCCAGGATAAGGAAGGAATTCCACCCGATCAACAACGTTTGATTTTTGCTGGAAAGCAATTGGAAGATGGGCGAACTCTATCCGACTATAATATTCAGAAAGAAGCCACTCTACACTTGGTATTGAGACTACGCGGAGGAGGTTCTACTGTTTAATTATTAATTATTAATTATGAAATAATTAATTATAACATAATTAATATATAATGTTTGGTATGTTGATAACCGGTGTTGTAGGTTATTATATAGGTTTGTATACATTTTTATGGTCTCAGTTATATAGTCCTCAAAGAAGAATTAAAGATAAAATCGTTCCCGATGATTTATTTAAATATAAACAATTATAAATGACAGATAGTACACAAAAAAAAGAACAAGAAATTATAAAATTTTTATATTTTAGCGAACTTGGAGATTGTGGACAAGACCATAAAGGCCATCAAAAATATTGTGATGAAATGTTGTCAGATGGTTATACACTTGTTAGTTTAACACCTATGGGAAATTTAGATGTTAGAAGAGATAGTTACGAAGGAACAATTGTATATCATTGGAAATTGCTAGCTATGAAAGCCTTTAAATGATAATTTTTAATATCACTCATATCATCTTTATGTTGTGTATTCAAATACATTTTTATAGGGATTTTTTTCCTTATCATTTGAATATCACCAAAAAAATTTTGCTGTAAAACTATTTTATGACTCGTCATTACATCTACTTTTAACCCGTTGAAAACAGGATTTAATTGTAAATACTCTGGTACTTCTTTATCCATAATTATATTAACTTAAATAATGTTTAATATATTTAGATATAATGTTGAAATATACCAAATTGAGTCCGGCATCTAGAAAATTTTTAGCATGGAAATGGTGCTTAGCGGAAGATAAAACAAAACAAATAAACCAAGATAAATGTGATAAATTATACGAAGAATATGTGAAAATTGTTACAAAAAAAAATAAAGAACAATAGTATATGTTAAGATTCTTTGTGGTGCGACTTTATGGTATTCGAAGACTTCATGGATTTAAAAGAAATGTAGTTCCATCTGATTTTGATGTTGAAAATGAAAAATGGTTTGGTGGAAATAAAATTTCAAAAAAAGATTTTGAAAATAATGGTGATAAAAAAGGTAGTGACTTGTATTATCCAAAATATGGTGGTTCTATTTATGATGACGCGATAACATCACAATACAAGAAAGATAATAATAGAGAAGATTAATAAAATTGATTTAAATAGTTCATGATTTAATTATTTAAAATGAGTGAAGAAGAAAATACCCGTACAGTAGGCAACGCCAATCCAGTATGTTCAAGCGGACGTTCAACAGGAACACCCGGAACAAGACATGGTAAAATATACAAAGAGAGTCTCCGTTTTAGTAAACCCCTATTATTGGGGACAAAAAATATTGGTGGAGTAGGAAAAAATAGGAAACTATATAAATCTTATTGGAGACTAAGAAAAGAAAAAAGATCTGAAAATAAAGAAGATTTTGAAAATGGTAAAAATACCCCATCAACCGATATGATGCGAAAATTTGGTATTAAAGTGGGAGATAATAAATATCAAAAATATGAAGGTAAAGGAACTGTTACAGTCGAATGGGTTCAAAAAAAAGGACAAGGACAAGCATTCCGACCAAAAAGAGGTTCATATGATTATGGGTTTTCATATAATGACGGAGAAGAATAAATATTAATTAAAATTGAAATAAACATAATTTTTTATTTCAATTAATGCATCCTTTGCCACATTCTATCATAAATCATATATTTACCTTCATTTTACAACAGTATGAAATCAAATTATTAAATAAAACTAATTTAGAACTTGAGAATGTTAAAATATTGGAAGATAGAAGGAAAAATCATATTTTTCTTTTGAAAGAATTTAAAGCCAAAACAACTTTTTGGAGAGTAAAATGGTTAAATCGACATTTTGATTTGGGTTCATCAGGAGATGATGAAGAAAATAACGACCCACATAAATACGAAAGCTCAAGAGCACAACTTGAGTTTGTCACAACATATTGGAATTATCATTATCCAAATTATTTTGCCGAAACGGCATTAGCAACTGACAACAGTAATTGTGAAGAAGAATATATAACAGATGTCAATACTTGTACTAGAGTTTTAAAACATCTGAGAATACTTAAACATTATACATGGTCTGATAAACATGGGGGTCTATTTAAACCAGGAATTAAAAAAAGATGTAGACTCGTTTGGATGGGTAGTTCTGTTGTTGTTAAGGAAGGCGACCTTTAAAACATTTATTAAATGGTTGCGTTAATATCATTAATACTATACCAGCACCTAATCCTTGATAAAAAATCCCCTTTCTTTTTTTAGCAGATTCTCTTTTGATCTTTATTTGTTTCTGTGTTAACGAATCCTTGAATGGAGTTCCAATACTTCTTGTCATTACCAAATAATAAATGGAGGCCAAACAATAAACAGCCATACCATAAGCTAAATATACTGATATTATACAATTCATATATTAATAAGAGATATAATAATATTAATACAAAGAAAATATTATTATAAATGGACCTTCCTTTTCTTTACATAGTTGATGGGACTCTCATGATTTCAATATTTTACGCTTGTTTTTGTGTAAAAACACAAGAAGAAAAAGAAATAAATATTCACACACCATTAAAAAATAATGAAATTACTTATGAAGAAGTTGATATTGAAGAAGCTTTATATAATGATTAATCACTAAACAATTTATTCATATTATAAACCTCCATCTTATTCTCTTCTTTGAATAAAATCTTTTCTATTAACTTATCATTTCTTAGTCTAACACTATAATTTTTTTGTTTATCTTGACGACCAACGCGCCCAAATGCTTGTATCATTTTCTCTTGTGTCATATTTTCCAAATCTTTACTTAAATAACCATGACAAAACTGATAATTAGTTCCATAGATATAATCTGAACTTGCTATAATTAAATACAATTTCTGTTTCTCCGCCAATTTTTTCATAATGTCTACATATTTCAAATTATCATGTGTTGTAAATACGCCTATTCCCATCATAAGTAATACCTTCCATTCTTTTTGAACATCTAACAACATTATTTTTTGAACAATATCATCATCCAAATCCGATGTAAATCCCCTCTTCTTTTTATTACACCACAATTTAAAATGTTCTTCGCTATTTGGTATATATCTTTTTTTCAATTGAACTTCAAGTAATTTAGATTTCAATAATCTTATTTTCTCGATAAAATCTTCCTGATATTTCTTTTCTCTCGTATTATCTTTGACTTCTTTATCTATTTTTTTTTCATCTAATTTTGCCAATCTTTGATCTTCTTCCATGCTTATTGTTTCAATATCCTTCATTATATTATCGTTATTAACTATTATTGTCATTAATTCTTCTAATTCCAGCTCTGGAATATTTGTCACCTTCAAATAAAATTTGGCAATTTTTTTTACATCATTTGTAAGAAATATGGTAGGACCATCGGTTAATGTATAGGCATCATTTGTTGTTATCTTTATGACAGATTCATATTTTTTCTGACCCTGTAATAATTTTCTAATTTTTTGCAAATCGGGTTCTTTCATTTTTGACAACAACTTTAAATAATACAATTTCAAAGACATAATATTTATATCCGAAATATCATCAAAATAATTATTCATTTTATAAGCGTCTTTTACTAAATTTTTTTTATGCATTTTCATAATAAACCTGGAAATTTCATTCACATCAAAATGTCTCAATATGGTCTTATTTATGTTTAAATATTTTACACAACGTTTCAAATCTTTACAGTTATCAAATTCAAAGTGTGGCATAATTGTTTCTCCATTAGATTTTATTATTGGTATTGTTTTTTGACACTCATAACTAACCACATTAAATTTTTGTCCTTTTTGAAACTTTCGTTGATAACTCATAATCATAGAATGTAATTCTTTATCATCTGGTAATGTGGCCGAAGATAATACTATATTTGGTATCTCATTTTCTTTCCAATTCTTTTCTAAAATCTTATGAAATTCGTGATCTTCATAATCTAATGTAATAGTTGGTTCATCCCAATACCATAATAAATCTTTTGCTTCATTAAATGCCATCATATAACGCATAGCATATAAATAGGATTGAACATCTGATATAATTACTTCAACTTTATCCCCCACACTATTATCTACCCTGAAAATACCACCGGTTCTTCTGTTTCTAATAATATCTTTTGCCGCAAAATAATGTAATCTTATATCACTTGTATCTCTACAACCAAACGCTATTGCAATTGGTATTTCCATGGAAATACAAGATTTCGCTAATTGCAATCCTATATGTTTTGCGGCACAAACAAATACAATCCGTTTTTTAATTCCAATAGGGGTTATAGTTTTCCCCGTTCCTGTAGGTGCTTGATATAGTATAAGATATTCGTTATTATTATTTATAGTATCAAGTATATTTTTTTGATGTTGGTATAATTTAACATCACTGTACTTTAACATCGTATCATTTCTTTCTATAAATTCATGTGCATTTTCTATAATGCTATTATATTCAATAGAAGATTTATATTTTATTAATATATCTTTCACATACCCTAATACATAAGTATTCAAATGACATATATTATTCTTTAATAGTTGTGTTAAAGTATAATAATATCTACCACTTTTATTTTCTTTAAAGAATAACTCTATATTTTTAAGAATAATAAATTCATACAGTTCATGTTTAATCTTTTCTATTTTTTTGTCCAAGTTTTTCATTCTCATTAAATCTATTTTTTTTAATTGTACCTTCTTATTTCTAGTAACTTTATATGTATGTGAGTATTTTTTGTTTATTTTTACCATATAACTTTTCAAATATTTTTCGAATATATAAAAATGAAAAGGTTCCATATTATCATTATGTATTTTGATAAATTTTAATAAACTATTCGAGTTATTGAAAGATACATTTATATCTTTTCTACTATCAAATAGTAGTTTTAATATAGATTTCTCTTTTGGAGATACTGGAAGTTCCAAGAAATCCCATTCGCTTTTTGTAAGTTTTGTTTGTGTCAAATCCATGTTAGTATTAATTAACAACATGAACTAATATTAAATCAATTTTATAATTATTAAATTGATTAAAAAATACTTTGTATTAGTATATATAAAATGTCAATCATATTTTCTGTTGAAGGTAATATTGGTAGTGGTAAATCCACCCTAATTAAACAATTAAAAAAACACATGAAACACGTTAATGGTATACCTATTGTATATTTAGAAGAACCCGTTGACATATGGCAACAAATAAAAGATAAAAATGGAGATAACATTATAGTAAAATATTACCAAGACCAAAAAAAATATGCTTTCCAATTCCAAATGATGGCATATATTACAAGAATAACTCAACTAAGAAAAGCTATTGAACAAAATAGTAAAAGCATTATCATTACGGAAAGAAGTATATTAACAGACAGAAATGTTTTTGCAAAAATGCTACACGAAAATAATACCCTTGATGATATTAGTCATGAAATTTATTTAAAATGGTTTGATGAATTATCGCGAAATTTGGAAATACATTCATTAATATATATTAAAACAAAACCAGAAACTTCTTTAAAACGTGTTTTAAAAAGAAATAGACCAGGTGAAACAATTGGTTTAGATTATTTACAAATATGTCATAATAAACATGAAGAATGGATTCTAAAAGAACCTAGTTTAATATTAGATGGTGAAAAAGAATATGATGGAAAGTTACCAGAAAATTGGCTATTTTGCATCGAATCTTTCATTATGGGTAATGTAAAACCACTAATGGAATTAGACCAAATTTATAGTATATTAAATGATAATTCGTATCCATTACATTAATCTATATCTCCATTTTCCAATAAATAATTAAAAGCTGAACGTGCTCTATATTTTAAATGATCTAATTGTAATGTTGTTGTGGGGAAATTTTCTACTCCATATATATCCTGTAATAGTAACCATTCGAAAATACCACCTGAATATAAATATATGTTATAAAATCCAAGTTTGTTTAATTGTTGATATTTTTTAAATATGGTTTCATCTGCTGAATTTTTACCATATATAATAATCCTCAAATTAGTGTTATTCATATTTTGATTAATTACCATTATTTCTTTTTCTGGTGTGATTGTTCCTTTTATTAAACAATTTTGTTCCTTAACATCTAAGGTATTAATCAATAAATATTTATTATTTGTGGATATTGTTTGTTGTATATCTTCAAAATTTACTTTCTTAACACTTTGTGACTGTCCCATTAAAATTAATTTAATATAAACAATTAATTTTAATTATTAATTACAACATATTAATTACTTTTCAAATCGTTGTAATATTCTCATAAATTCCCAATATGGAAAATCTGGTTTCATCCACATTTCCTTTGTTATTACATTACCATTAGGAACTATACAACTTGAAGGTTTTTTACCTTTATTTTTATTTGCACAAGCATTACGACTTCCATCAGGTGTTGAACTTTTTGGACAACCTTCTTGACATTGACCCGCTGGCACTAAACTACAAGAACCACATTTTCCATTTACAGGTATATGAGCTAAAGATCTTTTCTTTGCTAATCCATAATTTCTTAAGGTTCTTCCAACTCCCATAAATGGCGCACACAATAATGATTCGTCACCTAAATACTCAACTCCATTTATTTTCAACATTCTCTTTTTAAATTCTGGCCACTTGCTTTTCCATTTGCCACTACCACCCCCTTGGTAAATATCTCTACTGTTTTTTACAAATCTCCAAAATGGAAAGTAAGGTTTATCATAATCTGTCTTTTTAATTGTTTTGCTATTACCCCAATCATGACCCGTTTTACCTTCTCCTGCCATTCTTGTTCTATTCAAATTGGAATCTTTCATAAAAGAATTTTTAACACCTATTGAATCTCTATTATAAACCACTCTTGATTCATCTTTTGATATAACCACATTTTTATGCGAGCGTTTCATGATTTCACAAAAATCTTTCCAACAAGGTTTCTTCGTAGGGAATGTTGATGTCGATGGTGGTTTTCCGTAACAATTTTCATATAATTTTATACCTTCGTCATATGTATCAACATTTGATACAGCAGTTAATTTATCCGCGCGTTGTTTAACGCCTTTTAATTTATTCAAATAATCTTGTGGTTTCCATCTGTAAAATGTTCCTAATTCCCATTCTTTCTTAACACCGTGTTTTTTTCTTGCGTCATCACTTACTGTCTTAGTAATATTATTTGGATGTAATCTCCCATCTTTTGAACAACCCGATTGATTATACAAATTAACTAAACAATCCAAAGGTCTTTTAACTTTTTTACTTTCATTCACAAATCTATCTTCACATGCATCAACATCAACTCCTCTACATGTTTTTGTTGCTCTTTTTGCTGTAGCATAATCTTTTGAACTCATGTCGTTATATAAACCCGCCATCGATTTCAAAACATTTGTATATCCAGTAGCATTCCACATTTTGGCCAATTTTGTTCCCCAACCTCCCTGTTCGCTTAATCTATCCATTACCTTTCCTCTACAACCGGATTTTTTCCACAAATCCTGATAACAAGCATCACTATGTGGTCCATTCAACATCTGTGGTCCCATACAAGGAAATTTTTGTCCAAATTTCTCACATTCACCCACAGGAACTAAAGGTCCATTCATACCCGCAAATTCTGGATCATAACAATAGTCTTTACCATTGCTTAATCTGTTCCATTTGGACTCATCCTTCAATCCCATTGTATTTTTTGTTTTATGTGGATCTTGTCCACATTTTAATCCTGGAGCACAGTCTTTGTCGCTATCACAATCACCAGCTGCTATATCTGTTCCGTCTGTATCTCCCGAAGGTCCATTCCAACCATACCATTTTACATTTGTTTTTATACCCTCATAAGGCCAATCACATTTATCATCTTTATATTTTGGTTCCCAACCTCCATCTTTATTCTCTTTTTTTGCCATCCCTTTCCCTTTAACTGGACACCAAGCGCATCTATCAGATACACTTGTATCACCACAATCTTTCATTTTACTACAGTATGCTCTATCTTTGGCTTTCTGACATTCAAATGCTACATTTGGTCCAGGAGGAATCCAAGTATTTTTTGAACCACTGCCTCCACACACATCTGGTGAAAATTTACCCGGATTTTCTGGATCTCCTGGTGCTTTTTGTCCACCATATATTATCATATCACTATCTAAACAATAACCACATCCTGTTCCATCCTCATAAGCATCTTCCAATAAACTACAAGATTTAAGTCTATTTATATCTTTACATTTTTTTACTCTTTTCTCATATTCACTTTTGGGTTTATCATATGCAGAAAAATCTCTTTCTAAACCTAATGAACCATCTTCATAATTTGTTTTTGTTTTATCTTCACTTACTTTCAAAAATACAGTATCTCCATAAGCACCATCATCCAAAGTATCCAATTTTCTTGCTCCAAAATGCGTCTGTTGTTCTTTAATATATCCTTTCGCATCTTTATTGGCTTGTTTTTGTATTTCGCTTAACTCCTTTTTATCTTCCAATCCTTCTAATGTATTATTATTCAAATAAAAATATCCCACTACCAATAATATCAATACTAATAATGCTAAAATCTCTTTCATATATTTCATTAATTATATATATTAATTATAGATAATTAATTATTAAATACTATCAAAATGACCATCAGTAAAAGTGCGACAACAATGTGCCCCTGATTTTCCTCTATAATTCCACCCGTTATAATATTTTCTCCAATGTCCTCCACACCACCAACCACCCCATCTTCCTACCCAAAATCCTTTTCTACCATCTGATGTGTATCCTGAACGACAAATATTATGCCTCCCTTTGCGCCAATTTTTATAGGTATGCATATCGCATAATTCTAAACCTTGATTTTTACACCCTTTTGCTGCTGCCTTTTTGGTTTTGTATGGACACCATCTATGCCATAACCACCATCTTCCCCACCACCAATATCTGAAAAATGGGTAACAATAACCTAATGTTCTTACATATTTTTTCCTTTTTGGTGTTATATATAATTTATTTCTCCATGTTTTCCATTTGCCATCTTTTTTTCCTACTGCTTTTTGTCCAAAATCTGTTGACATATAACATGGCCCTTTTTTACCTTCTTTTAATATTTTACCTTTGTGTTTTCTTGGTCTATTTACATATTTACAATTTTTCATTTTTAAACACTCTTCTTGACATTCTTTCGCATTCATATTATTTCCTAATTTTTTATATCCATTCTCTGCCAATAACTCATATCCTTCTTGCATATATAATGTATGTGCTAAAGGTATTAAAATAAATAACAATAATAATATTACTCCGTATCCAATTTTCATATATTAATTATAGATATAATAATATAATTAATATAATTAATATTTACCACGATTTTAATTTGTGACATTCTTTTTTAACCCCAGGATTAGGGTCGCCTCCAAATACAGCATTACTGCATTTTAAATTAGCACCGTCTCTACCAGACCTATACACCCATCTATCTTTTTTACCGTATCTTACTAAGCCAGAATGTCTACACGTCTGTCCTTCATCAGCACATTTAGTCCATTGTTTTCCCTTTCCATATGTACCATCTTTCGGTTGAGGATTAGGTCTTCCATATTTATTATCAGCCAATACTTCTGGATTTGCTTTTGGTCCCGCAAATACACGATTTCTACAACCACCATAATAAGACCACCACCAATTAACTCTTCTAGGAAATGATTGTCGTCTCCATACGTCCCCTTTTGTTCTACCCTCATCTTTTGTATGTCCCTTTTTGTGATGTTGAAAAAATCTACCGAATGTATTACTACAGAAACATTGACCATACCATTGTAAACCGAAATATTTATAATCTTTACATCTCCATTGACATACTCTTGCATCATTTCCAGGTCCCCAATAAGCTGTTCTCCATCTATACTTACTTAAATCTCTTCCCCATTTACCACGCATTTTACTATTTGCTGTAGTTCTCGCGCTATAATCCTTTGTAAATTTCTTACCGTATGGAGAACTCCATCTTTTACTTAAAGCGTATTTATTCATCCACCAATTATCGCCGCAATCTTGGAAATCTCCTATATATTGCATATCCTTCTTTGGCGGTTTCCCCTTTTTATCATAAACTTGTCCACCCCAAAAATTACTGGTTCCCCACCATCTCCAACCATTTGATTGATATCTATCTGTTGTAATAGGACAATATCCTGTATTATAACTTTTTGATGTTCTACAACCAAGTCCCCATCCACCATATACATTCGTCGCTCCAAATGTAAAACGATTACAATTTTTATCTTTTGAGCAAATATCCGCACATTTTGATACTGGCCAATTTCTTGATGCCCAACCATGCCATTTATAACCATACCAATCACAATCTCCTCCTTTCGGATAAGCTTTGGATTTTTCAAAATTAGCTTCCAGACATGTTCCTTTGCCGACTTTTCCACTATTATCCTTACATTTTTTCTTAAATTTCTTTAATGTAGCATCATCGCCCAATTTTAGTCTTTTACTTTCACACCAACCATTCGCTTTTTTACAGTAATAATCCTGTCTAGCACCAAAATAATAAGCTTGTCTTCTATCATTTCTCATACGTTGCTCTTCTATTAATTTGGCTGGTTTCACATTCATATTCCATATTTGTATCTTAGCACCTTCTAATCCACAATTTCCCCAACTACAATCAGCTCTTCCATACACAACCACCTTCGTTATATGGTATAAATTAGAACCGTCTGCTTTCTTTGGTAATTTAACTCTCACCCATTGATTTAAACCACCTTTTGTATGAGCCGAATTACCTTTTCTATAAGACATCCACCATCTATTATAATCTTTTTTGTTTCCATCCATAACTCGTTTAGCTGGCGCAAACCACCAATAATAACTTGAAGATTGTGAAGCTGAACCTCCTTCCAAATTGATTTTACCATTTTGATCATATACTTCAATTTCTTGAACTTGAACATATCCAACTTTTGATATTTGAACATGTGTAACTCCTTCTTTTCCTTTAACGTCTGGTTTTGTAGCTTCTGTAAAATTCTTATTTGTACAAGGATCAAAATTACAACCTATTGTATGTGTCAATTTTGGACATCCCACACCTCCACGTTTTGGTGGATATAGAATTTTTCTTGTTTTTGTCTTTTTACCACCACCACAATCTTCACTACATTTACCATATACTGACCATTTTGATACAACGCAATCCTGTGGTGGAGGATATTTATCCAATAAATTATTCAATACGGCATTACAACTTCTCCCACACAAAGAATTACCTGATGAACATCTCGTTTTGATCGTCAATTTAGTTCCATTTACTAAACCTTCATTATCTCCCAAACTTTTTCTCGATGCATCTGTTGCTTTTCTACCAGGCCAACCAAACCATTTCTTTTGTTCTGCTTGCCCCATACCCATTCTTCTTTGTTCTTTGCCACCTTTAACGTATTTTGTCCACATAATTCCCCATAATCTTTTCTTTGACCTATAATCTAATAAATAACCCCATAATACTCCACCATTCCAATTCATCGTAACATAATCTCCCTCTCTAATTCCATCTGGTTTTGGAGGATCTTGTCCATAACACGCCTGAGATGCTGCTTTTTTTGCTGGATATTCTCTAGCATTCAATATCTCTTTATTCGCACCTTGAACATATCCCATTACCACATTTTTATAATTATCTATATTTTTCAATATATTATTTTTTGCCGAACCACTTAATCTTTCTGGATTCTTTTTCCCTGCACTATCGCATCCAACTTCTTTCCATATTTTATTCGCACACAATTTCCTCGCTTCTTTTGTTCTATCTCCATATGGCTGTGTATATTTTGCAGAACAAGGATCTAATGTTGCCTCTCTATTATGACATAATGGATATGCTTTCATTACTGTTACTAAATCGTTACTTAATGTTTTCTTATGTAATTCTTTCATTTGAGATCCTATCTCTTTATAACCTTGTCCTTTTTGTCCCACTAAATCATCGAATGGTTTATTGTATGGTTTTGTTCCTTCACAACCTGAATTTTTCCACAATTTAACATAACAATCTCTCGAATGTTTCCCCGTTCCATGATATGGTGTAATACAAGGATGATCCTTCGCAAATTGTTTACATTTTGCTGCTGACAATAATCCGCCATTATAAGAACAACTATCTTCTTTATATTTTGGTAACAACTTGCTTCCAACTTTTTTCATAGCCATTATTTTTCCTGTTGTCGGACAATAACCACATTTATTTGCTGCTTCGCCATATAAATCTCCACAACTAATTATATTATTACATAATTGCCTTTCCTGTAATTTTTCACATCCCGCTTTACTATTCGCATATTTACCTGCCTCACAAACATCAGTTAATGGTGCTGTTCCCTTCTTATTTGATGTTGTATAAGCTCCCGAAGACGCACAATACCCACAAGAACCATCATCAGGTAAATCACCACATTTCATGGCCATTAAACAAGTTTTTTGATCTCTGGACATATCTGTTTCTTTCATCGTTTCACCCACATGTTTTTTTAATTTTCTTATATTGCCTGATAAATCTACTTTATCTGTTCCTTCCCAACCAGCTTTTGACAATTTTGTAAACGTTGTTAATTCTTTATCCATATCCATTATACCTTTTGGGTCATCTTCTCTTTGTCCAAAATGTTTCCCTCTATCCTTTATATAATCCGATTCCATATTTGCCTGTTCGTCAAATGACGGCATTTTCTTCATGGTCTCTAAACCCTCCTGTAATACCGGGTCGCCTATTGCTTCCCTTCTCTTATCTCTTCCACCACCACCACCCGGATTTAATCTATTATTAGGAAAAGGAGTACACCTATGAACCTTCCAACATTCATTATAAATCAAATATACCAATATTGCTCCCGCTATTAATCCTAAAACTAATAGTTTCATATATTATTTATGAATATTAATTATTTACATATTAATAAATAATTAATTATTTAAATGATACTATTATTTCTACTTCCTCTCTCTTAATACTTTTTGATGCTGACACCGATAACTCCTCTCTAGTCTTTCTTGTTTGTTTCCCCTTCTCCTTTCTATTCTTTGTTGTACTGTTCCTTTTATTCATATCTTTATTTATGTCATCATAATGTTTTTCTATATAATCTAATATTTTGTTCTCTAAAACCCATCTAAAAAAATTTAATTGTCCTATTGTTGTTTGAACATACGCATCTTCTCCGTAAGGTATATTTATTCTATCCCAACGACAAAAGGGATCAAATCTTTTCTTTGAATATGCCTTCAATTTCAATTTATAATCTATATACACCTTAAATCTATACTCTTTCCCTTGTGAATTTTTTAATAAATACACCGTGAAATATTTTTTACTATAATTTGTTGCAAACCAATCTATTAATCTTAATGATACTGACGATTCTCCATTTATTATTCTTAATATATTTTCTAAATTACCATTTTTATTATAATACTCCATAAGGTTATTTAATAATAAACTATTTTGAGTTTGTAAATGTTGCTGTGACATTATACCCATATTTATCTTCTTTCTTTTATATTAAAATTCAATCTTATTCTTTTTTAAAATTACTTATTTTTGGTCTTAAAAATTCATCCTGAATTCGTAAATCTTCTAAATAATCATTACCAACCATATATGGATTTATATTTACACTTGCCGTAGGATCTCTACTTGCTATCCTGTCTGATACTATTGATTTACTATTCTCCGCATTTTTTATCATGGATGTTTCTAATTCACCTTGTTCAAATGTGGCTTTGTTCTCTATTTGTGATTTATACATTAAACTATGTTCTCCTCTCCACGAACTTACTTTATAAACGCTACGGCTCATTTATATAAATATACAAAATTTATATAAATATTTTACTTATAGTGTAATATTATTATCTTAATTATTAATATATGTTGCAATTAAAACATAGATTAATATCTACTGCTACTTTATTAATACTTGATTTTCTTTGGATCGGATTATACATGGGTTCAAGATACAGCACTATGATTAAAAATATACAAGGAACGCCAATGAAAACTAACTGGCTTTATGCTGTAATAGCTTATACTTTAATGGTAATCGGATTGAATCATTTTGTATTGCCAAATATTAACGTAAAAAATGTAACAATTAAAGATTGTCTTACTTATGGTTTTATATTTGGTTTAGTATTATATGGCGTGTATGACTTTACTATCGGAGCTGTACTTGAAAAATGGAGTATGTCACTCGCAATCATAGATGTTTTATGGGGCGGATTTGTTTACTTCATGTCCTGTTACATTCTCAAATTTATCAATTAAATAATATATTTAAATACAACATTCATTATCTAAATATATGTTCTTTGAAGACGATTACCCTGACCCCGATTTTGTTACAAAAGATACCGCACAAATTCTATTCTATTATTTATTAGTTTTATTCATTTTACAATACTATGGTATTATACATAGTTAATTTCTTCTTCTTGTTTTCTTCCTTCTACGTTTTCTTTTTTTCTTTGTACGTTTCCTTCTACGTCTCTTTTTTTTACAAGTTCTTACTTTTTTTCTTAATCTTCTAATTTCGTGACAATTACAATGTTTACACGATTTTGGACATCGGCATTTCCTTACTGAAACACCGCAACAATTTTTTGGACACATCAACTTTTTTCTTTTCATTCTTGTACTACGTTTATATTTTCTTTTTCCCCCATATATTAAGTTCGATGTAGGTCCTCTTTTATGCAATTCTTTAAATATTTTTGTCATCGCCTGTTGGTCGACTTCTTTTAAATAACCCTTTTTAATTAATTTTTCATTTAAATCATTATATTGGTCCCTTAACCTTGTATCCATCCATTCTTTTACTTCCTTATACTGCCGATCACTTTCTCCATATCTATCCTCTATTAATTTCATTTTATTTTTTACATCATAAATAGAATTATATAATTGCATTAAATTCTGATTTAATTTTATTATCATATCATTTTTATTCTTTGCATTCCCCTCTCTTGTTTGCTTAAGTATTTTTTCTATGTTTTTATAAGTATCTTTCAATCGTTGCAAATCTTCTTGTAACTTTTTTTTATCATTTTCTTGATTTTTACTTATTTCATCGGTATTTATATCAACAAATCCACTCATTAATATATATTACTAATATTTTTTAATAATACGCATTTGTTTGGCGAATCTAAATTTCTCGTCATCCATGGTTCCTTTTTTTAAGTTACATTCCAAGCAACATATAACTACATTATCTCTATTATGTCCTTGTTCATTATCCAATCTGTCTAAAGTCCATTGTTTTTTCTCTCTTATATTTTCATACATTAATTTACAATCAGATTTACAATAATAACATTTTAATTTTGAAACCACTAACTTCTCTAATGTATTCTCATAGCTTATAAAATAGTTTTTATCGTAACACTTTTTCTTTGTATCTTGATTTTTATATCCAGATAATTTACGTTCTATTTCTTTTTTAACAAACTTTTTCCCTTCATATTCTTCATCCAAATACAACCTATTTAATAATTCAATCTGTTTTTTCATATCCATATCCTTGAAAGTTTCTAATTTATTCCATTTATTAGAATTAGCTCTTTTTTTATCTTTTTTATTTGTTAGACTATCGATATTTCTTTTTCCAGTTATTATTATTTTCTTTGACATATATGTAATATATATAAAACAACATAAACTCTTCTTTATATTATATATATATATGAATGAACAATTAGTAAAAACAAAAGTACCAGAAAAAAAACAAATAAAAAAAAACGATGAGTGTGTTGAATTAAAAAATATAAAATATCAAACCATGTTAATCAATAATAGTAATACATCAGGTCCAATCGTCAAAGAAAATATTGAAAATATTGATAACTTTCTTAGTATGGAAAAACAACATAATCAAAAACAACCTTGGTGTAAATTAGGTGACGGAACTAAAATAAAAAAATTACACGAATACATTAATGAACTTTGTTTAAAAAATAAAGACAATGATGAAAGAAAAAAAAGATTAAAAGTATATTTAAAAAAATGTTTGGAAAGAAAAAAACTCCAAAGAGTAAAAGATGTTCAATATAATGTGAGCACCGGCAAAATAATAAATATTCCTGGATTAAAATTAAACAAAGATAAAAATAAATATACTTTAAAAAACGTAGACAAAAAAACCAGCACGTTAAAATCGTTGGCACCCAAAAGACGGAAAAAGAAGAAAAGGAGAAAAGAAGAAAAAGAAGAAAAAGAAAAATCCGCTAATAAAATATAAAATTGATATAAAACTAAACTTTAATATCAATAATAATTATATGAGAATATGTTCTACTGATTTACCTATACTAAAAGATATTATAAAGGATATTAAGGCTCCTATAGATAATTTTCATGATACTACAGATTTTCATGACTTAAAAGAAACAATATGGATTTTTATTGGAGATTTCATTAATAATAATATTGAATTGTATAAAGATAAACATTTTGATGAATTAATACGTGATTCTGTTTATGAATCTATGTATTGTTGTTATTATGATATATTCAACGAATTAGAATTAAAAATTGATTTTGATAATATTATTGATGAATTAGTTCAAACGTACTTTATAATACATCATAATCCTAGGTCTTATCCTAATACATTTGTTCATCACAAACCGGATATAGAAAGAATCGACCGTTTGTTGGAATATTTTAAAACACAAGAACAGCCTGAACAAAAAACGGACGCTTGGTATAAATTTCGTTATAATGGATTAACAGCGAGCACAATTTATAAAGCTATTGATTCACAAGCAAATATTAATAGTATAATTTATGAAAAATGTCAACCTGTAAAAATTCGTTCCAATAGTGTTAATATTACGTCAGCTTTTCATAATGGTCATAAATATGAACCATTATCGATTTTATTATATGAAAAATGGTTTGATACTAAAGTCGGTGAGTTTGGTTGCATGAAACATAGAGAACATAATTTCTTAAGAGCTTCTCCAGATGGTATTAATATTAAAAGAGATAGTCCTCTTTATGGACGAGCACTCGAAATAAAAAATCCCGTTAGTAGAAAATTAACTGGTATCCCAAAAAAAGATTATTGGGTTCAAATGCAAATGCAAATGGAAGTTTGGGATTTAGACGAGTGTGATTTCTTAGAAACTACTTTTCAAGAATATGAAAATGAAGAAGAGTTTTTGAAAGATGGCGAATCGTTTAATAGAACAAACAGAGATAAACATAAAGGTGTAATTGTAATGTTTAATGATGGACAACAACCTATTTATGAATATTGTCCCGTCGAATATAATAAAGAACAATTTGACAAATGGTATGATGAAATAATGGACAAACACACCAATCATTCATGGATTAATAATATTTATTGGTATTTGAAAGAATATTCATTAGTTTTATGTCCTAGAAATAAAAAATGGTTTCAAACTGTATTGTCACAACTACAAAACGTTTGGAATATTATTCTTAAAGAAAGAGTATCAGGACATGACCATAGAAAACCTAAAAGAAAAAAAAAGAAAAAAAGTGATCCGTCACCAAAACAAGTTTTAAAAATACCAACTCAATCCTTCGAAGAATTATCTATTTGAGTTTTCGCTACAAACCATCCTATTCTTCCTTCTTGTATCGCTGGAATACACATGACCTCTTTCTTTTCTTGTGTTTTTTCATTTCCATATGGACACATATTTGGTCTAAAATCTTTACCACCACAAGGTGATTTTGATTGTCTGTTATTTGTATACTGTTTAAACGACCTAACTTGAGATTTTGGAACTTTTTTTGCTTGTTCTTCATAATTAATTATTTCGGGTGCTCTTCTTTCATATATACTATCTAATAATAACGAATTATGTGCTTCGGGAAAATGAGGAGAATCTGAAAATCCTTCCATTATTTTATTACTTTTCCTTTTCATATCCATATAACCTACTATAATTATTACTATCCCTAAAATAAACCCTATAACTAATACACATTGTATGTGTTCCAAGGTAATTATCATATATATATAAATCACGAAATAATTAAATAATTATAACTATTTAAATATTTTTGATTATAATAATATATTATGTCTCAAACTCAGGAAGAATGTGTATTAAAAAGAAGCGGTTCAACCGAAACTGTATCTTTCGATAAAATCTTGAAACGCATTAAAACGCTCGGTGATGAAGCTGGTGGATTATCTCTCAATTATACAACACTATGTAGAAAAATCATAGACCAATTATATAATAAAATACCAACTAGTGAAATCGACGAATTAACGGCACAACAATGTGCTTCATTATCTACTACTAATGATGATTATGGTATATTGGCTAGTAGAGTTCTCATATCCAATCATCAGAAAAATACTGATGATGACTTTAGTGTTATTATTAGTCGTTTATACGATTATGTTGATATTCACGGAACCCATCATCCATTAGTAAGTAAAGAACTTTTCGATATTGTTATGAAAGATGGTGATGTAATCGCCACTTGGTTTCGTTATGAAAGAGATTATTTACTTGATTATTTTGGATTCAAAACATTAGAAAGAGCATATCTCATGAAAATAGACGGTGTAATCGTAGAAAGACCACAACATATGTGGATGAGAGTCGCCCTTGGTATTCACGGCAAAGATTTACAAGCAGCAAGACTAACTTATAATTTAATGAGTCGAAAATTTTTTACACACGCAACTCCCACTTTATTTAATGCTGGCACTCCACGTCCGCAAATGTCCTCATGTTATTTATTGGCTATGGAAAAAGACTCAATTAACGGTATTTATAATACATTACACGATTGTGCTTCAATTAGTAAATGGGCGGGTGGCATCGGAATGCATATACATAATATCAGGGCAGAAGGAAGTCATATTCGTGGAACCAACGGAACCAGTAACGGTATTGTTCCTATGTTACAAGTGTTTAATTACACAGCTAGATATGTTGACCAGGGCGGTGGTAAAAGAGCTGGTTCTTTCGCTATTTATCTTGAACCATGGCACGGTGATATTGAAAGTTTTTTAGATATGAAAAAAAATCATGGTGATGAAGAATTGCGCGCCAGAGATCTCTTTTACGCACTTTGGATTCCTGATTTATTTATGGAAAGAGTTCGCGACGATAAAGAATGGACATTAATGTGTCCTGATAAATGCCCTGGATTAAGTGATGCTGTTGGTAATGAGTTCAAAATGTTATATGAAAAATATGAAAAAGAAAATAAAGGCATTAAAGTTGTAAAAGCTAGAAAAATATGGCTTAAAATTCTTGATAGTCAAATGGAAACTGGTGTTCCTTACATGTTATATAAAGACCACGCTAATAATAAATCCAATCAAAAAAACTTAGGCACTATTAAAAGTTCCAATTTGTGTTGTGAAATAATGGAATACAGTAATGATAAAGAAACAGCTGTTTGTAATTTAGCATCTATCGCATTAGGTAGATTCGTTAGTTATGGAAATTTTAATAAAAGACCAACTATTACACTTTACACTAAAAATAATTGTAAATGGTGTAGAAAAGCAAAAAAATGGTTCAAAATTAGAAATATCGAATATGATGAAATCTTCCTCGAAGATAATAAACTTGAACAATTCAAAACAGAACATAAAGTGGAAACAGTTCCATTAATTTATGTTAATGAACAAAAACTTGGAGGATTTACAGATCTAAAAAATTCTTCTGCTTTTATGCCCAAATTTGATTATGATTTATTACATCAAATTACAAAAATTGTTACCGAAAATCTTAATAAAGTTATTGATAAAAACTTCTATCCTACTAAAAAAACCGAAAATTCCAATTTTAAACATAGACCAATTGGTATCGGGGTTCAAGGTTTAGCCGATACTTTCGCATTAATGGATGTTCCTTTTCATTCTGATGAAGCTAAAGTTATTAATTCGCAAATATTTGAAACCATTTATCACGCCGCGCTCGAAAAAAGCATGGAATTGGCAAAGGATTATAAGCCTTATGAAACTTTTAGCGGTTCACCCGCAAGTAAAGGTATTCTACAATTTGATATGTGGGGTGTATATCCTACAAGATATCCTTGGGATGTTCTTAAACACAAAATTAAACTATATGGTCTTCGTAATTCATTATTGATCGCACCCATGCCTACCGCATCAACCAGTCAAATTTTAGGATTTAATGAATGTTTTGAACCTTTTACCAGTAACATATATTTAAGAAGAACTTTAGCAGGCGAATTTATTATGGTCAATAAATATTTAATGAATGAACTTGAAGAATTAGACTTATGGACCGATGAAGTCAAAAATGGTATTATTAAAAATAATGGTTCTGTTCAAAATATTGTTGGTATCCCACAACATCTCAAAGAAAAATACAAAATTGTTTGGGAAATCCCTATGAAACATCTAATTGATATGAGTGCTGATAGAGGCGCATTCATCTGTCAAAGTCAATCATTAAATTTATGGATGAAAGATCCCGATTATCAACGTTTAACAAGTATGCATTTCTATAGTTGGAAGAAGGGACTTAAGACTGGTATTTATTATTTGAGAACTAAAGCTAAAGCAGCACCACAACAATTCACAATTGAACCCGATAAGAAACCTGTTGAAGAAGAAGAAGAAGAATGTTTAATGTGTGGGTCTTAATATTTGGAAGAAAAACGCGTAAAAATATATAATATTTAGAAACAATTTAAGAAAAAATAAAATATCACGAAAGTATATAATGTTGAAGCAATGTGGTGGTGGTAAAGCTAAAATGGGCTCTAAGTCCAAACCTTACTCTAGCAAAAAAAAAGCTATGCGTAGTCGCAGACGTGTATGTTACTACAAAAAGAAAGGTAGAACTCTTAAAATGAAAAAAAAGAAAAAAGGTAAAAGCAGAAAGAAGAGCCGTCGTCGTCGTCGTTAAATAATTAAGTTATAATATTTAAAAACAAGTAAATATTATATTTATAATGAGTTTTAAAGACATTCAACATTTGTCAAATATATATTTATATTGTGGCGGAATGAATTTAAATAGAAGGACATTTACGGGAAAACCATTTATTGGTTTAGACCGTTTCCCCCACAATAAATATCCTCCACAATTTCATATACGACACGATTTATTGAATAAATTCGGATTAAATGATAATAGTGTAGATATAATACAATCCGAAGATGTTTTCGAACATATAGAATATTCACAATTAAAAAATATTTTTAATGAAATTTATAGGGTATTAAAACCAAATGGTTTATTTAGACTATCTATGCCAGATTACGATTGTGATGTATTGTATAATCGTTCTACATTCGATAAAGAAGGAAATATTGTTTTTGATGCTGGTGGTGGTGGTAGTTATAATATAATGACTAAAAAGGTGGAAAATGGTGGACATTTATGGTTTCCAACATATAAATCTGTAAAACCACTATTAGAAAGCACAAATTTTTCTAATAATAAAATCCACTATCTTCACTATTACGACGAAAATAAAAAACCCATTATAAATAATATTGATTATTCTATGGGATATATTAGTAGAACACCTGATAATGATAAAAGAGTTCAAAATCCAAGGAGACCGATGTCTATTGTAGTTGATTGTTATAAATAAATAAACTTAAAATTAAATTATATTAATATTATAATTTAATTAATGATTAAGATTGCTCATCGTGGTAGTACACACGGAAAAATAATTGATAATAGAGGAAATACTAATTATTATAAATTTCCTGAAAATTCCATACTATCATATATAAACGCAATTGAACAAGGATTCAATATGATAGAAGCTGATGTCTTGTTAACAAAAGATAATAAACTAATTATGTTCCATAATATTCATATTGGTGGAAGATATACCAAAAACATGACATACAAAGAATTTCAAGAAACAAAACCTTATGTCATCACCTTTCAACAATTTTGTTCAGATGTCCTTCCACGCATAAAAATTCTTTTAGATATAAAAGGTGATAATGCTACGGCTATAGCGTTAGTTAATTTTTTTAAAAAAAACAATACTTACTTAGATAATTTTTATTTTTCTAGTTTTAATCGCAACCATTTAGCTATTTTACATAAATACAATAATAATTTAAAATTGGGGTTAATTTATGAAGGTGTATTATTAGATCAAGAAAAAAATTTTATTATTGATTTGTTTGATTTGAAATTTGTAAGCATTTGTTGGGAGAATTTATATAAAGAGGAAATTGAATTTTATAAAAAATTAGATATTCAAATATTTGCGTGGACAAATAAGAATCACGTTACGAGAAGATTAATACCTAATAATGTAGATGGTATTATAACAGATTACTATTTTTAAAGTTTATATGATTTTTGACATAATCCGTTGTAATAAGCACGCAAACCAGAACTTTCTCTCAATACATCTTTATCAAATTTAAGTTTGTAAAAACAACGGAAACATACAAATATATCTACTAATGAATTATGTAAATTTGTTGGATTATTTCTAAAGAAATGATGATGTAATTCTTCTAACGTTGGCCATTTATTATAAGGTTTTCCACCTTTACTTATTTTCACTATTTTACAAACTTCTATACTATTCATCATAGTGCAGAATAGATGTCCTCTATAAAGATCCATGTAATTTCTCATTCCATTACGAGCATATTCACATTTTACAACATTCTTATCAAATTTTATATTATGCGCTACAATAATATCACATTTTGATATTGCGTGTCCAAATTCTCTTAAGACATCTACTATGGTATAGCATGATGCTTGAGATAGTTCTTTTGTAATTCCGTGTTTTTCAATTGATTCCGGTGTTATCTCAATATCGGGGTCAATTCTTATTACTCTATCTTTATCATCTATAACACCACCTTCTTCCGTATCATAAATTAACCAACTCATTTGGACAATATAAGGCCAATTATCTAATTTATACCAAGGGGCATTATATCCTTTAGGTAATCCAGTTGTTTCTGTATCAAATATACAAAATCTCATGATGTGTTTAATATTAATAATATTAAAATATCTTTTCAATTTTATTAATAATTTTTACAAATTCCAAATGTCTTTCTATGCCATTCGCTTATTCCATATTTTTTGATACCCTGTATATGCTTGGCAGCACCATAACCTTTATTTGTTCCTATACTATATTTCTCATTTAATTCTGGATTTGCTTCACATAATTCTTGTATATATTTATCTCTTGCTGTTTTAGCAAGTATGGAGGCAGCGGCGATTGATAAATAAGTATCATCTCCGCCTATTACACAATTACATTGAATATCCTTATATGGTTTAAAATAATTACCATCTATTAATAAAAATCCTGGTTTAATATTCAAACCTTCTAATGCTTTATGCATAGCTTCTTGCGTAGCGTGTAATATATTTATTTCATCTATTCTTTGTTCTGTACTGTAAGCTACAGACCAATCCATAGCGATTGATTTTACATAATTTTCTGATACCAACAATCTATTTTTTGTCAATTTTTTACTATCCCTTATCAAATTATAATTATATGACATTCCTGGATTTAATATTACAGCAGCAGCATATACTCTTCCAAATAACGGACCCCTTCCTGCTTCATCCACTCCTGCCTCTATTTCACCTTCTATACAAAATGTTTTCATTAATATAATAAAAGCATTATCTTTAATTAAGTTTATTTGCAGTTATTGTGTTGTTCTTCACTTGAACCACTACATACGCGTCTATAAATAGCTGCTCTGTTACTAGCACTTACACTACCAATTCCTCCAATTAAAGCTCCTCTTCTTTCAACATTCGTTTTATTACAAGCCACTTTAATGGCATTTGGTGCTTTTGGACAAGTAGCTTTCGCATTTTTTTTACGGATAGGTCCATTAAATCCATTTTTTACTCTTCCATGAGTTAATGCAGGCATTATATTAATTATTAAGAAATTTTATTCTTGATAATTAATATATAATGAAACTTAATAAAATGCATTTATTGGCAATTGTATTATTAGGATTATTAATTGGAAGTTTAGGTCTTGTTAGTAGTTTAGGAATTCAGCAAGATGGATATTCAAATATTAACAAACCTGGTAAAAATCCAGATTTTGTTTGTAGAGAAATACCTAAAAAACAACCTAGGGATATTGAACTTGGACATTATGCTAGAACAAATGATATCACCGCTTGTCCTAAAGATAATCACGTCCACGCTGGTTTATTACCTGACCAAACAAAAAAAGTTCAAAGTCATGCACAAGATGATTCTAATAATGTGGGTGCTACAAGTAATATGACTCAAGACCAAATGCTTTTAGCAGCTAGTTTATATGCAGAGAAAAAGAAAAATGACCCTATTACTGATGATGAAATAAAACAATTCATAGCTTCTGGTGCGGTTGATGTTGGTGAAATGTTAAATCAAGGCAACAAAGAAGGTTTTGGAGGTAATAAACCATCATCACAACAAATTAGTGAGGCTGTTTCTTTATTGAGAAGTCAAATTAGTGGCGAAAAAGACCCCGTTGCTAAAGCACGTGGTATTAAAGGTATACGTGTTATGATGAAATTAAAAGAATTGTCTGAAAGTCAAGAACCAGCAAAACCAGATGAACTTCAACCTTGGAATAAAAACAAATCCAAATGTAGTAAATATAAAGCAAATTATGGTTGTTTAAATATCGATACACAAAATTATAATCCTATCAATAATGAAAGATGTGGTGCCGGAACATTAGAAGGACACCGCAATAGATATACTCATCAAATGACTAGAGCTATGATCCCGCGTGGAAGACGAGAAGATTATATTTTAAAAACTAAAATTGTTCCTCCTGTTTGTCCAAAATGTCCTGATTGTCCAGCATTAGACGAAGCTATTAAACTTTTACAAGATAAAGTTAAAGAAAAAGATAAGGAAGGTGTTGAAGAAGAATTAAAGGATAACGAATTGGAAGATTCGCCTTCTGCTTTAGCAAGGGCTAATGAAAAAAGAAAAAGAACACCTGATGGTCAAAGAAATCAAGATCCAGCACAACATCCATCGCCTAGTATCAAAGAAGCCGCGGAAAGACATGAACCTAAAGGCCAACGACGTTCCGGAGCCCAAAAAAGACCTGCTGGTCGTAAAGGAGCCGGTTACCCAAACGAAGGTGCTTTCGCTGGTAGCTCATCATTCCCTGTTCCATATTTAAATAGTTTCTCCTCTTTCGGTCGTTAATTAATTATTTAACAATTATAAATAATTAATTGCTTCACAACTTGTTGGACCACCACCTCTTTTCCTGCGCGTTCTTCCCATTTATATATATATTACTAAATATATAAATTAACCTAAATTCCTTCGTTTGATACACTTTTTATCCATCTGGAATGTTTTTTCTTTCTTATCTTTCGGAACAATTTTAATAATACATTTAGCCTTTTTACCAAATAATGGTTCTGTGCAACCCTTTTCTTTCTTTTTCTTGCGCGTTTTCTTTTTTCTTTTCCTTGTAATCATAATTTTGGATTTTGGTGGATTTTTTGTACAACGCGACCTAAAATGTTCATATCTATCCCTAACTTCTTCATATGTTAATTTCGATTTTTTATTAAGCATTTTATTTACCTCTTCATGTAAGTCATACATCCAACGAGAAAAATTATCTCTATTTTTTAAAGCTTTACTATTTAATGGAACTGATTTCAAATTTTTAGGTAAATTCTTTCTACAATGACCACACGGCAATACATGCTTTAAAGACATTATAAATTTTTTGTAATCTTTCTTATGTTTTTTAGTTGGTTTTACAGGATAATTGAATGATATTGTATGAAGTGTATGCCACATACTAGGTCCCCATACTGTAGTTAACATTCCGTCACCACTTTCAAAATCTTCTTTGGAATAAGGACCTTTTTTTAATGTTTTATTTTTTTTTGATTTTTTCTTTTTTCTTGTCTTCATACATTAATTTTAGAAAAAAACTTATGCCTAATTTTTATCATTTAATATATACGCGATTAATTTATTAGTATGTCCATAATTTTTAGTTTTCAGTTTTATATTATACTTTTTTTTCCATAATTCTTTGTAAAATTCTTTATCACTATTATATTTTTGATTTTCTATATAATTGATTTTTCCTGATTTATCCAAATAATACATTAATTTAATAACGCAAATAATCTTTAGATTCGTTTAAAATATATTTATCCAATATTATTGAAATATATATATGGGTTTTTTAGAAGAAAGATTAAAAGCCGTAGGTGATGGTATAAGCGATATGGGTTCAGGATGGACATTTAAATCGATTATTATTGTTATAGTTCTAATTGCTGCTTTTTTAGGAGCAGCGTATTATACATATACAACTTATATTGAACCTTCCTTGAGACCTACTTACGTTACCAATAATGAATTTCAAACGGAACAAAGTGCTAAAGATGCTGCCGAACACGCTACTTCAACTCAAGTAGGCAATAAACACGCTAAAATGTATCTTTTTTACACCGATTGGTGTCCTTATTCTCAAAAAGTAAAACCTATTTGGGATAAAATAAAAAATACATATAATACTAATATTAACGAAACAGATTATGTAATTGATTATATTGAAATTAATGGTGAATCACAAGCAAAAGAATTAGAACAATTTCAAAGTGATTATTTAAAAGAAGCGGCGAAATCAAAAATTGATGGTTACCCAAGTATTTACTTAGTCAAAGACGAACAAGTTATTGAATTTGAAGCACAACCTTCTGAAAATACATTAACTGAATTCATTAACACCGTTTTTTAATTTCTTAATTAGATATTTATCTCCTAGATCTCTACCTAATTCAATTCTTTTTCCTCTTGTTTCTTTATCCTGAACTATTTTCATAAAATCGCTCAATATTAATTCATCTCCTGTAAATATTATTGTATTTTCAAATTCCATATCATCCATTTTTCTTGTATTCGCCACTAATTTTCTCATAAATAGTAATACAAAATCTAATAATGTTGCTTCTTTCAATAATTTCGCTTTTAATGGTCTTACGGGAGATAATTTTCTAATACATACTGTTTCTTCGGATTTATTATCATTTAAACATTCCTCTATTGGACAATCTAGATGAATTCCTCCATCCAAATAATATGAATCGTTATGATACAACGGGGAGAATAATAAAGGAAAAGAAGAAGACATATATATTCCTTTTATTACTTCTAAATCTGGTGTATTCGTATAATTAAAACATTCTGATGTAAATGTATTCAAATTGAAAGAATATATGTTATATTTTATTTTTGAATGTTCATATAATTCTTTGAATGTAACTGATGATTTCAAACCTACCGATTTAAATACTGGTATTACGGCATCTTCTATAATACTTATATCAAAAACTCCTTTGTTATTATATATATTCAATAACCCCCTTGTTGTTGATTCTTCCCAATATTTACCCCAAGGTTTATTTTTTATATACTTTATAAATTCTTCCCAATTCGCTTTCGCTGCTAATACTACTAGTAATAGCGCACCCGCACTTGTACCATACAAATTTTCTATACTATCTAATTTAACATACTCTGTCTTTATTAATTTGTCTAATGCACCGGCAAAAATAAATATGTCATGTGCTCCTGATCCCATTACTACATTTTTTATCATTTAAATATAATACGTTTTTAATTTCTTTTTTTTTTCTTAATTTATTTAAATGGATATACATGCTGAAAAATTAAATTTAGACGAATTATACCGTGAAAAAAAAACCAGAGAGGATAATAAAATAAAAATTTATAACCGAATTTTAAAAAGAGCTCACGAAAAAATTAAATATGTTAGTAGACAACGTAATGCTGCATGTTTCTGTGCTTATGTTGTTCCTGAATTTTTATTAGGTGTTCCTAAATACGACTCTGCTGCTTGCATCGCATACGTTATGGATAAATTAATATCAAATGGACTCGCTGTAAAATATGTTCACCCTAATTTACTTATGATCTCTTGGAATCATTATATTCCACCACATGCACGACAACAATATAAGAAAAATACAGGTATCACTATCGATGGTTTCGGTAATGTCAAATCTAGAAAAGAAAATTCTAAAAATAGTTCCGACCCAAATTCTTTATTGGCGAAAGACAAAAAAATTTCTATTAAAAAGAAAAATGTTAATTTCAAAGATGTTAATTCCTATCAACCACAAAATAACATCATTTATAATAACGATATTATGAAAAAAATTGAAAGTACGCTCTCAAAAAAAGACTAATTCTCATCGTCGCTGCATATTTTCACTTTTTCTTACTGATTTTTTTTTCATTACCATTTATGATAATAAAATCTTCAACTACTAAAATCTCGCTGCATGCTTACCATACTTTTTAGCTATAAAAAATATTGTTACTGAATGTCGTAAGGAATTGATTTTCCTCAAAACGGTATCCCTTAATCCCGCTAAATTATTAAAAGTTATAAAATAGTCTCTTACCATATACCTGTAAAATAGCACGTCTTAAAATACCCTAAAAAGTAGTCTCATGAAAAATATTTTTTCTAATTAAGATTTGAGATTTCTTTTTTCTGACATTTTATTTTGTCAGATTTATGATTCATGAGCCACGATAAAGACCGAAAATCAAACTGGTGAGAATTTTCCCTTGATAATTCTAGGAAATTTTTTGAAAAAAACGAAAAAAATTTGTTACCATAAAAAAATATACTTAAAAATAAAATATTTCATAAGTATAAAATGGAAACAAAAGTCATCCCAAAAAGTCATCCCTTTAGGAAAAAACACAGACGAACAAAAGAATACATATGCGAGTGTTGTGACTATTATACGCAGTTAAAAGGTGATTATACTAAACATTGCAAAACTAAAAAACATATGAAGAAAAAGTCATCCCAAAAAAGTCATCCCATCTCAAAAAAGTCATCCGAAATAACAACGAAAAAAAATAAACCAAAAAAGCCAGAACGCGATGAAGAAATAAAAGATTTAAAAGACCAAGTTAGTAATTTAACTAAGTTGCTTGGAAAAGTTCTTGAAAAGGGAATTTCCAACACAACAAACAACAATACAAATTGTAATAATACTAATATCAATAATACAATGACGGTTAATGTATATTTAAATGACCATTGTAAAGATGCTTTAAATATAAAGGATTTTGTAAATCAAATCGAGGTTCAATTAGAAGATATACTTCATCCATCAAAATTATTAAAAGAGAATATAGTTCCAAATATTTTTATGAATAATTTAAAGAAATTGTCAAATGAGGAAAGACCTGTCCATTGTGCTGATGCCAGACGAGGTAAATTTTTTGTAAAAGATAATGATAAATGGTCTGAAATAAAAAAAGAAGAACAGGATAACCCATTAAATAGTCAAATAGGAATGTTAAAATTTGATGTTTATAAAAAAGCGATGCAAGCAGAAGAAGAAGGGATAATAAATGACCAAACAAAACAAAAAATAAGGGATGCTTGTGGAATTTCCCCAACACCAACAATAGTTGATAATAAAATTATAAATAAAATAGCAAGTGAATGTAATCTCCTTGAAGCACGTAAGAAAAAGAGCTTAGAGAATATAGATTAATATATATATGCCTGATCATAAGAGACATATTAAATATTTTTGTATATGTTGTGATTATACTACACAAAAAAAATCTAATTATATGAAACATTGCAATTCAAAAAAACATTTTCGTAATATTATTGTAAAGAAGAAAGAAGAAATCATTAATGAAAGAGAAGATGAAAAAACTATTATAGACTTAAAAACTGAATTATATGATTTGAAAAAGGATAATAAATATTTGGAAGAAGATAATAAGCGATTAGAAAAAGAGAATAAGAGATTGTATAAAGAGATGATGAAATATAGAAAAGAATTAAATTATAGGAAGGCGGGTTTAAAATAATTAATTAGATCATTAATTAATTATTTGTTAAGCAGATGGAGGAGTATCAACAGCAGCTTCAGCTGGTGGTGATGCTTCCTCTTCAGGTTTTGGTTCTTCGACAACAGGTTTATCATTAATAGTAACTTCGGTTGCGTCAACAACAGGATTATATGGTTCTTCTTTCTTTTCTTCTGGTTTTTCACCTTCCATTATTTCTTTTTCTTCCTCTGTTTCAATAGGAACATCACTAGCACCAACAGCATCAGGCGAAGGAGTTGGTTCGGTTTCTTGTGTCATATCATTTTCCAACATAGCGTCCCGTTTTTCTTGGAATCTTTCAACTCTATTTTCAGCATTAACTAACATACGTTTTTTAATAATGGCCTCCAGAATATTAAGACCCTCTTGAAAATCTTTTTCACATTCAACATATAATTTAACAATAATATCTCTAGTTTCAGGAATAATTTTGTCAAGTTTTTCGTATGTTAATTCGGGGTCAATAGTTAATTGTTTAACTTTACTTTCAGGGTCAATCCAATAAGCAAACATTTGATCTATAATAGCTACTAATTTTTGTTCATTTTGTTTATTTTTAAAAGTCATATCTGCAATATGTTTTGCATATTTTTGAAACAATTCAAAATCTTTATGGTTGGGAGTGGAGTGATAAGATTTACTCCAAGGACTATTTTCATCATTACATAGAGGTTGATTATGGAAATCTTTTAATTTAATATCGCTGAATTTTTTAATTTCAGGTGGAACTTTCTCAGATAAAGAAAATGTTTTATAAAATATTGCTACGTCTTTTTCATATTGTGCTTGCGATTCTTTACTTTTTTGATCAAAAACGCCTTTTTTGAAATTATAAACATCAAAATATAAAGCTTCTAATTCAGGAATACCAATTTCATCTGTTAAAGCCTTAGTAACAGCGTCTTTTTTAGTATCGTTGCTTTCTACGTTTTCTGTTTTAATTAGTTCTTTTTTTTCAGTTTCTATTTTTTGCATTTCTTGTTTTGCTTCTTCAGTAACAACAGTTTGTTGTTCGGGTTTTTCCTCTAATGCTGGTTCTCCTTCTGCTAAAACAGGACTATCAACTACTTTCTTTTCTTCAGCAGGTTTTTCTTCGGTAGGTTTTTCTTCAGCAGGTTTTTCTTCAGTATCACTATCGACTTCTTTATTAGTAATTAATGTAGAAACAGGGTTTTCGGTAGGAACTTTATCTTTAAGGTTTTCGGCCTTTTCCATAATATTACCAGCTAAGTCCTTTGTTTGTTCAGTAACATTAGATACAACAGCTTTAGTTTTTTCAGTTGTATTAGAAATTAAATCTTTACTGGTATCAATAGCGTTGTCCATCATTTTATTAGCACCATCGATCATATCTTGAAAAAACCCTTTCTCTTCTTTTTGTTCTGTTAGTGGTGTTGTATCAGTAGGTACAGGCTGATCGCCACCACCGGTTTGGATATTTTCTTTTTTAATATTCATATCACAATTTTTAGCTTTAATAAGTATATTTTTATCAGTATTATGAATTGGTTTAATAGCAGCGATTCTTTGAGTGCAAAAATTCAGTTTAGATAATGTAGTTCGAACACCTTTTGGAACTTCAGATTTATTCATAACAGGCGTTAATTGTTTTCCTTCAGCATTTTTCCAAGAAATCATAGGATTAACGGTTTTATTAATAGCGGCGAATAAATGTGCTACTTTAATATAATATCTTGCGATGCCTGTACACATATGTTGTTTTTTTTGTTGTCCTTTAACGTCCAATTCATTAATAGCATCATTATCTAAATGAACAAGTGATTCATTTTTAAAGTTTTCAATAGGTTCACCAGCACTATCGCGTAATGATCGATCAAGCCATACAACTTCCTGTGAATTCAAATGATGCCTTAATACCTTTGATGTTAAAATAATCATTTCGTCACAATATTTTTTATCATGTAATTTTTCTAAGTCACTAAATTTAGCCTTGGATATTAATTTAGCAGCAGTTAAATGTAAAACATTAGGCAATTTAAATTTATTTTTTTCATCACGAATATCGAATGGAATTAAGTCTTTCGGTTTGGATGCTTTATTACCCATTATATAAAATATATATAATATAAAATTGAATTAAATACATAATTATTTATTAAAAGTAATCATGTCATTAACCAAGGGAAAGTCTAACATGAAAGTTGGAACTAAGAAGAGACGTAAGAATAAGATAAATAAAAAGAAATTATGGGACGCATTTGATAATGATACCGTGATAGATGAAGATACGGATTTAATATGCATGTATGAAAGGCAAAAATTAGCACCGCGCGATAAATGTTCATTATGCTCTTCTAGATTATCGATGGGTGCGGATAGATTTCTGATTTGTGAAAATAAGAAATGCGGGGTGATGTATAAAGATACCCTGGATGAATCTGCCGAATGGAGATATTATGGTGCGGAGGATAGTGGTTCAAAAGATCCAACAAGATGTGGAATGCCAATAAATCCATTATTAAAGAAATCGTCTTACGGTTGTAAAGTAGTATGTAATAGTAGGTCAACTTATGAAATGAGGAAAATAAGGAGATATACAGAATGGCAATCTATGCCTTATGAAGAAAAAACACAATACGATGAATTTGAATGGATAAAAGCTATGGCGCGACAATCGGGTATAGCGAAAATTATAGTTGACGAAGCGATGAGACAACATAAGAAAATATCAGAAATGAAAACATTTAGAGGATATAATAGAGATGGAATAATAGCCGCGTCAGTTTATATTGCATGTAGAATACACAATTATCCTAGAACGGCAAAAGAGATAGCAACAATATTTCATTTAGATAATACAAGCGCTACGAAGGGGTGTAAAAATGCCGGACAAATATTAAATAATATAGAAAGTGATATGAATAGAACGCGTTACTGTGAAACAAAACCTGAAAATTTTATTGAAAGGTTTTGTAGTAAATTAAATATTAACAAAGAATTAACAAAAGTATGTATGTTTGTAGCACATAAAATAGAAGAGAATAATTATATTCCGGAAAATACTCCTATATCAGTTGCTGCTGGAATAGTATATTTTGTAGCACAAAATTGTAATTTAAACATAAGTAAGAAGAAAGTGAATATGTGTAGTGAGATTAGTGAGGTTACAATAAATAAATGTAATAAGAAATTGGAAAAGATGAAAGAGAAATTAATACCTCCTGTGATTTTAGAAAAATATAAGGTATAATATATAGATGGATGAAAATATGGGATATGGAAAAACGCCAGAAAAATTAAAAAAGAGAATTAGAGAAGGACCAGCAAAAGGAACTAAATTGGATTTTCCACTTGAAGAAAGTAGTAGTAAAAGACTAAAACCAATAGAAGAAGGAGATATGGGGGCTCCATCATTGGTAACGGGGCAAGATTATAAAGAAGTTGCAGAAGATATGAGAAGTGACGTGCAATCAGAGCTAGCTGAAATTGGAAAAGGAAGAAAATTAATAAAAAAAGTTAAAGATATGCCGGGAATCACAAGTGAATCAGATAATAGAATGCGGGAGATGATTGTAGAACAAAAACCAAGTGATAATGCTGGAGGAGGTATTTTAGAAATGTTTGGTTTAGCAGGAGGTAGAAAACGCCGAAGAAAGAAATCGCGTAAAAAGAAAAAAAAATATAAACGTAAAAGTCGTAGAAAGAAGAGAAGAAAATCAAAGAAGAGAAAATCGCGTAGAAGAAGAAAGAAGTCACGTAGGAGACGTAAATGAAATAAATTGATTTAAAGGTGATTTTATAAATTATATAAAATGACAAACAATTTTTCTAAATTTGTAGAGAATGGTAATGTACAAAGAAAATTAAAGAACAAATCAAGAAATAAAGAAGATGTTAAGGTAAGGTCATACAGAATGCAAGAGGAATATGGGCCTAAGAAATTTATAAAACCGTGACGAACAGGAACAAAAAGTCAACAACAGATACCTCCAAAAGGGCAAAAGAAGGGGTTTCGTGGAAAGACTTCATCTTCAAAATAAGATTACATAATGAATATATTTATGACGAGCTTATTATAAAAAAGATAATAAATGCACTGAAATATATTAATTATGCTTAATAGTTTTTAAAAACTTTTTTAATATAGAACGATGTTTTGAAACTAATTCAAAACATTTTTTTCTAATAGGACAATTGGGATTTAATGAACCTACGATTTTGTATCTTGGTGGTCCGCCACTATTTTTAACAAAATTAGGAATTTGATAAAATAAATCCGGATAATAGACGTGGGTCATCCAATCATCACAATACCAGTTTTTAATTTGCGGAGGGAAATAAAAACCAAATATTTCCATATGTCTTCTACTAACGAAAGATTGCGTTTGTATGAATCTAGGACCACTGGGTCTACAATGAGGTCCAGTATTCCATCTATCAATATCAAGAGGTCCAGTTAATCCTATATTATGTCTGGCTTGAAGTTTAGCGATACAATTATTAACCCACCCGTGGTCTTGAAAAACGATATCATCACCACATTGGAAAAAATAATCACAACCATCATCATATGCTTTTTGAAAAGCTCTATTCCACATATGGGTTACCCAACCTTTGGGTATTTTATCGCTGGATAAAAAATGAACTTTTAGATGTTTAAAAACGTTAGTAAAACGTATTAATTCATTTTGTTCATTTGTTTTAGAATAAATAGGGTCGTCATTATCAATAACGAGATAAATATGATAGGTGTGTCCTGAGCTACAAGTTAATAACAAGGATTTTAATAGACAATTATAAAGATAAGATTCTTTAATAGATTTCCAATTGCGTCCTCTGGATGTGCTAGGAATTAGAATGGCAATTTTCATATAAATGATAATGAAAAATTGTATTTAAATATTATTGATTATTTAAATACAAAGATGGAATTTACCGTTGAAGAGAAAACGAAGGAACCTTCGTCATTTTGTACTATATGTACAAAGAACTGTAAACAAGAGCTTGTATTGTGGGTATTAACATTATCAATACATCACAAAGGAGCGAATGTGTATATAATGTGTGATACAGCTTCAAAAAATGAAATAGATAATTTAACACCAGATGTGAATGAAAGATTGAATATAAAATGGTTTGTAGAATTAGATGAATATAGTGATAAAACAAGGAAACAAATGGAAGACGAAAAGATTTGGAGTGATTTTCAAATGAAAAAAGCGGATGTAATGTCAAAAGCATTAGAAAGTGAAAAAGATACCTTATTTTTGGATAGTGATATAGTTATATTAGATAAAATTAATGACGTGAATCATGATATGGATATAGGTGTTAGTCCACAATATATAAAAGATGAGAATGTAAAAGAAGTAGGATATTATAATGGCGGAATGTTATGGACAAAGAATAAAGACGTTCCAAAAGATTGGATAGAATTTACAAAAACATCCCGCTATTTTGATCAGGCATCAATAGAGGATTTGGCAAAAAAATATTCGAAATTTACATTCAGAGATAATTATAATTTACAAACTTGGAGATTTGTAATAGGACAAGAGGATGGAGAGACTATAGCTGGATATATTAAACCAAAAAACGGTAAATTATATTATAAGAATAAACCTTTAAAATGTATTCATACACATTTTAATGTTACAGCTTTTCAACAAATAAATAGTTTGTTTTTATTAAAATTACAACAGGGAAAACGTTATAAAGAATTAAGTTGTATTTATAGGTCAATAAATAATAAATGGATAATGACTGTTCCGTCACAACCACAACCGGGTTTATGGGCACATAAGAATGATAGTTTTCGTGAATTATCATTACTTCAGAAAAGGAGTAATAAAGATGTGGATGTTCAATTGAATAAAGATTCAGGACATTGTTGGTTGATTCCGAGTGTCATACTATACGATAGACCGACTGAGACGTGGTTTAATAATGAATTCCATAAAGCAGGGTTAGTGATGTTAGGAAATTTGGATAATGAAGTGGAAGGTATGGAATTAATGAAAAAGGGAGTAAATACATCGGCTTGGACATTTTGGCCACGAAGACCTTATGTTATGGAAACTATGTTAGAAAAAGAAGGAATATTAGAATGGGGTAAAAGAGATATAGAAAGTATATTTGTAGGAAATTTTGAAAATAAGATTCAAGAGAAATATAGAAAAACAGACGATGATTGGGAGAGTGTATTAGATGTATATCATTGTACAGCAGGTAAAAAGCATAAATTTACACAGGAAGAATATTTGGGTATGTTAAGAAGAAGTAAATATGGGTTGTGTTTAAGAGGTTATGGAAAGAAATGTCACCGCGAAGTGGAATGTATGGCTTGGGGAACTGTCCCGATAATAACAAATGATGTATGTATATCATCGTATATAAATCCACCGAAAGAGGGAGTGCATTATATACGAGCACACGATAGAGAGGATATGAAGAGGAAAATGGCAAGTGTAAGACAAGAGAGATGGAAGAAGATGTCAGATGCTTGTGTGGAATGGTACAAAGAAAATGTACATAGTAAAGGTTCTTGGAATACAACAATAAAACAAATATTGTATGATTAAATAATAAAAATAAAGTTATTTATTTAATCATAATGGAAAAATTAGGAACAAAATATGGTGGATGGTATGTGCCAGAAGAAATGGATTTAGATGAAAATAGTATAATATATAGTGCAGGTGTAGGTGAAGATATAAGTTTTGATTTATTATTAAGTGATAAATATAAATCACATATTTATTTGATAGACCCAACAGAAAGAGCATTAAAACATTATGAAAGTGTGTATGAAGGTTATGAAGGTAATGGGTGGGATTTTAGTAATCAAGATATACAAACGGATTACTGGCCAATAATAAGTGAACTAAAACCACAATTAAAAAAAATGTACTATGTGAAAAAAGGATTATGGAAAGAGAGAGATGTGTTGAAATTTTATAAACAAGAAAACGAAAAATATGTATCGCAATCTTTGATGAAGGATATGTTTGGGAAAGCGTATGATAAAGTGGAAGTATTGAGTGTGAAAGATTTAATGAGAGAGAAACAGAATACAAGAATAGATTTATTAAAGATGGATATAGAAGGAGCAGAAGTGGAAGTATTGAATAATATGTTGGACGACAATATATATCCAAAATATTTATGTATAGAGTTTGATTTGGCTTTAAAAAGAAAAGATCCAGAGAATACTACAAAGAAAATATTAGAAAGATTAATGCGAGGAGGTTACAGGATGTTGAAAAATGACAGAATGAATATAACATTTATGTATGAAAAATAATATAAAAATATAAAAAGATTACAATTAATGAAAAGAATATTGATAATTGGGGGAAAAGAAATACCGGTTAATATAAAATCATTAATAGAAAGTTATGAATATGTATGTAGAATAAATACGAATTTGTATGAATGGAATGATAAACAAAAAAATATTTTATTTGTGAATACTCACGTGAATACGAATTTGGTAAAAGGAGATAGAACGCCTGAAGAATTAATAAATGCTAATTATTGGTTTTTAAAGAAAGAAAGAATAAATAATTTTAGAAAAAAAACAAAGAGAGAAGATGTTAAAATCATACAGCAAATGGACGATTGGACTAGTAATTTTTGTGATAAAAGTAATAAAATATTAGAAATGATAAAATGCCCATACATATTTGTAAAACAACCAAGATGTGGATATCAAGCGATATTATATTTTATATTAAACGAATTTGAAGTGGATGTTTGTGGATTTTCATTTAAGAATGAGAATAATAAGAGCAGATATACAGGAGAAAAACCGGTAAGCGATTGTCATGATACGAAATTAGAATTAGAAGTGTTATATTGGTTGCACGAGAATAAAAAAATAAATGCTACATTATGTATGTTGGAAGATTTTAAATTGCCATTTTTGAATTGTGAAAATAAAAATATACATGAAAGAGAAATTTTATATTTTTTAGATAATTATGGAATATGTATAATAAGAAATTTTTATGACGATGATGATATGTTTTTGTTAAAAGAAGAATATAATAGAGTATTTAATGAGTACAAAGAAAAGATAGAAATATTAGATAAAGAGGATTGTTCTAATGATGAAAGAATATTTCATACAGAAATATATTCGGAGTTTATAAAGAATACATTTTCAAATAAACCATTATTTAATAAAATAGCACAAAAATATAATCCACATTTAAAGAAGAAAACATTAATAAATAAATTAGTGTACGAAGAAGGTAAAGTAAAAAATAGTGGAGCGGGTTGGCATAGAGACAATCATGATTGTCAATTTAAAACAATAATGTATTTAACTGATGTGAAAAGTGAAAATGGACCTTTTACTTGGATAACAAATTCATCAAAACGTCATATAGGTTATCCAGAACCAAGAACAAAAGGTTACAATACAAGATTTCACGATAAAACGATAGAGAAATTATTGAATGAGAATAAAGATTGTGAAAAGATTGAAGTGTGTGGTAGTGCTGGAGATATAATATTGGCGAATACGACATATATTCATAGAGGTAAAGTGATAGAAGAGGGAATAAGAAAGGCGATGACAGAATATTTTTTTTAATTTAATTCGAATACCATAAATTTATTAGTAAAAAGATATAAAATAAAATCACGAATGTATATTAATGATTTTATTTTCAGAAGATTATTATTCAAAAGACTGTATAAAATGTGTGAATGATTGTAAAAATACAAATTATAAACAAAAATGTGAAGATTATATTAATAAAAAGTATAATTTCGCACATAGCATTTTAACAACATCTTGTACTCATTCGTTGGAAATGATGGCGATGTTATTAAATATTAAAGAAGGTGATGAGGTAATAGTACCATCATATACATTTGTAAGTACAGCAAATGCGTTTGTAAAATTTGGCGCTGTAATAAAATGCGTTGATTCTGAAAAAGACAATCCGAATATAGATCCCTTAAAAATAGAAAAAGAAATTACGGATAAAACAAAAGCGTTAGTAATAGTTCATTATGGTGGTTGGGGTTGTAATATGGAAAAGATAGTGGAAATATGTGAAAAAAATAACATATATTTATTGGAAGATGCTGCACAAGCAATTAATTCATATTATAAAAATAAAGCGTTGGGTTCATATGGAATATTATCAGCATTTTCATTCCATTCAACAAAAAATATAAATTGTAGTGAAGGTGGATTGTTAGTTATAAATGATGAAAGATTAATAGATAAGGCACATATAATTTGCGATAAAGGGACGAATAGATATGAGTTTACAAAAGGTAAAGTGGATAAATATGAATGGGTAAGTAAAGGTTCTTCTTATCCGATGGGCAATCTTAATGCAGCATATTTATATTCACAGTTAGCAAATATCGACGAAATAATAAATAAAAGAAAAGAATTATGGGAATATTATAAAAAGGAATTATCTTTTATACAGGATAAAAAATGTAAGTTATGTGAAAAAAAGAAAGATTGTGTTGGGAATTATCATATATTTTATATAATATTTGAAGATATCGTTATATTAAAAGAAGTTCAATCATATTTGAAGATGAATAATATTCAATCATATACTCATTATAATCCTTTACATAAGAGTGAATACTATAGAAAAAATTTTAAAGAAAACAAAGAATTGAAGAACGCGGAGAAATATGGAAATCGGTTATTGCGGTTACCTTTACATAATAATCTATCAAATAATGATATTAAAAAGGTATGTATGAGAATAAAAGATTTTTTTTATTTAGATGTAAAAGAGATTAAACATTTAGATTTAATTTCAAAGGAGAGAATGGAAATTATAGAGTTAAAAATGCAATTTTGGAATTATGATATAGAATCACAAAAAAAATGGATAAAAGAGAATGTGAAGGATAATGATAAACATATTTTATTATACAACGAAAATATATTGATAGGATATGGTTTGATTATGGAAAGAAATTGTAAAATAATAGATGGTATAATAATTGATGAAAATTATCGTGGAAAGGGTTATGGTGGTATTTTATTAAAAAATATAATAGAAAAAATTCGGAATAATGGATTTTTATTATGTGAAGAGCAAAATGTAAAATATTATGAAAAATATGATTGGATAATGGATAATTCATTAAAAATAGTTAATAAAGAAATAAAAAAAGGTCTTTATAAAATGAAATATAAATTAGATGAAATATCATATATTAATTATTAATTACATATATTTAAAAATATAAAACTATATGCAATTAAATGTATATATTAAAAAAATATAATGAAGATATGGGGAAGGGTATAATAATATTCACACATAATGAAACAAATTATATATTAAATAATTGTAAAAACTTGTTGGATAAGTATTATTTCATTCAACACGTTCAATTTAATATACCATATATAAATAGAAATAAAAATATATCTTTACATTTTATGCCACAATTCAATGTTAAATATAGTAATGATATAAATATCGCAACAAATGTATTGATTTACAAAAAATTTTATTATAAAATGATGAAAAATGATAAGATAAATTTTATCAACTTGTTGCAAAAATATAATGTAAAGATAGAAAATACAAATGAAGATAAAATAATAGATTTTTTGTACGTGGGAAGATGTAATTCTTGTAAAAAAACTATAGATATATTGAATTATTTTATTTATATTTCAGAATATTTGAAAAAAAGATGTTTATTTTTGTTATTAGATCAATATGATAAGTTATCGTCTTATAAGAAAGGGTTCTATGAATTATATAATACATTAAGTGATGAAATAAAAAAAAATATAATTATAATGGATACATCTTATTTAAAAATAAGTAATAATCCGATGTTCCATGGGTTTAATTTGGATGATGTTGCGTTATTTTATAAAAATAGCAAAATATATATCCACGGATGTGAAGATGAAGGTGGTTCAAGGAGTATACACGAAGCAATATGTTCAGGATGTAATGTAATGGTAAAATCGAATATGAAAGGTGGAGGATTAGATAATTTAAAAGATGCAAGTCAATATACGTTATATGGTAAAGATAATTACAAAAAAAAAATAAATGAATCGATAGAGAAACAAAAAAAATATGTGTGTAAAGAGGAATATTTGACTGAAATATCGGAGATTTATACAATAAGAAAGATGTTGAAGATTCTTTATGAAAAATTAAATTATCAATCGGTTTTAAAATTTGAAGATTTTGCGAAGATATGTGAAGAAAATACAGATTATATTCAATTAAAAATGGCTGCACATGATTTGACTGTTCCTTGGTATATAAAAACAGAATTAACATCAACGATAAAAAATGAATATCAATTAAAAAAATTCTATGAATGTTTATAGTTTATCATGGTAAATATGATATAAAAAATAGATAAATATATATATTAAATGGAAGAATATAAAAATGTATTGATAACCGGAGGTTGTGGTTTTATAGGTTCAAATTTCATAAACGATATATTTGAAAATAGTAATATAAATATAATAAATATAGATAAACTTAATTATTGTGGAAATGAAGATAATATAAAAAAAGAGATAAGAGAGAATAAAAGATATATTTTATATAAAGTATGTTTGCAAAATATGAATATAGTATATGATATTTTGGAAAATCATAATATAGATTTAATAATACATTTTGCTGCTCAAACACATGTTACGCGTTCATTTGTAAATACAGGTGATTTTATAAAAGATAATATTATAGGTTCATTTAATTTATTAGAAGCTGTTAAAAAATATGGCAAAATAAAATGCATGATTAATTTTTCAACGGATGAAGTATATGGTGAGAGTTATCTTGAAGATATAAAAGGTAAAACGGAAAAAGACAAATTGGAACCTACAAATCCATATGCTGCTAGTAAAGCATCTGTTGAAATGATTATAAAAGCATATATATATTCATATAAATTACCTATAATGACAATAAGGTGTAATAATGTTTATGGAAATAATCAATACAAAGAAAAAGTAATACCAAAATTTATATATCTATTAAAAAATAATAAAAAGATTACGATAGAAGGTGATGGGAAAAATAAAAGAGCATTTGTCCATACAAATGATGTAAATAGAGCGATACTGTTGATTTTAAAACATTTTAAAATAGGAGATATTTATAACATAGGAATAAATAATGAAATAACAATATACGAATTGGCAAAAAAAATGATAAAATATATAAAAAACGCGGATGATTTTGAAAATTATATAGAGTATATAAAGGATCGTAATTATAATGATAAAAGATATTTTATAGATTATTCAAAATTGAAAAGTATAGGTTGGATTCCTAAGAAAAATTTCGATAAAGAGTTAAAAAATATAATTAAAGATGTTTAAATATAATATTATAATGAAAATATTATGTTTAATACCTGCACGTTCAGGGTCAAAAGGGTTACCCGATAAAAATATTAGAATGATGGTTGGGAAACCGTTATTGGCGTGGTCAATAGAACAAGCCAAAGATACAGAATATTGGAGAGGAGCTGATATGAGAATTGTGGTATCAACAGATAGTGAAAAATACAAAGATATAGCATTAAAATGGGGAGCCGAAGTTCCTTTTTTAAGACCGAAGGAATTATCAGAAGACAATTCAACCGATTTAATGTTTATAAAACATGCTTTGAAATGGTTTGATGAAAATGAAAAATATAAACCGGATTATATTTTACATCTTAGACCGACCCAACCGTGTAGAGAGAAAGGTTTGATTGATGATTGTTTAAATAAATTTATAGGGAGTGAATTTGATAGTCTAAGGACAGTAATACCTAGTAAAAAAACACCCTATAAAATGTATATGAAAAATGAGAACGAATTGATACCATTATTTAATAATGTATCTGGATGGTCAGAACCATATAATATGGGTAGACAATATTTACCAAAAACATATTTACATAATGGATATGTAGATATAATGAAAAGTGATTTGTTGAAAACGGATCGGTTATCGGGAAAAATATTAGCTTATGAAATGGGAGAAAAAGATCATATTGATATAGATACACTAAAAGATTGGCAAAATGCGGAAAGAATATTATATACTAAGGATTACTTGGAAAAAAATGGATTGCATGCACAATAACGGAGATGCTATTTTTCAAAATGATATGTGCATCCACTATGATGTTTTAAAATAAAACCATTATCTATTAATATTTTAAAACATTTATTATTAAATTCGTATGATTTTGGATGACCATCACCGTACATTAAATGACCGTGAACTTCAAATGTTATTTTTTTAATATTTTTCTTTATAAAATCAATATTATCATTTAAAATATTTAATTCACCACCTTCAATATCCATAAATAAACTATTAATATCGTTTATATTGGGTATATCTTGAAATTTGGTTGTTTTGATTTTATACATCTTTCTGCTATCTCCCCACCCTCTCCCATTATCTTTTCTATCGCCTGATCCAGCTACAATATTATCATATGTTTGAAAATCAATATAATCTTTAGTAGATGAAATAAAAGTATTGTAAAATATTACGTTTTTTAAATCATTGGCTTTTTTACATTTTTCTAGAGATTCTTTTAACTCTGGATTACCCTCAATACTAAATACCTTTTTTACTTTTTTAGATAATAAATTTGTTATATAGCCGATACAACTACCCATTTCAAGAACGATATCATCATTATTATAAAATGTATTTACTATAGTTGCTTCATCTTTTTCGTAAACTCCATTTTTAAATCTATTAGTAAGATTATCATGATAATACCTTTGAGGAATATATAAAATTATATTATTATAGGAAATTCGTTCCATTATTAGTTAGTATAATATTATATTTAAATACATTTATTGTTTCTTTCTAAGACTTTCTCTTTTTGAATTTTCACCTTGAAACATTCTTCTAGGACCTGGTTCATATTGTGTAGCTTTTTCAATATCTCTAATGCCTTTAACTAATTTAAATAATCCAGATGGTTCAATAGAAGACTTTTGATCACTTCCCCACATATTTCTATCCAAAGTAATATGTCGTTCAACCCAAGTAGCACCCATTGCTACAGATGCGAAAGTAGTAACTAATCCATATTCGTGTCCACTCCATCCAATTTCTTTATTTGTATATGTTTTTTTAAGCCAATCGATATATTTCAAATTCAAATCTTCTACAGGACAAGGATACGTAGAATTTGTATGCATAATAACATCGGGATTACATGCGTCAACACAAGCTTTAATTTCTTCTTCTGTGCTCATTCCCGTGCTCACAATTAATACATCAAAAGCTTCTCTGGCTGCTTTACATAATTTCAAATCAGTTATACTTGCACTACCAATTTTACCAATTTTTGAATATTTTGCCATAACTTTAACACTATCACAATCCCACACACTAGCAAAAAATTTAATTCCTATTGAATCACTAAATTCACACAATTCTTTAATCTGTTCTTCAGAAAATTCAATTCTATATTTATATTCCAAATAACTCATTTCACCCCAAGGGGTCATTCTACGTTTTGTTTTTTGTTGTTCCGGAACACAAACATCAGGGTTTCTTTTTTGTATTTTTGCATAATTACATCCCGATACTTTGGCCAACATGATAAGTTCTTTACATTTTTCTATAGAACCATTATGATTAATACCTATTTCTGCTATAATTTTTGTAGACATTATAAACATATTTAAAGTTATATTTTTAAGTATGTATAAATGAGAATTTATGTTGACGTAGATAATACAATTTGTTATTACGAGAGTAAGTTTCACGGTAGTGGCAAGAAAGACTATTCTTTGGCTTTACCATATAAAGACAGAATTGAAAAAATAAATAAATTATATGATGACGGTCATAAGATAGTATATTGGACAGCAAGAGGAACAGTTACACAGAAATTTTGGTTTAAAATTACATATGAACAATTGGTTAAATGGGATTGTAAATTCCATGAATTAAAAATGGGAAAGCCTGCATATGATTTATTTATAGATGATAAAAATATAAATTCAGAAATATATTTTAAATCTAATGAATAAATATAATGGCTATGACAGAACAAATGATAATTAATACCTTTTATATAACTTATGTATTTTTCATAACAACAGGAACTATAACATTTATAGAAGCTATGAGAACAGCTGATCAAAAAATCAGAAATATTTTAAATTTAGAAACTTGCATTTCGGTGGTTGCAGCATTTTTTTATTCCAAATTTGTAATGGAAGCTGAAAGTGGTAAATTAGATCATGAAAGTATAAACAAAACAAGATATTTAGATTGGTCGATAACAACACCAATAATGTTGTTAGTTTTAGTATTGGCATTTTTATATAATACAAAAGGAGGTCCTTTAAAATTTTCCAAATTTTTGACTATATTAGGATTAAATTATGGTATGTTAGGAATGGGTTACTTGGGAATGATGGGAATAATAGATAAAACCTTGGCAAACATAGTGGGATTTGGTTTCTTTTTCGCTCTATACGGATACATTTACAAAAATTTCTTAAAGAAATATAATTTTGATAATATGATGTTATTTTATTCATTTATAATTTTATGGGCATTCTATGGAGTATTTTATCAAATGGATAATGTAACAAAAAATGTTGGATATAATGTATTAGACTTATTTTCCAAATGTTTTGTTGGTATTTTCTTTGTAGCTTATTTTACAAAAATGTTCAAATTGTAATTATATTAAAAAATATTATAATATAATTAATGTTTGCTTTCTTTGATGATAAATTATTCCCAAAAATATTAATAAGATTTAATCCTAATATAACAAATGAATCCTGGAAACAATTTACAGATAAATGGATTTCTTATGATAAAAGAGAAACACCATATACATTTATATTTGATACAGAAGGTTTAGGCGTGCCGTTAATAAAGTATGCATGGAAAATGACTGTATTTATAAATGGATTGAAAAAAAGAAAAAAGGTAGAAAATAATGTGTACTTGTCAAAAAGTATAATTATTTGTAATAATTCATATCAACGATTTTTATTAGAATGGATATTTTATATTCAAAGTCCAGTAGCTCCTGTATATATAGTTAAAAATAATGATGAAGCTACACAATTATATGATAATTTGTCTTTTAATAAACATTTTTATCTTTCGTCTGTATCAGCTTATTTTCCAAAATAATTATGATTTATCTACTATTGTAATGGTGGTATTTTGGTCTGGACCTATGCCGTGGTGATCAGTATTAATTACGTAAGGACGTCCTGTATTAGCATCATACGTAAGAGAAATAACGGTTACCGTTTTTTCGGCATTATTATCAGTAGGGTCCAGATATTTAATTGTATCACCAACCGCAACATTATATGTATGGATGAAACTGAAAGGTGCGTTTGCGTTAGTTCCCCAAAAGTCATTAGGGTCTCTAATTTTGGTA
>Ga0315315_10000034_pt1 | contig 107573 bp, 99 predicted proteins | sample M140m3416metaG_FD_203699 | JGI IMG/M metagenome (GOLD analysis project Ga0315315, IMG submission 203699) | Ammonia-oxidizing marine archaeal communities from Monterey Bay, California, United States - M1 40m 3416 | ecosystem: Environmental > Aquatic > Marine > Intertidal zone | place: USA...
TAGAAACTCCAATCCGATTTCTGTATCTAACTGGTATTTCAATGTACGGAAGTTTTCTTCGAAGGATCTTTAATTGCATTTCTATAGTCCATCCAAAGGTTTTATCTTTCATTCCAAAACTCTGCAAGGTGTCCCATCTAATTGCACGAAAAGGACCTAGATCTGTAAATTTACTATTGTATAATATACGCATCAAAAAGCAAGATAAAGCATTCCCAAAGATCTGAGAAGATGTCATTGATCCTTTTTCTCTTAAAGTTTTTATGCGTGATCCTAAACTGAAAACAACTTCTCCTTTAAGAATAGGATCAACAATTAAATCTAAGTTTTCAGGATAGTCGGAATAGTCTCCATCCAAAAAAACTACAATTTCAGGACTGGAGTTTTCCAAGTAGCTCATTCCTTTAAGGCAAGCAAACCCATATCCTTTTCTTTTTTCTTCAAGAACTATAGCACCTTGAGCATTTGCAATTATAGCTGTATCATCCTGTGAACCATTATCAACAACTATAATTTCACTCACACTTTTAGGAATTGAAGCAACCACTTTTCCAATAGAAAGAGCCTCGTTAAAAGCCGGTATAATTACAGCAATTTTAATGAGTTGTAAAGTTTATTTTTTTAATTCAATTTGTTGTTTTGGAACAATATATTCGTCAAAATACCACCCAGACAAGCTTTCAAAAGCTAAGAAAAAGGAAATACCAAATGTTACGAGTAAAAAGGTTAGTAAAGTCAGGTTTAACCTTTTTCTTTTTGGATCAATTGAACATTGATCTTGTTTCTTCCTGAACATTATAAAACCATAAATTCCAAGGCAACAGGCTATTATTCTTAGTAAAATAGATCCTGTTCCAATACTACCATCTTCTGCATAAAAAAAATCTGCAAATGAAATTGCAACGACTCCTCCCATTAAACCAAACATAAATAAAATTGCAGGTGCAACACAACATATCATTCCTGTTAAAGCTGATATCAAACCAAACTTAAGAGACCACTTAAAAGCATTTGGATTTTTCATTTTGATTCTAAATTTTTTATAAAATTAATACTTATTGTGTATTAAGACTCCAATCATAATCAAGATAATCTATTACAGGTTTATTATATTCTAAATCTGAATATTTTTTAATAAAATTTAGTCTCTCTTTTTTTGAGCCAAAATCTTTTTTGAACCAAAAAAATATTTTAGAAAGTTTAAGTTTATTTTTATTTAAAATATTTTTTGAAGAATCCATTAAAAAGGAACGTGTAACTTGAATTAGCTGAGTTTCTAATTGTTTTTCTTGATAGGCTGAATTTAATAATTTTGGACAGGAAACCGACGCACAATTAATTGCAAAATGTATACGAGGCTCGTTCATTTTTCGTAATATTTTATGTTCTATGTCACCTAGACTATAATCTTTATCTTCAATTTTAAAACACCTAGTATTCCAGGGTGATTTTATTTCCTTAATACTTTTAACTGGATAATTTTCTAGAATAAGTTTAATTGTTAATGAATTGTAAGCATTTATCCAGTAGGCTAACTTATAATTTTTTGATGCACCCTCTCTAGGTGGAAAATCTGACAAAGTCTCTATATAAGCATTTAAATTCTTTTGATCCTTTTTCCAGGCGTTGTAATCAACTTTTCCACTTTCAGAAACATATGTCTTAAGTTGTTTATTCCATCTATGATGAATATTTTTTTGTCCAAATGAAATAAAACCAATTAGACAAATTTTGAGACAAAAAATAAATTTAACAGATTTAGTTTTCATTTGTTTATATAGGATAAATACAAATTTAAAACATAATTTATTAGAGAATTAATAAACGAACATCTTACTATTAATATGATATAAAATAAAAGCTCTCAAATTGAGTAAAATAATATCCTTTGAAATTTTTTATGATAAAGTTTTTTTATAAAGCTCGTATAAAGAAGCGTGTGCTCTAAGACTTTCTTTATTATCGATATCATTCTTTATTTCTAAATAGTAGACAGAATTTTCCAAAACTTTTGATAAAGTCTGTTTAAAAACTTGTTTTTTACTCCAAGATATGTTTTTAAAAATTTTATTATTAAAATTTTTCATCCCGATTAAATAGTATCCTCCGTCATAGCAAGGGCCAATTACTAAGTCATTATGTTCTAATGCTTTTTTTGCCTCTATTAAAGTGTCTTTATCTAAACTCCACAAATCACTTCCAATTAGTATGACATTTTTGTATTTTAAACTAAAAGCCCAGCGAAAAGCATTTTCCATTTTTTCTCCAAGATTTTTCCCTTTCTGTATTTGGTAGTCTGCCACATTTTTAAAAATAGCTTTTAATTCTGGGTTTAATTCGTTTTGAAAAAGGACTGTTTTAATTCTACTTTTTTGAGCAACTGATGCAGTATGTTTTAATAATTTTTTATAAATATGGAGTGAAGACTCTAATCCAATATTTTTACTAAGGCGATTTTTTACCTTTCCTAAAATAGGAGATTTAGAAAAAATAAGAAGGACAGTTTTCATAGGTTAAACATTTTAAATTCAATATTTTAAATTTAAAATAGCAAAGCTTGGAATTATTCAATCCCTTATAGAACTGATAAAGTCAGCAATTTTATTTACTCCTTTATCTTCTAAAAACTTTATAAATGCTGAGCCAATTATTGCTCCTTTTGAATGTTCTATCGCCGTAGAATATGTACTTGCATTACTAATGCCAAAACCGACAACTGTTGGAGAACTCAATCTCATCCCTGATATGCGCTTGAAATAGTCTTTTTGACTGTCACCAAAGGTGTTTTTTGCACCAGTTACACTTGCACTACTTACCATATAGATAAAACCATTTGAAACTTTGTCAATATATCGAATACGTTTCTCTGGAGTTTGTGGGGTGATTAAAAACATATTATATAACCCATGTTTATCAAATAAAATCTTGTATTTCTCGTGATAAATATCGACAGGTAAATCTGGAATAATTAAACCATCAATACCAATTGATTCACAACACTTACAGAATTTTTCAATCCCAAATTGCATCATAGGATTAAAATAACCCATCAAGACCAATGGAATATTTATGTATTCCCTTATATTTTCTAATTGAGAGAATAACTTATCTGTGGTCATCCCGTTACTTAGGGCCTGAGTTGAGCTTTCCTGAATAGTAGGTCCATCAGCTAAAGGATCAGAAAAAGGGAGGCCAATTTCTACCATATCTACTTTGGCAGCTTGCAATTTCTTTAAAATAGGTACTGTGTCTTCTAAGCTAGGATGTCCAGCAGAAAAATAGATAGACAAGAGTTTTTTGTCTTCTTGAAATTTTTTATCTATTCTATTAATCATAATTTAAAATAATCAATATAGGTATCCAAGTCCTTATCACCGCGGCCTGAACAGTTAAAAACAATTACTTCTTCGGGACTAAACTTTCGCACATCAAGTACCGCAAAAGCATGCGCGGTTTCAATAGCTGGAATTATACCTTCCATTTGCGAAAGGGTAAGCCCCCAATCCATTGCCTCTTGATCTGGAATAGATATAAACTCTGCACGTTTAGAGCGGTACAGATGCGCATGCATTGGTCCAATACCTGGGTAATCTAAGCCAGCTGAGATAGAATATGGTTCGGTTATTTGTCCGTCATGACTTTGCATTAATAGAGTTTTACTTCCATGAATAATTCCTTCTTTACCTAGTGCTGAAGTTGCAGCACTTTTTCCAGAATGAATTCCCTTTCCTGCAGCCTCAACTGAAATAATATTTACACGTTCATCATTGAGATAGTGAAAATATAGTCCAGCAGCATTACTTCCTCCACCTACACAAGCTATAATATGATCGGGATATTCACGTCCTTCTTGTTCTTTCAATTGCCATTTAGTTTCTTCACTAATAACTGATTGAAAACGAGCCACCATATCGGGATAGGGGTGAGGTCCAACTACAGATCCTATAATATAATGTGTATCTACTGGATTATTTATCCAATCGCGAATGGCTTCATTGGTAGCATCTTTGAGAGTTTTACTACCTGATTTTGCAGGGCGAACTTCTGCTCCTAACATTTTCATTCGTGCTACATTTGGTGCCTGACGTTTAATATCTAACTCGCCCATGTAAACAATACATTCTATTCCCATAAGAGCACAAACTGTAGCGGTGGCAACTCCATGTTGTCCTGCACCAGTTTCTGCAATTACACGATTTTTACCTAGACGTTTAGCTAACAAAATTTGACCAATGGTGTTATTGACTTTATGAGCACCAGTATGACAAAGATCTTCACGCTTTAAATATATTTTTGTATTGTAACGTTTAGACAAACGTTTAGCAAAATATAAAGGAGTTGGACGCCCAACATAGACCTTTAATAAATTATCAAATTCTTTTTTAAAGTCAGGTTCTGATGAAATTTTTAAATAGTTTTCCCGAAGTTCTGCCACATTGGGATATAACATCTCAGGTATAAAGGCGCCACCAAAATCACCGTAATATCCTTTTTCATCTACATTATAATTCATATAATTCATTTTTAAATTTTGTTAAAGCCTCTATTTTTTTTAGTCCAGGTGCAGATTCAAATTTGCTATTTACATCAATACCGTAAAGGGGTAGAGTTGAATTTAATAATTCTTTAACCTGTTGTATGTTTTCTAGTCCTATTCCACCACTCAAAAAAAATGGTTTCTGTGAATAGTAATCTTTTAAAATACTCCAATTAAAAGTATAACCATTGCCACCAGGAGATGGACCTTTGGTATCAAACAAAAAGAAATCGCAATTTTCTTGATAAGGGACAAGAAGTGAAAAATCAAAATAATCTTTTATAGAAAAAGATTTTATCACTTCTACACCAAATTCTTTAATGAGCTCACAATAACTTGGTGTTTCTTTTCCATGCAATTGCACAGCTTGTAATTGATGTGTAACAATTATATCCTGAACATATTCGACATTAGCATCTACAAATACTCCAGTTTTCTTGATTTTTTTATCAAGTTTAGGCGTTGGAATATTTACGTAGCGAGTTGAGGAGGCCCAAAAAATAAAGCCTATATAGTCTGGCCGTAAATCGCTCAGAGCTAAAATATTTTCATTTTCTCTCATACCACAAACTTTTAACTTCATGACTCTATTTGTTTTATGAATTTATGGGCTGCTTCTCCTGGATTATCAGTTTTCATAAAATTTTCTCCAACTAGAAAGCCCTGATATCCTTGACTTCTTAGATCTTTTATGGCATTAACCTCACTTATACCACTTTCAGATATTTTGACAAAATCATCAGGAATCTCTTCAATTAAGACCCTACTTGTATTTAAGGAAACTTCAAAGGTTTTAAGATTTCGATTATTCACTCCTATTATGTCTAGGGAGGGCATGACAGATTTTTTTAATTCTTTTAGGTTATGTACTTCTAATAAAACTTCTAATCCAAATCCTTTTGCTGCATTTGACAATTGAAAGATTTCAGCTCGATTTAAGATTCCTGCAATTAATAAAATAGCATCAGCTCCATGGGCCTTGGCTTCGATTATTTGGTATTCGTCAATAATAAATTCTTTGCGCAAGACTGGAAAACTAGTAACAGAACGAGCAAGGTTTAAATCATTTAAAGATCCCCCAAAATATTTACCATCAGTTAAGACTGACATTCCACATGCGCCTGCTTTCTCATATCCGCCAGCAATATCTGTTACAGAAAGTGAGCTATTTATGTTTTGTTTAGATGGAGAACGACGTTTGTGTTCAGCAATTATACCTGAATTACTATCACTAAGACTTTTTACCAATGAATTAGACTGTCGTTCAAAAAGCGGAGAGGACTCCCAATAACTACTTGGAAATAACTTCTTCCTTTGGGTAATCTCTATACGTTTATCAGCTACGATTAGATCTAATATGCTCATTTTTCACTAAGGTTTTGAAGTTTTTTTAGAGCATTGAATGCTTTTCCAGAAAGTATTGATTCTTTAGCTTTTTCAAACCCTTCAATGGGTGACAGTCTTAAAGCTGTTGCAATAGCTATTCCTGAATTGGCACAGACTACATTCTGCTGTGCAGTTGTACCTTTATTTTGTATTACATCCAAAAATATTTTAGCTGAAGAATTTATATCTTCTCCCCCAGATATTTCTTTGGCAGCTATTGTTTTTACTCCAAAATCTTGAGATGTCAATACACTTTCACCATTTTTACTAAAGACTTTAGTAGGACCTGTAAGTGATATCTCATCATATCCATCTAACCCATAAAGAATTGTAAAGTTGATGTTTGTTTTTTGAAATAGATAATTGTAAAGTCTTGCTAATTCAAGATTGAACACTCCTGTTAACTGATTTTTTGGTAAGACAGGATTAACTAGTGGGCCCAACATATTAAAAAAAGTTTTAACTCCAAGTTCACGTCTAACAGGTGCGATATTTTTCATTGCTGGATGAAAAAGGGGCGCATGTAAAATACAAATACCTGCTTCGTCAAGACACCGTTTTAAAAAATTTTTTTCATTAGAAAATTTTACCCCTAATGCTTCTAATACATTACTAGAACCACATCCTGAAGAAACACCATAATTTCCATGTTTGGTAACTTTAACCCCAGCACCAGCAGTTACAAAAGAGGAAAGAGTCGAAATATTAAAGGTGTCTTTCCCATCTCCGCCAGTACCACATAAGTCTATGGTATCATATTCATCAAGATCAATTAAAATGCATAATTCTAATAAAGCAGAACGAAAACCTTCGAGTTCGTCTAGGCTAATACTTCGCATCATATAAACGGTAAGGAATGAAGCAATTTGGGAGGAATTATACTGCCCATCAGCTATATTTATAATCATTTGTCGAGATTCTTCCTTGCTCAGTTTTCGATGATTTATAAGTCTATTTAATATGGCTTTCATGCTCAACTATTAATCCAATTACTTAATATTTTTTTCCCATGAGGTGTGAGAATTGACTCAGGATGAAATTGAACCCCACGAACATCAAATGTTTTATGACGTAAAGACATTAACCGTCCTTTTTGATCTATTGAGGTGGCAATAAGCTCTTTAGGTAATGGTGTTTCAACTACCCAAGAATGATAGCGGGCAATATCGAAGGTATCAGGGAGATCTGTAAATAATACATCTTCTTTAATAACCTTTACAGGAGTTGCAACACCATGATAAACTTTATCTAGATTAATTAGCCTACCACCAAAAACTTCTCCAATGGCTTGTTGACCTAAACAGATACCTAAAATTTTCTTAGTAGGAGCATAACGTTTAATTGCTGCTTTTAATAAACCAGATTCGTCAGGAATACCAGGTCCAGGGGAGAGGAGTAATAGCGGATAATTTTCTAACTCGCCAAGTTCGAATTTATCATTTCGTTTTACGGTTGCCTCACAGTTCATTTCTTCTAGATAATGAACTAGGTTATATGTAAAAGAATCATAATTATCGATGACAAATACTTTTTTCATAGTCAAACGTCTTCTGCTAATGTTAAGGCTTTATCCAAAGCTCCTAATTTATTATAGACTTCTTGTAATTCATTCTCTGGAACTGAATCAGCAACAATTCCAGCTCCTGCCTGATAATGTAATTCATGATTTTTACTTAAGAATGAACGAATAATTATTGCATGATTAAAATTCCCATGAAAATCCATGTAACCAATTGCACCTCCATAAACATTTCGTTTTGTGGTTTCATATTGATCAATCAATTGTAATGCCCTGTGCTTTGGAGCACCACTTAGAGTACCTGCTGGGAAAGTGTCTGCCACAACGCGGAATGTTTTAGTTGCTTTTTTCATAGTGCAACTTACCTTTGAGACTAAGTGAATCACATGAGAATAGAATTGAATTTCTCGATTTTTTTCCACAACAACTTGTGATCCATTTCGACTTAAGTCGTTTCTAGCTAAATCCACAAGCATAACATGCTCGCTATTTTCTTTAGGATCTTTTGCTAATAGTCCAGCAGCTACAGCATCTTTCTCATCATCACCTGTTCGGCGAAAGGTTCCTGCAATAGGGTGAATTTCCGCCTTACCACTTTGAACAATTAGTTGAGCTTCTGGTGAACTCCCAAAAATTTTAAAATAACCATAGTCAAAGAAAAATAAATAAGGGGAAGGGTTGATAGACCTTAGGGTTCGATAAACATTAAATTCGTCACCTTTAAAACCTTGCGAAAAGCACCTGGAAAGTACAAGCTGAAACACATCCCCTCTGAAACAATGTTCTTTTCCTTTTTTTACAAAATTAATAAATTGTTCATCACTAAGATTAGACGATTTTTCTCCTACTTTTTCAAAGTTAAAATGGCTGTTGTTTTTGGCTTGGAGTAAAACCTCTATCTCTGTAAGATTATGATCACCGCCATAGATGTGTGAAAATAAGTGAGCTTCGTGATTAAAAAGACTAATCGCGATAATATTTTGATAAACAGCATAATATATATCGGGAATATCTTGCCCTGGTTTAGTTTTATTGAGCTCAATATTTTCGAAACGATCAACAGCATCGTGAGCTACATAACCAAATATTCCATTACTAATAAATTTAAAGGGGAAACGTTCACTCTCAAACTGCTGTGAAAATTTATGTATTCGCTCAGGTATATCAAGCATGCTATTGACTTTTTCTACTTCTAAACTCTTATCAGGAAAATGGGTAGTTAGTATATTATTTTTAAGTTCAATAGAAGCTATTGGGTTACAACAGATGTATGAAAAGTCATTATTATTTGCATGGTAATCACTGCTTTCTAGAAGTAAAGAATGTGGAAACACATCCCTTAATTTTAAATACACACTGACCGGGGTAATAGTGTCAGCAAGTATTTTTTTGTGCTCTGTTTTAAGGGCAAATGTTTTCATTTTTGATATAAATTAAAAAAGGCTTGTCGTGATGACAAGCCTAGTTATATTTTATACAGTTGTTTTCACGCGAATCATTTTTGAATCGAGCACCACCAAGTGTTATTTAATGTTGTTAAAATCATTGCTTCAAATATAATATAAAATTTATAACTCCGTTATTAGTTTTGAAACATATTTATGATAGTAATTGAAATTAAAGAAGATCAGATTTTAACAAAGCATATTAAAAAAATAAGTCTACTTTAAGTTCAATGTCATCATAAATTAACTTGTCGCCTAACTCATCAAAAAAACTTGAGGATCTGAATTTTACACCGTATTTAGATCTATCAAAAGTAAGTTCAGCTGTTGCGCCTTTTGCGTTGAGAACGATATCAAAAATTACTTGACTATTGATTCCTTTTATTTTAAGGTCTCCCACAACTAAATGTTTTTCCCCTTCAACTTTTTTAACGGATGTTATTTTTAAAGTAGCAGTAGGATGTTGTTCTACCCCAAAAAAATCATCTGAACGTAAGTGTTTTTCAAGATATTCTTTAGATCCACCACTCAAGTCTTCATTTTTAAGACTATTCATATCTACAATAAATTCTCCAGCAGTTATCAAATCATTAACTATTGAGATATTTCCTTTTTTAAATTTAAGTGATCCATAATGAGTCTTTGTGGTAATTTCTTTACCAACCCATTTTATTTCACTTAAATTTAAATTAATTATTTTTTCTTGCCCCTGAAGAATTGTTGTGAAGGACATAATTAAAATAAATAAGATGTTTATGTTTTTCATTTTTAGTCATTTACTTGTTTAAGCAAGGCAATAAGTTTTTCCTTTTCTTTTTCGTTAAGTTTTTGGGTTGCTTTATCTTCTGTTTTTTCAACAATAGTATCTATCACAGAAAGTAGTTTAAGACCTTCATTGGTGATAAATAATTCTATTTTTCTCCTATTCTCTTTGCAAATATTTCTTTTTACTAAATTTTTATCAGATAACTTATCTATAATCCTAGTAGTATTACTCGTTCGATTAACCATTCTTTTATGAACAGTTGAGAGATTAGCAGCAACTCCTTTTTGTCCTCTTAATATTCTCAAGACATTAAATTGTTGAAATGAAACACCAAAAGGTTTCAATGCTTTAGATACAGACTCATTTACTTTGCAATTGTACTTAATAAGTGCAATCACTAAGTTTTTTGAATTTTCGGACATTTTTTACCACGAATGTTGTAGGTACAAACATACAATTAATATTCTTTTAATTTTTTTTTTTTTTGATTTGTTTATTGATTGACGCTATTGTATTTTTAGATTAAAATTAAATAATGGATTTATCACAAGATAAGTGGACTGAAAATCAGAAATCAGATTCTGTGAGTATAATTTTAGATGTAAGAACACCTGAAGAATTTATAGAAGGACATATTCCAAATGCAGAGTTAATTGATATTCGAAGCCCTCAAGAATTCATTAATAAAGTGAATGATTTAGAAGTTTCAAATTCATATTATATTTACTGTCGTTCTGGTGCTAGAAGTGGCCAAGCATGTAAGATTTTGAAACAGAAAGGAATCGTTAACTGTTATAATTTATTAGGGGGAATTATGGAGTGGAAAGGAGAAATAATAAGTTAATTAGTTCAAGGTTGTTTTATGGATAAATCTAACCGATTTCGTATTTTTTTTGAGCGGAATGGTTTTGCTGTCTCAACCCGGTTGGCAGAGTTACTTGGAATGAAGGTCAAAAGCGTTCGCTTATTTTTTATTTATGCGTCTTTTACAACATTAATAGGGGGCTTTGTGATTTATTTAATATTGGCATTTTGGTTAAAACTCAAAGATCTTATCTATACTAAAAGAACTTCTGTTTTCGATTTATGATCTTCTTACTAGATTTTTAATTCTTATATTTCATTTCCTAATTGATTTATTTAATTATTTAACCAGCATTGATAATTGTGGTAAATTTTAATAAAACAAAATTTAAAGGAAGAATAAATTTTAAAGAGAGTATCATATTTTCTTATACTATTATGACTAATGAATTTCTTATCAAATAGGATATTTATAAATTAAGTACAATATTTCAATTTATTAATTTGTTTTTCTATTCCTTTTTATGATATTGAGCCTATCAAATTTTTCAAAAAAATTATGAAATTTTCTCTCCCAAAAAAGTATTATTTCTCAACCTTGATATTTCTATTAATTCATTCACCAGTATTTTCTCAAGATGGTGGTTTAGACGAACGGATTAATGAAGCATTTACACCTATAGCAAATTGGTGGGAAGGATTAATTTTGCATAATTTTCCTGGAACAGAAATCCCCACAATAATTTTATTGCTAGTTGGGGGAGCACTTTTTTTTACCATCTATTTTGGATTTGTTAATGTTCGACACTTTTCAACAGCTATTAATACGGTTCGAGGTAAATATGATAGTATTGATAATCACGATTCCACTAATTCTGAAATTTCATCAGACTTAGAGGCCAAAAGAACTTCTTCTAGCGAGGGTAAAGAAGGAGAAGTCAGTCACTTTCAGGCCCTTGCGACTGCTGTTTCTGGAACTGTCGGTAATGGAAATATTGCTGGGGTAGCATTAGCTATTGCAGTCGGAGGACCAGGAGCTACATTTTGGATGATATTATGTGGTCTATTAGGTATGTCTACAAAATTCGTAGAGTGTACTTTGGGCGTTAAATATCGTGATGTTGGTGAAGATGGAACCGTATACGGGGGCCCAATGTATTATTTGACTAAAGGGCTAAAAGAAAAAGGATTTGGTACTCTTGGAAAAATATTGGCTGCAACTTTTGCTTTTTTGTGCATCGGAGCTTCCTTTGGAGGTGGGAATGCAGCCCAGTCTAATCAAGCTGCTATGCAATTAGTCAATTCTTTTGGAATGACTGGAGGTAGCGCACGAACTATTATAGGAGTTATTATGATGGTTTTGGTTGGAATTATTATTATAGGAGGCATTAAACGTATTGCCTCGGTAACAGAAAAAGTTGTACCCTTAATGGCTCTTATGTACATCCTGGCTTGTTTGTATATTATCTTAACTAATTTTAGTTTTGTTGACGATGCTTTCAGAATGATATTTAGTCAAGCCTTTAGTCCTCAAGCAGGACTAGGAGGACTGCTAGGTGTTTTAATAACTGGGTTTAGGCGTGCTGCATTCTCAAATGAGGCAGGAGCAGGTTCTGCTTCAATAGCTCACTCAGCTGTAAAAACTAACTATGCGGCTTCAGAAGGATTAGTAGCCCTGTTAGAGCCTTTTATTGATACGGTTGTAATTTGTACTATGACTGCTTTAGTAATTATTATTTTTAACGGTGATAACACTATATTTGATTACGGAGGTGTGGGTGGAGTTGTAATGATTGATGGTGTTCCATCTGAAGGAGCGGGAATCACTGCTGCCGCTTTTGCAAAATATATTTCATTTTCAGGACCATTCCTAACCGTTGCTGTTGTTCTTTTTGCTATTTCAACTATGATTTCTTGGTCATATTATGGTTTACAGTCATGGATGTATATTTTTGGAAAAAGTAAAGTTTCTGAGTTGACATATAAATCTTTATTTTTAATTTTTATTGTTATTGGTGCCGCTGGAGATATGTCTTCGGTCTGGGCATTTTCAGACGCTATGATCTTAGCTTTAGTATTTCCAAACATGGTTGGATTATTATTACTATTCCCTCGTGTGAGAGAAGAATTAAACAGTTATTTATCAGCCATAGCTATAATCAAAAAGTAGTAAAAACTATATAAAAATTTATATTTGTAATAAAATAATCTATGATAGATTTCGAATTACGTCCCGAAATTAAAAATTCCGAGACTCAACGTATGGTATATGAAGCAGCAAGAGATTTTGCTACTCAATTTATCAAGCCAAACATTATGGAATGGGACGAGGCGCAATATTTCCCGTCTGAAATTTTTCAACAGGCAGGAGCTCTTGGGTTTATGGGAATGCTTATTCCAGAATCTTATGGTGGTTCTGGCATGGGGTATCATGAGTATGTGACCCTTATAGAAACAATCTCTATTGTTGATCCCTCTATTGGATTATCAATTGCTGCCCATAACTCTCTTTGTGTTAACCATATTTACAAATTTGGAACTGAGGATCAGCGTTTAAAGTGGCTGCCTAAACTCTGTCAAGGGTCAGCTATTGGTGCTTGGGGACTCACAGAACATAATACTGGATCTGACGCTAAAGACATGTCGACTACGGCTAGAAAAGAAGGAGATCAATGGGTTTTAAATGGTACTAAAAATTTTATAACCCACGGAATATCTGGTGATATCGCAGTTGTTATTGCTCGAAATGGAGAGAAAGGTAATAATAGAGGTATGACCGCTTTCGTAGTTGAACGAGGAACTCCTGGTTTTTACGCAGGAAAAAAAGAAAATAAATTAGGAATGCGGGCATCTGAAACTGCAGAAATGGTTTTTGAAGAATGTGTTATATCTGATCAAAATAGACTTGGACCAGTTGGCGACGGCTTTATTCAGTCGATGAAAATTTTAGATGGAGGTAGGATTTCAATAGCAGCACTTTCCTTGGGTATTGCCAAGGGTGCTTATAATGCATCATTGAAGTATTCACAAGAACGCAAGCAGTTTGGAAAATCCATAAGTAATTTTCAGGGTATTTCTTTTAAATTAGCTGATATGGTAACGGAAATAGAGGCAGCTTCTTTACTTACTCAAAAAGCATCAGAAATGAAAAATCAAAACTTAAATGTTACTCAAGCTGGTGCTATGGCAAAATTATTTGCTTCTGAGACTTGTGTTAAAGTAGCAAACGAAGCAGTTCAAATTCATGGTGGTTATGGATTTACCAAAGACTTTCCTGTTGAAAAATTCTTGAGGGATTCTAAGCTTTGTACAATAGGCGAGGGGACTAGTGAAATTCAAAAAGTAGTTATTGCTAGAAAAATTTTAAATGATTAAACTTTAATTTAGAATTAAAGACTCTTAACTCATTCTTTTATTTATATTTGCACCCTTATGAAAGGAGGTGCCACTTTATGTTAATCATTCCAGTTAAGGACGGTGAAAATATCGACCGTGCATTAAAGCGTTTTAAACGAAAATTTGATAAAACAGGCGCTAAGCGACAACTTCAAGTTAGAAAGCAATTTGTAAAGCCTTCTGTAAAAAATCGTCAAAAAATTCAAAAAGCGCAATATATTCAGCATTTACGTGATAGTGAAAATATTTAGGTTTTTATAAAAAACAATTCACGTTATCTTAATGAAGTTTTTTAACTTTATAGGATAACGTTTTTTTATGTCCATTTTTGCCTTCTTAGAATACATCTCCCTAGAAAAAAAATGTTCTGAGCACACAATGAAGGCCTATCAAGCTAACCTAATTGCTTTTGAATCTTATTTAAAATCAGAGCAATCTCAAGGAGGGATTGAGACTGCTTCTTATGGTGAAATAAGAGCTTGGATTGTGACTTTAATAGAGTCAGGTAATAGTTCAAGAACAGTTAATAGGAAAGTATCAGCTTTACGTTCATATTATAAATTCCAACTTAGTATTAAAAAAATTGGAGTTTCTCCGTTAAAAGAGCATAGGGCACTTAAAACACAAACTAAAGTAGCATTACCCTTTTCTCAAGAAGAAATAAAAAGCTTATTTGAGGCAGATATTTTTCCTGACACCTATATCGGTTCAATGACAAGAACTTTAATACAGCTTCTTTACTTTACGGGAATTCGTAGGAGTGAGTTGATTGATTTAAAAGTTAAAGACATAGATTTTCCTAAAGGATTATTGAAAGTTTTAGGTAAGCGCAATAAAGAAAGACTAGTGCCTCTTTTACCAGAAATTCAAGAACATTTAAAGATGTTATTAAAATCACAAGAAGATTTAAAGATAGTTAGAGAAGCTGATTTTTTATTTGTTAATGAGAATGGTAAAAAGCTCTCCATATCATTTGTTTATCAGTGTGTTAAAAAATACTTTAGTAAAGTGTCTACCAAAACTAAACGCAGTCCTCACGTTTTAAGACACAGTTTTGCCACACATTTATTGGATCAAGGAGCAGATTTAAATTCCATAAAAGATCTTTTGGGTCACAGTAGTATTGCAGCCACTCAGCATTATACTCATAGCAGCATGGCTAAGATTCAAGAAATTTATAAAAAAGCACACCCCAGAGAGCAAAATAAATAACTTAAAAATAAAATTTATGATAAATATGCATTTCCAATCAGTAAATTACAAAGCAGATAAAAAGCTAAAAGACTTTGCAAAAAAACGAATTGAAAAACTTTCCTTATTCTACAATCAAATTATAGAAGTATTTGTTTTTACAAAAGTTGAAAATAATTCTGATGGAATAAACAAATGGACGGAACTTAAAATTGGAATTCCTGGAGATGACATAGTTGTAAAAAAAATTTCTAAGTCTTTTGAGGAGTCAATCAATTCCGCTGCAGATAGTGCCGAGAGGATTTTAAAACGAAGAAAGGAAAAAGAAAGAATATTATAAAAATAAAAACCCATATTTAGTTGAAATTGAATAAATAATGAAGAATCAAATAAAAAAGATTTATATTCTGATATTCAGTTTAGCATTTTTATTGAATTGCTGTGTTAATAATTCAAAAAATATTTATATCAAATCTCTTACGATAGAAAAAACACCATATGGAAAAACTTCTGATGGTATTTTGGTAAATCAATTCATTATGAAAAACATAAATGGAATGAAAGTAGGTATAATAACCTATGGGGGAATCATAACTTTTTTAAATGCTAAAGATAAAAACAATGTGTATGAAGATATAGTTTTAGGATATGACAACTTAGCCCAATATGAGAATAGTAACCCTTATTTTGGAGCAATTATTGGACGCTACGGGAATCGAATAGCAGGAGGTAAATTTCACCTTAATGGTGAAAACTATGAATTAGCCAAAAATAATGGGAACAACCATCTTCACGGAGGATTAAAGGGTTTTGATAAAGTGGTTTGGGAAGCAAAGCAAATCTTAAATGATAATAGAGCATCTATTGAATTAAAATATTTAAGTAAAGACATGGAGGAAGGATATCCTGGAAATCTTGAAGTAAAAGTTATTTATACATTAGATAATAATGATCAATTGACAGTAAATTATGAAGCAGTTTCAGATAAAACTACAATTGTTAATCTCACCCAACACTCATATTTTAATCTTTCGGGCGATTTCAAAAATGACATTTTAGATCATGAATTGGTAATAAATGCGGATTCTTTTTTACCAGTCAATTCTAAATTAATTCCAACGGGCAAATTCAAAGATGTAAAAGGAACACCTTTCGACTTTAGAAATCCTAAGCAAATTAGAAGAGATATAGGTATAGAAGATGAACAATTAAAAAATGGACTAGGTTATGATCATTGTTGGGTTTTGAACAATCAAAGCGAAGGTTTTAGATTTGTCGCCTCTGCTTATGATAAAATATCAGGACGATTACTTGAAATATTTACTGATGAACCAGGAATTCAGTTTTATTCAGGGAATTTTTTGGATGGAACACTACCTGGTAAAAAAGGAGATAAATATAATTTTAGAACTGGATTTTGTTTAGAGACACAACACTTTCCAGATACACCTAATCAAAAAAACTTCCCATCTGTTCAGTTGAATTTGGGTGAGAAATATCTTTCAAAAACATCATTTAAATTTTCTGTCAGATAAGAATTATTCAAAAATTAAATAACTAATCCTTAAGAAAAAAATAGATTTTGCTTTTGGATTTGACAAATCAGTTTATATTTGCCGACAGTTCATTGAAAATATATAAATAGCTATAATTTTGAATAGTATTTAATATCTATGTACATAAATAATTAAATATACTTTCTAATAAAAATACTTTTATAGCTGGAAAGAACATTTATTTAAGCCGATGTAGCTCAGCTGGCTAGAGCAGCTGATTTGTAATCAGCAGGTCGTGGGTTCGAGTCCCTCCATCGGCTCTTTATAAGTTCATCAAAATTGGGGAGATACTCAAGCGGCCAACGAGGGCAGACTGTAAATCTGCTGTTTTTAACTTCGCAGGTTCGAATCCTGCTCTCCCCACAATTTAGTTTTTGTATTTTTTATATATTTATGAATTCTATATCAACACTGATTTATCAGTTAAAAGCGAGAGTAGCTCAGTTGGTAGAGCGTCAGCCTTCCAAGCTGAATGTCGCCGGTTCGAACCCGGTCTCTCGCTCTCTTATTTATTGCCGATGTAGCTCAGGGGTAGAGCGTTTCCTTGGTAAGGAAGAGGTCACGAGTTCAAATCTCGTCATTGGCTCTTCTTCCTAATTACAATTGATAAACTCCTACTTTCTTGTTTTTATTAACAAGTTCTAAACCACTTCTCAGACCTGGTGATAGATTTTTCCATCTATTGTTAGTAATCCTTATGTAAAATTTTGATCCTTTTGTTATTAGGTTTTCTAATTTTTTTTGATCAATTATTTTAATAAGTCCGTTAGTATAGAATTGGCTTGAGTATGATTTTTGATCCAAGGAATAGATAGGTACTTTAGGGTTAATATTTTTTAAAATATATTTATCTGTATTGTTTATATATATAGGCTTTGCTACTCCTGAAAGTAATACAATTAAAAGCGTGAGAGGAATACCTAAACCACAATAGAGATATATTCTTTTATTTTTTACTGTCTCCCAGAAATAGTTGATAAATAGGGCCAGAGGAATCATGGATGGAAGTATGTATGGATGGATTAAACTTTTTGAAGTTGTAAAAAAGAAAGGTGTCCATAACATCCAGACTAATAAAAATAATGCCCAGGAATCTTTTTTAATTATTGACCATTTTTTATTGATCAGTCTAATTAGTAAAATAGACCAAGGCAAAATAAAAACTATAAAGAAGATCCAAATAATTCCAAAGGGCTGCTGTTTAGCAAAACCATACTTATCTCCTTGCCATTCTGAATTAAAAAAACGTTCAAAATGTTCTCCAACAATAAAGTAGTTTATAAAACCTGGAGAACGTAATTCTACAAGATAATACCATGGTAGACTAATAGTGAGTGACAAAATAACACCTAAAACCCAAGGAGCAGTTTTAAATGCCTTCTTAACGTTTTTCGAAATAACACACCAGATCGCTATTGGTGGCAAACTTAATATAGCTACTATAGGCCCCTTAGCTAAAAGTCCCAATCCCAAACCAATAAAAAAGAGATATCCCCAAAAGGGTTTACTTTCCTCTTTAAGTGCTTCCCAAAAACTAAGCATCATTAACGCTATACTAAAACTTAGAAACATATCAGTTGAAACAACTCCAGAGTGTAAATAAAATTCTGGAAGACAAAGGAGGAATATACCTGGTAAATATCGAGAAGTTCCCTTTTTATAACGGCTTAAAAAAAGTCCGATAACTACAGCTAAAAGCAAATAAGGTAGGCGAATAAAAAATTCGTGATCCCCAAAAATAGAAATACTCAGCGCACTTGCCCAAGATGATAGAGGAGGCTTTGCCCAAAATGGAATATCATAGTCTACATGAAGGACTATCCAGTTTTGAGTTTCTAACATAATGCGTGCGATTTCTGCATAACGCGCTTCAGTTTTATCCATAAGAGGAAGACTATAATTAAAGATTCCCCTAATCAGAACCATTACCCAGAATATTAAGGGGTGTGAACTTTCACTTAGTATAAATGACTCAATTCTTTTCATTTATAAAAACGATAAATTTTTATTAAATCGAACCAAACCCAAAACCCGTAACTAAGTCTAATTTTAGAACCACCCATATCTTTCCAAGATTTCAGAGGGGTTTCTTTAGAAAAGGCTATTAGATTTTCACTTCCAAAATGATTCTTGAGACGAAAAAAAATCTCTACATCAAAAAGCCATTTGGTAAGAAAATGATCATTAAAGGCAACAGGGATTAATTCTGAATTGAAAATTTTACAGCCACATTGTGAATCATAAATCGGTAGATTGAGTATTCTTGAAATAAAGGTTGCTAGTATTCGCCCAATTATAAATCTGTGGTAAAGACGGTTTATATTGTTATCGATTTTTCTTATTCGAGAACCAAATACAAACTTTATTTTTGAATTTACTTTTTTAGATAAGGCATAGCACTCTTCCAATGAAGTAGAGAGATCAGCATCCAAAAAAGCAATTTTATCAAACTTTTTTTTTTCTAAAAAAAAATTCATTCCTGTTTTAACAGCAAATGCTTTTCCCTCATTTTTTTTTAAATTAATAATATCAATACGATTTGATTTACTTTGATTTAACTTTTTTAAAATAGTTATAGTCTCATCATTAGAACCATCATTTACAAATAACAACGAAATATTTTGTCTTTGATCCAAGAAACTTTCAAAATCAGAATGAGCTAATCTTTCGAATTCATTGTAACACGGAATGACAATACCTAACTCCATTAAATTTATGCTACTAAAATAGTTTCTTAAATGTCCCTAACAAAGAAACAAAAAATGGTGAGGGGAAGGTCTTGGAATTTGAGAATTATAAGTAGTAAAAAATGTAATATTTAAATAGAAGGACTTTATAAAATCTCTTAATATTGATCAATGTTGTATTAATTGACAAAAAAATAGATATTCATAACAAAAAAAAAGTTTAAAACAATCTTTGAAACAAAAAAAATTAATAAATTTGCGCTCCTAAAATAACATTGAAACAACAAGAATTATGGCTAAAGAAACATTTGACCGATCGAAACCACACTTAAATATTGGTACAATTGGTCACGTAGATCATGGTAAAACAACGCTTACAGCAGCAATAACTAAAGTGCTTGCAGATGCTGGATTTTCTGAAGCGAGAAGCTTCGATCAAATCGATAATGCTCCAGAAGAAAAAGAACGTGGAATTACCATTAACACATCACATGTAGAATACCAAACTAGCAATCGTCACTATGCACATGTTGACTGTCCAGGTCACGCAGATTATGTAAAGAACATGGTTACTGGAGCTGCCCAAATGGATGGCGCCATACTAGTTGTTGCTGCTACAGATGGCCCTATGCCACAAACTAGAGAACATATTCTTCTAGGTCGCCAAGTAGGTGTTCCAAGAATAGTTGTGTTTTTAAATAAGGCAGACATGGTCGATGATGAAGAATTGTTAGAGCTAGTTGAAATGGAAGTTCGCGAACTTTTATCTTTCTACGACTATGATGGAGACAATACTCCAGTTGTGTTAGGATCTGCTCTTGGTGCACTTAATGGTGAACAGAAATGGGTTGATACCGTATTAAAGTTAATGGAAGAAGTTGACGTTTGGATTGAACTTCCAAAACGTGATGTTGATAAAGATTTTTTAATGCCTGTTGAAGATGTATTTTCAATCACAGGCCGTGGAACTGTTGCGACAGGTCGTATTGAGACCGGTGTAGCTAATACTGGTGATGAAATTGACATTATAGGGATGGGTGCTGAAAAAATGAAATCAACTATCACAGGAGTTGAAATGTTCCGTAAAATTCTAGACAGAGGTGAAGCCGGAGATAATACTGGAATTCTTCTAAGAGGTATCGAGAAAACAGATATCAAAAGGGGGATGGTGTTATGTAAGGTTGGATCTGTAACTCCTCATGCTAAGTTTAAGGCTGAAGTTTATATTTTGAAAAAAGAAGAAGGCGGCCGTCATACTCCATTTCATAATAACTATAGACCTCAGTTCTATGTTAGAACAACTGATGTCACAGGAAATATTGCTTTACCTGATGGAGTAGAAATGGTAATGCCTGGAGATAACTTAACTATAAATGTTGACTTGATTCAGCCAATTGCTTTAAGCATTGGACTTCGTTTTGCAATACGTGAGGGTGGAAGAACAGTAGGTGCAGGACAAGTTACTGAAATTTTAGACTAAGTAAAGATGTTTTTTAAAAGCATTTAAGGAGTTTGCTATCGGCTAACAACTTTCTTGCCAAATAAAAACGGGTTTAGCTCAGTTGGTAGAGCACTGGTCTCCAAAACCAGGTGTCGGGAGTTCGAGCCTCTCAACCCGTGCTGATAAAAATAATAGATGGCAGCAATGATTGACTATATTAAAGATTCCTTCGAGGAATTGAAGAATAATGTTTCTTGGACTGAACGTTCAGAGCTACAAAGATTAGTTGTTATCGTACTAGTCTTTTCTGTATTATTTTCATTAGCAATTTGGGGAGCAGATACTGTCCTTTCCCGTGTTATACAATTTTACTTTAATTTGATAGGTTAAACATGACTACAGCAACAAGTGATAAAAAGTGGTACGTTGTCCGCGCTGTGAGTGGTCAAGAAGCTAAAATTAAAGACTATATAATGTCTGAAATTTCTCGCTTTGGTTACGACCATTTAGTTGAAGATATACTGGTGCCTACAGAAAAAGTAATTCAAATTAGAAATGGAAAGAAAATCAATAAAGAACGAACATACTTTCCTGGCTACATAATGGTGAAGGCCAATCTTTCCGGAGAATTACCACATATTATCAAATCAGTTACTAATGTTATTGGGTTTTTAGGAGAAACGAAAGGTGGAGAGCCAATCCCCATGCGTGAAGCAGAAGTCAATCGTATGCTAGGTAAAGTTGATGAATTGGCCCTGACTACAGAGCACATCTCTATTCCTTTTACGGTTGGAGAAACTGTTAAAGTTATAGATGGTCCTTTCAACGGTTTTACAGGTGCAATTGAAAAAGTAAATGAAGAAAAACGTAAACTTGAAGTTATGGTCAAAATATTTGGAAGGAAAACCCCTCTAGAGTTGAGTTATATGCAAGTAGAAAAATTATAAATATTACAATAATTAGTCTTGGTGTAGCGGCTTCCATTACTACATCACTCTAAAATTAAAATAGATAATGGCAAAAGAAGTAAGTAAAGTTTTGAAACTACAAGTTCGGGGAGGTGCTGCGAATCCATCGCCACCGGTTGGACCCGCGCTCGGATCTGCAGGAGTCAATATCATGGAGTTTTGCAAGCAGTTTAATGCTAGAACCCAGGATAAACCCGGTAAAATATTACCAGTAGCAATTACTGTTTTCATGGATAAATCATTTGAGTTTGTCATTAAGACACCGCCAGCAGCTGTTCAACTGATGGAAGCAGCCAAAACAAAAAAAGGATCTGGAGAACCTAATCGAAATAAAGTCGCAACCGTGACTTGGGACCAGGTTAAACTTATTGCTGAAGATAAAATGCCTGATCTTAACGCGTTTACTGTAGAATCTGCTATGAAAATGGTTGCGGGAACTGCTCGTTCAATGGGATTCCAGATTTCTGGAAAAGCTCCTTTTTAATTTTAATTTTAAGTAATGGCTAAAATAAGCAAGAAACAAAAAGAAGCAAGATCAAAGGTGGATCCAAAGAAAATTTATAACCTAGAAGAGGCATCTACTTTGGTAAAAGAAATTACCAATACAAAATTTGATGCTAGTATCGACTTGGCTATTCGTTTGGGAGTAGATCCAAAAAAAGCTAATCAGATGGTTCGTGGTGTAGTAACCCTGCCACATGGGACAGGTAAAAACGTCAGAGTTCTTGCGTTAGTAACCCCAGATAAAGAAGCCGACGCCAAGGATGCAGGTGCCGATTATATTGGTCTTGATGAGTATTTACAAAAAATAAAAGATGGATGGACAGATGTTGATGTAATTGTAACTATGCCCAGTGTTATGGGAAAACTAGGCCCCTTAGGTCGTGTTTTAGGTCCCCGTGGCTTAATGCCAAATCCCAAGACGGGTACAGTTACAATGGATATCAAAAAAGCTGTCTCTGATGTTAAAGGTGGTAAAATTGATTTCAAAGTAGATAAAACAGGAATTATTCATGCTTCTATTGGCAAAGTATCATTCACGTCTGAAAAGATTTTTGAAAATGCAGATGAGTTATTAAAAACAATAATGAAATTAAAACCTTCAACATCCAAAGGAACCTATGTTAAAAGTGTTTCTATGTCCAGCACTATGAGTCCAGGTATTTCTGTTGACACCAATCTGGATTAATGTATAATATTTAAGTAATGACAAGACAAGAAAAAAACGAAGCAATAGAAAACCTTAAAGAAGCTTTAGGAGATGTAAAAAATCTTTACTTAGCTGATATTGCAGGACTTGATGCTATTCAAACAAGCGCACTAAGACGTGCATGTTTTAAAGAAAACATCAAATTGCAAGTGGTCAAAAACACATTACTCGCCAAGGCTATGGAAGCTTCCAGCCACAACTTTGGAGAGCTAACGGAAATTCTCAAAGGGAATACTTCGTTAATGTTTTCCGAATCGGGAAATGGACCTGCAAAGGTTATTAAATCTTTTAGGAAAAAGTCGGACAAACCAATTTTAAAGGGTGCTTTTATTGAAGAAGCTATTTATATTGGAGATGAACAACTTGACGCTCTTGTAGCGATTAAATCTAAAGATGAATTGATTGGAGAGATAATAACTTTGTTACAATCGCCAACCAAAAATGTAGTTTCAGCACTTCAGTCAGGAGGTGGGAAACTCTCTGGAATACTTAAAACACTTTCAGAACGTTAATTCCTGACTCAAGATTATTACGCACTCAAAACACAATAAAAATTTAAACAAAAAACAAAGTAAAATGGCAGATTTAAAAGAATTCGCAGAACAATTAGTTAACTTGACTGTAAAAGAAGTCAGTGAGTTGGCAGATATTTTAAAAGATGAGTACGGGATTGAGCCTGCAGCAGCTGCAGTTGCAGTTGCTGGACCTGCAGCTGGCGGTGCCGCTGGAGATGCAGGAGAGGAAAAGTCAGAATTTGATGTAGTCCTTACTGCGGCTGGAGGTTCAAAACTTGCAGTAGTAAAATTAGTAAAAGAGTTAACTGGTCTTGGACTTAAAGAAGCCAAAGATTTAGTTGATAATGCACCATCTCCTATTAAGGAGGGAATTGCTAAAGATGAGGCAGAAGCCCTCAAAAAGTCTTTAGAAGAAGCAGGTGCTGAAGTTGAGCTTAAGTAGTCTCAAACCATATCAATATTGGCTTAGGCTTTTGGATTTTTCCAAAGGCCTATACCTTTTTGGTGACCGCCCTTTTTGTAATACGACCATTAAAACACAGTTAGATGCCTAGTAAACAAAATCAAAGAACAAATTTTGCAGTAGCAAAACATACGCCCGGATATCCTGATTTTCTTGATATTCAAATAAAATCATTTCAGGATTTTTTCCAATTAGAAACTAAATCTGATGAACGAGATGAAGAAGGTCTTTTCAATACATTTAAAGAAAACTTTCCAATATCAGATACAAGAAATCAATTTGTTCTTGAATTCCTCGATTATTTCGTTGATCCACCAAGATATTCTATACAGGAATGTATAGAAAGAGGATTAACTTACTGTGTACCGCTAAAGGCACGTTTGAAGTTATATTGTAATGATCTTGAACACGAAGACTTTGAAACAATTGTACAAGACGTTTTTTTAGGAACCATACCTTATATGACACCAAGTGGTACTTTTGTTATTAATGGTGCTGAACGCATCGTTGTTTCTCAATTACATCGATCGCCAGGAGTTTTCTTTGGTCAATCTTTTCATGCCAACGGGACAAAATTATATTCAGCTCGTGTAATTCCCTTTAAAGGTTCTTGGATTGAATTTGCAACGGATATTAACAGTGTAATGTATGCTTATATTGACCGCAAAAAAAAATTACCTGTAACCACATTATTTAGAGCAATTGGTTTTGAACATGACCGTGATATACTCGAGATTTTCGATCTTGCAGAAGAAATTAAAGTTACTAAAACAGGTCTAAAAAAAGTACTTAAGAGAAAACTTGCTGCTCGCGTTTTAAAAACATGGCATGAAGATTTCGTAGATGAAGATACTGGTGAAGTAATATCTATTGAAAGAAATGAAATCATTATTGATCGAGACACTATTCTTGAAAAAGATCATATTGCAGAAATTATAGAAGCTGGTGTCAAGAATATCCTTCTTCATAAAGTAGATGCTCATATGTCTGACTATGCTATCATCTATAATACACTTCAAAAAGATCCTACTAACTCAGAGAAAGAAGCTGTAGAACACATTTATCGTCAACTTCGTAATGCAGAACCGCCAGATGAAGATACTGCAAGAGGTATTATAGACAAACTGTTTTTTTCAGATCAGCGTTACAATCTAGGTGAGGTTGGAAGATATCGAATGAATAAAAAACTTGGTTTAGATGTTGAAATGGATAAGCAGGTTTTGACTAAACAGGACATTATTACTATAATTAAATATTTAATCGAGTTAATCAATTCTAAGGCTGAAATCGATGATATCGATCACCTTTCCAACAGACGTGTTCGAACCGTCGGTGAACAACTTTCTTCTCAATTTGGAGTTGGTTTAGCTCGAATGGCAAGAACTATACGTGAGCGAATGAATGTAAGGGACAATGAAGTATTTACACCAATAGACTTGATTAATGCTAAAACACTTTCTTCCGTAATTAATAGTTTCTTTGGAACTAATCAGTTGTCTCAGTTTATGGATCAGACAAATCCATTAGCAGAGATTACACATAAACGACGACTTTCAGCCCTTGGACCAGGAGGACTATCTAGAGAAAGAGCTGGTTTTGAGGTTAGAGATGTCCATTACACACATTATGGACGTTTATGTCCCATAGAAACACCTGAAGGACCAAATATTGGATTAATTTCTTCTCTTGGGGTTTACGCAAAAGTAAATAACTTAGGATTTATTGAAACACCTTATCGCAAAGTAGAAGACGGAAAAATTAATTTAAAAGAAATAATTTATCTTAGTGCTGAGGAAGAAGAAAATAAATTAATTGCTCAAGCCAACATTAATTTTGATAACTCTGGAAAAATTATAGATGAAAAAATAATTGCTCGAGATCAAGCTGATTTTCCAGTTGTTGAACCAAAACAAATCAACTTTACCGATGTTGCACCTAACCAAATTGCTTCAATTTCTGCATCTTTAATTCCTTTTTTGGAACATGATGATGCAAATCGAGCTCTTATGGGATCTAATATGATGCGTCAGGCTGTTCCACTTTTACGCCCTGAGTCACCTATTGTTGGAACTGGGCTCGAAAAGCAAGTAGCTTCAGACTCACGAGTATTAATAAATGCCGAAAATGATGGACTAGTTGAGTATGTAGATGCAGAAAAAATTTCTATCAGATACAACTTCAACGAAAATCAAAGCTTAGTTGATTTTGATGGAAACTTAAAATCTTATAACTTAATTAAATTTAGAAAAACTAATCAAGGAACTTGTATCAATTTGAAACCCATTGTAAAAAAAGGTGATCACGTTTTTAAAGGACAAGTTTTATGTCAAGGATATGCTACTGAATCCGGAGAATTAGCACTAGGAAGAAATATGAAAGTTGCCTTTATGCCTTGGAAAGGATATAACTTTGAAGATGCGATTGTAATTTCTGAGAAAGTCGTACGTCAAGATATTTTCACTTCAATTCATATAGATGAATACTCTTTAGATGTTCGTGATACTAAATTAGGTACAGAGGAATTGACAAATGATATTCCTAATGTAAGTGAAGAAGCTACAAGTGATTTAGATGAGAATGGAATGATCCGTATAGGTGCTGAAGTAAATCCTGGTGATATTTTGATTGGTAAAATCACTCCTAAAGGAGAATCTGATCCAACACCAGAAGAAAAACTACTTCGAGCTATTTTTGGTGACAAAGCTGGTGACGTCAAGGATGCTTCACTTAAAGCGCCACCTTCACTTCGTGGTGTTGTAATTGACAAAAAACTTTTCACTCGTTCTGTAAAAGACAAACGTAAGCGAAATGAAGATAAAATAGAGTTAGAAAAACTTGAAAATTTATATGACAAAAAGTTTAACGAACTAAAATCAATTTTAGTGGAAAAGCTCTTTTCAATTGTAAATGGGAAAACTTGTCAAGGTATTACCAATGATTTAGGAGAAGAAATTCTTCCAAAAGGGAAAAAATATACTTTAAAGTTACTTTCTGCTGTTGACGATTATACTCATTTAGCTAAAAGTACTTGGACAACATCAAATGAAACAAACAATCTAATTGCTGATTTAATTCACAATTATAAGATTAAAGAAAATGATCTTCAGGGATCACTTCGCCGTGAAAAATTTACTATTAGCGTAGGAGATGAACTTCCTGCGGGAATCAAAAAATTAGCAAAAGTATATATTGCAAAAAAGCGTAAGCTTAAAGTAGGTGATAAAATGGCAGGACGTCACGGAAACAAAGGAATTGTTGCTAGAATTGTTCGTGAAGAAGAAATGCCATTCTTAGAAGATGGAACACCCGTCGATATCGTATTAAATCCGCTAGGAGTCCCTTCGCGAATGAATATTGGACAAATTTATGAAACTGTATTGGGTTGGGCTGGCAAAAATTTAGGAGAGAAATATGCTACTCCAATTTTTGATGGAGCTTCTATTGAACAAATAAATGCACTTACAGAAAAAGCCAAAGTACCTCAATATGGACATACATATTTATACGATGGTGGAACGGGAGAACGTTTTGATCAACCTGCAACAGTAGGTGTAATTTATATGTTAAAGTTAGGGCATATGGTAGATGATAAGATGCATTCGCGATCAATTGGTCCCTACTCACTAATTACCCAACAACCCCTTGGAGGTAAAGCACAATTTGGGGGACAGCGTTTCGGGGAAATGGAAGTCTGGGCACTCGAAGCATATGGAGCTTCTAGTACTTTACAAGAAATTTTGACTGTCAAATCCGATGATGTGATTGGAAGGGCAAAAACGTACGAAGCCATTGTGAAAGGAGACACTCTACCTGAACCTGGTTTACCAGAATCTTTCAATGTATTGATGCACGAATTGAAAGGATTAGGTCTTGACATTAGATTAGAAGAATAATTTATAAAAAGAAGAAATTTGGCTATGGCTAGAAATAACGAAATCATTACGCAAAAAAAATTTAATAAAATATCAATTGGTTTAGCTTCTCCTGAGATTATTCTCGGAAACTCACGTGGAGAGGTTTTAAAACCAGAGACAATAAACTATCGCACCCACAAACCTGAGCGTGATGGACTATTTTGTGAGAGAATATTCGGTCCTGTAAAAGACTATGAATGTGCTTGTGGAAAGTACAAAAGAATCCGTTATAAAGGAATTATTTGTGATAGATGTGGAGTAGAAGTCACTGAGAAAAAAGTTCGTCGTGATAGAGTAGGGCATATAAATTTAGTTGTACCTGTTGCTCATATCTGGTATTTTCGTTCTCTTCCTAATAAGATAGGATACCTGCTAGGCCTTCCTTCTAAGAAATTAGATATGATAATATATTATGAGCGTTATGTCGTAATTCAACCGGGAATAGCCAAAAATGAAGAAGGAGAATCTTTACAGTCTATGGATTTTTTGACTGAAGAAGAGTACCTTAACGTAATGGAGCAAATTCCTGGTGAAAACCAGTATTTGGAAGATAGTGATCCAGACAAATTTATAGCTAAAATGGGAGCAGAGTGTCTCATAGAGTTGCTATCACGTATTGATTTGCAAGCACTTTCGTTTGAATTGAGACATAAGGCTAATAATGAAACTTCTAAGCAACGTAAAACTGAAGCTTTAAAGCGTCTTCAGGTCGTAGAAGCTTTTCGTGATGCAAATGAGCGTGGAGAAAACCTCCCTGAGTGGATGGTTATGAAAGTAATTCCTGTTATTCCACCGGAATTACGCCCATTAGTTCCCTTAGACGGCGGACGCTTTGCAACTTCTGATTTAAATGACCTTTACCGTCGTGTAATTATTCGCAATAATCGTTTAAAAAGACTAGTAGAAATTAAAGCACCTGAGGTGATTTTAAGAAACGAAAAGCGAATGTTACAGGAGTCAGTAGATTCATTATTTGATAATACAAGAAAAGCATCTGCTGTTAAAACAGATTCCAATCGACCTTTAAAATCTCTTTCTGATTCTCTGAAAGGTAAACAAGGGCGCTTTCGTCAAAACCTCTTAGGAAAAAGAGTTGATTACTCTGCTCGTTCTGTAATCGTTGTTGGCCCAGAATTAAAATTATTTGAATGTGGATTGCCAAAAGATATGGCGGCAGAATTATATAAACCTTTCATTATTCGTAAAATTATCGAAAGGGGAATAGTAAAAACTGTAAAATCCGCTAAGAAAATTATAGACCGTAAAGAACCTGTAGTTTGGGATATTTTGGAAAATGTATTGAAAGGACACCCAGTACTTTTGAACCGTGCCCCTACCTTGCATCGTTTAGGAATACAAGCCTTCCAGCCAAAGCTGATAGAAGGAAAAGCTATCCAGCTTCACCCGCTTGTTTGTACAGCTTTTAATGCAGATTTTGATGGTGATCAGATGGCTGTTCACCTTCCATTAGGACCAGAAGCTATCCTTGAGTCTCAACTTCTAATGCTAGCTTCACATAGTATCTTGAATCCAGCTAATGGTTCACCCATCACAGTGCCCTCTCAAGATATGGTTTTGGGTCTTTATTATATGACAAAGGCAAGAAAGTCTTCACCAAAAATTAAAGTTAACGGAGAGGGTCTAGCATTTTATTCTGTTGAAGAAGTTCACATTGCATATAACGAGAAACGTGTTGATCTCAATGCAATGATAAAAATAAAAACTAAAGACTTTAATGAAGATGGAGTTCTAGAATATCAGGTGATTGACTCTACAGTAGGACGTGTACTTTTTAATGAAGTAGTTCCAGAGGCAGCAGGTTTTTTCAATGTTGTACTAACTAAAAAGAACTTACGCGAAATTATTGGAGATATTCTTAAAGTTACAAGTGTACCTGAAACTGCTGAGTTTTTGGATAAGATTAAGGCAATGGGATATGGTTTCGCTTTTAAAGGTGGATTATCTTTTAGTTTGGGTGATATTATAATTCCCCCAGAAAAACTAACAATGATTGATGAAGCCAATGGTCAAGTAGATAGTGTAATCGGAAATTATAACATGGGCCTAATTACAAATAATGAGCGTTATAATCAGGTCATCGATATTTGGACTTCAACCAATGCTAAGCTTACCGAACTGGCTATGAAACGAATTAGTGAAGACCAACAAGGGTTTAACTCTGTTTACATGATGTTAGACTCAGGAGCACGTGGATCTAAAGAACAGATTCGTCAGCTTACAGGAATGAGAGGATTAATGGCTAAGCCAAAAAAATCTAATGTAGGTGGAGGAGAAATCATTGAAAATCCTATTCTTTCTAACTTTAAAGAAGGACTCTCGATTCTTGAGTATTTTATATCAACTCACGGAGCACGAAAAGGACTTGCCGATACAGCACTAAAAACTGCAGATGCAGGATATTTAACCCGCCGTCTTCATGATGTCTCTCAAGATGTAATAGTTAATATTGAGGATTGTGGAACTTTACGTGGGGTTGAAGTTAAACCCCTTAAGAAAAACGAGGAAATTGTGGAGACCCTCGGCGAACGAATTTTAGGGCGAGTTACTCTTCACGACATTATTGATCCTAAAACAAACGAACTAATTGTTGCCTCTGGAGAAGAAGTAAAAGAAGATCATGTAGCTCTTATTCAAAAGACTCCTATCGAATCGGTTGAGGTTCGTTCACCTTTAACCTGTGCTGCTCAGTATGGAATTTGTGCTAAATGTTACGGCAGAAACCTTGCAACTGGAAAAATGGTTCAAATCGGTGAAGCTGTTGGAGTTATTGCTGCTCAATCTATTGGTGAACCAGGAACTCAGCTCACATTAAGGACCTTTCATGTAGGAGGTGTTGCAGGAAATATTTCTGAAGAAAATAAACTTATTTCGAAATTTAATGGTATTGCTGAAATTGAAGATCTTAAAACTGTTAAAGGAAAAGATTTTGAAGGTGAAGATGCTGAAATAGTAATATCAAGAACATCAGAAATCAAAATTTTAGACTCCAAGACAAAGATTGTCCTCAGTACTAATAATATCCCCTATGGGTCATCCTTACATATTAAAAATGGAGCTAAAATAAAAGAAGGCACTACGGTATGTCAATGGGATCCATTTAATGGTGTCATTGTTTCTGAATTTACTGGTAAAATTAACTTTGAGAATATTGAGCAAGGAATTACTTATCAAGTAGAAATTGATGAACAAACTGGTTTCCAGGAAAAAGTAATTTCTGAATCAAGAAATAAAAAACTAATACCATCTCTTTCTATAGCAGACAAGAAGGGCAACATTTTACGATCGTATAATTTACCTGTAGGAGCACACCTTATTGTTAATGAGGGAGATCAGATTGAAGAAGGAAAAATTTTAGTAAAAATTCCTCGTAAATCTGCAAAATCTGGGGATATTACAGGAGGCTTGCCCAGAGTAACTGAATTATTCGAAGCTCGTAACCCTTCTAATCCTGCGGTAGTTTCTGAGATAGATGGTGTAGTTTCCTTTGGGAAAATAAAACGTGGAAATCGTGAGATTATCGTCGAGTCTAAATTTGGAGACATTAAAAAATATTTGGTTAAACTATCCAATCAAATTTTAGTTCAAGAGAACGACTTTGTAAAAGCCGGTATGTCGTTATCAGATGGCTCAACAACTCCATCAGATATTCTAAATATTAAAGGCCCTTCAGCCGTTCAACAATACCTTGTGAACGAAATACAAGAAGTTTATCGTCTTCAAGGTGTAAAGATCAATGATAAGCATTTTGAGGTAGTGGTTCGTCAAATGATGCGTAAAGTTAGAATCTTAGACCCGGGGGATTCAGTTTTCCTAGAAAATCAATTGGTTTTCCGTTATGATTTTATGAAAGAAAATGATGCTCTTTATGGAATGAAAATTGTGGATGAGGTAGGAAATTCAGAAAACTTAAAACAAGGACAGATTATTTCATCTCGACAGTTTCGAGATGAGAATTCTTTATTGAAGCGAGAAAACAAAACTCTTGTATCAGCAAGAGAAGCTGCTCCTGCAATTGCTAAGCCTGAACTTCAAGGTATTACCCGTGCATCACTTCAGACTAAATCTTTCATTTCTGCTGCTTCCTTCCAGGAAACTACAAAGGTATTAAATGAGGCCGCAGTAAATGGAAAAGTAGATTTCTTAGAAGGACTTAAGGAGAATGTAATAGTTGGGCACAAAATTCCAGCTGGAACTGGATTACGTTCTTACAATGATGTAATTGTTGGCTCCAAAGAAGAGTATACTAGTCTTTTAATAGATAAGGAAGAAGAAATTAATTTCTAAGAAGTATGAGTGATAAAAAACTTCAAGATAAGCAGCAACTGAATATTGCTATAGATGAAAATGTAGCAGATGGTATATATTCTAATCTAGCTATAATTAATCATTCTGCATCAGAGTTTATCGTTGATTTCATAACAGTTATGCCGGGTTCTCCGAAGGCTAAAGTAAAATCTCGTGTTATATTAACTCCAGAGCATGTCAAGCGTTTTAAAAAAGCTTTGGAGGAAAATATACATCGTTTTGAAAAAGCTAATGGAATTATAGAAACTAACGAACAACAACATATTCCACTTAATTTCGGACCCACCGGTGAAGCTTAATAATTAAAAAACTTTCAAAAAAAGGTTTTTCTTAAGATTTGATTATTATTTCATCTTTTTCTAAAACCAAATTTAGTTTTAAAATTCTGAGGTAAAATGAAACTGCAAATCTTTAAATTTATCTTGAGTCATTTGTAAGGAAAAAGAAGAATCAGAAAGAAATACAAGTTGTCCTTTTTTATCATAAGCTAAAAATTTTTGCTTTACACGTTTAAATTCTTTAAAAGATGAACTTTTCTCATCTCCTTCAATCCAGCAAGCCTTATAAACATTGATGTTTTCATAGGAACATTGTGCACCGTATTCGTGGAGTAAACGATATTGAATTACATCAAATTGTAGCGCTCCAACTGTACCAATCAATTTACGACCATTAAGGTTGAGAATAAATAATTGGGCTACACCCTCATCCATCAGTTGATCAATTCCTTTTGAAAGTTGCTTAGATTTCATTGGATCTTTATTGTTGATATATCGAAAGTGTTCGGGAGAAAAACTAGGAATACCTTTAAATTTAATTTTTTCACCACTAGTTAGCGTATCACCAATTTTAAAATTTCCTGTATCATGAAGTCCAACAATGTCTCCTGGAAAGGAAACATCTATAATCTCTTTTTTTTCTGCAAAAAAGGTATTGGGTGAAGAGAACTTGAGTTTTTTATTTTGGCGAACATGGAGGTAGGGTGTATTTCGTTCAAAAGTTCCAGAAACAATTTTTACAAATGCTAATCGGTCTCGATGATTCGGATCCATATTAGCATGAATTTTAAATACAAAGCCACTAAATTTTTTTTCGTCAGGATTTACCATTCTTTCTTCAGAAACTTTTGGAAGCGGTTCAGGAGCAATTTCAATAAAGCAGTTCAGTAATTCTTCTATGCCAAAATTATTTAAAGCAGAACCAAATAAAACAGGGTTAAGTTTACCATCTAAATAAGCCTTTTTATTAAATTTAGGATACACTGCTTCGATTAATTCTAACTCTTCTTTTAATAATTCTAAATGAGCACTTCCAATTGCTTTTTCTAGCTTGGAATCATTAATTGAGTTAAAGGTTAATTTTTTTCCAATTGTTTGTTTTTGTTCATCACTAAATAGTTGAATATTTTGCTCCCATATATTGAAAATACCCTTAAAATCATAACCCATTCCAATAGGAAGGGATAGTGGGGTGACTTTAAGGTCAAGTTTTTGTTCTATTTCATCCAAAAGATCAAAAGCATCTTTTCCCTCTCGATCTAACTTATTTATAAAAATAATTGTAGGTATATTTCGCATCCGGCAAACTTCCACTAATTTTTCGGTTTGTTCCTCTACACCTTTTGCTACATCAATTACAACAATAACACTATCTACAGCAGTTAAGGTCCGAAAAGTATCTTCAGCAAAATCTTTATGACCAGGAGTATCAAGAATATTTATTTTTTTGTCTCTATAAATAAATGCTAAAACGGAAGTTGCGACTGATATACCTCTTTGGCGTTCAATTTCCATAAAATCACTTGTGGCTGATTTTTTGATTTTATTAGACTTAACAGCACCTGCTTCTTGAATTGCTCCACCGAAGAGTAGTAATTTTTCAGTCAAAGTAGTCTTTCCTGCATCGGGATGGGAAATGATCCCAAACGTTCTTCGCCTCTTAATTTCATTTAAAAACTCCATATTTGCATTTTCGACAAAAGTATTACAAATAATCTCCCGTTCGAAAAGAACTTCAATAGGTTTTTGTAAAAATTATGGGTAATTTTACACTGCATGGATGAAGAAAAAGTCATTTTAGTTGATACTAATGATAACCCAATAGGTGTAATGCCAAAAATGGAGGCTCACAAAAAAGCATTATTACACCGAGCATTCTCAGTTTTTATTTTAAATCAAAATGGCGAACTTTTGCTTCAACAGCGTGCATTACATAAATATCATTCCCCTGGATTATGGACAAATACATGTTGCAGTCACCAAAGGGAAGGTGAGACAAATGTATTTGCTGGAAAACGTCGCCTAAAAGAAGAAATGGGATTCAATACTTCCCTAAAAGAACTTTTTAGTTTTATTTATAAGGCACCTTTTGATAATGGTTTAACTGAATATGAACTAGACCATGTTCTTCTTGGATATTATGAAGATATTCCTGATGTGAATCCTGAAGAGGTTCAATCCTGGAAATGGATGGATCTTAAGCAGATTGCATTTGCCATAAAAGCTAATCCTAAAGATTATACCGTTTGGTTTAAAATCATATTTGATCGATTTTACAATTATATAAAAACAAAAAAATGAAGGTAACTGTAAGTAGGAAAGCACATTTTAATGCAGCACATAGATTATATAGGAAAGACTGGTCAGATGAAAAAAATCAAACTATTTTTGGAAAGTGTTCCAATCCTCATTTTCATGGGCATAATTATGAATTGGTAGTTCATGTTACAGGAATAATTAATCCTGATACTGGCTATGTGATTGATATGAAGATCTTAAAAGACTTGATCAAAGAAGAAGTAGAGGAAAAGATGGATCATAAAAATTTAAATGAAGAAGTTCCAGAGTTTTATGATAAAATTCCTACTGCAGAAAACATGGTAATTGTTATTTATGAAGCTCTAAAGCCTCACATGAATCCTGAACATGAACTTGCGGTTACACTTTATGAAACTCCTAGAAACTTCGTGAGTTATTCAGGTTAAAAAAAAGAAATCCCTTTTCTTAATTTCAATTAAAAAAATATATATCTTCAAATGATATTTATTTTAAAAACTATGCCAAGCATTAGACTACTCAAAAAAGAAATTAATAATGACATTGGGGATTTTATCGAGGAAATTTATTTATGGGAGCTATCGAACCCTAATGGTGATTTAGCAAAAAGTGAAAAGTTAATAGATGAAGCTATACAAACCTTTGATGATTTGATGGTAAAAATTAATGCAGTGAGTGGTGATGATTTGAAAAGCAAGTTTAAAGCTATTAACCAAGAACATAGAAAATTAATGCATTCTTTATTGAAAAAGTCTGCAGCTTTATAATTTAATTTTCTTGATCTCGACGTCGTTCTAAAAAAGTCAAGAACTCTTTTCCGTATTTAGAATTACTAACTTCTTCAGTCATTTTTATTGCTATTGAGTCTAACAATGAAATATTTGCATTATAGACTTGAGTCAATGCTAAGTATGGTGCTATATTTTCATTAGTATTTTGAGCAGCAAAATTTATGGTATATAAGTATCTTCTTTTTAAAAGATTATCCATTTTTTGTTGTAAAGAATCTGTAAGTTTAGGGTTTCCTTCAATTTTTGACTGGTAGAACTTTTTCATTAAGTCTAAATTTTGATCATTGAATTTTCTATTAAATGAATTAAATTCTTGAAGTAATTCTTGATTTTTTGACCCAATTATTTTAGCACTGCTTTCGAATGTATTTAAAAGGGTTTTGATTTGAATAGCTCCTTTTTCTCCGAAAAATAAAATACGATCATTCAAACTGTCTCCGTCTTCTTTGTCTAGATATAGATAAAAAACCTCTGCTGTTTCAATTGGTGTCCGAAATTCAAAATTTGGGATTCCATTGATTTTAATTGAATCGATGTTGACAAGTACTGTGTCTTGTATCTTTTGAAGGTATAAGGTTCCTTTTCTCAGTCCATCTATACTTCCATTAACAATCATTAGATTATCTGAATTTTTTTCTTTTTTCTCACAAGAGAAAATTAATAACCCACAAAAGGTTATTAAAAAAGTTATGTGATGTTTTGTCATGTTTAAATATTAATCCAATAAGTTAATTTAAGGTTAAAACTACGATATCTTGGGGAAAAATTGTCTGTACTGATGTAATTGTCATTATAAACCAAAAACAAGTCTGATAAAGGGGCAAACCTCCATTGCATTCTAGAATTGATACCTAGGTTTTCGCCTTGGGAATTATACTGAATAAAAGTAGTCCAAGAAATTGTTTTTGTAAAAGTAAAATCAATCTTTGGACTAACAAGCCAGATTTTTTTCGAAGTATATGGTTCAGGTAATTTAATTGAATTAAAATTAAGAATCATACTAGCATTTACAATAGGCTGTTTTCTCCATTTAATCTCATTTTCTATTGTGAATTTCGTACCGTTATAAAAAGTCCCATAAGAAACTTTAGAATCAAGGTTAAAAAAGTTTCTTTGGTCTGAGCGGTATGAAAGTTCCAAATCACCATATGAATAATCTGTGCCAGAAGGAAGAAAAATCCCTTCTGGACTTCTGGTTGGATTAAAATCTGATATTAAATAAATATAACGATTTGTATAATCTAGTGAGAGACTACTAAAATTTAGAAAACTCTTTCTTATTGTAGTAATAAAAACTCTATCTGTCATTAAATAATCATTTGCAGTATCATAAACAAAAAATCCTCTTTGCGTAAAACTATAACTTGTTATATCGGCATTTTTAGGGTATATTCTAAAGGTGTATTCTGGAGAAAGTTTTAAAAATCCAGTACGTCTAAAAAATCCTAGATTCGATCGGAAATCGTCTCCCCCATGAACCCATTCCATCCCAGCTTTATGGCGAAGCGAGTTTCGTTCAAGTCTCATACCTACAATCTGATCATCACCATTTAAACCTTCTGTAAATGATTTGTGAAAAAAAGCACGTCCTGACCATTTACTATCAATAGATGCCAAGTTGTACTCGACACCAGTAACGCTATTTTTTCTTTCTTCATTATTCATAAAAGTATAATCTTTTACCGCTCTTTGGTCCAAAAAAAAGAAACTAATATTTGATCTATCAAACACTTTTTGTCTAAGAGTAAAAACAGTATTTAAATTTGAAGCAATTTCATTTTCTACATCTTCGTCAGTTACAATATTTAAAAATCCAACACGTAAATTAGAATTTAACTTACCACTTAATCGTGCTCCATAAATGATTTTATTTTCTATAGTATTTCCCTCTAAATCCTTGGCAACACCTATTCTTCTTGAGAAAAAAGGGACAACATCTCTAGTGGATCCAAAATCTTTAAAAAGATCATCATTTTGAGTGAAAAATTGTCGTTTTTCAGGAAGTGCAATTGCAAATCTGGTTAAGTTCACTACTTGATCATCGACTTCAACTTGAGAAAAATCAGGATCAAAAGTCAAATCTAGGTTAAGTGCATTTCCAATTGGAATTTTAGCATCTCCACCTAAGGAAAAATTTGAAGCTGAACTATTACTCTCAAAGTCTTTAAATGCTAAACCACTAATATAAGGGATTATTGAAATGGGATTTCTTGCTTTTTTAAGAGGGGTTTCAAAAACCATCTTCCCCATAAATCCTAAATTTCCAATAGTTTGGTTTAGAGGGGTTTTCGCCCAAACACTATATTCATTATTTTGTGCATTTCCTCTGTAAATATTAAAACGCCAAAAATCACTTGAGTTATTATAAAATAGTGAGGTGAGCGGAATTTGAATTTCAACGGTGTAGCGGTTATCATATATTTTTGATTCAACAAACCATTTAGTATCCCATGAATAATTTCTGTCAGTTCTATAATTTTGATTTCCACCTGATATAAGACCTTCTTTTTTTAAACCTAAAGGATTTGTTGTAAATGAAAATGCATTAGTTCCATCATTAAAGGTGTCAAAAAGAAGAGTTATAGCTTCAGCACCAAATGTGTCAAAGTCACGCTTTAAGCTTGGAGTACTGAATTTAATCCCATCTGTAAATAGCTCTATAAAAACATAAAGATTTTTTTCATTTTTTAAAACCTTAAATCTAGTTTGTTTGTTTGCTTTAAGGCTATCATTTGGTCTCCATAGCCAAAATTCTGATTGCCAATCACTTTTTCCCCATTCCTTTTCATTTCCGACACCATCAATAGTTATGTCTGATTGGATAGAAGGGATTAAAAATTCTATTTCTTTTTCTTGACTGAAAACCAGCGTGCTAATCAATAACAAGAGAAATTGAAAAAAGTTTTGTTTTTTCAACAGTTTTTTTGAGATAAAATTAGTAATCTTTTAAAATAAGACAGAATATGTAAAATTAAAATTTAAATTTAAATCATATTTTAACAAAATGAAAGTTGGGTTCATTTTTATTTTAGGTTTTCTTGTTTCTTCAAATGAGCTTTTGGATTGGGGAACAATTGGTCATCGTACTGTTGGAGAAGTTGCTGCTCAGCACATTTCTAAAAAAACACAAATAGCGATTGAAGATCTTTTAGAGGGAGCTTCAATTGCATATATTTCTACTTATGCCGATGAGATTAAGTCTGATTATAGATATGATGCTTATAATTCTTGGCATTATGCAAATATGGAACTAGATGAAAATTATGATTCTAGTAAGAAAAACTCAAAAGGGGATATTATTCAAGCTATTGGTAAATGTATTAAAGTATTAAAAAGTAAAAGAACTCCTAAAAAAGACAGAAAATTTTATTTGAAGCTACTAATTCATTTTATCGGTGATCTGCATCAGCCGTTACATTTAGGAAAAAAGAGTGATAAAGGAGGAAATGATGTCAAAATTAAATGGTTCGGTGAAATTTCAAATCTTCATCGTCTTTGGGATAGCGATTTAATAGATAGTAGTAAGCTTAGTTATACTGAATTGTCAAAAAATTTACCAAGATTATCACAAGCTCAACAAAGAGAACTCGCATCTAGTCCAATTTCAATTTGGATAGAGGAAACACATAAAATAACGAAAAAAATTTATAATGATCTACCCGAAAACGTCAATTTAGGTTACCGGTATCGTTACGAAAACTTTGAAACGATCCGCTTACAATTGCTTAAAGCTGGTCTTCGACTAGCTTATGTGCTTGATGATATTTTTAAATAATTTTACGAAAGGTTAAATTAATCCTGGGTCCTACAAGTTTATTAGTTTTAGCAACTTGATGAAGCCAGTGGGTTTGAGTTTCTCCCTCCATCAATAATAAACTTCCCGATGTTAAGGGAATTTTCAACCTTAGCTCTTTTTGATTTTTATGTTTTAGGTGGAAAAATCTCTCTGCTCCAAAACTCACTGAGGCGATAGCTGGGTTTTCACCTAACTCTTTTTCATTATCAGCATGCCATCCATTACTATCTTTTCCATTTCGATATAGATTGAGTAACACGGTTGTGAATTCAATATTAATTATGCTTTGTACACGATTTTGAATTTCAAATAGAAGAGGTGTGATTCGATGTGGATGCATGGTAATTCCAGAGTAGGAGTAAGGTAAAGAGTTGGTCGCATACAAAGCGGTTAGTCTAGGCTGAGAATATTCTTTCCCATAAACAGTAATGGAATCTTGTTGCCAAAGAATTTCATCTTTAAGTTGCTTAAAATACCTGTTAGTTTCTTTTTTTGAAAAGAAAGATTCAAAATAGCGTAAGCTTGCACCTGGAAATACACAAGTGGAACCATTACCTGGAAGTACAATTGGTTTAATCATTTTATAATTAAGTTAACACTAAAAAAAAATTGCCCGAAGGCAATCTTTTTTATTTAATTAATTCAACACTTCGTTGAATAAATTGTGTTAAGGCCTCTCCTTTTAAAAGATTTTGGGAAAGCTTAGCCAAATCAAGAGCTTGTTGAATAAGGCGTTCCTTCTTCTTTTTTGTTTTAGTATTTAAAATCTGACCTACCAGTTCATGATTAGTGTTTACTACTAAATTATACATGTCAGGCATATTTCCCATCATACCTCCACCACCAGTTTGTTGCATTTCTTTCATGCGTCTCATAAATTCAGGTTGGGTTAATACGAAAGGTAAACTTTGACTGTCTAAAGGCTCTAATTGGACTGTATATCCGCCTTCTTTTACTACTTCTTCAATAATTGGCTTTAAAGTTTCTTTTTCCTTATCAGAGATTTTAGAAATGATGGCTTCATCTTTTTTTATTAAGTTTTCTAAAGTATCTCCATCAACTCGTGCGAAAGAGATATTTTCTTTGTTACCCTCCATTTTTTGGATAAGATGTCCAATTATAGGGGAGTCTAATAATAATATTTTATATCCCTTAGCATTAGCTTGTTTAATATAACTATGTTGCGCATCAATATCTGAAGAATAAAGAATAACCAATTTATCATCTTTATCAGTTTGTAGATCTTTAGTATTCTCTTTAAGTTCATCAAAAGTAAAAAATTCACCATCTGTGGTTGGGTAGAGAGCAAAACTATCAGCTTTTTCATAGAACTTATCTTCACTTAACATTCCATATTCGATAACTACTTTAATATCGTTCCACTTTTCTTCAAAACCTTTTCGATCATTTTTAAAGAGGCTTTTCAATTTGTCAGCTACCTTTCTGGTTATATAGTTACTTATTTTTTTTACTGCTCCGTCAGCTTGAAGGTAACTTCTAGATACGTTTAAAGGAATATCAGGTGAATCAATCACACCACGAAGAAGGGTTAAAAATTCAGGAACAATTCCTTCAACATTATCTGTTACAAAAACTTGGTTTTGATAAAGTTGGATACGATCCTTTTGAATATTTATATCATTATTAAGCTTGGGAAAGTATAGAATTCCAGTTAAATTAAAAGGGTAGTCTACATTTAAATGAATATTGAATAATGGTTCTTCAAATTGCATCGGATATAACTCCCTATAAAAAGATTTATAATTTTCATCTTTAAGATCCGCTGGTTTTTTTGTCCATGCAGGATCTGGATTATTAATTATATTGTCTACTGTTATTTTTTCAGGCTCTGCGTCTTTTTCTGCTCCATCAGGAAGAGGAAGCGTTTCTTCTTTGGTTCCAAACTTTATTGGAATGGGCATAAACTTATTATATTTTTTAAGCAATTCTCCAATACGAGTATCCTCTAAAAACTCTTTCGAGTCTTTGTCAATATGTAAAATAATCTCTGTTCCACGAATATCTTTTTTCGATTTTTTAAGACTGTATTCTGGTGATCCATCACATATCCAGTGCGCTGCAGGCTCATCCTTATGAGTTTTTGTTATAATTTCTACTTTTTCAGCAACCATAAATGCTGAGTAAAAACCTAAACCAAAGTGTCCAATTATACCACTATCTTTTGCAGAGTCTTTATATTGATCCAAAAACTCTTCTGCTCCAGAAAAAGCTACTTCATTAATGTATTTTTGAACTTCTTCGTGAGTCATTCCGATACCACGATCAATTATATGAAGTTTTTTACCTTTTTTATCTACTTTAACCTCAATTTGCAAATCACCTAAGTCTCCCTTAATTTCACCAAGGCTACTTAAATGCTTAATTTTAGTCGTAGCATCTGTAGCGTTTGATATTAATTCTCTTAAAAAGATTTCATGATCGCTATAAAGAAATTTCTTTATTAACGGAAATATATTTTCAACTGCTACATTTATTTTTCCAGTACTCATAATTATTGTAATTTATAACCACTATTTACAAATAAAATACCAAAATGGAAAATATGACAACATGGCACCATTTGTGATCAAATTTTAAAAGTAGAATTTTTTCAAAGCACATACATAAATAACTTCTGTTTAAAAGGAATTCATTTTCCAATCTAAAAAAATGTACTTTTCAAAATAATTTATATAAACATGTATAATTCAAAAATTATTGGACTCGGAAAATACTTGCCAGATAACGTTGTCAAGAACTCTGATTTAGAGATTGTTATGGAAACTTCAGATGATTGGATTCAAGAACGAACTGGAATTAAGGAACGACGTCACATTTCTAAGGGAAGTAAAGATTCTACTTCATCAATGGGAGTTAAGGCTTCCAAAATTGCGATTGAACGTTCTGGATTATTAGCCCAGGATATTGATTTAATTTTGTTTGCTACACTAAGTCCAGATTATTATTTTCCTGGTTCAGGGGTCCTTGTACAAGAGGCTTTAAATATTCCAGATTGTCCAGCAATGGATATCCGTATGCAATGTTCTGGATTTGTTTATGCAGTTGCTACTGCAGACCAGTTTATTAAAACGGGAATGTATAAAAATGTTTTAGTCATTGGCTCGGAATTTCATTCTGGAGGTCTTGATATGACAACTCGTGGCAGGAATATATCAGTAATTTTTGGTGATGGAGCTGGTGCCGTTGTAATGACTCGAACTGAAAGTAATTCAATAGGTATTCTAAACTCACAATTGCATTCCGAGGGAAAACATGCGAAAGAGCTCTCTCTTATCGGACCTAGCACGGGTCGTTGGGTTCCTGAGATTATGAAAGAAAATAATCCAGAAGACATATCATATTATCCTTTTATGAATGGTCAGTTTGTATTTAAAAATGCTGTAGTTCGTTTTACTGAAGTTATTAATGCAGGATTAAAAAAAGCAGGCTGGAAGCCAAACGAAATTGATATGCTGATTCCTCATCAAGCTAACCTTCGTATTGCTCAATTTGTTCAAAAGAAATTTGGACTTAGTGACAATCAAGTTTATAATAATATTCAGCGTTATGGGAACACTACTGCTGCTTCAATTCCGATCGCTCTAACTGAAGCTTGGGAAGAAGGTAAAATTGAAAAGGGAAATAAAGTTGTATTAGCTGCTTTTGGCAGTGGCTTTACATGGGGGAGTGTCATGATTCAATGGTAAATTATAAAACTCTTATTCTTGGGGCTTCACCAAATAATCAACGCTATTCTTTTAAAGCTGTTATTAGCCTATTTAATGCAGGTATAGATGTAATTCCTATGGGAATAAAAGAAGGAAAAATTACTAATATTAAAATTGTAGCTCCATTTACAGTTCTGAAAGATATTCACACCATTTCACTTTATTTATCTCCACAAAAACAAGATCAATACCTCGATTTTATTTTAAAGCTAAAACCACATCGTATTATTTTTAACCCTGGAACTGAAAATAAAATTTTTGCTAAAAAACTAAGTGCTTCAGGAATTTTTTGGGAAAATGCCTGTACTTTAGTTTTACTTTCTACGAATCAATATCAAACCTAAAAATGTAAGTAGTCCGTTTAAGGGAAGTAGTTCATATCCTAATTCGTACCCACCCAAAAGACTAGCATCTAAAGAACCCAAAATGCTTATCAAAAGCAATACTACCAATATAACTAGCCAAAGCCATTGATCCCTTATTTTATAATCCGTAAATATTCCAAATGAAAAAAGACCTAATAGAGGACCGTATGTGTATCCAGCTGCTGTAAGAAGTCCGTCGATGACATTACGACCTAAAAAATATTTAAACGATATGACAACTAAAATCAATAAAATACTCATTCCAATATGAATTTTTTTACGTAAACTTTTTTGTTTTGGACTTTCATATTGTTCTATATCAAGAAAGTCTACACAAAAGGAAGTTGTTAATGAAGTCAATGCACTATCTGCACTACTGTATGCTGCAGCAATTAAGCCAAGAATAAAAGTTATAGCAACGGTAATACCTAATCCACCATTTAGTGCAATTTCTGGAAATAGAAGATCTGTTTTAATACTTCCATCCATTATTGGGACAGAAATAACTTTTTGATCAGCATAAATGTATAGTAATGCTCCTAAAAGCATAAATAGTCCAGTTACTATAACCAAAACAATACTAAAGACAATCATATTTTTTTGAGCATCTTTTAAATTCCGACAGCTCAGATTTTTTTGCATCATATCTTGATCTAGACCAGTCATACATATTGTTACAAAAGCACCCCCAACAAATGATTTTAGAAAATGGTTTCGACTCAAAAGTGAATCTGTAACGAAAATATCATTATAATTAGATAATTCTCTTGAAGTTAGAAAATCAAAAAAAGACCAATCCAATGCCTGATTTATATAATTTATTGAGAGCAATACAGAAAGAATCATTAAAGCTGTTTGAAGTGTATCAGTAAATACTATAGTTTTAATGCCACCTTTTTGAGTATAAATCCAAATCAGTAATATTGAGATTACTACTGTAATTTCAAAAGGTATATTCCAAGCGTCAAAAATAAAATTTTGAAGTACAATTGCAACGAGAAACAATCTAAATGCAGCTCCTAAAACTCTCGAAATAAAAAAAAAGAAAGCACCTGCATAATGGCTTCTTTTCCCTAGACGTATTAAAAGGTATTCATAAATTGAAGTTACATTATTTTTATAGTAAAGAGGTAAGAGTAAATATGCTACAACAAAATATCCAATAAGATAACCTAAAACAACTTGAAAATAGTGGAATTTTGAAGAATCTACCCAACCTGGAACCGATATAAAGGTAACTCCTGATAATGATGCTCCAACCATTCCAAAGGCAACTAAATACCAAGGAGAATTTCGATTGGCTTTAAAAAACACTTCATTAGAATCCTCCTTTACAAACAAATAAGAAATACTGAAAAGAACAAAAAAATAACCAATTATTAGGCTTAGGATGAATAGCGGAGTAATCATTATTTAATTTTAAAGAGACCAAGATACGAAAGTAGAGACAACCTAGTTTTTTGTAAATTTACACATGGATTTTTCATCAAAGTTACTTGAAAATGCAGTCCAAGAAATTGCTCTTTTACCAGGAATAGGAAAGAGAACTGCATTAAGACTCGCATTACACCTTTTAAAGCAACCTAAAGAAAATACTCATTTGCTTTCAGATTCTCTTAAAGCATTAAGAGACAGTGTAATCTTCTGTTCTAGTTGTCACAACCTTTCAGATACAACCCTTTGTGAGATTTGTTCTAGTCCAAAACGTGATAAAAAATTACTTTGTGTAGTTGAAGATATTCGAGACGTTATGGCGATTGAAAGTACAGGACAATTTCAGGGAATTTATCATGTCTTAGGTGGAATTATTTCTCCAATGGAGGGGGTTGGACCTCAAGATTTAAATATTGCTTCTCTTGTAAATAAGGCAAAAGAAGGTTCTGTTCATGAAGTAATTTTTGCTTTAAGCGCAACTATGGAAGCAGACACTACAAATTTTTATATTTACAAATTATTATCTCCATATCAGATAAAGACTTCCACAATTGCCAGGGGAATTCCTGTAGGAGATGAGTTGGAGTATACTGATGAAGTTACTCTAGGTAGATCCATTTTGGCTCGTATTCCATTTGAGTCATCCATTACAAAAAGTTGATTCAAAATCTTCTTTGTAGATCTATTAATTAAATCTGATTTCCCAGTCAAAATTTGATACTTTTGTATAACATAATATTATGGGACAATATTTTTTAAAATTACCCAAAATGGGTGAGAGTGTAGCTGAGGCAACTATAATCAAATGGTTAAAAAATGTTGGTGATTCAGTATCTATAGATGACCCCATATTAGAAATAGCAACTGATAAAGTCGACACTGATGTAACTTCTGAAGCTGAAGGCGTCATCATAGAAAAGAAATTTGAAGAAAATGAAGTTGCTCAGGTTGGAGAGGTTTTAGTAGTAATTGAAACTGAAAAAGGAGAAAACGAATCTCTTAATGATTCAGATTTAAATAAGATAGTCCCTGAAACTTCTTTCAAAGAAAAAGATGAAACTGAATTAGTTGCAGCAGAATTGGAAGAAGAAATTAAGACCTTAGAAATCAAAGTAAATCAAACAAAGGAGAATAGCGAACGTTTTTATTCCCCTTTGGTAAAAAATATTGCAAAAAAGGAGGAGATTTTACAAGATGAATTAGATCAAATACCCGGATCAGGAAAAGGGCATCGATTAACTAAAAAAGACTTACTTCAATATCTAAATAATAGAGTTATTTATCCTGATAAGAATACAGATAAAATAGAAGATCAATCAAAAATCACAAAGCTTCCGATATTAGCAAAGCCTAGTTTTTCAGAAGGTGATCAAATCATAGAAATGAGTCGTATGGAGAAGCTGATTTCATCCCACATGAAATCAAGCATACAAACTTCTGCTCACGTTCAATCCTTTATAGAAGTTGATGTTACTGATTTATGGGACTGGCGCGAAAAGGTTAAAGCCCCTTTTTTAAAACGTGAAAATGAAAAATTGACCTTTACACCCTTATTTATTAGAGCTACAATTAAAGCTCTACGTGATTATCCAGCTTTAAATAGTAGTTTGGATAGTGATAAAATTATCATCAAAAAAGATATAAACTTGGGAATGGCAACCGCATTACCTGATGGAAATCTTATTGTTCCTGTAATTAAAAATGCAGATCACTTAAATTTAGTAGGGCTGACAAAAGCTGTAAATGATCTGGCAAATCGCGCACGAAAAAGTAATTTAAAGCCCGAGGAAGTTCAAGATGGGACTTATACATTTACAAATATTGGAAATTTTGGATCAATTATGGGGACGCCCATAATAAACCAGCCACAAGTAGGAATCTTAGCTATAGGATCAATTCGAAAAATGCCAGCTGTTATCGAAACTCCAAATGGAGATTTTATAGGAATACGAAGAAAAGTAATTCTTTCTCACAGTTATGATCATCGAATAATTAATGGAGCTACTGGGGGGCTTTTTGTAAAACGTGTTGCGGAATATTTAGAAAATTGGAAAGAGACCCTTCCCTATTAATTTGAGATTATGAAACTTCAACTAGCTAAACCGCTTTGTTTTTTTGATTTGGAAACAACTGGTACTAATATAAGTAAAGATAGAATCGTAGAAATTGCAATTCTTAAATTACATCCTGATGGAACACAGGAGAAAATGGAGAAACTTATCAATCCAGAAATTCAGATTCCATCTGAAGTTTCTGAAATTCATGGTATTACAAATGAAATGGTAGTAAATGCCTCTACTTTCAAAGAAGAATCACATACTATTTATGGCTTCTTGAAAGGCTGTGATTTAGCAGGATTTAATTCTGATCGTTTTGATATCCCTCTTTTAGTTGAAGAACTTCTTCGTGCCGAAGTTTCCTTTGATTTTAAAAATGTTAAAACAGTCGATGTTCAAACTATTTTCCATAAAATGGAAGCTCGTACACTTTCCGCTGCTCTCAAATTTTATTGCGAAGAGGAACTTAAAGATGCACATTCAGCTCAAGCAGACACTAAAGCTACTCATGATGTATTATTAGCTCAACTAGATCGATACAATGATTTAGAGCCAAACATAGATTTTTTAAATAAATTTAGTACAAGAAGAAAAACAGCAGATTTTGCAGGTTTTGTTGTATTTGATAAATCAAATGAAATGTGTTTTGGGTTTGGAAAACATAAAGGCCAAAAAGTTACTGATATTTTGGAAAAAGAGCCAGGTTATTTTGGATGGGTTCTTAATGCAGACTTTCCAAGATATACTAAAAAAGTACTTACTGAGATTAGATTAAAGACCATGAATACAAAAGGTTGAAATTGTGAAAATTTTATGCGTAGGGAGAAATTATTTTTCTCATATTAAAGAGTTGGGTAATGATAAACCTAAAAATCCAATATTATTTATTAAACCAGACACCTCTATCTTACAAAAAAATCAACCGTTTTTTATTCCTCATTTTTCTTCAAATATTGATTATGAAGTAGAGGTATTGATTAGAATAAATAGAATTGGTAAACACATACAGACTAAATTTGCTCACAAATATTATAACGAGATTGGGTTGGGAATTGACTTTACTGCACGTAAACTTCAAAATCAGTTAAAAAAAAATGGAATGCCTTGGGACAAATCCAAATCTTTTGACGGTTCAGCGTTGATTGGAGATTGGTTTCCTAAAAATGAGTTTAAAGATTTAAATTCACTTTCATTTAGTTTAAAACTTAATGACTATGTTGTTCAGCATGGGAATACTTCAAAAATGCTTTGGAATATTGATGATTTAATCAGCTATATTTCTCAATATTTTACACTTAAAATAGGTGATATAATTTTTACAGGAACCCCAGCTGGAGTTGGCACTGTATCTGAAGGTGATGTTTTAGTTGGTCACTTAGAAGATAGACAAGCTTTCTCAGTAAAAATCAAATAAAATGAAGGCAGAACTTATATCGATAGGTGATGAAATACTTATTGGTCAAATCGTAAATACTAATTCTGTTTTTTTAGCAAAAGCTTTAAACAAAATTGGAATTGAAATTGTTCAAATCACTAGTGTTTCAGACGAAAAGGAAGCTATTATAAATGCTTTAGATTCATCTTACTCAAGGGCACAACTTGTTATTATGACTGGAGGTTTAGGTCCTACCAAAGACGATTTAACCAAGCATACATTGTGTACCTACTTTAATGATGTTTTAGAAGAAAAAAAAGAGATTTTATTGCACATAGAAGAGATTTTTAAGAAATATGTCACCACACCCATTAATAATCAAAATCGGCAACAAGCATTATTACCCTCAAAAGCGAGAATTTTTAAAAACGAACACGGTACAGCCTCTGGAATGTGGTTTGAAAAAGATAAGCAAATAATCATTTCACTTCCTGGAGTTCCCTTTGAGATGAAATCGTTAATGACTCAGGAGGTGTTACCTGCTTTACAGCGTCATTTTATCCGTCCTTTTATCTTGCATAAAACTCTAATGACTTATGGATTAGGAGAAAGTGCTATTTCTGAACGTATATTAAATTGGGAAAATAACCTTCCCAAGGACATTAAGCTTGCTTATTTGCCAAATTTAGGACGTGTCCGTCTACGTCTTTCTGGAAAGGGCACTGATGAAGCATTATTAGAAAGGAGAATAGATGCTGAATTGAAAAAACTTTTACCCTTGATTAAAGATATCTTTGTAGGTTATGAAGATGTTGCATCATTTGAAGAAAAAATACAAGCTCAATTTATCACAAAAAAATTGAGTTTAAGCACTGCAGAAAGTTGTACAGGGGGAGAAATAGCATCTCGATTAACAAAAATACCTGGAGCATCAAGATATTTTAGTGGTGGTTTAGTTGTCTATCACACCCAATCCAAATCTGATGTTTTGGATGTTCCAAAAACGCTTATTGAAGAATATTCGGTTGTCAGTAAGGAAGTTGCAGAAGCTATGGCAAAGGAAGCACGGGTAAAATTTAATACCAGTATTGGACTTTCTACTACAGGAAATGCAGGTCCTACTAAAGGAGATTCCGATGTTGAGGTAGGAACTGTGTGGATAGCTATTGCTTATGAAGAGGGAATTATTAGTGAAAAGTTTTTATTTGGTAAAAATCGAAAAAGGATTATTGGTAAAGCTGTTAATAAGGCTTTGGAGATGCTTTTTAAGCAATTGATTTAAAAAGCAATTTTTTTAAAAAAACAATTTTGATACTGTGTAAAAAACAGTAAATTTGCACCCACGTTAAAAAAGACAATAATGTCAAAAGTTTGTGAGATCAGCGGAAAGAGGGTAATGTTTGGGAACAATGTTTCTAAAGCATTAAATAGAACAAAGCGTCGTTTTGACGCTAATATCATCAAAAAGCGCTTTTATATTCCTGAGGAGGATAAGTGGATAACCCTTACTGTTTCGGCAGCGACTCTAAAAACAATTAACAAAAAAGGCATTTCTGCTGTTTTGAAAGAAGCCAGAGCAAAAGGTCACTATAAAGGTTAACAAAATGGCAAAAAAAGGAAATAGAGTTCAAGTTATATTAGAGTGTACTGAACACAAAGACTCAGGTCGATCTGGAACCTCCCGTTATATTACTACAAAAAATAAAAAAAATACACCTGAACGTTTAGAAGTTAAAAAGTTTAACCCGATTTTGAAAAAAATGACGGTTCATAAAGAAATAAAGTAAGTCATGGCAAAGAAATCTGTAGCAACATTACAAACCGGTTCAAAACGATTAACAAAGGCAATCAAAATGGTGAAAAAAGACGGTAGTGATTCCTATAGTTTTGTAGAAACTATAATTTCTCCAGATTTAGCCTCAGATTGGTTGAATAAAAAATAATTTTTCAATTCTTATTTAAGATAAAAAGCTACTTAACCGGTAGCTTTTTTTATTTTTATACATAATGGGAAAACTTAAGAACTATTTTTCAAAACAGGATCAGAATAAGCTAGAGACAGGGTTAGCTAAAACAAAAAACTCTTTTTTGTCTCGTTTGGGAAAAGTGGTTGTTGGTAAAACAAAAATTGATGAGGATTTTCTTGATGAGCTTGAGTCAATTTTGATTCAGGCTGATGTGGGAGTAGCTACTACTTTAAAAATAATAGATGCTTTAGAGGATCGTACAAAAAAAGAAAAATACTTAGGTTTTAACGATTTGATAAAAATGCTAAGGGAAGAAATTTCTGGTTTACTGACTCAAAAAGAGATTGATGAAAAAGTTTCTGAAAATAACAATCATCATCCCCATGTAGTAATGGTAGTAGGAGTAAATGGAGTTGGAAAAACAACTACTGTTGGTAAACTTGCTCACCAATTTAAAACTCAAGGTAAAAAAATAATGTTGGGTGCGGCTGACACCTTTAGAGCTGGCGCAATAGATCAATTACAAATTTGGGCAGATCGTGCTAAGGTTCCTCTTGTCCGTCAGGAAATGGGTAGTGACCCTGCTTCTGTTGCCTTTGATACTTTAAAAGCTGCAACCAATAGTGATATAGACTTAGTATTTATTGATACTGCTGGAAGGCTTCACAATAAAATTAATTTAATGAATGAACTTTCAAAAGTAAAGAGAGTTATGTCTAAAATTGTTTCTGGTGCTCCTCATGAAGTGCTATTAGTACTAGACGGTTCAACTGGACAAAATGCTTTTGAACAAGCTAAACAATTCACTTCTGCAACTGAGGTAACTAGTTTAGCTATAACTAAATTAGACGGAACAGCAAAAGGAGGAGTATTACTAGGGATTTCTGATCAATTTCAGATTCCTGTTAAGTATATTGGAGTTGGAGAAGGGATAGATGATTTACAAGATTTCAATCCTCAACAATTTATTCAGACATTATTCAGCTAAAAATAGATATATGAAAACCATAAGAGGAATTATTGTGTTCATTTTAATATTTGGAGCTCTATATTTAGTTGGACCCAGAGTTAAAACTCCAGAATTAAATATGGAAGCTGTTGATGTCCCTTCAGACTTAACGATTTTGAATAATTGGATTGAAGAAAAAGAAAATACCCTTGGAAATATTCGCCCAGATAATGCTTCAAAGATTATTTTCAACGATTCGCTTCCTAAAAAAACTAAGTTTAGCATATTATATCTCCACGGATTCACTGCTTCTGGTATGGAAGGTGATCCCGTTCATCGTAATATTGCAAAAGCTTTAGGTTCTAATCTATATATTCCTCGCTTGTATGGGCATGGACTAGATGAGAAGGAACCAATGTTGACTTTTAATAATGATGCTTACTGGCAATCAGCTAAAGAATCCATAGCAGTTGCTAAGCAACTAGGAGAAGAGATAATCCTTTTAGGAACTTCTCACGGCGGAGCTTTGTCATTAAGTTTAGCAGAAGACCCTAAAATTAAAGCTATTTGTCTTTTTGGCCCCAATATAGCAGTTTTTGATCCTCTATCTAAGCTACTATCTAAGCCTTGGGGACTTCAAATAGCACGTTTAGTTAAGGGAGGGAACTACCATATTTGGGAAAATACTAACTCTGAAAAAAAGAAATATTGGACGACAAAGACACGATTAGAGAGTGCGACACATATGCAAAAGTTTTTAGATGTAAAAATGAATAAGTCTACATTTGAAAGAGTAAAAAAACCAGTATTTATGGGGTATTATTTTAAAAATGAAAAGTTCCAAGATTCAGTTGTGTCAGTTGAAGCTATGTTAAAAATGTTTGATCAATTAGGAACTCCAGAAAACTTAAAAGTCAAAAAGGCTTTTCCAAATGCGGGTGACCATGTAATCACTTCTTATTTAAGTGGTGATAATTACGATAAAGTAACCAAGGAAACACTTAGTTTTTTGAATAAAGTCCTAGAACTATAGCTAATGCTCAACTTCAGAATTATTTAAGTATAAATATGCGAACAAAGTCAGCGAAAAAAAACACTATAAATGTAATCACTTTAGGCTGTTCAAAGAACATATATGATTCAGAAGTTCTAATGGGTCAATTAAAAGGAAGTGGTAAGAATGTTGTTCATCAAAAAGAGGGTAACATAGTGGTTATTAATACCTGTGGCTTCATTGATAATGCTAAAGAAGAATCAGTTAATACAATTTTAGAACAAATCCAAAAAAAGGAATCCGGAAAGGTTGATGAAGTTTATGTAACTGGTTGTTTAAGTGAGCGTTATAAGCCTGATCTGAAAAAAGAAATTCCACAGGTAGATGAATATTTTGGAACTTCAGATTTACCGCAACTTTTAAAAGTTTTAGGTGCAGATTATAAGCATGAATTAGTTGGAGAACGTATTTTAACTACTCCTAAACATTTTGCTTATTTGAAAATCGCAGAAGGTTGTGATCGACCATGTTCATTTTGTGCAATCCCTTTGATGCGTGGAAAACATCGTTCAACACCAATTGAAGAGCTGGTTCAACAAACAAAATGTTTAGTAAAAGATGGAGTTAAAGAATTAATTTTAATCGCCCAAGATTTGACTTACTACGGTTTGGATATATACAATAAAAGAAGGTTGGCAGACCTTCTTCGTGCATTAGCTCTAATTAGTGGAATTGAATGGATTCGTTTACACTATGCCTTCCCCACAGGGTTTCCAGAAGATGTTCTAGAAGTTATTAGAACTGAACCCAAAATTTGCAATTATCTAGACATCCCACTTCAACATATTTCTAATTCGATTCTAAAATCAATGCGTCGTGGTACTACTCAAGAAAAAACCACTTCTCTTTTAAATAAGTTTCGTTTACAAGTGCCAGGAATAATTCTTAGAACTTCACTAATTATTGGTTATCCAGGAGAAACTGAATCAGACTTTGAAATTCTTAAAGCTTGGGTTAAAGAAATGAGATTCGAAAGATTAGGTTGTTTCACTTACAGTCATGAAGAAAACACACATGCTCATTTACTTGAAGATAATGTACCTGCACAAGTTAAGCAGAAACGTTTAAATGAAATTATGGAAATTCAATCTCAAATTTCTTGGGAACATAATCAAATGTGTTTAGGGAAAAAGTTTCGATGTTTAATTGATAGAAAAGAAGGTGTTAATTTTGTGGGACGTACATTTATGGATTCTCCAGATGTGGATAATGAAGTTCTTGTTGATGCTTCAAAATATTATTTAAAACAGGGAGATTTTGTTAATATTGAAATTATAGATGCAACTGACTATGATCTAATTGGAATACCTGTTTAAAAGAAGACTGCGTTAGAAAAAACTTGTTTTCCACTATACCAAAACCCTCTAAAAAGCAAATTATCTACAAAATAGATTAGTTTACCCTCTCCATGATGTTCTTGTCCAAAAAGTAAAGATGTTTTTTGATTTTCTCTTGCAAGATGGCCAATAAATCCAGCAATAGGATTTGCCATTGAACTTAGAGTAAAAGCATTCCCTTCATCTTTTAAAAGACTATATGAATCTGCATCTAGTTTTAAAGTATAATAACGTGATATACCAAAACTTAAAGGATGAGTTTTGTCAATAGTTGCTTCATAAATACTTCCGGTAGTCATCCTGCTAATCTCATTACGTTCTATTTTTGAATAAGGAACCATAGAATTATTTTGACTTTTATTTTCCTTCTTTTTTAGATTAAAGGCATCAGTATTTGCAAAGATGTTTAAAGCACTAGAAAGAGCCAATATCTTGCCACCTTTATTCAACCATTCATATACTTTTTTTTCGGTTGTTGAGTTTGACCATTTATTATAGAATCCGCCAGGAATAATCAAAATATCAATATCTGACAATAATTTATTCAAGCTATTATAATTTACTTGAATTAGCGGATATTCAAGCTCTTTTTCAAAAAAATGCCAGACTTCACCGTATCGATATGATGAAGTAAAATCATTTTTAAATACCGCTACTTTTGGTGACTTAATTAATTTTAATTCATCAGCTCCAAGATCAGGACCTTTATCTGAATATCCTGTTCTAATAGGATAAATTATTCGGTTATGTTTTTGGGCAAGTTTTTCTAATGTTTTTGGAAAATATTCATTTTTTATATTATCCCCCTTCAATATAAAGATGGAACCTTCTTCCCATTTTCTTCCACTATTAATAATTGGAACAGTATTTATTCTAACACCAAGCCCTTCCTTTAAAATAGAAGCCAAAAACTTACTATCCCTAAAACTTTTATAAGGAAGTGCATATCCATATGTGCCAATATCAGTTCGAATAATTTTAACCTTTCTTGGTTTATAACTGACAGTTTTTAAACTTTCCTGAGTAGCATTTGCTTTTAGTCCGTATGCATAAGGTAACGACCAAGCTGTAATATCATATGTAAGAGAGTCATTGAGTTTTGTGTTGGGCTCTAATAAAACATGAGCCATTTTTCCCTTGGATTGATTTGTTGATACTACTAAAGAATTTTTAGTAAAATTAGTAATTGTATTTTTTTGTTTTTGGTAGTCAAAACCACGTACAGATGTATTTTTTAATAGTTTTTCACTTTTAATTTTATGTTTTTCAAAAAACTCTGAGATTGCATCTAACTGGTCTTCATTGCCGTCAAGGACAAAATTCCTGTACTTCAAATCTTTATCATTGAAATAAGCTTTGTAGTTTTCAATAAGTTGTATTTTTTTCATGACTGCCATTTCAACTGTTGAAATCCCTGTAGTAAGATGATGTTTTATTCTATCCTTCAAAGTAAGCTCAATATTTTCGTCATTTTTAATACCCAATCCAGCTACTCCACCTCCAGCCTGTTCATATGTCATTCCGATACTTCCTAAGTACATGGGATAACTGTCACCGTAGCTTGGATATAAAATATCAAATTGCTGTTTAGTGAAATAAAACCAGCCTTCTTTATCAAAGTATTTTGCATGATTTCTTCCAAGAGCGTCTTGAAAGTCTTTTTGATAATCAGTAATTACTTCATGTAATGGTTCTGCAGCTGGTGCAAAATAATAAGGACTATTTATTCCTTGTTCATGAAAATCTACATGGATGTGCGGCAACCACTTATTGTATTGTTTAATTCGTTGCTGAGATTCTATCTGAGTGAGCCATGCCCAGTCTCTGTTAAGATCAAAAATATAATGATTTGTTCTACCGCTATGCCATGGTTCTTCATGTTCTCTTGTAACACGATTACTATCATAGGGCGTACTTTTGCTTTGATTGTAAAAGTTCACATAACGATCTCTTCCGTCAGGATTGATGCAAGGGTCCAATATTACTATTGTATCCTTTAGCCAATCTTGATGTTTTGTTATTAATGCATATGCAGTTTCCATAGAGGCTTCTGTGGATGAAGATTCATTTCCGTGTACGCCATAACTCAGCCAAACAATTACTTTATCATTATTTTTAGTACCATTAATTGAATTACTATCCTGAATATGAATAGTGCGGATATCTTCAAGATTTTTTAAATTTTCAGGGTCTGATATGAAGACTAACTGCAATATTCGTCCTTCACTGGTTTTTCCATAAGGAACTATTTTAATTCCAGAAGAGTTTTGATCTAAATATTGAAAATAATCTACTACTTGATGATGTCTGCTAAAATTACTACCTAGCTCATAGCCAAAAAAATCATTAGGTGAATGAATTTGCCCTGTAAGTCTAGTTAAGAAACTAATTAAGACTAGATATAAGATTCTACTAAACATAAACTATGTTTTTATTTTAAAAGTACACTTTCTCTTCAAACTATAAATTTCTTTTTCCTAAAAAACAAATATCTTTACATAAATTACATTATGCGAAAGCAACATATTTCCTTAAAAGATACTGGTCGTTTTTCTCAATTAATTTGTGATTACTTAATTGAGAAGAAAAGTCTAAAGGAGTTTTATGGGCATTACCCTAATTTGGAAAATACTCGCATTCAAATGGAGATAAAAAAAGACCATTATTCAAAACAATCTCGAATAGTTTTAGTTAAAGCATTGAATTCACAATATGCAAAAATGAGTCCTGAAAAAGCGGTCATAAAAAACCTAAAGTTACTGGCTAATGAAAATACATTCACTGTTACTACTGGACATCAGCTCTGCCTGATGACTGGTCCCCTTTATTTTATTTATAAAATAATTAGCACCATTAATCTATGTAAGAAACTTAAATTAAAATATCCAAAATCAGAATTTATCCCTGTATACTGGATGGCAAGCGAAGATCATGATTTTGAAGAGATTAATAGTTTTAATTTTCAAGACAAGAAGATTCAATGGAAAAGAAATTCAGCAGGTGCTGTTGGAGACTTCCCTTTGAACGATTTACAAGAAGCTCTAGATATTTTTGAAACTAATTTAGGTAATCATCCTGAAGTCACTTTTATTAAAGAATTATTAGAAAAAAGTTATCGTAAAGCAGTAAACTTATCTGAGGCAACTTTTAAATTAGTAGATCAACTTTTTGGATCCTACGGTCTTATTGTTTTGGAGCCAAACCAAAAAGTTCTCAAATCTCTTTTTTCACCGATTATAAAAGACGAATTAACTAATGCATCTTCTTTTAAAAGTGTTACTGAACAAATAAATTTAATTAAAACGAATTATAATAAAAAGTATACACCTCAAGTAAACCCTCGAGAAATTAATCTATTTTACTTAACACCCCAAGGACGTTACCGAATAAAAAAGACTAAAAATGGTTTTTCTTTAATTGGAGCTGAATTAAATTTTACGAAGGATACTTTTTTTAAAATTCTAAAAAAATACCCTGAGCGATTTTCTCCAAATGTTATTTTAAGACCTTTATATCAAGAGATTATTCTGCCCAATCTTCATTACATAGGTGGAGGAGGAGAGATAGCTTATTGGCTACAGTTGAAAAAAAACTTTGATCGTTATGGAGTTCCATTTCCATTACTTTTATTAAGAAATTCAGCATTAATCTATTCAAATAAATTAAGAAAAAAAATAGATAAACTTAATTTAACACTGTCAGATTTATTTTTAAAACGTGAGGTATTAGTTAATAAAAAAATAAAACAAATTAGTAGTATTGATTTAGATTTAAAATTTCTTAAAATTCAATTAGAAAAACAATTCAATCACCTTCAATCTTTAGTATCTCAAACTGATAAGTCCTTTGAAGGAGCAGTAAGTGCTCAATTAAAAAAACAAACTCGAGGTATAGATTATTTAGAAAAACGATTATTAAAAGCACAAAAAAATACGCTTTCAGATCAGGTTCAAAGATTATCAATGTTACATAGTCAGTTATTTCCAGATGATCAACTTCAGGAGCGCACTTTAAACTTTGTCTCTTTTTATCTTGAAATAGGAGAACAAATGATTCCTTCGCTCATTGAAAACTTAGATCCTTTAAATTCTGATTTCACTTTAATCGAATATTAACAATTCTTGTTTATTAAATTTGAGATAAGATATTAAACCCCTCTATTAAATCGTATTTTTGTTCATGCAAGAAAAAGTACTTATTCTCGATTTTGGTTCACAGTACACACAATTAATTGCTCGCAGAGTTAGAGAGCTATTTATTTATTGTGAAATTCATCCTTACAACAACCCACCAGGCGATATTTCAAGCTTTAAAGCAGTTGTTTTATCTGGATCTCCTTTTTCAGTTAGATCAGAAGATGCTCCTCATCCTGACTTAAAAAAGATTAAAGGGAAGTTACCGCTTTTAGGGGTTTGTTATGGAGCTCAATACTTAGCTCACTTTTTTGGAGGAGAAGTAAGTCCTTCTAAAACACGTGAATACGGTAGAGCTCAACTTTCTTCATTTAATGATAAAGAACCTTTTTTTAAAGGCGTATCAACTAATAGTCAGGTTTGGATGAGTCATGCTGATACTATTCTTACACTTCCAAGCGAAGCTGAATGTTTAGGAAGTACTGAAGATGTCAAAAATGCAGCGTTTAAGATTACTGGTGAACAGACCTATGCCATTCAGTTCCATCCTGAAGTATATCACTCTTATGATGGGAAACAGATTCTACAAAATTTTTTAGTTGATATAGCTGGAGTTAAACAAGAATGGACTCCTGATTCTTTTGTTGAAATGACATTAAAGGAATTAAAAGAAAAGATTGGAGATGATAAAGTAATTCTTGGTCTTTCTGGAGGTGTTGATTCATCTGTAGCAGCAATGCTTCTTCATAAAGCAATTGGAAAGCAGTTGAACTGTATTTTTGTTAATAACGGTTTATTAAGAAAGAACGAATTCAAATCAGTATTAGAGCAATATTCAGGTATGGGACTCAATGTTAAAGGTGTTGATGCCTCAGATAAATTTATAGGCGCATTGCAAGGGGTATCCGACCCGGAAACAAAGCGAAAAATTATTGGAAAAATATTCATTGACGTTTTTGATGCAGAATCACAAAAAGTTGATCGTGCAATGTGGTTAGGGCAAGGAACTATTTATCCTGATGTAATTGAATCTATATCAGTTAATGGTCCTTCCGCTACAATTAAATCACATCATAATGTTGGAGGTCTACCTGACTATATGAAATTAGAATTAGTAGAACCTTTAAGGATGCTTTTTAAAGACGAAGTTAGACGAGTTGGAAGGAGTTTGGGAATGGATCGTGCTTTATTGGGGCGTCATCCATTTCCTGGACCGGGTTTAGCTATTCGAATTCTGGGAGATATAACACGAGAAAAAGTTAATATTTTACAAGAGGTCGATGCTATTTTTATTCAAGGACTTAAGAAGTGGGAACTTTACGATCAAGTATGGCAGGCTGGAGCAATTTTTCTACCTGTTAATAGTGTTGGAGTCATGGGGGATGAGAGAACTTACGAAAATTGTGTAGCCTTAAGGGCAGTTCAGTCTACTGACGGAATGACTGCTGATTGGGTTGACTTACCCTATGCGTTTTTACAGAAGATATCAAATGAAATCATTAATAACGTTAAGGGAATTAATAGAGTGGTATATGATATTAGTTCAAAACCACCAGCTACAATAGAATGGGAATAGTCTTAACATTATTTAATATATGAGAAATTTTTTCTTTTTCTTTTTATTAGGGTTTCAATTGAGTTTTGCTCAAACCCCTGAACGCTTTATAATTCATCGCGTAAAAAAAGGTGAAACGTTAATTCAAATTACCGAAAGGTATAATGTAAGCCTAGATCAAATTTTAGAGTTTAACCCCTCTGTAGAAAAAACAGGAATCAAACGTAGGATAACTCTTCGGGTTCCAATATATTCCCAATCGAATAATTCCAAAAATCTCCCAAGAATTAAACACAATAAAGTTCTTGATATCCATACAGTTAAGCCAAAGGAGACCAAGTGGCGTTTAGCTTATGAATATAAAATGACAATTAAAGAATTAGATTCTCTCAATCCTCAAATCATTGAGGGATTAGAAATTGGTCAAGAAATTCGTGTTCGAAATTTTGAGTATCGAAAAGTATTACCTGAAAAAGACCCAATCCATAATTATTATAAAGTACTTAAAACAGAGGGGTATTATCGTATTGAAAAAAAACTAGGAGTAGATCGTAAGACTTTAGATTCATTAAACCCTACTTTATCTAAAACTGGACTTCAAGTGGGAATGATTTTAAGAATCCCGGACTCTTTGAGTGGTATACTAAAAATTGAGAACGATCTTTTAGTAGAAAGAGTGAATTTGTTAGATTCAACAATTCAAAAGAATCAATTAAAGTTAGGAATCTTGCTCCCCTTTAAAGTAAAAGAAATAATTTTTGATTCTTTAGAAGATACTAAAAAGACCCTAGCTGGAAGAAATCTTCATACACTTTCTCTTGACTTTTACACTGGGGTTCTATTTGCCTTAGAAAAGGCATCAAAAAGAAATATTGAAATTGAGTTAAAAACCTATGATACAGATAATGACAAATACCAAATTAAAAAAATTATTGATTCTGAAGTTTTAAAGGATTTAGATTTACTTGTTGGGCCTTTAATACCAACAAATTTTGATTTTATTTCTAATGAACCGAGTTTAAAAAATATTCCTAAAATAGCACCATTATCGTCACGCTCTGTAAAGTTTCGTAAAAATGTATTTCAATCCGTTACGTCAGAAAACGATTATCGAAATAAAATGTATGAGTATTTGGAGACCAAGCTTGATAGCACTCAAAATATTATCATTGTTGCAGATCATTTAAATCATAGAATAGAAAAAGAGCTTCAGGATCGATTCCCTTGGGCAATTAAAATTCGACCTGAAAAAACTGATTATATTATTCCTGAACTCGTAGATTCCTTACTAATCGATTCTATACCAAATAAAGTAATTTTGGAGACTCAGTCTTTTCCTCTAATAGCTAGTGCTATTTCCCAGTTTAATGCACAAAACACAAGAGATCGAGATGTACAGTTATTTACTACATATCGAAGTAATGCTTATGATAATGATAATCTATCAAGGAAAGTTTTAGGCGGTTTACATTTTACATATTCAGCTGGATCTAAACCTTTAGATAGACCTATCGAAGATCCATTTATTAAGGACTATGTTAACAGATTTGGAAAACCACCAAATAAAGAAGCTGTAAGAGGATACGACATTACTTTAGATGCTGTATTAAGAATTTCAGTATCTAAAAATCTTAAAAACTCATTGGATTTAGGTGAGACTCAGTACGAGTCCAGTAGATTTTTGTATAGAGAAAACAGCAATGAGTCTTTTATCAATCAAGGGAAATATATTTTACAGCACGATGGTTACGAAATAATTGAGATAAAAGAATAAATCACATAAAGCTAGAAATTCCACTTGATTTTGTAAATTTGAGCCCGGTACGTTAATGAATTAAAACAACCGGATGTCCAAAACTAAATATATTTTCGTAACAGGAGGGGTAACTTCATCTTTAGGTAAAGGAATTATTGCTGCTTCTTTGGCTAAATTACTTCAAGCACAAAATATAAAAGTAACAATCCAGAAATTCGATCCTTATATTAACGTTGATCCTGGAACTCTCAACCCCTATGAGCATGGGGAGTGTTTTGTTACTAATGACGGTGCAGAAACAGATTTAGATTTAGGTCATTATGAACGATTTTTAAATGTAAATACTTCTCAAGCTAACAATGTAACCACAGGGCGAGTCTATCAAAGTGTTATTGAAAAAGAGCGAAAAGGAGAGTTCTTAGGAAAGACAGTACAAGTTATTCCTCACATTACTAATGAAATAAAAGAGCGTATGTGCTTGTTGGGAGAGTCGGGCAATTACGATATAGTAATTACTGAAATTGGAGGTACTGTAGGTGATATCGAATCCTTGCCTTACATTGAATCAGTAAGACAGATGATTTGGGATTTAGGCAGAGAAAATACTCTGGTTATCCATTTAACATTAATTCCTTTCCTTGCAGCTACAGGTGAACTGAAGACAAAACCAACCCAACATTCAGTAAAAACTCTGATGGAAAGCGGAATTTCTGCAGATATCATTGTTTGTAGAACTGAACATGAATTAACAGAGGATTTAAGAGAAAAACTCGCCCTGTTTTGTAATGTTAAAAGGGAAGCTGTTATTCAATCGATTGATGTGGATACCATTTATGATGTTCCATTGAAAATGTCAGAAGAAGGCCTCAATCGAGTAGTTTTGGAAAAACTTAATCTAAAACCGAAACAAGCACTCAATTTAGATAATTGGAATGTATTTTTAACTCGATTTAAAAACCCTAAGTACAAGATTAAAATTGGTTTAGTTGGAAAATATGTTGAACTTCAAGACTCATACAAATCTATACTAGAATCTTTAATTCATGCAGGAGCAGAAAACGAAACTGAAGTTCAAGTTATAAGTTTACATTCTGAACACCTTAATAAAGAAAATGTTCAGGAATCCTTAAAATTCATTGACGGTTTGATTGTAGCTCCTGGATTTGGTGAAAGAGGAATTGAAGGAAAAATAACTGCAATTAAATATTCTCGTGAAAATAAGATTCCTTTTTTTGGGATATGTCTTGGAATGCAAATGGCAGTTATCGAATACGCTCGAAACCAAGTAGGTCTTTTAGATGCAAATTCAACCGAAATGTCACCTAATTGTAAAATTCCTGTAATTGATCTAATGGAATCTCAAAAGAAGATTATTAAAAAAGGTGGAACTATGCGCCTAGGTGCTTGGGATTGTGATTTGATAGAAAATACACATGCCGCTGATGCTTATTCCATCAAAAGTATTTCAGAACGTCATCGCCACAGATATGAATTTAACAATGATTATTTAGATAAGATATTTGATGAAAACTTTATAGTATCTGGAACTAATCCTGATACAGGATTGGTGGAAATTATTGAATATAAAAATCATCCTTGGTTTGTAGGAGTTCAATTTCATCCAGAATATAAGAGTACTGTATCAACACCTCATCCTCTTTTTAAATCTTTTGTAAAAGCAAGTCTAGCAAAAAAATAAAATTATTAAGTTCCAAAAAATGGAAGAAAAAAAGTTTGACCCATATCAATTTACAGGATTTATCTTGATTGCATTAATCCTTACATGGATGCTTTATCGTAATGGTCCAGAGCAACAAATACAAGAGAATCAAACAAAAATCGAACAAGTAGAAGCAAGTCCTACAGGGCAAATAATTAATGATTCTCTTCAGCAACAACAAAAGATTCTTGCCTATGGTGATCTGGGGAGTTTATTTGTGCCAAAAGAAATTCCAAATACTAAGTTTGCTACAGAGAATATGATTTTAGAATTCCAAACCAAAGGTGGGGGAATTAGTAAGCTTGCTTTAAGTGAATTTGAAAACTATGAAGATCAACCTATTCCAATGGTTAAGGATGGAAACATGGATTTTAATATCTCATTAAATACGAAAGACGGGAGGATATTAAACACTAGAGATTTTTATTTTACACCCAAATTGATTGATGAAAGTGATGTCTTTATGATACAAATGAAAGCTTCACTTTCAGAAAGTCAGCATGTAATTTATGAGTATGTTTTTCCTAAAGAGGGTTATTTGTTTACTGTTAACTTTTTAACTGAAGGTATGGAAGCTTTATTGGATAATAATCAGTCTCCTGAGGTAAGTTGGACTACTGATGCTTATCGAAATTCTCGAAGTATTGACTATGAAAACCGTTACACAGAATATACTTTTGGTTATGAAGAGGACCGAGTAGATTATTTATCGTTAAGCGGTGAAGATCAAGAAATTCGTGAAGGAATGCGATGGATCTCATATCGTCAACACTTTTTCAGCGCCATTCTTATACCTGAATCTACTATTTCAAGCGCAGATATAAAATCAAAGGATTTGACCGCAAATGAAAGCTTAGATGAAAAATACACTAAGCGTTTTGAAACGTTATTCTCTTTGCCCTATCAATCTGGAAATATAAATTCTAAGTTAGAGTTTTATTATGGCCCTACGGACTATGGTACATTACAAAATCTTTCGGGAGACTTAGAAGCTTCTATACCAATGGGATGGGGGATATTTGGATGGATCAACCGTGTTATTTTCCTCCCATTATTTGGATTTTTATCTTCTTATCTTTCCTATGGAATTGCTATTATCGTGATGACACTTATCGTAAGATTAATGATGTCTCCAGTAACCTATAAATCTTATGTATCACAGATAAAAATGAAAGTACTTCGTCCGGATGTAGAGGTTATTACTGCAAAGTATAAGGATGATGCTGTTAAGCGTCAGCAAGAGACCATGAGTTTGTATTCTCGAGCAGGTGCTAATCCAATGTCAGGCTGTGTTCCTGCATTAATTCAGCTTCCTGTATTTTACGCTTTATTCTCATTCTTTCCGGTGGCCTTTGTACTCAGAGATAAAAGTTTTCTTTGGGCAGATGATCTTTCATCCTATGACTCGGTTTTAGATTTAGGATTTTCAATACCTTTTTATGGAGATCATGTCAGTTTATTCCCAATCCTGGCTTCCATTGCCATCTTCTTTTATACCAAAATGACAACGGGACAACAACCCATGCCGCAACAACCCGGAATGCCAAATATGAAGATAATAATGTACCTAATGCCAGTGATGATGTTGTTTTTCTTTAATAATTACGCAAGTGGTTTGAGTTTATATTATTTTGTTTCAAATCTGCTTACAATCATATTAATGCTTGTTATTAAGAATTATATTATTGATGATACTAAGATTCATGCCAAGATTGAAGAAAATAAAAAGAAGCCCAAAAAAGTGGGTGGATTTTCTGCTCGCCTTCAGAAAGCAATGGAAGAAGCCGAAAAGCAAAAAAAGGCAGGACGTAGATAATCCTTTAATACTTTCTATCTTTGCGATATGAAAAAAGGGCGTATCATAATTGGGCTTTCTGGAGGTGTAGATTCTAGTGTTGCTGCATACCTATTGAAGGAACAAGGATATGAAGTTATTGGGCTGTTTATGAAAAACTGGCACGATGAATCTGTTACCCTTTCAAATGAATGTCCCTGGTTAGAAGATAGCAACGATGCAATGTTGGTGGCTGAAAAAATTGGTATTCCTTTTCAAACTGTAGATTTAAGTAGAGAGTATAAAGAGCGAATTGTGGATTACATGTTTGATGAGTATTCTAAAGGTCGTACACCAAATCCAGACGTTTTATGCAATCGAGAGATTAAATTTGATGTTTTTTTGAAAATTGCAATTTCCTTTGGAGCTGATTATGTCGCAACAGGACATTACTGCCAAAAAAAATCTTTTAAAAACCAATCAGGTACAAAGATATATCAGTTAATTGCTGGGAAAGATAATAAAAAAGACCAGTCGTATTTTTTATGTCAGCTTTCGCAAAAACAACTTTCAAATGTCTTATTCCCAATTGGGCACTTAAATAAAGATCAGGTAAGAAAGATAGCTTTAAAACAGAATTTAATAACAGCAGAGAAAAAAGATTCACAAGGTCTATGTTTTATTGGAAAAGTGAAACTACCTGACTTTTTACAGCAGCAGTTAAAACCCAAAATGGGTAAAATTATTGAAATCCCAACGAATTTTTCTAATTATTCTAAATCTAAAAATTCTGATAATGATATTCTAAAGCGTTCAATAAAGCCACGTTACAAGCCTACGGACGGAATCGAAGTTGGTAAACATAATGGAGCTCATTTTTATACAATAGGACAGCGAAAAGGATTAGGCCTAGGGGGGAACGTGGAGCCTTTATTCATTATCGATACTGATATGGATAACAACATTATTTATGTGGGGCAAGGAAAAGTACATCCAGGATTATATCGTTTGGCATTAAGGGTCTCTCAGGGTGATATCCATTGGGTTCGTGACGATTTGAGCTTAAACTCTGGAGAAAATTTGTCAGTAGATGCTCGAATTCGATACCGACAAGTATTGCAAAAAGCTACTCTTTTTCAAACTGAAAATACTATGTATATTTCCTTTGAAAACCCCCAATTTGCAATAACTTCAGGACAATTTGTTGCATGGTATAAAGAAAAAGAGCTTATTGGCTCTGGTGTGATTGCATAAAAAAAAAGTATTTAGAAGTTTCCAGTAATTTTCTTATTTTTATTTATGATTAATAAAGAAAAGAGACTTAGGGTTTTTTATAAACGTAGTATGCTTATTTGTTTAATAACCAGCTTCTTTTCTTTTGCTCAGAAAAATTATGAAGAGCAAATTCCTGGGAACGACTATAGATTGCAGATGCAATTTATTACTGGAGGTAATTTTAAAATGGGTAGTTCAAAGTCTGAGTTTGGGCACTTTGGTGATGAAGGTCCTCAACATGAGGTCACTGTTGATGGATTTTGGATGAGTCAACGTGAAGTTACTTGGGACTTGTATAACCTTTTTGTAAGCAGAGAGTTGGATGGAAATCAGATCACTAAAACAGAAGCTACTGAGGTTAAATTAAATGTTGATGCAGTCTCTGGCGCAACGACACCTTATGTAGAAATGAGTTTTGGCATGGGAATAGAAGGCTACCCTGCTATCTGTATGACACAATTAGCTGCCGTTAAATTTTGTGAATGGCTTTCTGCAATGACAGGAAATTTTTATCGTCTACCTACTGAAGCTGAATGGGAATACGCATGCAGAGCTGGGAGTAGTGACGCTTTTTCGTTTGGAGACGACCTAGAAATTTTAGATGATTATGCCTGGTATGCTAGTAACAGTAATGATAAATATCAACTTGTTGGGACAAAGAAACCAAACGCATGGGGGCTATATGATATGCACGGTAATGTAGCTGAATGGACTCTTGATCAATATCTACCTACCGCATATAGACAAAGAAAAGGTGAGGTTTTAAATCCCTTTCAACAACCTACAAAAATTTACCCAAAGGTTGTGAGAGGAGGGTCTTGGATGGACTCTCCTAAAAGATTACGTTCTGCATCACGAAGGCCTTCTTCTAAAAAATGGAAAATGCGGGATCCTCAAATTCCCAAAAGCGAATGGTGGCATACTGATGCTCCTTTTGTTGGACTCAGGGTAGTACGCCCCTATAAAACGCCACTAGAAGCAGAACAAAAAAAATATTGGAATTACGAATTAACACAATAAACTATAAATCATGAATAATAAAGATAAAAATCAAAAAAGTCAATCAAGACGTGCTTTTGTTCAAAAAACAGCAATAGCATCAGGAATTTTACTTGCTGCACCATTAAGTATGGAGGGTATGGCACGTGTCAACGGAAATCAAAAATTGAAATTGGCCTTGGTAGGTTGTGGTGGAAGAGGTTCTGGTGCTGCAGTTCAAGCGCTAACCGCTGACGAAAATGTTGAATTAGTAGCAATGGCTGATGCTTTTGCAGATCGTATTGAAAAAAGTTTAATAGGAATCAAGAAACATTTTGATGGAGAAGAAAAACTTGACTATAGTACATCTAAACATCAAGGTAGTAAAAGAAAAATCAGTGTAAAGGAAAAAAATAAGTTTGTAGGTTTTGATGCCTATAAAAAAGCTATTGACTTGGCTGATGTTGTAATTTTGACGACTCCTCCAGGTTTTCGACCTTATCATTTTGAATACGCTATTGCTAATGACAAGCACGTTTTCATGGAAAAACCTGTTGCTACAGACCCTGTTGGAATAAGGAAAGTTTTGGCTTCGGCTAAACTTGCTAAAGCAAAAAAATTAAATGTTGTTGTTGGCCTACAGCGTCATTATCAATCAAAATATATTGATTTAAAGAATCGTATTGAACAAGGAGCCATTGGAAAAATCCGAGGAGGTCAAGTTTATTGGAATGACGGTGGAGTATGGGTAAAAAAGAGACAGCCTAGTCAAACTGAACTGGAATATCAGATGAGAAATTGGTATTATTTTAATTGGCTTTGTGGTGACCATATTCTAGAGCAACACATTCACAATATTGATGTTGCAAATTGGTTTATCGGAGATTATCCAGTTTCAGCACAAGGGATGGGTGGACGCCAAGTTAGAAATGGAATAGATCATGGTGAGATTTTTGACCATCATTTTGTTGAATTTACTTACGCGAGTGGAGCTGTGGTTTCAAGCCAGTGTAGACATATTCGTGGAACAATGCGGCGTGTTGACGAAGTCTTCCAGGGTACTAAAGGAAGTGTTGAAATAGGAAAAGGAGAAATTACAGATTTAGATGGAAACAGTCAATACAAGTATCCCAATAAATGGGGTGAAGATCCTAATCCTTATCAGGTAGAACATGATCGTTTGTTTGCCTCAATTCGAAATGGTGATGTTATAGCTGATGCTGAAAACGGCGCAAAAAGTACCCTAACAGCAATTCTAGGACGAATGGCAACTTATTCAGGAAAGAAAATTACTTTTGATGAAGCCCTAAATTCTAAATTGCATTTAATGCCTGAGGAAGTTACTTGGAATTCTACACCTCCATCTCTTCCGGATGAAAATGGTAATTATCCAATACCCACTCCAGGTAAAACTAAATTTGTTTAGTAATGAATCGTAGAAATTTTTCACAACTTGCTGGATTTGGGGGAATAGGATTGTTTTCATCCCAATCCATTTTTGCTTCAAATAGCGGCTCAAATAAGCATTCATTCAATTTAGCTTATGCCCCACATTTAGGTATGTTCCGTCATCATGCTGGTAATGATCCAATAGACCAGTTAAATTTTATGGCAGATTACGGTTTTACTGCTTTTGAAGACAACAATATGCGAAACCGTGAAGTTACTTTACAAGAAAAAATGGCAAAGACAATGGATAGGCGTGGCCTTCGTATGGGAGTTTTTGTGGCACACGAAATTTATTGGCAAAAACCGAATCTAGCCAACGGTGATAAAGCTTTAAGAGAAGAGTTTTTGGACTACATTAAAAAAGCCATTCCTGTAGCTAAGCGTGTTAATGCCAAGTGGATGACAGTAGTTCCTGGTTATGTAGATTTGAGACAAAATATGGCCTACCAAACTGCACATGTAGTTGAAAGTTTAAAACAAGCGTCTGCTTTATTAGAACCTCATGGAATTGTTATGGTGTTGGAGCCACTTAACTTCAGGGATCATCCAGGTCTATTTTTGGCAGAGAGTCCACAGGCATACGAGATTTGTAAGACTGTAAATTCTCCCTCCTGTAAGATTCTTTTTGATATTTATCACCAACAGATCCAAGAAGGAAATCTGATTCCAAACATTGAAAAATGCTGGGACGAAATAGGTTATTTCCAAATAGGTGATAATCCTGGAAGAAATGAACCCACCACAGGAGAGATTAATTACACCAACGTATTTAAATATATTCACTCTCGGGGCTTTGATGGGATTTTAGGAATGGAACACGGAAACAGTCGTCGTGATAAAGCAGGTGAGCAAGCGGTGATTGATGCATATGTCAAAGTAGATCAATTCCTGTAATGTTCAATTCCATTACCCAATTGCTTGGGATTCGCTATCCAATTATTCAAGCGGGTATGGTTTGGGCGAGCGGATGGAGATTGGCTTCAGCTGTAAGTAATGCAGGAGGATTGGGGCTATTAGGTGCTGGTTCTATGTACCCTGAAGTCCTTCGTAAACATATCCAAAAATGTAAAAAAGCAACCAACAAACCTTTTGGTGTTAATGTTCCTTTACTTTACCCAGATATAGATAAATTGATGGAAATAATTATTGATGAAAAAGTTTCAATTGTATTTACTGCAGCAGGGAATCCTAAATTATGGACATCGCATTTAAAAAAAAAAGGGTGTATAGTTGTACACGTTATAAGTTCAGTTAAGTTTGCTTTAAAAGCTCAGAACTGCGGAGTTGATGCTATAGTGGCTGAGGGTTTTGAAGCCGGAGGACATAATGGTCGTGAAGAAACAACGACAATGACCTTAATCCCTTTAGTTAAAAAAGCAATTCAAATTCCTCTTATTGCAGCGGGAGGTATTGGCTCAGGGGAATCAATGTTGGCAGCTATTGCTCTTGGTGCTGAAGGAGTTCAGGTAGGTTCTCGTTTTGTTGCTACGCCCGAAGCCTCTTCTCATTTAAATTTTAAAGAAGAAATACTTAAAGCAGAACAAGGGACAACTATTCTAACTTTAAAAGAGTTAACTCCTGTGAGAATGATGAAAAATCCATTTTATAAAAAAATTCAAAATCTTTATCAAAATGGAGCTAGTGTAGAAGAACTTAGTTTTGCGCTAGGAAGAGGGAGAGCTAAAAAAGGTATGTTTGAAGGTGACCTTATTGAAGGTGAATTAGAAATTGGACAAGTAGCGGCACAAATTGATTCAATAAAACCTGCAGCAGAAGTTGTTCAAGAATTTATCGAAATATTTAATAAAACAATTGACAGACTAAATAAAATTAATTGACAGCTGCAGTTTCATTAAAATCAATTAAAATTTGATTTTGAGTCAAATCTTCAAAAGTTTCTTCTTTTCTAATTAAATGAGCTTCTTTTTCATACCATAGTATTTCTGCTGGGCGAAAACGCGAATTATAGTTGCTAGCCATTGAGAAACAGTAAGCTCCAGCATTTTTGAAGGCTAATACGTCACCTTCAGAAATTTCAGCGATTTTTCGATTGCTACCAAAAGTATCGGTTTCACATATGTATCCCACTACAGTATAGAAGCGCTCTTTACCCTTTGGGCTAGAGATGTTAACTATCTCGTGATGTGAACCATACATCATAGGTCTAATCAAATGATTAAAACCTGAATCAACTTGAGCAAAAACAGTAGAGGTGGTTTGTTTTACGGTATTTACTTTTGTCAAGAAATGACCCGCTTCACTAACTAAAAACTTCCCTGGTTCAAATGCTAATTGCAACTCTTTACCGTAGGTTTTGCAAAAACGTTGAAATCGATCACTCAGTTTTTCTCCTAATTCTTCGATATTAGTTTCTATATCACCAAATTGATAAGGGACCTTAAAGCCACTTCCAAAATCTAAAAATTCCAAATCTTTAAATTTTAAAGCAGTATCAAATAATATTTCTGCTGCATATAAAAACACCTCAATATCTAAAATATCACTCCCGGTATGCATGTGAACCCCATTGATTTCCATTTGAGTGTTTTTTACTATACGTAATATATGCGGGATTTGATGAATCGAAATTCCGAATTTTGAATCAATATGACCTACTGAGATATTACTGTTTCCTCCTGCCATTACATGTGGATTTATACGAATACAAACAGGGGTGCTTGGATGTTTTGTGCCAAATTGTTCAAGAGTTGAAAGATTATCAATATTAATCTGGACTCCCATGGTAGCAACACTTTCAATTTCTTCTAAAGAAACGCCATTTGGTGTAAATATTATATCTTCTGGTTTAAAACCTGCCTTTATGCCTAATTGAACTTCTTGTATAGAAACTGTATCCAGTCCGGATCCAAAAGAACGAATCAAACTAAGTATTGAGATATTTGAAAGCGCCTTACATGCATAATTTATTCTGAGATTATCAACTTCACTAAATGCGTTTTTTAGACGTTGAAATTGATTTTTAATTTTGTTTCCATTGTATACGTAAACAGGAGTTTTACATTGCTTAGCTATATTTATTAAGTTTTCATTTTTCATATAAACCCGATATAATTGTTAAAAGTAACACCTATATCTTATCAAACAAATTAAAGCTGTTTTCGCACTCAAAATTTTTAAAAATGTTATACATATAACAAAAAGTTTAACTTAAAGAAGCCAAAATTCCGATGGGTATCTCTATTTTTACACGATATCTTATATTATAATTATGAATTTACACGAATATCAAGGAAAAGAATTATTAGCTAGTTTTGGAGTTACTGTGCAGCGGGGAATTGTTGCAAAAACGTCGGAAGAGGCGGTTGCAGCTGGAAAAAAATTAACAGAAACTACTGGAACTTCATGGCATATTGTAAAGGCTCAAATTCATGCCGGAGGACGTGGTAAAGGAGGCGGAGTCAAATTAGCTAAAAGCCTTGAAGATCTTAAGTGTATTTCTGAAGAGATTATAGGTATGCAACTAATAACTCCACAAACCCCCAGAGAAGGTAAAAGGGTTAATCAAGTTTTAGTGGCTGAAGATGTATACTATCCCGGCGAATCTGAACCCAGCGAATTTTATATTTCTGTTCTATTAAATCGGGCTACAGGTAAAAATATGATAATGTATTCTACTGAAGGAGGCATGGATATTGAAGCTGTTGCGGATCAGACACCTGATTTAATTTTTATAGAAGAAATTGATCCTTCGCTTGGTATTCAGGGATTCCAAGCTCGGAAGATAGCTTTTAATCTTGGTCTATCCGGTAATGCTTTTAAGGACATGACTAAATTTGTAACTTCCTTGTATAAAGCCTACATCGGATCTGATGCTTCTTTGTTTGAAATAAACCCAGTTTTAAAAACTTCCGATGATCGAATAATTGCAGTAGATGCCAAAGTAACTTTAGATGATAATGGTTTGTTTCGTCATAAAGATTTTGAAGTTTTACGAGATTTAAGCGAAGAAAACCCCGTTGAAGTTGAAGCACGCGAGGTTGGACTCAACTATGTAGATCTTGATGGAAATGTTGGATGTATGGTTAATGGAGCTGGCCTTGCGATGGCAACCATGGATCTTATCAAGCAGGCTGGAGGGGATCCAGCAAATTTTCTCGATGTTGGAGGAACTGCTGATGCTACCAGAGTGGAAACTGCCTTCCGTTTAATTCTTAAAGACCCTGATGTTAAGGCTATTCTAGTTAACATCTTTGGAGGAATTGTTCGCTGTGACAGAGTTGCACAAGGTATAGTAGATGCTTATAAGAATATGGGTGATGCAATCAACGTTCCGATTATAGTTCGTTTACAAGGCACAAATTCTGACATTGCAAAAGAGTTGATAGACTCATCTGGATTAAATGTACTTTCAGCCACTGCTTTCCAAGAAGCTGCTGATAAAGTTCAAAAAGCTCTCAATTAGCGCCATAATGGCATACTTATTATTAAAATAACTGACAAGTTGTCAAAAATTCAAATTGGTCTTGATTTTGCTTTATAGTTAGCAATAAAAAATTGTTAAACTTAAAAATTAAGATTATGAATTTAATACATAAACAAAAAACATTTTTTCCTTCCTTGATTGATAATTACTTTAATCAAGAGTGGGACTTTAATATACCAAATTATAACAGTTTACCGGCTGTAAATATAAAAGAGCTGGACACTCAATTTGATATTCACTTGGCGGTTCCTGGCATGAAAAAAAGCGACTTTGAAATTGAAGTTGATAACGGTTTACTCTCAATTTCTTCTTCAACTAACGATAAAGAAATTGCCGAAGAAGAATTCACTCGTCATGAATTTAGTTTTAATAGTTTTAAAAGAACTTTTACTATTCCTGACAGTGTCGATCCAACAAAAGTTGATGCATGTTATTCGAATGGTGTACTTCAACTTACTCTACCTAAACGAAAAGAAGCTTTACCACAGCCTAAAAAGCTAATAAAAATCAGATAATATAATTAATTATTTATTTTTTTTAATCGGTCTCCTTGGAGACCGATTTTTTTAAAGCTTAATAAAGACTTTATTCTTATACAGGTAATAAGTTGGGACCCATAATATTATTACATAAAATAATGCATATACTAAGGATCCCATTTTTAAGGGTAGTCCAATACTCTCCCATAGATCTATAAACTTGTCATTTAAAGCAAAACCCCACCATTTGGAACTGTAGAATACTACAGTTAGGATACTCGAAAGTGAATAAGAAAAGATGGAATTAACACCAAAGACATGAGCAAATTTAAATTTATATTTACTTTTCTTGAGATCAAATATATATATGGATGATGCCAAGCTAATTGCTGTTATTCCGCCCATTAGCAAACTAAATGAAGAGCTCCAAAGATTCTTATTTAAAGGGAATACCCATTGCATTATATCTCCTAAAAATAATAGAAGAAACCCAAAAAAGAATAATTGGTTTATTTTATTACCCAACTCTTCCTTTTTTAATAATATGTAACCTGACATCATTCCCATAATTCCAGATGCTATTGAGGGCAGGGTACTTAAAATACCCTCTGGATCCCATGTTTGTTTCCATAGTCGACCTGGAAGAAAGAGTTTATCTATAAAATGCGCCCAATTTTTTTCAGGTACACTTAAATCTGGAATTCCAATCCCAGGAACTGGAATGTAAGCTATGATAATCCAGTAAAAAAGTAAGATTGCAATTCCAATATACATTTGAGCTTTTCGTGAGGTATATAAAAATAGAAGTGCACAACCTAAAAATACAAAAGCAATACGTGGAAGCACACCAACCCATCTTATTCCGTCAAAATTAAAGCTTGGCCACAGCCATAAAAAAATACCAACAGAATAAATTTTTAGAGCCCTAATGAAAACCTTTTTTGTTAATTCAGTTCGATTTTTTCCTAGTTCTAATTGTTTTGTAAAGGACAAAACTATTGACACTCCAACTATAAAAAGAAAAGTGGGAAAAATATAATCAGTTGGTGTAACTCCATTCCATTCTGCATGAAGAAATGGTGTATAAACATGATCCCAAGAACCTGGTGTATTAACAATAATCATAAGTATAATTGTTAAACCACGTAAAATATCAAGAGAAAGTAACCTTTCGTTTTTAATTGTTTCCATTTATTAGTTTTATTGAATTTCCACCTCTTCCATTTGAATCAAAAAGTCGTACTACAATTTTATCTGATGATTTAATTTCTACGGGTTTTGTGAATAAGATGTCTGTTTTACTTGGTTTTTTACCATCAGTTGTATATCTAATTTCTAACCCTGGAAACTGTTGACGAATTTTTAGTATTCCATTTTCAATAATTGCGCCTGGTTTCGGCAGATCAAAAAGAAGATCTTTATTTAGTTTTGATAAAAGTGGAAGTTGGCGTTGGCCAACAGTATTGGCAAAACGATTCCATGATTTTTTTAATAAGGGCTTCTGTTTAGACACAGATTTTTCATTCAACCATTCTTCTTTCTTACCCCATGCTCGCTCAGAAAAAATAATCATATTAGGCATTAGCATACGATCAAATTCATAAATATTGGCTGCAGTTTCTGTCCAAAGTTGTGATTGAATTCCTAAGAAATTAGATCGTGCACTTTCCATAAGGCTTACTTTATTTTTGATAAGACTTTCTTTTATACCCAGACTTTGAAGTTTAACTTTATTAGCAAATACATTTAGAGGCTCAGTGCCCCAACTATCAATATAGTTGACATATCCTGACCAGCTAAGCCCAGAATTCTCCATATCCATGTCATCTGTCATGTCGAAGTAAAAAGCAGCAGAATTACTCATTATTGCTTGGAAACCAAGATTATTGAGTTTATAAATCATGTCCTCTCTTCCTCCCCCCCATGAATTATTCCAAACACTTGGGATAAAGTCTAAGTCTAATAAATTTTCATTTACTTCTATTTCTGATTGGCTTTTTTCACTGTGGGTAAGAAGCACGTCTTCCCATCCAGCCATTTGTGCTCCAGAATCACTTATAATTCTATTTAATCGTTTTACACTCTCGTCATAAAGAGTTTGATAGTTATTTATATCAGAGTTTTGTTTTAGATACTCTTCACATATTGGCGACTTTTGCCAAACACCAAAAGGTAACTCATCAGCGCCGATATTAAATGTTTTCATCGGTAAATTTACTTCTGTGTACATGGATTTAATTTCAGTAAAAACTTTTTCAAAAAAGCGAAAAGCCCCAGGTTCACATATGCATATGGTATTATCTTTAAAGAGTTGTGCTGAGATGTATTGACTTGCATCGTTGGGATCGTGAAGGCGAAACTCATTTGCTGCATCAAGATCTCCTTTTTCAAGTAAATTTTCATAACGAACTTTCATAGCTATTACTGCAGCTCTTGCATGTGAAGGAAAACTGATCTGAGGAACTACACGAATATTTCTTTTTTTAGCAGCTCTAAGGATTTCTGTAAAATCTGATCGACTTAGATAACCATTTCCTTGACTATCTTTTTTTCCAGATCCAGAGCCATACATTGGAAAAAGACGGTCCTTTTCATTTTTTGTATATCCACGGTAACTCCCAATTTTTGTCAATTCTTCTAATCCTGGAATCTCTATGCGCCACCCTTCATCATCTGAAAGTTTTGCATCTAAGACATTGAGCTTGAAATAAGCCATATAATCAAGGATTTGAAGTAGCTTCTTTTTGGGAAAGAAGTTACGAGATAAGTCGATCATAAATCCTCGATGTTCAAAACGAGGTGAATCTTCAATTCTAAGAAGTGGGATTCCATTTCCCTCACTTTGGGAATGAACTAAAATTTGATGCAAAGAGCCAATAGCATAAAAAAGACCACTATAAGCCGAAGCTTTAATAAATACCTTTTTGTTTTTTATCTCAATGGTATAGGCATCCTTAGAAAAGCTTCCATCTTCGGTAATTTGAACTTCAATATTATTCGAGGTTTGATTAAAATCAATATCAAGTCCATTTTTCAATCTGGTTTTTAAAAACTCAGCATGTTTTTCAAAAGATCTAAAATCAAAAGTTAAAGACTTTGGAAAGTCAAGGTAATCTCCCTTCCATTCACTTTTTTTAGGTGTAGGTATTATCCAATGTAGTTCTGATTTTGGTAAAGAAGTAATATCTTCATAATTAGTGTACCGTTCCGAAGCAGTAGGGATTTTTAAATCTTTTACTCCAAGTGCAGATTCCCAAATAATTTCACTTTCCAAGTCAAAAAGTTGATTTGAACTAGAGAGATTTACAAAAAATCCGATAGGTCCCATAACCAATCTGCGCATTATTCCCTTTTGAATTCCGGAAAATTTGAGTTTATCACCTGGTTTAAGTGAAAATGAACTACCAAATTGTAATTGCCAATACTGGCTATTTTTGGTTACAATAATATCTATACCCTCAGGTAGACTTTCTTGTTGTAATGAACCACTAAATTGATTCCAGTGTAATGTCCAATCACCACCATTCCAGACAGTATCAGATGAGTTGGTTAGTTCGAAAGATACTTCCATCTGATTTTTTTCTACATCAAACGCTTTGATTATGTATTTTATTTCTGGATTATTATCAACATTTTGGCCTTCACATTGAATTAGAAAGATAATAGTAAGTACGGCGAATAAAAATGTTCTCATTTGAAATGTTTTTACTAAAATTAAAAATTTATTAGGAATAAATTTTTAATTCTAAGGAGTTATAGTTTTAAACAATAATAACAGTTTATTTTTAGTCAACTCGAAACTCTTTAATTGCGGCATTGGGTTCGATAATCATATATCCTTCCCAAAAATTAGGGTCATAGGTTATTCGATTTACAGGAAGAATTTTCGCTTTTTCTTGAAAATCTTCAAAGACATGAATATCCAAAGGGATGGTTTCAAAAATAACTAATTGATAACGTTGGTTGTTTCGATTAACAACATTCAAATCCATTTTTAGTTGATTTTGTTTATTGCGCCCTTTAACTATTTTATTCTTTTCTGTTATGACTAACGGTCGATCAAAGCCTCCCTCAAAGCTTGTGTTAAAGTCAAAGTATTCTAGACTGTATTTTTCAGATGCTGTTTTTTTAAACTGAACAATCACTTCTCTTAAATCTTCTTTAAAGGATACTCCAAACATACTAAAGTCTCTAATTGGTTGAATATTTTTATATTCAATTCGAATCAGAGCTAACTTATCCGCATCAACATATATTTTTCCTTTGAAATCTGCATTTCCATCTGGATAAAAATTGATAATGTACACCGGGGTGTCTCCTAAGTAAGTAAAATCTGTCTGAGTGAATTTATATTTCGAAGCTTTTTTCAATATGGTCAAATCAAGTTTTTCTTCATCAAATAAACTAATTATCGAGTTGCTTAAAACTCTCTTTCTCCATTTTAAAAAATCATCTTTTTCTTTTTGAATTTTTTGTTTTGATGTTAACGTATCTTCTGATGTATCATTTATTTCATCGGCTTCAACCTTTCCTCCAATTATTCCCGAGCGCACTTTAAAGAAGGAATTACTTTTCACATTTTGCTTCAGAATGGTGTCAAAAAGTTTTTCAATATTTTCGAAAATAGCTGTTTTTTCTTTGTCCTCAAGCTCCAATGCTCTAAGTAATTCTAGCTTTTGATTTTTTTTATTGTAATCCCCATTTAGGTTTCCTATCAATTCAAAATACCAACTGTTTTTTCTAGGAATTTTCACAAGTGTACTATCCCAAAAAGTTTGATTGAATTCAGTAATGGATGTTTTTTTAATCTTTACTTCTAAAATTTTAAATTCTTGTGACCCAGTTTCTCTAAAAAAAAGTTTTTTTTTAGTAAGTCCTAACTCATATTTTTCTGGAATATCTTTTTGGATTTCTTTCAAAATCTCTTTTACATCGAGTTGATTATTACTTAAAATTATTGAATTCAATTCAATCGTTTTGGGACTTAGGTAAAACACAGTGTCTTTAACTTTAGAAAAAGGAATATTTAAAGTTTTATAACCCATGCATGAGATAAAAAGAGAGTCTTTTTCTTTTGAAGCATCATATTGCAAACGAAAATGTCCTTCTTCATTTGAAACTACACCACTTCCTGAGTTGACGTAAATACTTGCAAATGGTATTACTTTTTGACTTATACTGTCTTTTACAACAGCAGTTAATTCTTGTGCATTCAGAAGTGCGGAACTAATTAAAAGAATAATCAAAAGAAAAAAAACAGATTTAATTTTCATATTTTAAATTTGATTATAACTGCTCTTGTAAGTTTTTAATTTCATCTCGATATTTAGCTGCTTCGATAAAATCAAGTGATTTTGCAGCTTTTTCCATATACTTTCTAACTTCACGAATTTTCTTTTCAATTTCCGGCTTAGTTAAATACCTATTTACCTCCTCAGCTTCTCTACGTTGTTCCAATTCTTGTGCCATTGTAGAAACTGAGTTTCTGGCTAAAGCACTATCTAATGATTTGTTTAAGGCCTTTGGTATTAAATTATTTTTTTTGTTATAAAACATTTGTTTATCCCGACGATAATTTGTTTCATCTATAGTCTTTTTCATACTTTTAGTAACCTTATCAGCATACATTATTGCTTTTCCATTTATATTTCGAGCCGCTCTACCTACAGTTTGAGTTAGAGAACGGTTAGAGCGTAAGAAACCTTCTTTATCTGCATCAAGAATAGCAACTAGTGAAACTTCAGGTAAATCTAACCCCTCTCGTAATAAATTGACACCAATCAATACATCAAAAATACCCTTTCGTAAATCTTGCATTATCTCTACACGTTCCAAAGTCTCAACATCACTGTGGATATAGCGACAACGAATTTGTGCTCGACTTAGGTATTGAGTAAGCTCTTCTGCCATCCTTTTTGTTAATGTTGTTACTAATGTTCGCTCGTCTTTTTCTGTACGCTGCTGAATCTCTTCTATTAGGTCATCAATCTGATCCTTACTTGGACGCACTTCAATAACGGGATCAAGTAAACCTGTTGGACGAATAATTTGCTCTACGAATACACCTTCTGTTTTTTCCAATTCGTAATCTGCAGGGGTTGCACTAACATACAGTACTTGATTTTGTAGTGCCTCAAACTCTTCAAATTTTAAAGGGCGATTGTCCATAGCTGCAGGTAAACGAAAACCATATTCTACCAGATTTTCTTTTCTGCTACGATCCCCCCCATACATTGCATGCACTTGCGAAATTGTTACATGACTTTCATCAACAATCATCAAAAAGTCTTTAGGGAAATAGTCTAATAAACAAAATGGACGGGTTCCAGGTGCACGTCCATCCAAATAACGGGAGTAATTTTCAATACCAGAACAGTATCCCAACTCTCGAATCATCTCTAGATCAAATTCTGTTCTTTCCTCTAGACGTTTGGCCTCTAGAAACTTTCCTATTTCTTTAAAATAATCTACTTGTTTAACTAAATCCTCTTGTATTTGTAAAATTGCATTTTGGATGATGTCAGGGGATGTAACAAATATGTTTGCAGGATAAATTTTAACTTTTTCATATTGTTCAATTTTTTTACTATTAATGGGGTCAAAGGATTCAATTAATTCAATTTCATCTCCAAAGAAGTGAATCTTATAAGCAATGTCTGCATAACCTGGAAAAATATCTATTATATCACCTAAAACTCTAAAATTTCCTCGCCCAAATTCTGCTGTAGTTCTCGAATATAAACTCTGTACCAATTGGTGCATTAGCCTAGTCCTTGAAATTATTTGATCCTTATTTAGATCGATAACGTTTTTTTCAAATTCAGCTGGATTTCCAATACCATATAAACAAGAAACTGAAGCCACGACCAACACGTCTCTTCTTCCAGAAAGAAGTGAGGAAGTAGTGCTAAGGCGAAGTTTTTCAATTTCTTCATTAATTGAAAGATCTTTTTCAATATAGGTTCCCGATGTTGGAATATAGGCTTCAGGCTGATAATAGTCATAGTAGGACACAAAATACTCAACAGCATTGTTTGGGAAAAATTGTTTGAATTCTGAATAAAGTTGCGCTGCTAAAGTCTTATTATGAGCCAATACCAAAGTAGGACGTTGAAGTTGTTCAACTGCATTTGCCATTGTAAAGGTCTTTCCAGATCCTGTAACACCTTGTAAGGTCACAAAAGAGTCGTTATTTTCGAATTGAGAAACAATCTCTTTTATGGCCTGAGGTTGGTCGCCAGTTGGATGAAAATCAGATAATATTCGAAAATCCATTATATTTTTAAAAAGCTATAAAAATACAAATTATCAATGGTAGTAATTACAGACTTATCAAAAGAAATTCTATAAATACATTTTAAATAGTAAACCACTAAACTTATTGTAAATTAATGAACCATCCTAAAATAATTTGAAATTTAAGAACAACTATATTTTTATATTTAACAAAACCTTTCCCACTATTAATAGCTTTATTATTTTATAAAAAAGATAAGTACATTTGAATTAAAGAGGCTATGGAAGAAAAACTAATTTCTCAAAAAAAACCATTTTATCCGATTGTATCGGAGTTAGCGACCTTTTTAAAGTCGTATGATCGATGGATTGAAATACCCATTCATTATAATGACTTATTGCGTTTTTCAGGTTCTGTAATTGTCTATGATAAAAATGATAATGATACACTTTGGGTAAGTGTATATTTTTCTGATACTGAGAGGCGCGAAATTGATTTTCACCTAAAGAAAATATACACCCTTCTTCATTCTGATGGTAACGAATCTGGTATTCAATACCTCAATGTTGATTCAATTGATTATTGCACTTTTGGAAATTCCAAACCTTTTCGAATTAAGATTCGAAATATTTTGAATGATAATTTTACTTATTATTATATCAAACAAACAGACGCCTCCCGAATCTACGGTTTGGAGTTTGAACACATGCTTTCTCCATATAATCTAAACTTTCTAGTCAATAATTACACATTGATTGAAGAGCATATTTCAGGTATTCCAGGAGATACTTTTATCAAAGAATTCTTACCTGATTGCTCAGATTCAGAAAAGGCTCAAATTGCTAAGGAGTATGTTAAATTTAATGAAAGATGCATGATTCGTTTGTTGGGTGATATGCGTTCATATAACTACGTAGTAGTTCCGACACATGACTTTGATCAAGTTGTTTATAAAATACGTCCTATAGACTTTGATCAGCAGTCTTTTGAGGGAAAACTATCGGTCTATCGTCCTCAATTCTTTAAAGAGAATATTCCTATTATGGATTTGGTAAGAACAAAGCTCAACCACGAATCTATTAATCAGTATAAGATTGAAGAACGCTCGATTGTAGCTAGAAGAATTACTAGTTCTGGAAATCGTCTTAAAAAGTTATTGAATATCATGCAATTGGATCAGGTTACTATTACTTCTAATTTAGAGCGTTTACGAAATGAAATTTTTAAATTTACTAAAGACAAAGCATTTTTGGAAAGTAAGTCAATGGGGGATTTAATGCAAGCAACTCTTAATTTTGTTCGTTTTCATTATGAAAAAGTCAATATGCAAGATCTGTTCTAATAAAAATCAGAATCATTGTAATCTGAGTCCATATCCTCTTCATTCTTGTCTATTTCATGGTTTTTTTCTTCTTCTGCTTCAAACATTTTCTCAGGGGCTTGTTCTGGAACATCCCCTTCGCTATGAATTAAGTTAGGGTAGCTTGAACTAGAAAGAATATCTCCTACTTCTTTAAGCTCAACAAAAAAGGTCCAAAGATTTAAAAAGTCATAAACATAAATTAAGTGATGTTGCGATGGTGTAAATATCTTATTTAAAACCTCGTCTCTCATATTAGATTCTTTTTCCATAGATTCAAGTGGAAGCTCCTCTCCTTGTAACCAAGATTCATCTGATTTGTAAAAGGACGCCATCTCGTTTCCTAAAAAACCAAAAGATTGAGTGATGGCATGGTGTAAATCTTCCAAAGTTGCTGTTGCTTCGATTTCTATATCTCGAAGTACATCTTCTTTTACGTCTAAAATAATTCGGATTCTATATATCATTTTTGTTTAATTATACGGATCATAAAATATGTTTGGGCTCCAAATAAAAGTGAAGCAAGTAGTAAATGTATTGGTTGAGAGGAATAAGGAAAATCAAAATAATACATCCAAATCCCAGTAAGAATTTCTAAACCAATCAAAAGTATAATACCTAAAAACACTTTGGGTATAAATCTATATTTAAATAAAATAAAAGCAATTGCTAGATGAACAAGCAAAACAATAAGTGAAAAACTTCTGTGAAAATAAAATAGAAAAGGAGCTTCAGCTAACCATTTGGTTGGGGATTCAAGACCCCAATAGTGTATTTGACCGTCCACAAATTGGCGGACTTGAGTTCCCATACAAATTTGTATAATAGTGAGTATTAAACTTATTACTACTAATAATTTAAATGTAATTGAATTAGGTAGTTTTTTTATAAATTTATTTTTTCGTTCTAATAAGAAAATAAGAAATAATAATATTAGAAATGCCATACCCATATGAATGCTTATTTTATATGGTAGCAGATTAGAATCTACAACTGTTTTACCAAGCCAAGCTTGAAAGCCCATACTTAGAACAATTAAAAAAGATATTATCGTAGCCAATATATCTTTTTTATATCTGAAGATTGCAGAAATCAATAAAAAAAGTGTTGCCAAACCAGCAATAGCTCCTAGAACTCGATTGAGAAATTCAATCCAGGTGTGAGTAGGATTAAAGATTGCATAATCATGCTTAGTATAAGGAGCCCAATTTTTTGGAGCATAAGCAATATTAGATGTAAAGTCTTTTGGAGCGACACGTAGATTTTTATTTACGATGATTACCTGTCCTTTTTTGTATGCATATTCTGCTTTCCAGTCCAATTGTGATCGTTCCGTGGGCGGAATTAAGTATCCAAAACATTTTGGCCAATCTGGACACCCCATACCACTTCCTGTCATACGAACAATTGCTCCCGCAGCAATTACCAAGTAGACCAATATTAAGCTAGAAACTAAAAAAAAGTTATAAAGTCTATTCATGAGGTTTCAATCCTATTTTTTCACCCTCTTCCTTCATTTTTTCAAAAGCTGATTCGAATTTATTAGGAATTTCTCCATCTAATATTGCCTCCTTAATGGATTCTTTTATTGTCCCGATTACACGAGAAGGCTTCAATCCGTAATACTTCATAATAATTTTACCACTTACAGGAGGTTGAAAATTTCTAAGGTGGTCTTTTTCTTCAAGACTAATTATTTTCTCTCTAACAATCTTGAAATTATTGTGATAACGATCAAAGAGTTTAGAATTTTTAGTAGTGATATCGGCTTCACATAATGTAATTAAATCATCAATAAAATGACCTGCATCAAAAAGCAAGCGTCTAATTGCCGAGTCGGTCACATGATCTTCTGAAATTATGATTGGTCTTGAACTCATTGAAACCATTTTTTGAACATATTTCATTTTATCGTTAAGAGGCATTTTTAGACGTTTAAAGATTTTATAAATAATCTTCGCTCCAATAAATTCGTGATTATGAAATGTCCATCCAAAATTGACTTTAAATTTTTTCGTAGTCGCTTTACCAATATCGTGAAGTAAAGCAGCCCAACGCAACCAAATATTATTACTCATCTCACTTAGATTATCTACAACTTCTAAGGTGTGATAAAAATTATCTTTGTGCTTTTGTCCATCAATTTCCTCTATACCTTTTAAGGCAATTAATTCTGGGAGGATATATTTAAGGAGTCCTGTTTTTTCCATTAAAATAAAACCAATTGATGGTTTTTTTGTTGCTAAAACTTTAGTTAATTCATGAACTATTCGTTCTTTCGAAATTATGCTGATTCGAGGTGAATTTCTTTTAATAGCTTCAATAGATTTTTCCTCAATAAAAAAATCTAGTTGATTGGCAAAACGAATTGCACGTAACATTCGAAGAGGATCGTCAGAATATGTTAAATCTGGATCTAAGGGAGTCCTAAGTATTTTATTTTTTAAGTCTGAAATACCGTTGAATGGATCTAGTAATAGTCCAAAATCTTCTAAATTTAAACTTAATGCGAGAGCATTGATAGAAAAATCTCTACGATTTTGATCGTCTTCTAAAGTACCTGGCTCAACATGAGGATTTCTTGTGTTTTCTGAATATGACTCTTTTCTTGAGCCTACAAATTCAATATCAATTTGATTCCAGTGAATCATAGCTGTTCCATAAGTTTTAAAAACTTTTACAGGTTTGGATCCTTTTAATTTTTTTTGTACAGATTTTGCAAGCCGAATTCCTGAACCAATTGCAACGATATCAATATCTTTTTTGTTACCTCTATTCAGCAGGTGGTCTCTAACAAATCCGCCAATCACATATGCTTTTATACCGAGCGATGAGGCTTCTTCACTAATCACTTTAAAAAGTGGTGTGTCTAAAGATTTAGAAAAATCATTTCTCAATTGCACATCAGGGTATTAAGTAATATAAGATTAGTTTTATGTTTTAAATATTTTAAACTGAAACATTATGAGTTCTAAGAGCATCGTTTAAAGAAGTCTTTTTATCGGTACTTTCTTTTCTTTTTCCAATAATTAGAGCACAAGGGACTTGATAATTTCCAGATGCAAAAGTTTTGGTATAGCTTCCAGGAATTACAACAGAACGTGGCGGGATAATACCTTTATGTTCAACAGGTTTTGAATTTGTAACGTCTATAATTTTTGTTGATGCTGTAAGAACAACATTTGCACCTAAAACAGCTTCTGAGCAAACACGAACTCCCTCTACAATAATACTCCTAGAACCTAAAAAGGCATTATCCTCAATAATTACGGGAGCAGCTTGAAGTGGTTCTAGAACTCCACCTATTCCAACACCACCACTAATATGGACATTTTTTCCAACTTGAGCACAACTTCCAACAGTAGCCCAAGTATCGACCATAGTCCCTGAATCTACATAAGCCCCAATATTTACAAAACTGGGCATTAAAATAACACCTTTAGAGATGAAAGCCCCGTGTCTTGAAATAGCATGAGGCACAACACGAATACCTTTTTTCTTATATCCATTTTTAAGTGGAATTTTATCATGAAATTCGAGAGGTCCAGCTTCTAAAGTTTCCATTTTTTGAATAGGGAAATATAAAACAACTGCTTTTTTAACCCACTCATTAACTTTCCATCCCATACTAGTTGGTTCTGCAACGCGAAGCTTACCCTCATCTAGCTGGCTAATAACCTTTCGAATTATATTTTGATTATTAGATTCTTCGAGTAAGGATCTATTTTCCCAAGCTTTTTCAATGATATTTTTCATTTTAAATTTTTGTCAAAGGTAAAGAATTCATAATGATTCAAATAAATATGGTCATTATGAAATTACGTGATTTACTTAAAATTTAACAATTAACATTGAATATGAAAAAGGTATATTTGAAAAAAATATTAATGGGCTATTTAATAGGTATTGATTTCGGAACAAAGCGAACTGGTTTGGCTTTGACGGACCCTAATAAGATGATTGCTAGTGGACTTAAAAGCCTTCCTACTCACGAAGTAATTTCATATTTAAAAGTACTTAGTAAAACCGATAATATCGAATGTTTTGTTATTGGTAGACCACTTCAAAAAGATGGTTCTAAGTCTGATGTAGAGATCCACATTAAAGCTTTTATAAAATCATTAAAAAAAAAATTTCCTAACCACAAAGTTGAGCGTCACGACGAGCGGTTTACTTCTAAAATTGCATTTAAGACAATGGTTGATGCGGGTATAAAAAAAAAGAAACGTTCAAATAAAGATTTAATAGATCAAATAAGTGCAACACTTATATTGCAGTCTTATTTAGATTATAAAAAAAATATATTATGATATTACCAATATTAGCTTACGGTTCACCTGTTTTAAAAAAAATAGCTAAGGAAATAACTTCTGATTATCCTAATTTAAATCAACTTATTGACAATATGTGGGAAACGATGTATGCTTCAAATGGAGTAGGTCTTGCTGCTCCACAAATTGGTATATCGATTCGTATGTTTATAATTGATGCTTCTCCTTTTGTAGATGAAGAGTTAATGGATGAAAAAGAAGTAAAAACTTTAAGTAATTTTAAAAAAATATTTATAAATCCCAAAATTATTAGTGAGGATGGGAATCTTTGGGATTTTAATGAAGGTTGTTTAAGTATTCCAGAAGTAAGAGAGGATGTATTGCGTAAAGAAGAAATTTTAATCACTTTTTTTAATGAAAATTTTGAATGTGAAAAACTTAAATTAAATGGTCTTGCTGCAAGGGTCGTTCAGCATGAATATGATCACATTGAAGGAATATTATTTACTGATCATATATCCCCTCTAAAAAAAAGGCTTATAAAAAATAAATTAATTTCAATATCAAAGGGATCAATTTCAGTGGATTATTTAATGAAATTCCCTAAAAAAATTAGACGATAAAAAATGGATTTAAATAATATATTATCAATATCTGGTCGCTCGGGATTATTTATACTTAAAACACAAACTTCCCATGGTATAGTAGCTACTTCAATTATTGATGAGAAGAGAATAGTAGCTTCTGCAAATCAACAAATTAGTATGTTGAGTGAAATCCAGATTTATTGTATAGGAAAAGAAATTCCCCTTTCTGATGTTTTTAAAAAAATGCTAGTCTTCGAAAAGGGATGTAAAACAAATATAAAACCAAAATCTCGAGCAACAGATTTAGCAAAGTACTTTTTTAATATCCTTAACGATTATGATAAAGACCGTGTTTACCCAGGTGATATAAAAAAAATAATCCGATGGTATAATATTTTGGTAGACAAAGGGAAAATTAAATTAGTAAAAAGTAAAATTGATTTAAAACCTGATCAAAGTGAAGATAAATCTACCTCTAAAGAATTTCATAAATGAATTCAAAGCAAGAAAAATTAGCTGCTTTTGAACGCTTACTTGATATTATGGATGAGCTTAGAGCCAAATGTCCTTGGGATAAAAAACAAACTTTTGAAAGCTTACGATATTTGACCATCGAAGAGACATATGAGTTAGGAGATGCTATATTAAATAGCAACCTTTCAGAAATCAAAAAAGAATTAGGTGATTTATTACTTCACATTGTCTTTTATGCTAAGCTAGGAAGTGAGAAACAGGTTTTTGATATTGCAGACGTAGCCAATAATATTTCTGATAAATTGATATATAGACATCCTCATATTTATGGGAATTTAAAAGTAAATAATGAAAATGATGTTAAAAAAAATTGGGAAGCTTTAAAGCTAAAAGAAGGTAAGAATAGAGTTTTGGGTGGAGTTCCTAAGGGACTACCATCAATAGTAAAAGCTCAACGTATTCAGGAAAAAGCTGAAGGTGTCGGCTTTGACTGGGATAAATCAGAGCAAATTTGGTTAAAAGTTCAAGAAGAAATTACTGAATTTGAAGAAGAAGTTTCAAAAGGTGATTTAAAAAGGAGTGAAGAAGAATTTGGTGATGTTTTGTTCTCTTTAATAAATTATGCCCGTTTTTTGAAAATTAATCCTGACAACGCTTTAGAGCTAACAAATCAAAAGTTTATTAAAAGATTTGACTTTATTGAATCAAAAGCAAAAGAATTAGGAAAAAATTTGAGTGATATGTCACTATCAGAAATGGATGCTATTTGGAAAGAAGCTAAAAATCAATCTTCCTCTCCTGATTCTAATAATTGTTGATTATCTGAAGCTTTAGCTTTTTCTTCTGAATCAATAGTTGATTTATTTTGTGCATTTCTAATTTGTTTGAGATTGATATACTCCTTTTGGGCGTTATCAATTTTACTTTGACATGAACTTATTTGTTTTTCTACATTCTTAAATAGAGGATTTTCAATACTAGAGTTGCTGAAAAACTCTAAATTATTTTCTAATTGGGTCAGCTCAGCTTGTAAATTAAATAAGAGTGATTTTTTTGCTTGAAATTCCTTTTCTAAACGGTGAGGATCGCTTTTCAAAACTTTTAAATTAAAATCTTTAATTACAGAATTAAGATCTTCCTTTTCAAGTTTTGTTTTTCTAAGTTGTCCAATCAGAATATTGGAGAATGATTCATTCATCTTAATCTCATTTTTTGAATCTAAGCTCTCTAATTGATTCCATTTAATCAAATGAGTAGAATATTCTTCCTTAATTAAATCTATTTCATCTGTAAATATTACATTCTTGATTTTATCTAAAAATGATTTTTTCTTATTAAGTAATATTTCTTTTTCTGGACTAATATGCTCATATCCAGATTTTAAACGTTTAAAATATTCTTTTTGAATATCAGAAAACTCTTTCCATAATTTATTATCTAATTTTCTTGGAACAAAACCAATAGCTTTCCATTCTTTTTGAAAATCCTTCATTTTTTGAACACAACTTTGCCAATTTTCAATATTTAAAATTTCTTTTGATAAACTGATCAAGTTTTTCTTTGAATCTATATTAGAATTAAATGCTTTTTTTTGCTGTTTATAAAAAATATTTTTTAATCTCATAAAATCAGTACCCACTTCTCTAAAACTTTTCCAAGAGGCTTTGCTTTCTTTTGCCGGAACATAACCAATATTTTTAAAGTTTTCTCTTAGGGTATTGAATTTTTTTAAAGCATTTTGCCAAGCAACATGGTTTTTAGGAACATCCTTCAGAATTCGATGCATTTCCAATAATAATTCTTCTTTTTTAGCCAAATTATCTTTCATTGCCCCAGTTATATCCTTTTGATAATTTTGTCTTCGCTCTTGAATTACTTTTGAGGCATTTTGAAATCTTGTCCAAAGATTTTCACGGTGTTCTTTTGCTACTGGACCCAAATCATTTTTCCATTGTTTATGTAGTATGTTTAAATCTCTACTTGCCTTAATCGTATCTAGATATTCTTTAAGAGCTTCAGCACGTTCTATAATTTTGACCTTTTCTTCATAATTATAGTTGTAATCCATTTCTCTAAATTCGCGGTCCAAGTGTAAGAATGCATAAAAACGTTCTACATGATGCTTGAAAGTATCCCAAAGATTTTGACTTTCATTTCTGGGGACTTGGCCAGTATTATACCAGCTTTCTTGTAATGCTCTAAAATCTCTGTAAGTTTTAGAATTAATTTGATTCTGATCGATTAGGTTTTTAATTTCTTCGATTATAGATTTTCTTCTTTCTAAATTTAATTTTTGAGCTACTTCTTGATCCTTAAAGTGTTCTCTTCTCTTTTTTCGATATTCAAAAGTAATTTGATCAAAACTTATTTTATATTTAGGTTTAAATAAAAAATCAATTTCATTCCCTCCTTCGCCTAAAAATTTTTTCTTTTGTTCGTCAATTTCTAGTTGAAACTTTATGTTAAACTGATGGTTTACACTTTGAAGTGATTTATGATTTTTCAACCAAGCTTCACTGGTCGATAGTTCCTGATATATTTTTACAAGATCTTCAATGGAATTTGAACTATAGTTTGACTCTTTAACTATTTTACCTTTTTCCTCTTTCAGTGAATTTTTTTCTTCGGTTTTTTTAAACTTTTCTATTTTGTCAGACTTCTTTTTAGCAGTTTCTTTTTTTAAGGTTTTAGATTTTGTTGAAGAAACTTTTTCTTTAGTTTTTTCAGACTTTTCTATTTTGTCAGACTTCTTTTTAGCAATTTCTTTTTTTAAGGTTTTAGATTTTGTTGAAGAAGCTTTTTCTTTAGTTTTTTTAGACTTTTCTATTTTGTCAGACTTCTTTTTAGCAGTTTCATTTTTTAAGGTTTTAGATTTTGTTGAAGAAACTTTTTCTTTAGTTTTTTCAGGCTTTTCTATTTTGTCAGATTTCTTTTTAGTAGTTTCTTTTTTTAAGATTTTAGATTTTTTTACAGCACTAGCTTTTTTAACTTTCTTTGGGGACTTTTTAATTGATTTTGACTTGACAACACCTTTAGGAGGATTATTATTTTTTTCTTTCAATTTTATAGTTTTTTTATTTTGCGGCTTATTTTCTTCCCCCGCACTGGGTTGTAGAGTTTTCTCTTCCATGACTTATTAATGTATTATTACAAATAATATACATTTTTTTTAAATTTAAAAAAAGAATCTACCAAATTTATATCACTGATTCCAAAGCTTCCAGGATTTTTCAGCCTGATAGACTAACATTTTGAACCCATTAGAAGTTTTTGCACCTCGAAGTCTCCCTTCTTTTAGGAATCTTGTTTCTTTTGGATTATATATTAAATCAAATAGAAAATGTTTAGAATTAATATAATCATATGGAATTGGTGGAGCTTGTTTTGTGTCAGGAAAAGTACCTAAAGGGGTAGTATTTACTATTAAATCAATTTTGTCCAGGTATTTTTTTGAGAGATGGTCATAAGAAAGTTGATTTTTTTTTGGATTCCGAGATACATAATGGAAAACACAATCCATTTTTCTCAGGACAAATTCTATTGCACCAGCAGCACCACCGGTCCCTAAAATAAGTGCTTTTTTTGGTTTGATATTTATACTTTCATAAAGTGACTTTTCAAAACCTAAATGGTCGGTATTATGACCAATAATTTTTCCATTAGCATCCCATACAATTGTGTTTACAGCATTAATAGTTTTAGCTTCTTCAGAAAGATCATCTAAAAAGGGAATTACTTCTTTTTTATAAGGAGTTGTAACATTTAATCCTTTTGGTATTGGTTTTTTTATAAGAACTTCTTTGAACTCATTTATATTATGCAGATCATAATTCACGTAACGGTGATTTACTTTTTTTTCTTTTTCAAATTTAGAAGAAAAATATGTTCTCGAAAATGAATAATCTATATTCTTACCTATAAGGCCAAATTGTTTAATAAGATTTTTTTTTACCATAATAATTTAGTAACAGTAGAATACATACTCCTGAAATTATAGTTAAAAGTACACCATAGGTTTGAAAGTCTTTAAAATCAGGTATAAAATAATTATAGTTTGAAAACTTTGGATTACCAACGGCATTAAGAATCAAGTTTCCATCATCACTATATAAAAATGATTTAGTTCTCCACGGATAAACTAGAAGGAGAGTTCCAGTAATAAAACCAATTATAGTTGCTAAGGTTTGTTTTGGGAATTTTTCTAATATCCATTTTAGTAAATTTGAAAATAAAATTAGTCCACTTAGAGAGCCAATTGTAAATACGCCCATTATAATTAAAAGTCTTTGGATCAAAGGATCTGATAGAGAATTAAAATTTAAAAAAACACCATTAGATAAAACAATAAAAAGAGCATTGACTGCATCGACTAATAACAAATTGTAATTCCCTAAAATTAAAAGTAAAAATGAGCCTGACAATCCAGGTATAGCCATTCCAGAAACACTAATCATTCCACAAAAAAACACAAAGTATAGATGGTCATTTTCTGCTACAGGACGAGCATAGCTGAGTAATAATCCAAGACCAAACCCTAACAATAAAAGTGCTATCGTAGAATTTTTCCATATTTTAACTTTAGTGTAAATTAAATATAATGAAGCAAGAATCATCCCAAAAAAGCATCCTAAAACTAAAGTTTCATTATAATTTATTAGATAGTCTAAAATTAATGAAACGCTAAAATAACTAATAACAACTCCACTAAAAAGTAAACAAAGAAAACGACCATTTATATATCTCCAAAAACTTCTAAAGCCTTTATTAAAAAGTAATTTTACAGCTTTAATATTGAAATGTTGAAAAGAGTAGATTAGGGTTTCATAAAATCCTCCAACTAATGCTACAATGCCCCCAGAAACTCCAGGAACTTTGTTGGCAGCCCCCATGGCAATTCCCTTTAGAACTAAAAGTAAATCTTCGTAGTAAGATTTTTTTTTGTAGTAAGATTTCATTTTTTTAATAAAACTTTACTTTGTTCCACTACGAAAAGTAAAACAAAACCTAAAAACATAAGAATTAAAGCTTTTTCAACCTCAGGTGAAGCACCATCAAAGTTTTGAGGAAGAACTGCTGTATAGAAATTTGGAACATTGTCACTAAGTTTTGTAGGTTGATTTTGCCATGGCCAAACTTTACCTAAGGCCCCAATCATTAAGCCAATTAAAAAAGAAAAAGTTTCCTCATGAAAGCGTCTTAACAACCATGATAATAATCTTGTAAATACTTTAATACCAATAAAAATCCCTAAGATAAAAACACTTAATATTGAGGTTACTTGAATAAATTGTTCTTGGTTAAAAGAAAATATTAAGTCTTGAGCTTGTCTTACATTTGATAATATTTTTTGATATACACCCATTACAAATAAAATATATGCGCCAGAAAGTCCAGGGAGAATCATTGCTGAAATCCCAATAAATCCAGCAATAAATATGTACCAAATTGGAGCCTCATTAGGAGCACTGCTTAATTGAGTAATCAGATAAGATACCAGACAACCAATTGATAGGTAAAACAAAGATTTCAGATTATATTTAAGTTCTTTTTTAATTAAAAAAAGGATGCTAGCGATTAAAAGACCTAAGAAAAAAGACCAAATTCCTATAGGTTCATTGATTATTAACCATTCTAAAATTCGTGATAAAAGTAGGATACTGCTTATGATTCCTGAAAATAAGGAGAGAAGAAATGCGCCATTAAGTTTTCGCCAAACATCTGTAAACCCTTCATTTTTTATTAGCTTGATTTCTTGCCAAGAAAATTTATTTATACTATCTAAAAGTTCTTTATAAACACCTGTTATTAGAGCAATAGTTCCTCCGGAAACTCCTGGGACTAAATCTGCAGCCCCCATTAACATGCCTTTAAGATATAGAATAAAGTATCGCATAAATACAAATTAAGTTAAACAAAGGTAGAGAAACCGATTCCAAATAAATCAATTCAACATTACATGTCAGAAATAAGCTTACCATAATTTGGAAAAAGCTTAATAAATGAAGTTTTTTCTGAAGCATTAAGACTACTTGGATTTAAAAGATTTAGTCCTTCTTCAATTCGACTTAAATTTAAATAGCACCCAGCTAACCTTAATGCTAAGTTTTTGTTCTTGGGAAATGAGGAAACTGCTTCTTCAGCAAATTCATAGGCCTTAACCCATACTTTTTTTTCAATGAAAAAATCAATAAGATGGATAAATATATCTGATTTAGAATTTCCCAATTCAACTAATCTATTAGAGCTTATCCTCACTCTTTCTTGTTTTCCATTAAGTGCATTGAGTTCAAGACTTTTTTTCCAAAGATTTGTAGAATCACTATTAATTTCAAGCGCACGATTCAAATAATATTCTGCCTTTTTATATTTTTTTTGATTTATAAAGAAAAGAATTAAAGACTCCCAACTATTTTCATTAGAGGGTTCTAATTGTATGGATTTGAGATAGAATTTTTTCGCTAAATAAACGTTTCCTAAATTTTCATGACATCTTCCTATACATTTATGAATAAATGAAGTAGGATCAGTCGTATTCATTGCAACTTCATAATTTTGAATAGCTTCATTCGTCTTTCCAATAGATTCCAAAAGATTCCCCTTTTCAATATAAGCTCCGGTAAAAGTATCATCGCTTATAATGGCAAAATCAAAAGCAGAGAGCGCTTCCTTGAATTTACCAGATTTGATCAAAATTTTACCTAATTGATGCCAAGCTACCTCACAGTATGGATTATGTTCAAGAATTTTATTAAGACAAGCTGTAGCTTTTTCAATTTGTCCCGTTTGTTCTTGACAGTATAGGAAGTTGTAAAGTGACGGGTAATCCTCTGGACTTTCATCAATACATTTTTTAAAGAAAAAGGAAGCTTCTTCAAATTCTTCTGCAAGTAAGTGTTCCATCCCCAATAAATTCCATATTTCAAGAGGATCTTCTGAATTATTAAGAGCTTGATGTAATTGTTTAACGGAAGTTTTATGATCTCCTTTTTTCGAGGCAATACTTGCCTTTTGTAAGGCAATTTCTTCATCGAAGGGATGTACTTTTTCAATATAATCAAGAAGCTCAAGTGCCATATCATATTTTTGATCCAAAATTAACATCTCACTTTGCAGCAACATCAGTTCATGACTTTCTGGATGTTGATCAAGTCCCATTTTAAGTGCTTTTTCAGCAAGTTGGTTATCTCCAAAACCGAGGTAATGTATTACTATGTCTTCGAATTCTTGTGCATCAAAAAAGTAAATTAAATTAGTTTTGAGCATTTGCTCAAATTTAGATATAGATGATTGAGCTTCTTCTGAATTGTAATTAAGCATAAAAAATTACTAAATACTTTAACATAAAATTAGGAACTCCATCCGGAGAAAAGCTCAATCAACACATATTTTTTTTAACAAAATAGTTAACACTTTATTTAAATACTATCTAAGACTTCTTGTATAATTCTGCACCCTCTAATAATTTCTTTTTCTTTAATTGTGAGCGGAGGTGATATGCGAATAGCATTTTTTTCCCAAAGTAACCAGAACAGAATTAATCCTTTATCCAAGCATTTAAAAATAATTTTATTCGCAGTCTCCGGATTTTCCACAATTAATGCCAACATTAGGCCTTTACCTCTGATTTCTTTTATTTTTTTGTGCTTTAGCTCTTGTCGGAAAAGCGCTTCTTTTTTTTTAATTTGGAAAATAATTTGAGAGTCTCTTAATTCACGAAGGGTTGCAAGAGAAGCAGCTGCAATAACAGGATTACCTCCAAATGTACTTATATGTCCTAATTTCGGATTATCCTTAAAAAGCCTCATCAATGAATGTGAAGCTGAGAAAGCACCTACAGGAAGACCACCTCCCATTCCTTTCCCCATTACAATTATATCTGGTTCAACAGAATAATGTTCAAACCCAAAAAAAAGTCCTGTACGTCCGAAGCCAGGCTGGATTTCATCTAAAATCAGTAATGCACCTACCTCTTGACAACGCTCCTTTACTTTTTTTAGATAATTTTCATTTGGCAAAATAAAGCCGGCCCCTCCTTGAATAGTTTCTAAAAGTACTGCAGCAGTGCTAGTTGTAATTTGAACTAAATCTTTGATACTATTAAATCTAATAAAACGAGTTCCAGGTATTAGAGGGCGATACCCTTCTTTTTGGTGCTCTGATCCCAATAGGCTTAAAGCTCCGTGGGTACTTCCATGATAACTTTTAAACGAACCTATCAGCTCGCGTCTTCCAGTAGCTCTTTTAGCTAATTTTATAGCACCTTCAATTGCTTCAGTGCCTGAGTTCGTAAGATATATACTTTCTTGATTTTCAGGAAGGATAGCAACGAGCTCTTTACAGAGAGTAACGCTTGGTTCTTGGGCAAACTCTCCATAAACCATAACATGCATATACTTTTTAGTTTGCTTTCGAATTGCAGAAACCACTTTTGGATGTCGATGCCCAAGACTACAGGCTGAAACTCCAGCAATAAAATCTAAATATTTTTTCCCAGCTGTGGAAGTTATATAAGCACCTTTTGCCTTTTTAACTGTTAAGGCAAGCGGACTAGGGGTGGTCATAGCTTGAAACTCTAAGAAATCTTTTTTTAAGTTATCCATAGTTTTTAATTAACCGGAGCAATACCAATCTCTTTTTCGGGATATTTGAATTTTAAAATTGATGGAAATTGATCTTCTTTATCGTTTTTATCAAAGAGATCGTTTAAAGTTTCTGGGCGTTCTTTTTTTCTCCAAGTAAAACCTTTAAGTGTTCTTTCGTTAATAGGTAATTCATTTTCAGGATAAACATCTCCGATGGGGGCGTTTAAAAAAGTAATATCATTAATTTCTCCATCCATAAAATTCATTTTTAGAGCACTACAAACAGTCTTATCAATTCCAATTAATTGAAGATCTTCATCGTTATATAGATAATAAACCATCTCTGTATTCTTGGTTATTAAAATATTATCTAGCTTTCCTTTTTTAAATGCACCGTTTAGAAGTCCTCCTTTGATTTGATGATATCCGTCTTTACTTAGGGTGTCCTTTTCAATAATAAATACGTTATTAAAGATTTTTAAGGAGTCTAATTTATTTGTTTTAGTATTGGAAATTAAAAGAATCTGATTTCCTGACATTTGACTTTTATCAAACCAGAGGACAGGATTATTTAAATTGCGATCAACCTCAGTAAAAATTTGTTCTTCTTGTTTAGAAAGGGGCTTATTAAGTAGTTTCGTCAAACCAATGGATTCATCTAAATAAAGTGAATCTGAAATTCCACGTAAGTCACTTTTAAGTATTTTTACGTCATAATACGCTCTTAATATTCTACGCTCTTTAGGACCAGTTGCAACTAGAGTATCTGCATGTATAAAAAGGGAGTCATTATCAACGATATTTATTGCTAATGCTCTTCTTGTAATAATTGCAGAGTCTTTTTCCTTAAAAACCTCGCCATAGTGTCCTGTAATTATCGAATTGTTTAAAGAATCGACGATGCTTACGTTTTTTGTTGCTGCTGCGTAATTTTTTTCACTTTCAAAATAGAGACTATCTCCTTTGATAATTTTGTTATCGTAATATAAAATTGCATTTTTTTTAAAAATACCTTTTTCTCTGTCTAGATCGTAAAAACCTCTTTCACATTCTATAGTATAAGTATCCCCAATAATACTTGAATCTCCGAATAAATAAGCTTGGTTTAGCTCGGTAAAATAATCAAGTTGATCAGAATTGACCTTATATTTTGGATTGTCAATTATTACATTAGACCTAAAGCGATACTTTTTTTGATTCATAAAGTATCTTCCTTGATTGCTAATAAGTTTACTGACACTATCAATAACAATACCTTTTGAATTATAAAAAGCTTCGTTGGTAACGCGATCCAAATTTAATTTTTCTGTTTTTAAAGACATGTCGGGACGTTTTAAAAACACTTTTCCATTTGCAATAGCAACTTTGGTATCACCATCATATTCAATGGTTTTACAAGTCATTCTTAAACTATCCCCTTGAGTGAATACAACATTTCCTAATGCTTTAAAAAAATTTTCTTTAGCATAGAAATAAGCTAAATCTGATTCTATTAATGCTCCTTCATGGAAGAGATGTACTCTTTTTTCTGAATTTTTAAATAAAATATTTGCTCCAGGAAAATTTGCTTGGTCTTGTTTAGATCCTCCTGCTTGGCGAATCTCAATAATTTTTTTTTCCTCTTGTGCATTTAAATGGTGAATCGCTAGTATGGCAAAAATAAATGCGAGTATACGATACTTAAACTCCATAATAACCGTTCTTATCTGAAAATAGTCTGTTTTCTGTCTGGCCCTACTGAAACAATTTTTATAGGAGTTTTTAAAGCTTCTTCTATATAGGCGATGAAATTATTAAAGTTTTCAGGAAATTCATTAAGATCAGTTATACCTGTCAAGTCTTTATGCCATCCGGGAAGTTCTTCATAAACTGGTTTAATATCTTGAGAAGCAATATCATACGGTAAATAATCTATCTCACCTGATTCTGTTTGATAAGCAGTACAAACTTTAATTTTATCAAAACCGGAAAGTACATCTCCTTTCATCATCATTAACTGAGTTACACCATTGATATGAATACAATATTTAAGTGCTACAAGGTCAATCCATCCACACCTTCTTGCACGACCAGTTGTAGATCCAAATTCATTTCCTATCTCGGCCATGGTTTTTCCATTTGAGTCAAATAACTCAGTTGGGAATGGACCACTTCCGACTCGAGTAACATAAGCTTTAAAAATACCAAAGACCTCTTTGATTTTATTAGGTGCTACTCCAAGTCCTGTACAGGCGCCTGCAGCAGTAGTGGTAGAAGAAGTTACAAATGGATAAGTCCCAAAGTCAATGTCTAAGAGTGAACCTTGGGCACCTTCAGCCAAAATTTTACTTCCTTTTTTTTGTGCTTCAATAAGATATTGCTCACTATCTACTAATTCAAATTTTTTAAGGGCTTTAATACTTTTGAAGAAATTAATTTCAAGATCTTCTAGATCAAATTCAACAGAAGTATTATAACTTTTTAACATTCCTATGTGCTTTTTGGTAAGACGTTTATATTTATCTTCCCAGTCAACTGCCATAATATCACCAACACGAATTCCGTTTCTACCTGTTTTATCCATATACGTCGGACCGATTCCCTTAAGTGTAGATCCTATCTTAGCTTTTCCTTTGGACGCCTCTGACGCGGCATCTAAAAGGCGATGAGTAGGAAGAATCAGATGAGCCTTTTTTGAGATTAGTAATTTTTTATTGAAGTCAATATTGTACGGTTCAAGAGCTTCAATTTCTTTCATAAATACAATAGGATCGATTACCACACCATTTCCAATAAGATTAACAGCTTTTGGATGAAATATTCCTGACGGAATGGTGTGAAGGACGTGCTTATTCCCTTCAAATTCAAGAGTGTGACCCGCATTAGGACCACCCTGAAAACGAGCTATTATATCGTAAGATGAAGTTAATACGTCTACAATCTTTCCTTTTCCTTCATCGCCCCACTGAAGCCCAAGTAGTAAGTCCACCGCCATTTATGTTAGGATTTTTTATTTTTTTTTGGTTCCGTAAAAATATAAAGAATGATTGTGTATTTCGACATTAAATACTTCTTCAATAGTTTTTTTTATTTGTTGAATTCTTGGATCACAAAACTCCTTTACTTCTCCTGTATCAGTATAAATGAAGTGGTCATGTTGATGATCAAAATACGATTTTTCATACTGTGACTGATTTTTACCAAACTGGTGTTTTCGAACTAATCCACACTCTAAAAGAAGTTCAATTGTGTTGTATAGTGTTGCTCGACTTACTCTATAATTTTTATTTTTCATTTTAATATATAAAGATTCTATATCAAAATGTTCTTTGCTATTGTAAATTTCAAATAAGATTGCAAAGCGTTCTGGGGTTTTACGATGCCCATTATGGTCTAGGAAGCTAACAAAAACTTCTTTTACAGTATCTTGATTTGATTTTTCATCTTTCATTGATTGCAAATATAGTTATTAACACCTATTCTCTAATAATTTTATCGATCCCATTTACTCTAGAAAGATTTTGAACTAATTTATTTAAAATATTTTTATTAGGCACACTTACATGGATTTCACCCGTAAAAAAAGAATCTTCTGTATCAAAGTTAATTTTATTTATATTTACATTCATATTATTGGAGATCATTCTTGAGACTTCATTAACAAGACCTTTTTTATCTATTCCAGTAAGTTTTAAAATAGCATTATACTCTTCTGAACTCGAATCTACCCATCTAGCTGATATTACTCGGTAAGCAAAGTTAGACTGAAGAGCTATTGAGTTTGGGCATTCTTTATGATGAACTTTTATACCATCGTTTACAGTAATAAATCCAAATACAGAATCTCCTGGAATAGGGTTACAACAATTACCAAAACTGTGAGCAAGCGCTTCCTTTTCTTTTCCAAAAACAAGTTTATCAAATTTTTCTGTAATCTTATCATCTCCTTTATCTATTATTATTTTTTTCTTTTTTACACGTCTTTTAAAAAAGTTTAATAAGGCATTATTATAGTCAAATGCAAAATCTTTTAATTTTTTATTGTCCACTGACCCAATTCCAATCCTGTAATACAAGTCTTGACTATTTTCAAACTTAAAAAACAAGAGCATTTGTTTAATAGTTTTATCGTTTAAAGGAATTTTAAGCGATTTAAGTTTTCTTCTTAATATTTCTTTTCCTTCCTCGGCATGAATTTTTTTATCGTCATTGATTGAAGATTTAATTATTGAACGAGCTCTTGAGGTAACTACAAAATCTAACCAGTTTTTTGAGGGTTTAATTTTTTCTGAGGTTATGACTTCAATTTGATCACCACTTTTTAAGACTTTGCTCAATGGGACTAGACTATCGTTGACACGTACTCCTCTTGTTTTTTTTCCAATATCAGTATGAATAAAGAATGCAAAATCTAATGCTGTAGAACCCTGGGGGAGAGATTTTAGATCTCCTTGAGGAGTGAAAACAAAAATTTCTTCAGCATAAAGATTAAGTTTAAAATCTTCAACAAAATCTACGGCATTACCAGTATTGTTTTCTAATACTTCCTGAATTCGATTAAGCCAGCTTTCAATTCCAATATCCTTTTGATTTCCTTGTTTATACTTGTAATGAGCAGCATATCCTTTTTCAGCAATTTCATTCATACGTTCTGATCTAATCTGAACTTCTACCCATTTATTAGAGGGCCCCATTACAGTTATATGTAGAGCTTCGTAGCCAGTAGACTTTGGAGCAGAAATCCAATCTCTAAGGCGAGTGGGATTGGGAGTAAAATGGTCAGTTACTATTGAATAGATTTTCCAAGCGAGGAATTTTTCATTATTCTTGTTACATTTATATATAATTCTTAATGCAAATTTGTCATAAATCTTTTCAAAAGGAATATTTTGAGTTAGCATTTTGCGATGAATAGAGTAGATAGATTTATCTCTTCCTTTAATACTAAACTTAAAACGCTCTTTACTGAGTTCATTGTTTAAAAACCTTGAAAAGGTTTTAATAAAGCTGTTTTGAGCCCCTTTGGTTTCCTCAACCATTTGTTTAATAGACTCATAGCGCTTTGGCTCGGTATATTTAAGACTTAAGTCTTCTAGCTCTGTTTTAACATTAAATAGACCAATTCTGTGAGCTAGAGGTGCGTATATATAAAGAGTTTCAGATGCTATTTTAACCTGTTTGTATTCAGGCATAGAATCCATGGTTTGCATATTATGTAAACGGTCTGCAATTTTGATAATTATAACCCTTACATCGTCATTTAATGTAAGAAGCATTTTTCTAAAATTTTCTGCCTGAAGAGAGATGTTTCTATCTTTTTTGAGGTTAGAAATTTTTGTTAGACCATTTACAATTTTAGCTATATCATTTCCAACATGGCGTTCTATGTCCTCAATCGAAAATTTTGTATCCTCCACAACATCGTGTAACAGTGCTGCACAAATTGAAGTGGCATCTAGACCGATTTGTTGTGCTACGATTTTAGCAACACTTATCGGATGGAATATGTAGGCTTCACCTGATTTTCTTTTTTGATCGCTATGAGCTTCAACAGCCATATCAAAAGCAAGCCGAATAATCCTTTTATCAGAATCACTTAGTGATTGATAACTTATGCGTAACAGTTCTTTGTACTGCTTAGCAATTTCTTTATTTTCAGTTAAGTTATCAGTAATCATTGTTAAGGTAAGGTACTAAAGAATTGTGTTTTTTTCAAGTTAATTATTTTTAACTTGTGCTTCATACATCAAAATACCTGCTGAAACAGATAAGTTTAAAGAGTCAATAGATTTGTCCATTGGAATAATGAGATGCTGATCCGTTGCTTCAATCCAGGATTTAGTTAGTCCAGTACTTTCTGCCCCCATAACAATTGCACAAGGTTTTTTATAATGATATTTATTATAATTTAGAGCTTTAGGCACTATTGCAGCTGTTAAGATTTTGTAAGCATTTTTTTTTAAATATGCAATTACTTCAAAAGAAGGAGCAAGTGCGGTAGGGACTAAGAAGACACTACCTAAACTGGAACGAATACTATTTGGATTATAAAAATCAGTTTTTGGGTTAGCAATAATTATTGAGTCTATTTTTGCAGCAGCAGCAGTTCGATATAGTGCCCCTATATTACCAGGCTTTTCTGGCGCTTCAACTACCAATATAATACCATTATCTGTCAAATTGAGCCGATCTAAGGTGTGTGTTTTACTTTTAACAATAGCTATAATTTTTTCAGATCCAGAGCGCATACTAGTTATTTCAAAGACTGATTTTTTAACACTAAAAGTAAGTACTTCTTTCGATTTATTCAGAATTTTTGAATATACAGATTCACAACCCTCTTCAACAAAAAAAGCATTTATTTTATAGTCACCCAATATTGCTTTTTCAATTTCTCTTATTCCTTCAATTACAAAAACTCCTTGCTTTTTACGTTCTTTTGCTTTTTGGAACAATAGACGTAAGCGTTTTAATTCAGTATTATTTTGGCTGGTTAAATGTTTCAATCTTTACATTCTTGAGAAATCTAGTTTACATGGAAATTAATCATTTTTAATATATTATTTAGATTCTTTTTCTAAATATGCAACAACAAGGCCAACCATATCATTATAGCTTTTGAGGCCTCTAGATTGACCATTTGCTTTTAAATAACTATCATATCCTTTTTTTATTATAGGTTCTATGGGATTCTTATAATGTATCCAAAATTTAGAAAGCTCAAAAAGATTGTTTAAAACTCCTTGTTTTAGGGCTCGTATTTTTTCTTTTGCTTTTTCAGGATTTAATTTATAAAATTCGGAATAGCAATATCGAAGCGCAAAAGTATAGCCTGAATATTGAATAAATGGATCAGAATGTTTTATGCAATTATAAAAAGCAATAAAATTAGCTTCGCTTTCAGATGCAATTCCCAATTGATGTGCCATCTCATGAGCAGAGGTAACCATGTAACTTAACTTAGGAATTTTATCATTGACGTGAGATTCTAGGGTAAATGGATTTAAGTAACCTGAATACCCCATATAACTTAATATTGTTCCCCATATCGAATTTTTTATATAAGGGGATGTCTTAAACTTATATAGGTCAAAATTAAATTCATCTTCAATTTGTTTTGCAATAATATTTTTAGGGTAAGATATTCTAATCGATACACTGTCAGAATTACTAAGCTTTTCATGTAATTTATTAGAAGCGTTAACTAAAATATTTAAAGTTTTTTCTAATTGAATTTCATTATAGCTGACATTATAATTAAGTTTTTTATTTAAGGGAATACGATAGTAATTTAAGCCCCAGTTAATATTAAAAACTATTAAGATTAGTGAGAGTGCGCTTAAACCGTTTCTTAATACAAAATACAATTGTATTTTCCTTTTTTTAATAACCATAAAGACTTCTTTTATAATATGTATAACAATAATTCCATATAATAAATCACCCACTGAAAAAGGAATTTTATCAAAGAAAAAACGGTAAATATTGAAAAGAAAGGGATAAAACTTTTGGCTGTAGTATGTTTCAATCCATGAAGGATGATTTTTAATAAGTAATAATCCCAACCATTGGATAGGTAATAGACCAATAAATAATTTATGAATTTTCTTCATAAAAAAATAGTGAAGTTAATACTTGACCACTACTTTGTTTTTTATTCTAGATTAACAAGTTCTACCTCAAAAATTAAAGTTGAATTAGGTGGAATAATATTCCCAGCACCTCGAGAGCCATAGGCCAATTCACTTGGAATTACAAAACGAGCAATAGCACCTTTATTCAAAAGCATAATTCCCTCGTCCCAACCTTTAATTACTTGACCCACACCAACAGCAAATTTAATTGGTTCATCGCGCTTATAGGATGAATCAAAAATCGTTCCGTCTGTAAGTTTTCCTTCATAATGAACTGAAACTTGACTTCCTATAGAAGGAGAAATGCCTGAGCCCTTTTTTGTAATATTATAGAACAAGCCACTATCGGTTTTATTCATACCTTTTATTAGTGATAAAAAAGCTTCATTAGCATCTTTTTTAGTTTGTTCAAAATACTTTTTAAATAATGTGGGAGCATCAAATTTATCAGCTTCAACACCTTTTCTAATTATTTTCACTTCATTTATAATATCATTTTGCTCAATACTATCTACTACCTCTAGTCCCTCTACTACTTGACCAAAAACAGTGTGCTTACCATCAAGCCAAGGTGTTGCTTTATGAGTAATAAAAAACTGGCTTCCATTGGTCGCAGGACCACTATTAGCCATAGATAAAATTCCAGGACCATTGTGAGTTAAGTCACTAAATTCGTCATCAAAACGATAGCCAGGACCACCAGAACCAATTCCTAAGGGGTCACCACCTTGAATCATAAAATCTTGAATTACTCTATGAAACTTTAGACCATTGTAAAATTTTTTAGTTTTAAATTCATCACTCACCATAGTATTTTCTCCTTCGCTTAGGGAAACAAAATTAGCAACAGTGATAGGGGCTTTTTCTATTTCTAGTTTTATAATTATAGAACCCTTCTCAGTAAGAATATTAGCATAAAGCCCTTCATCTAAGGCAGGGTATTGATTATTGCAAGCTATAAATAAACAAATTATTAAAAATGAAAGAAAAAGTTTTTTCATGGTTTGGTTTTAAATATTAATTCAAAGGTAGACGTTCGATAGTAAAACGTAGAGGTTGGTTCACCCCAATTTTATCTGCATCTCCTTGATAACTATAACAAAGGTAGGAAGGAAAAAGAAATACAACAACTTCTCCTGGACGCATAATGCGAATTCCTTCTCTTAGTGCTGGCAATAAATTTTCTTGGTCAATTATATAGTCTACAGTACCAAGCTCTTTATAACTATAAATAATTTTTTTTTCTAAATCCTCTATTTGGTATTTGAATCTAACTTTTTTACCTTTTTTAGGAAGTGGAATATCTTCATTAATTGATTTAATTTTAGCATATAAAAAACCCACCTCTGATGTGAGATAGCTATTTGTACTATCTAATTTGGCTGCCTTTTTAATTAAAAATTCTTCACGGGCTAATAAGGATCTATTTCTGTTAGCTGAGCTTTTTAAAAAAAAATCTTTTTTCTTATTTAAAGGATAACGAACTTTATTTTCTTCACATGATAAAAAAATAATAAAAACGAAAAAAGTAAAGATTCTCATTTTTTAAATCATTGTCTGAATTGAAAAGAAACTTCTTGAACTGCTTTAACGAAGTTTTCCACAGTATTTCGCATATTATCCATAGACATACCTCCAGCTGCATTATGATGCCCACCTCCATTAAAATAGTTTCTTGCAAAATCATTTACAGAAAATATTCCTTGGGAACGAAAAGACATTTTTATTTTTCCTTCACTTTCATTTTCAATCATTATACATGAAAAAATGACACCATTGAGAGTTAGACCATAGTTAACGAAGCCTTCAGTGTCACCTTTGTTATAGTCACATGAATCTAATTCGCTTTGTGTAAGGGTCATAAATACAACAGGTAGCTTCGGGATTTTAATTAAGTTAGAAAGTGTTAGGCCTAAAAGTTTAAGTCTACTGTAAGAAGAGCTATCATAAATTTTTTGGTGAATTTCAGTTCCATTCGCACCAAGTTCTATTAGATGTGCAATTATATTATGTGTTTTTGAGGTAGTAGAAGGATAACGAAAAGAACCTGTATCAGTCATTATACCTGTATAGAGGCAGTTTGCAATTTCTTTGTTAAATCCGTACTCATCTAATGCTTTTATTACATTATATATCATCTCACAAGTAGAACTCATGGAATGGTCAGAATAATTTAATTTGGCATAGTCCTCTGGATCCTCGTGATGATCTATCATAATTTTCTCTCCACTAGCACTTCTGACAATATTTGTAAGGTCCTCTATTCTTGACAAAGCATTAAAATCTAGAGTAAAAATTAAATCAGCTTCACGAATAGAATCACGTGCAAGCTTTGGGGTTTGATTGTATTTCAGAACATCACTTTCTCCAGGTAGCCATTTTAAAAATGAGGGATAATCGTTAGGTGATACTACTTTAACTTGATGTTTTTTTTGTTTTAAAAAATGCTTCAATGCCAAAGTACTTCCCAATGCGTCTCCATCAGCATTTCTATGTGGAAGAATAACGATTTTTTTTGAAGTTGCTAAACGCTCTTTTAGCTCTTGAATAAAGCTCTCTTTCATATAATTGCAAATATACTATTTTCATATAGTTGTTAAACAGACTAAAAGCTTTTTTAAGTGCTTTTAAAATCTTTTATGTGTGTTGTTGAGTTTAAAAATACATTTAGTAATTTCGTCAAAAAAAGATGGAAAATATAACTCTTATGATGATAAAACCTGATGCAGTTGAAAACGGTCATATTGGAAACATTCTTGAAAAAGTAACATCTTCAGGTTTTCAAATCAAAGCCTTAAAACTTACTCAACTTTCTAAAATTGATGCGAAGCGTTTCTATGAAGTGCATAAGGAGCGTCCTTTTTATAACGATTTAGTTGCTTTTATGTCAAGAGGCCCAATTTTGGCTGCTGTTTTGAAAAAGAAAAATGCTGTAATTGATTTTAGAACACTAATTGGTGCTACAAATCCATCTGAAGCTAAAAAAGGAACTATCCGAAATTTATATGCAACTTCAATAAGTGAAAATGCTGTTCATGGATCGGATAGTGATGAAAATGCAAAAATTGAATCATCCTTTCACTTTGCAAAGCGAGAATATTTTTAATTTAAAACCACTTTTCGAATAAATTCACCGCCTAAGTGGCTATTTAATCGGTCTCTAATAATTTCGAGTTGAAATTTCAGCTCCATTTTAAGTGGAGCAGACTTTATATTTACATAAAGTATATTATGGGAAAAGCGGACCTGAGTAGTATATTTTTCAATGTTTTCTCCCATTACTTTTCTCCAAGAATTGCAAATACGAATATTTTGGACTCCTTTTTTAAGGGGTTTTTGAGTAATTATATCCTTTAATACGTCTTTTAAGGATCTTGCTTCAAGCTTATTTTTTGATCTATTCATTAATAGGATTGAGGAGGGTAGGGCGTTTATAATTGTAACTTTTTTTATTATGTTCTAAAATGAGTTTTTTGCTATCCAAGTAACTAATTTTTTTTGACCATTCATACCAACGTGATTTAAATTTAATATAATATTTTTTATCGATTTTTTCAATTTTAAAGGGTGTAACATCTTCAGATGATGATAGTATCCCATCTAAACGAAACTCCACTTTATTTAGTACCCCTTTCGGATATTCAAGATAATAATGGTCGTAGATTAAAGGATTACCCTTTGGAACGAATTTTTCATTTTTTTCAGTTATAAAATCTATCTCCCAATAACCGGATAATTTATTGATTTCAATAGAGTTTGAAATGCTACAATTTAAAAATAAGCCACATAGTAAATAAAGAAAAAAATTCTTCAAAATTTAAAGTTTAAAAATTTGATAATTAGATTGGCTTTTTTCCAATGCTTCGAGTGTTCTTTCCTCATGTGTATCAGTTATAAATATTTGTCCGAAATCATTTTTTTCGACAAGAGATATTATTTGAGTGACTCTTTTTTGATCTAATTTATCAAAAGCGTCATCTAGTAAAAGAATTGGTGCTCCACCAATTTGTGTTTTTAAAAATTCAAATTGAGCAAATTTCAAAGCTACTAAGAAAGTTTTTTGCTGTCCTTGACTACCAAATTTTTTAATAGGCTGGCCCTCTAATAAAAAGCTGATGTCATCCTTATGTATCCCTTGAGTTGTATATTGAAGCACCTTGTCTTTAGGTAGACTAGTTTCTAATAGTTCTTTGTGAGTTTGTTTTTGCAATTGACTTTCATACTCAAGACTAATACTTTCCTTTCCTTCGCTTATATTTTTATAACGAGCATTAAAAACAGGGATAAAATCTTCCATAAATGCCAACCTTTTCTCATAAATAATGGCACTTCGTTTTACAAGCTGTTCATTATA